>Ga0181528_10002952_pt1 | contig 10478 bp, 8 predicted proteins | sample PEATcosm2014_Bin_47_FD_119742 | JGI IMG/M metagenome (GOLD analysis project Ga0181528, IMG submission 119742) | Peatland microbial communities from MTU Mesocosm Facility, Houghton, MI, USA - PEATcosm2014_Bin10_10_metaG | ecosystem: Environmental > Terrestrial > Soil > Wetlands > Peat | place... | reverse complement strand
TACATGGATGTGGTGTATGCAGGAATTGCAGGAGCAAATTCCTGTCCACCCAACCTACCTTCAGCGCATTCAGTAGCGGTCAATCCAACTTTACTTTTTACCTGCCAATTTCCAAGTTGCGCCAATCCTGCTACTACCATTTTATGTGTTGTTCCACAGCATAAATATGCCCAACCTGGACTATTCCCTATACCGCTCCACTCTGTTCTATCATTAAATTTTTTTATTACCGTAACAAAACTATACAAATTTTCTGGTATTATCCTAGAAACCGCAGTCGGGCGGCCTGAAAACGGCGCCATCGGGTGCGTAGCGGCCTCACCAAAAAGGTGATTTCTCTGATGCCATTATCTTATTGACCACATTGTTTTTTTGATGTTTATGAGCGTTCAACTGCGGTTTCTAGGATTATCAGTTTGCTCTCAAAATATCCGTTAGACCCTGTTAATCCGGATGATCCTAGAAACCGCAGTTGAACGGTCAACTACGGTTTCTAGGATGATTAGATTCATAGCCTGGATTAATGCGGTAAAAAGCCTATGCAGCAAGACAAATAAAAGATATTCCCACCGATATGCGCGCATCTGATTTTGCACGCAATTCGGTTTCCCGGGTTACAACTTAATGAATTTTTCGATCGAATTTTTTCGAGTATCAAAGAGGATGCTATGTACTCAGTTAAATATCGGCAAGCCCACAAATCTGCGAAATGCGGATTTCTATTAATTTTACTAATCTTTCTAGCCGGACAAGTTTTTGCGGAGGCTCCGGCTTCCCTGGACAAGATCCTGCCGCAGGTTCGCATCGTGCAGCGAATAGACGACGCCGACCGGGTGACGCTCAGCGGCGACCGTCTCCCCCAACTGGATTCCAGTGTGGACCAGGGGCCGGTAGACGGCAATATGATGCTAAACAATATGATGTTGATTTTAAAGTCCTCGCCCGAACAACAAAAGGCTCTGGAGGCTTTTTCCCTGGCCCAGCAAACTCCCGGCGCTGCGGAATATCATCGCTGGCTAACCCCTGAGGAGTTCGCCGCCCATTTCGGAGTGGCCGCAGCTGATCTGACCAATATTAAAAATTATCTCACCGGCCAAGGTTTTCAGATAGACGAAATTGCCGCAGGCGGGCGCCGCATCACGTTCAGCGGCACGGCAACCCAGGTCAAAAACAGCTTTCACACTGAGATACACCGCTATATCTGGCGGGGTGAAAACCATATTGCCAACAACAGTAATCCGCAAATCCCCGCCGCCTTGGCAAATGTTGTTACCGGCATCGTTAATATTCACGATTTTCGTAGCCATGTCCGCAAACAGTTTCCGCAAACCGGTAATACTTCTTCTTTAAGCTTACCCTTGTCAAGCTCCGCAGTTCAATACGACCTTTTTCCGATTCCGGAATACAATATCGGCGGCGCAAATTATCTGTCGCCGAAAGATTATGGCGTCATCTATGACATTAATCCTCTTTACAACTCGGCCATTAACGGCAGCGGCGTTAAAATCGCTATTCTGGGCCGCAGCGATATTTTAAACAGCGATGTCGCCTCCTTCCAAAGCTTTGCCGGATTGGCCTCGAATCCGCCGCAAACCATAGTCACCAACTCCGACCCGGGCCTGGTCAGCGGCGATCAGACCGAATCCACCCTGGATGTGGAATGGGCTGGCGGCGTCGCGCCGGGCGCCACGGTAATCTTTATCACCTCCTCGTCCCCCCAAAACGGCGACGGCGTCATATACTCCGCAGACTATGCGGTGAACAACAATACCGGGGACATCATCAGTTTTAGTTACGGCGCTTGCGAAAAATCCTTGGGTTACTCGCAAACCGTCGCCTGGGGTAGTCTATGGCAGCAGGCGCAAACCCAGGGACAAACAGTGCTGGTGTCCGCCGGAGACAGCGGCGCGGCCGGCTGCGACGCCGACACCAGCACCACCGCCACCGGCGGCGCGGGCGTTAACGGTCTATGCAGTTCGCCGTACAGCACCTGCGTAGGCGGCACCGAGTTCAATGACACCAGCAATCCGTCCACTTATTGGCTGGCGAATAATCCCGGCAGCGGCACGGCAACCGCCTTGAGCTATATCCCTGAAAATGTCTGGAACGCCAGCGGCGCTGTCTCCGGCGGCAGCGATTTATATGCTTCCGGCGGCGGAAAGAGCAAATACTGGGCAAAACCCAGTTGGCAAGTCTCGCCCGGCGTGCCGGCGGACGGCGTCCGGGATGTTCCGGATGTGGCGCTGACGGCGGCGCTGCATGACGGCTATATTATTTATCTGAACGGCGGCAAGGCGGTAGTAGGCGGCACTTCGGCAGCCGCGCCCTCGCTAGCCGGAATTCTGGCTTTGCTGGAACAATACAACGGCGGCCGGCAAGGCAATATCAACCCAACGCTTTACGGGCTATACCAGCTACAGTCTAGCGGCGGTTATAATTACTTCCATCCCACCGTGTCCGGCAACAACTCGGTACCCGGCCAAACCGGCTTTTCCGCCACCGGAACCGGCTATAATCTAGCAACCGGACTAGGCTCGGTCGACGCCAACCTACTGGTAAAACAATGGAACAATCTAACCCCCGTGACTTCCAGCACAGCGATAAACAGTCCAACCACCAATCTTGTCGCCGGGCAAGCCGTCACATTCACCGCAACGGTCAGCGGTTTTAATCCAACCGGCAACATCCAATTCCAGGATAATGGCGTAGCACTAGGAAGTGCGGTAACCTTAACCGGCGGCGCAGCCAGTTTAACCACTAGCGCCTTGACCAGCCCAGGCCTCAACTCGGTGACAGCTGTCTATTCCGGAGACGGCAATAACCTTGGCAGCACCTCGGCAGCGTTAAACGAAACCGTCTTTGCGGTAACTTCGGTGACTGTCAGTGTTTCCCCTGCTTCAATTTCTTCCGGCCAAAGTCTCACCTTAACTGCGACAGTTACCGGCGACGCCCCCACCGGCACAGTACAATTCTATAGCAATGGCGCAGCCTTAGGCTCACCTGTAACCTTGATTAATAACAAAGCCGTGTTGACCACAACCGGATTAACCGTCACCGGCAACGACCAGATCACCGCGGTTTATTCCGGCGATAGCCTTAATGAAGCCAATACTTCGGCGACCGTGACCGAAACCGTCCTGGCCGCCCAACCGCAAATAGTGCCTGCGTTAACGGTGTGGCAGGAATTGCTGTTGGCGTGCGTGCTGTTTTCTATGTTGCTTTGGCTACAAAAAACACGAATCTGATACAGGTTGGCCCACAAGAATGATACTTAAGGAAGTAATTTCCATATTAACAATAACTTAATAAATTGTTTTCTGCCTGAGTAGGATGTGCTGAATGCAGTGAAGCGAATCAATCGCGAACGATGCGCCTCTGTCGGCACATCTAAAAACTCATGCTATTGGATGCTAAAGATATTTTGCTTAGTAAGCGCCATTCTAATCTAACCCCTTATCTGCCGTCTTTGCTCTAGATGGTTGGGTTGTATCAATCGCCGCCGCCACAGCCACCGCCGCAACCACCATCCCCTCCACCATGACTATCGCCGCTGACGTCCGGCCAGTCGCCAAAGCCGTCGGTCGTACCATCGAAATCGGCACTGGAAAAATCAGCGCCGCAATAAGGCGTACCGCCGGAACTGCCATTTTTGTTGTGCAGGCCACGGCAATCGGGACTATAGACAAAACCGCCGGCGATATTGAGTTTGTGATCGATGGCGAAAAGCAGCGGCAGCCGGCTGGGTTTGCACGGATTGATGTTGTCCTCTCGGCAGCTTAACCACCAGATGCGCCGCAAGCCGGTATTGTTCTGTTTGTCTCTGCTCAATACCACGGCAGGCGTGTGGTGCAAAAAGCCGCCGAAGGCTTTTTTGCAAAATAGTTGGTAATGGCGGGTATACAGAATCAGCTCGTGCCAGAGGTCGTCGGTCACTTGCGACGGCATGGACACGTAACGGCAACCGCCCTGCATGTAAGCCAGAAAAAACTGCCGCAACGCCCGTCCCACCAACTGGCAATCTTTCAGCGCCAGTTCCGGTCGCCGCTGACGAAGTTTTTCATAAAGAGCCGGCGGAAAGGTATAGGTACGGATGTAATCGGCGCGAACACTCCGCTGCCAGAGCCGCCAAAGCACCGTCAGCATTATCAGCAGTGTGACGATGATGGCGATGGCGGCAATGTTCATGCGGCTTGACCGGTTGCCGGTGACAACGCTTCGTGCAACGGTGAAGAAACGAGTTCTATTTCAATTCGCTTTAACAACTTCGATGCCGGCTCTGCATTTAAGTCTTGAGGAGCCAATTTGCCACGCACGGCGATACGACCTTTAATGCAATAAACTTCTCTGCGAATTTGCGTTCCATCCCAGCCGGCTTTGATCAATTCCGGGGTGATGTGTTTGGCGCAAATATCGGCTTCGCTTAATCCTTGTCTAGTCATCCTGCAAGTGTCAGTAGGTTGCTTTCTGCTCAACTTATGCGGTTATTTAGTGGGAAATCATTTTGGTCCGGATCACCGATCAAAGAATTGACGGGAAGCACCGGCTCGAAAACCAGGGGCGTAAATTTAGCCTCACTATTCAAATAACTCTAACACAACGTCAAACGATTTCAAAACAACTTGAAACTTGGCTAGTAGTTCAGTTTGAATAATGTGAAGATGGTTTTTTGATAGAGATAACAGAAGTTTTGGGCATCGGGAGTATTTGCCGGGGTTTCGCCGGAAGGGATTCCGGCGCAAAGCATACAAGGATGTACTTGCAGCGTCCCCGGACAAAAAGTCGCGGTTTTCAAAACTGGCGGATACCAAGCATCAATATCCCCTCGCGCCGGAATAGTTGTCCGAAAAATAATGATGCCGAACACCGGAGTATTGCCGCTGCTATTTCCCGGCAATATTTGCTGAAGTATCCAATAAATCATGACTGATATGCGATAACCCGCCCTCCAGTATCTTTTTGATATCGGCGGTTTGCCAATTAGGATGCAATTGTAACAACAAAGCCGCCATACCCGCCACATGCGGCGTAGCAAAGGAGCTGCCGGTCATAAATTCATAAGCATGGTGCGGAACGGTGGTCAGAATATCCACACCCGGCGCAATTACTTCCGGAGCAGCCGCCTCATCACCCCGTCCTACCGCTATGACTCCGGACATATTTGCCGGAAATCCGCCAGTTTGATCTTTGCCGGGAACCGCAGCGATCACCACGATACCCTTAATCAGCGCCTTCTCGACTAAAACCCGCAATAAAGGATCTTCCGGCCCGCTCAAGCTTAGGTTAATAATACGGCTTTTCAGACGAATTGCCTGATTTATGGCCAAGGCTAACGTAAAAGTGTTGCAACGCGCCGCTAACAAACCCGGCTTATCAGGCCAGCAGGCGCGTAACGCCAAAACCTCGGCTTCCGGGGCTATACCGGCGATACCGATGCCGTTGTCCGGTTTGGCGGACAGTACGCCGGCAACGGCTGTGCCATGCACATCCGCTAAATTGTGATCGGCCGGTTCCGGAGCCAAATTTTGGGTATATTTGATTTGCCCTTGCAAATCGGGGTGATCGGCATCCACGCCGCTATCGATCAAGGCGATGCGGACACCGCGGCCGGTGGCTATGGCATGTAAATCGCCAATTCCCAGAGACTGATAGCCGTTTTGTAAAGACAGGTAAGGATCGGCGTTAGCCCTGGCGATAGTGGATTGACTTAAGGCATTAAAGCTGTTCATGGGCTGCACCGAAACAACCTCGCTATCCTGTTGCAATTCGGCCATGATGTGTTGCAGTTGCTCCTGATCGGCAGCTTCATAGACGACACAACTTTGACCCAATTCGGTCATCGGCCATTGCATGATGATTTGCAAATGATGCCGGTCCGCCAACTCGACGGCGATGCCGCGGCTCCAGCCGGAATTAGCGTATTGGTCCTGAACCCGGTAATTATCCAGTGGATTCCCGCTTATGTTTCTATTAATGTTTTGGTCGGCAAATGTCACCAGCAAACGCTGGTTTTCCGTTACCGCATTGTCTGCAGGCCGGTAAACCAGCTTGTTTTCCGCACACCCCGCCAATGCCAGCCACACCGGCATCCATAACACTATCCGCACGATGATCATGACTGACTCACGGCTGTTTTATCGGCTCGACCAGCACCACTGACGGCTGCTGGCGCAAATAGACGATGATTTGGGCTATTTTCCGGCTATCGTCAACATCATCAACCTGAATAGTATAAGCTCCGACGCTGTTAGGACCGGCTATGCGCCGAGCATGTATCTGCGCCAACTGTTCATCAATTTCTTTATTGGTGGTAGATTTAGCGAACACCACATACAATTTGCCTAAGCCCAAAGATGTAGGCATATTGGCGGAAAGCGTGTAGTAATCGTTTGCCGGCACTAGCTTATAAGAAAGAATAGTCAAAGGCAGCAAAACCAGCAGAAATACCGCAAGCACCACATACTTAATTTTAGGGTAGTTTTTGACAAAAACACTCCGCAACCAATAGCCGGTATGTTTAGATTGATGAGTTGCCCCCTCTCCGAACTGATTCGGCAGCCGGCTGGGCAATTTCGTCCGTAATTTTGCAAATGATATGTCTGCGGCGGCTTCCAAATCCGAAGCCCGGTTAACAGCAACGGCAATATTTCTCAACTCCAGCAATTCCCGGCTGCATTGTAAGCAGCTTTGCAAATGGATTTCAAGCGCTTGCCGCTCGTCATCTTCTAGGCTTTGATTAAAATACCAGGGCAACAAAAGCTGTAATTGCCGGTGTTGTTCCACTGTGAGGGGCTTAGGTGAATTCATGGCATTAATTCTCGTGAGTTTCCGCAAAAAATTGCAGTTTTTTGCGGGCATGGAACATACGGGTCTTAACCGTGTTTTCCGGGCAATTAAGGACTTTGGCTATCTCCTGGTAAGCCAGACCGTGATAAAATGTCAATTCGATCACTGCCCGCTGGCCGGGCGGTAAAATGGCAAGCGCAGTGTTTAGCCAATCCGCGTTTTCCTGGTTATTTTCCTCATTTAGACCGGGATCGCTCAGGGTTTCCTTAAGCTCATCGACATCTATATCGAAACTACGGCTGACATTTCTCGACATCGATTTCAACGCTTTGTGGTAAGCGATGCCAAACACCCAGGTCGATATTTTACTGGAATGGTTAAAATTATCGGGTTTTTCCCAGACGACCAGCAATGTTTCCTGAATCAGTTCTTCCACGGATTCCGGCTGATTGGTCGTGCGCAGGATAAAACGAAATAATCTTGGGTAATAAAGTTTGTAAAAAACTTCAAAAGCTGAAGTACTCCCCTCGGCAATACGCCGCAATAAAACCTTTTCATCGGCATCGATATCAGCTCGTACTGATTTTCCAGGCGGTTTTCGGTTTTGGACTAATCGCAACATGGTTTCAAATTCGGTTTATTTTTAACTGTATTCCCCAATGGCGGCAAAAAGTTCAATTGGTCAAAATATTTTTTAGAACCCCAGCGTAATCGATATCAAATATTTATTGGCAAGCGGTTGCGGATAAAATGCGTCCGGATAGGTAGAGCTTTTTGGGTAGTGCTCCAAATGCACATCGACATAACGCATATCGATCACCAAATAACTAGTCGGAAACCAGGAAAATCCCATATTCCAGTAAAAATAATCCTGTCTGAGCAATTGCACAGCCTGAGAATATCCTAATCCGCCTGAAAACTGAAAATTGTCCAATAGATCACGCCGAAAATTCAGTTCATAATCAGGAACAGTGGCATGGCGTTGATAGGCGTCCGTGGCCAGAAAGACTCTGGCGCTAAGCCAATCCTGATAACGCAAGGCGGCAGAGAACTCTTCATAATCGGCGTTGCGGCCAAAAACTTTGTTGTCAAAAATATAGGCGCTTACCAACAAATCCGTCCGCCAATCCTCTGTAACTGCCAAGTTCCAACCCAAATACGGCTTGACTTCCACGTCTGCATGACCCGCGGGAGCGTGATCATCAAAACTAAGCTGGGAAATGCCTGTCCCTAACAACCAGCCGGATTCGGCTTGATAACGAAGGTCAGCTTGCACAACCGGATTACCCCGGCTTTTTGAATATCCCCGATAAACGTATTCGCTTCGAAAGCTTAATTCGCCATGCCAATCCGCCATGACTGAAGCGCAGCAAATTAGTAGGCTCAGCCCGGCAGTGCCTGTGATGATTCTATGTTTACAGAGAGCCATAATTTAAATATTGGAATTCCATATCGAGAGCTGCTTAGAAAAAATCCTACACTAATCAGCGCTCTTTCCACCAATTTAATTCAACATTAACTCAAAACCATTACCCAATATTTTTATTCTGACCATTGAACCTTTAACCCGCAAGTTGAATTAACGGAGTAATGGTTTTAAAAGTTTTTGGCTTACCAATAGCCGGCTGTTGTAATCCCAACATCTTGCGCGCCAAAACCCGCAAGGCCATTACCAGCAAAACAATTGCTTTATATCAATGACTTATGCACCAAAAACAGCTGAATGTTTTTTCGTATTTTTTGCGCTCATTAAACCGGAAAAAATGACAGAAATACTCATGAAGCTCATAGAAAACTTTGCCGGCATTCGATTGCTTTGAAGCATAGACCCGGTTTAGCGACACAACATTTTGTATTCATTATGGAGATATCTGCATGAACAGTCACATTTTTCCGCAACAAAAATCGCCCATTTCCCGAGGCATAATTTTAGCTGCAGCCTTAACATTATGCTCACCTTTTGCATTGGCGGACACCACGTTTAATCAGGTTAATCTGGTCACTGACGATCAAACTGTCAACGCAGCCAAAATTACTGATACCAATTTAAAAAATGCCTGGGGAATATCGTATGCGCCCACCGGCGCTTTTTGGATTTCCGATAACGCTACCGGTGTTGCCACCTTATATAGTGTCAATCCCACTACCCAAGCCACCTCTAAATTGGGATTAACTGTGAGTATTCCCGGCGACGGCAGCGTTTCCGGCCAAGTTTTTAATGGCAATTCTGCCGCATTCAACGGAGATTCGTTTTTGTTTGTCAGTGAAGACGGCACTATCTCCGGTTGGCGGGGGGCCTTGGGCACAAAGGCGGAAACCTTGCAAGCCGCTTCCACCGCTAATGTTTACAAAGGCGTCGCGGAAGCGACTATTGGCGCCGATAGTTATTTGTATGCCGCCAATTTCAGGGCGGATAGCATAGATGTGCTTCCCGGCAACAACCAGACACCGGCGTTATCAGGCAATTTCAGCGACACCAATCTGCCTGCCGGATATGCGCCGTTTAATATTGAAAACCTGGGCGGCAATTTGTTTGTGACTTATGCTGTTCAAGATCCCACCAAGCATGACGACGTAGCCGGAGCGGGAAATGGCATTGTTGACGAATACAACCTGCAAGGCCAGTTAGTGGAACGAATCGCCAGCAACGGCGTTTTGAATGCGCCTTGGGGTTTGGCTATCGCGCCCAGTTCCTTTGGCCAATATGCAGGCGACTTACTGGTTGGTAATTTCGGTGACGGCAAAATCAACGTCTTTAATCTGCAAACATCCACGCCCACCTATGTTGGAACCTTATCGGACGGCAACGGCCAGCCGATATCAATTGACGGGCTTTGGGGTTTAAGCATAGGTAATAATGGCAGCGGCGGCGGCAATCAAACATTATTTTTCACGGCCGGCCCCAATGGCGAGACCAACGGTTTATTTGGCTCTGTTAATGCCGTTCCATTACCTTCCGCTGCTTGGCTATTCGGTTCGGTTATGCTCGGCGCCGGTTTGTTTCGTAAACGTCAATCAGCTAAGTTAATCTGCTAATTGCCGGTCATTTCTGGAAAACGCTGATTGTGGTTGATTACAATTGACGTTTTCCCTTGTTTTGTTGGCTGGCGGTTATTCATGCGGATTACTTTCTGTATGAAATGTAGGCTACCAGTCTGCTTGTTTCATTTTTGCGGATCAGACTTTTCGGCAACGATAATATCTGCTTGCACCCCGCCAAGTGATCTAACCACATTCTGACTTGCACTTGCCTACACCAGTGCGGCCAGCCTGGTTTTTTCTGATAATTCACGAATCTCGGCAAAGATTTTAGCGTTTTGTGCGGTTAACTGGGCGCGGTGATTCAAGTGCTGTGTCTTTTTCAATACCAGTTTCAGGTCTATCCTTTTGCTTATAGCCACATTGGGAAACTCAACTCTTAATGGTCTGGAGTTGAACTAGCCCGTTTGGGTGCGGACATCATTGAGCGGCAGGCGGCATATCGAGCTTTATTTCATGATAGGATGGCCGAACAACAGATCAATGAAATCAGAGATGCGACTAATAAGGCTTGGGTGTTGGGAGGCAGCCGATTCAAAGAGCAAATACAATCACAACTGGCGTGACGGATAAAACCGGCAGCAAAAGGTGGCGATAGAAAATCAACTCATTTTAGGATCAATCGAGTCTGACCCTATTGATTTTCGTTGATTGAC
>Ga0181528_10002951_pt1 | contig 10480 bp, 4 predicted proteins | sample PEATcosm2014_Bin_47_FD_119742 | JGI IMG/M metagenome (GOLD analysis project Ga0181528, IMG submission 119742) | Peatland microbial communities from MTU Mesocosm Facility, Houghton, MI, USA - PEATcosm2014_Bin10_10_metaG | ecosystem: Environmental > Terrestrial > Soil > Wetlands > Peat | place... | reverse complement strand
GGCCTTGACTGTGTCAGGATTCAACATGGCGAGGAGCCTCCTTTGCAGCTTCCACACTACAAAGGACTCCTCGCCTCCAACTCGGCTTCACCGCGGACGTCCCGGAATCTGACGTGCACCCCAGGCCGCTTGCCACGCCGTTTAACAGCTCGCTAACATTGCTCAGCGAGCCGAGTCGGCCCGTGCGCGCCAGTTCGGCGCTGACACGCAGCTCATGACCGTCCGTCAAGCGCACCACCAGGGCGCGCACCTTGCCGCGCCGCGAGCCGGCCATCAGCGCCGCGCCGGCCAGCGCGGGCCACGGCCAGTGCCGGCCATGGCCATGCAGGCCGCACGCATCGAACGACACGCGCCGCGCCCCCGGCCGCCGCACCCACGCCACCACGACGCTCAACGCCAGCGCCCCGACAACAGCCGCCGCCATCCAAAGCTCCCAGCCCGCCTCCACCCCGCCGTGGGGCGACCGCGTCATGGCGTACACGCCGGCGGGCAGCAGAAACGGCGCCGCCACCTCCAGCCCATAGCCGCCCCGCGACGGCGCGTACACCAGCGGCGGCGTGAACAGCCGCTGCGCCAGAGCCTCGCCACTCAACGCCGCGCCGCGCGGCGCCTGCGCCTGCGCCTCGTTCAGCGGCTCGGCCATGGCGTGCACACCTCCAGCGCGCCGGGCACGACGCGCACGCGGCAGGGCGTGGTGCCGATCACGTCGCCGTCCGACTGGACGCGCAGCGGGCGCGCCGCGCGCACCTCCATCCACCGCGTCTCGTGATACGCCACCTCGGGTTGAGCAAGGTGACGTCCGCTGCTCAGATCCGAAACGTGCGCCACGGTGTGCAGCTTCAAGCCGCGGCGAATGATGGTGAGATGGGCCACGCCGTCCGACATCGAGGCGCCCGGCGAGAGGCGCATGGTGCCGCCGCCCTCGAACTCGCCGTTGCCGAGCGCCACGAACAGCGCCGCGCCGCGGAAGCAGCCGGCCTCGCTGCACACGCTGACCCACGGGCTGTCCCACGCCGCCAGGGCCGACAGCGTGGCCAGCAGGTACGTCAAGTTCGGCCCGGCCAGCCGCTTGAGGCGCGGCGTGGCACGGGCCACCACCTCGCCGCCGAAGCCCACGCCGCAATTGAGCACGCCCCAGGCGGCGCGCTCGCGGCAGGTGATGTGCAGCAGATCGAGGGCCACGGCGTGTCCGCCGCGCACCGCGGCCCAGCCCGCGGCGGCGTCCGTCACGCCGAGGTTGCGGGCGATGTCGTTGCCCGTGCCCAGCGGCACCAGCGCCAGGCGCGGCCGCGGCGGCGGGAGCGCCATGAGGCCGTTGACCACCTCGTGCACGGTGCCGTCGCCGCCCGCCGCCACCACCGTGTCGAAAGAAGCCGCGGCCGCCGCCAGGCGCCACGCCTCGCCGGGCAGGTGGGCCAGGACGACGTCCGGCGCGTCGTCGCCCAGCGCCGCCAGCAGACGTTGCGGGCCGCGTCCGGCGCCGGCGTAGCTGCTGGCGATGACGAGGGTGGACATGGGCCTCGCGGACTCCCGCCGCGCCATTGGCCCGCCGGAGCGCTGCTCCTCCCGGAGCCCAGCTCCTCCATTAGCTTGGCTCCTTCAGCAGGCCGGTTCCTTCCGCCGCGCCACGTTCCTCGAAGCGGCACGAAGGAGCAGCCCTATCGCGCGGCGAACCTTCCGGCCAAAGCAAGCTTTCTGGAGGTTGGGCGATGAGCGAGGAGAGTCGCCAGCTTGGCGTGATCAAGTTCTACAACCCGCGCAAGGGTTACGGATTCGTGACGCGGCCGGACGGAACCGACGTGTTCTTCCACTTGAGCCACTACCGCTCCCCGAGCACGCCGCTGCCGGGCGGGGTGGTGCGTTTCACCCTGGGTCAGAACCGCGAGGGGCTGACCGCCGAGGACATCTCGCCGGCGGCCGGCGATGAAGTCGAGGTGTTCGAGGCGCGCATCGTGGCCCTGGACGACGACGGCGGCATGGCCGCCACGCCCGATGGCTTCGAGGTGCGATTCCGCCGCGGCGATTTCGTGCCCCACAGCCGCGCCGACAGCCTGGCCATCGGCGACGATCTGGAGATGCACTTTCTCACCGAGGACGAGCACGGCTGGCGCGCCGCCGTGGCGCGGCCGGCCAACTGGCTGCCCGAGCCGGCCCCCGTGCGCGCCGAGCGCCGCGACGGCGACGACGAGGAAGAGAGCCGCCGCCTGCTCGGCATCCTCTACAAGACGGATCTGGACGAGGAGGCGCAGCACGCCGCCGAACTACTGGCGGAACGCAACATGCGCGCCTCGCTCAGCGCCCTGGTGTCGCGCGTCTTCGATCGCCGCCTGAGCCTCGAAGTGCGCCGCGAGTTGGTGGATCGCTGCGGGCAGATCTATCTGGACGACGAGTGCGCGCGTTTCCTGGGCCAGGTGGTGGCACTGCTGGCGCGCGTGCTGGACGACGACGAGGCCGATTCCGGCGCCGCCGCCGCCGAGGCCCTGCGCCTCCTGCTCACCGACGAGGCCTTCCCGCAGCGCTGGTCGCAGTACCTGTTGCCGTTCGGGCTGGCCCTGCTGCGCAATCTGTCGGCCGTGCCGGCCTGCGCCGTGCTGCTCGGCGAGCCGGAGGTGGAAGCGGCCGCGGAACGCTGGCTGGGCCGCGTGCTGCGCCACGTCGAGCAGCGTCGCAGCGGCTTCGGCTATGTGCTGACCAGCGCCATCACCACTTTCGATGAGCTGTGGCAGCGCGAGTTGCTCATGGCGCCCATCCGGCGGGCCTTGGCGCGGCTGCTCACGGCTCTCGATGCGGAGGGTCTGTCCGGGCAGCTCTATCACCTGCGCGACCGGCTCTCCGATGCCTTCCTGGAGGTGCTGCTCACGCCGCTCAGCCAGCATCCCGAGCTGCCGGCGGCCCTCCACGCGGCGCACGGCAACACCGAGACCTTCGCCGGCTGGGTTGAGATGCTGTTGGCACGGCCCACGCCCGTCTCGGCCGAGCTGCTGGCCGGGCTGCTGCCGCTGCTGCAGGAGATCCGCGCCCGCGCCGCCGACGAGGATGTCGTGCAGCGCCTCATGGCCCCCGTCACGGCCGGCCTCGGGCCGGAGGAGGTGCTGCGTCTGCTGGGCGAGGAGGACCTGCCGGAACGCTCCGGCTGGGCCTGCCTGTGGCATCTGCAGTCCACCGGCGTGCTGTCGGAGCTGCTGGCGGATCCCACCTCGCGCAATGTGGTCAGCCGCTGGCTGGCGCGCGCGGCGGAGAAGGTGGGGCCGAATGTGGGCGGCGAGCAGGATCTCAACACCGCCCTGCGGCTTGTCGAGTCGCTCAAGGACAGCGCCGAGCTGCGCTCGGAGCTGGTGGACATCGGCGCCAACCTCTTTTCCGGCGTGCATCGTCGCCTGGAGCAGGCCGATGGCGCCGAGCTGATCGCCCTCCTGGATCAGTTCGGACCCGGCGAGCTGCCCGGTCTCACGCCCAGCCTGTTGCGGCGCCTGGCGGAGCCGCGCCTCGAGGAGTCGGCGCGCCGCCGCGCCGTGGCGTGGTGCGCCGAATGCGGCCAGCCACTGGCGGGCCTGGCCACGGCGCTGGTGGTGTGGTGCCGCGAGAGCGACCAGCGTGCCGCCATCAACGATCTCGTGACGCATGTCGTGGCCGCCGCCGGCAGCGACGATCCGGAGGTGCGGGCCTGCGCCGAGGTGGGCCGCGAGCTGCTGCGCGGCGCCGACATCACCTGGCACGAGGGCTTCGTCATCGCCCTGCAGCCGGGGCCGGACGGCGCGGAACGCGCCAAGCTGGCCGATCTCGGCATGTTGCTGCCGCGGCGACTCTTCGCCGATCCCCTCGATTTCGCGGTCAACCGTTACGTGCGCCTGCTGCTGCGCCGTGGGCTGGCCCTCGGCATCTGCTCCTGCGCCGCGCCCGAGACGGGCTATGTCATGGGCCGACTCGACGGCCCCCTGTTCATCGACGACCGCGATGCCGTGGTGGGCGTGATCGTGGATCCCCACGGGGCGCGCTGCTGGTTCGAGGCCGCCGAGCTGCGATCCGGCCGCGAACGGGTCCTCGACGACGGCGATCTGCTGCGCTTCACGCGCCTCGCCGCCGCCACCGACCAGCCGTATGATTATGTTGCATTCAATGTTCATGCCCAGTTCGGCGCCGATGATCTACCCTTGTTGTTGGAGACGTTGGCGGGCGCGAGCGACGAGGGCGTGGCGGAAGCGGCGGCGGCCGAGGCGGTGCGTCTGGGCGCGGCCGCCACGCCGGCGTGGGACGCCATGATGGCGCGGCTGGACGACACGCGGCGGGCGCGGCTGGAGACGCTGGCGGCGGCGGACTGAGGCGGCAAGAGGGCATGATCGAACAAAGCGGACTCCTCGGCGCGGCGCTCGCTCTGCGCGACGAGGCCGAAGCGGAGCGCTGGCGCACTTCGCGGCAGCGGTTCCTCGCCGCCCTCGACGAGGGCACGCTGCTGGCTGCCCACGGGCCCGAGCACTGGCGCAACGTCGAGACCTACGCGGCGCGCCTGTTCCCCGAACGCGTCCTGGCGCTCGTGGCGCCGGCCGAGCTGCGGCTGCTGCTGACCGCTGCCATGGTCATGGATCTCCACCCGCCCGGCGCCGGCAATGCCGCCTGGCTGACGGCCGACGCGGCGCGCTGGGATCTGGATCGCGCCTTCGCGGGCGCCTTGCGCCGAGCCTGCGAGGTGCCCGTCGACATTGCCCGCTTCGCCCGTCAGCCGCGCTGGCTGTACCTGGGCGGCAGCGCCGTGGATCTGCACCGCGTGGTGGCCGTGCTGCACGTCGCGGATCGCCTCGATCCCGAGCACACCGATTGCCCGCCGCCCGAGGGCGTGGAGGAAGGCGCGAGCTGGCCGCACGCTCTGGGCGTGGCAGTGGGGCTGATCGATCCGCGCGAAGGCGTGATGCGCCTCGACCTGACGTCGTCGGTGCGTGAGCAGCGGCGCCAGGCGGAACGGGTTTTCCTGCCATGGTGTCAGGAGGCGCTGCGCGCCGTGCGCAACGTGCTGCTGGCGTGCGGCATGGCCTTTCGCGAGGTCGAGGTCCACGATCTCCACGCCAAGCCCAGCGCCGACGTGCTGCAGGCCCAGGAATCGATGCGCGCGAGGGCCGGGGCAAGGCGGCGGCCGGCGCGTCCCTTCCGTTTCCTGGATCCCTTCGCCGAGGACGAATACCACCTGCTGGCGGCGCGCGACGAGGACACCATCCGCCTCTCGGGCCGCGCCCTCAACGCCCCGCTGACGGTGCTCACCGGCGAGGTGGGGGTGGGCAAGACGTCGCTGGTGGCGGCCGGCGTTATCCCCTGGCTGCGGCTGCACGATTTCGAGGCGGCCTATGCGCGCTGCCTCAACGATCCCACCCAGGCGCTGCTGCAGGCCGTCAAGGAGCGCCTGCCGGACGGCGCCCATCCCGACACCCTGCTGGGAGCCTGCCGCCGTCTCAGCGCCACCACCGACGGACCCGTGGTGCTGGTTCTGGATCAGGCCCAGGAGCTGTTCACCCGCCTCGGCTCCCAGACGCGCCTGGTGTTCGCCCAGCACATCGCGGAGCTGCTCAGCGATCCCAGCGAGCCGGCGCATCTCCTGCTGGTCATCCAGCGCGAGTTCTTCGTCAACCTGACCGAACTGCTGCCCACCCTGCCCACCATCATGGGCGAGGTGGTGGATCTCAAGCGCCTCACGCGCGAGCAGGCCGAGCTGGTCATCCAGCGCTCCTTGGGCCGCTTCCGCCTGTGGTTCGACGAGCTGGTGCGCAGCCACGTGGTGGATGATCTGTGCACCGTGGAAGGCGTCCTGCCGCTCGAGCTGCAACTGGTCTGCGACCACCTCCACAGCCAGATCGACGAGGACGAGACGCGGGTGGGCTACGAGGTGTACCGCAAGGTGGGCTCCTCGCGGCGCATTCTGGACGGCCTGCTGGAGGCTCGCCTGCGCACCCTGCGCTGGCGGCGGCAGACCATGGCGCGCAGCATCCTGGTCAACTGCGTCACCGCCCAGCGCACCAAGGCCCTCCTGACCGCCGAGGAGTGCGCCGTGGATCTGGGCGCCGATCTGGCCGTGACGCGCGAGGTGCTGGAGGAGCTCGAGAATCTCAAGCTGCTGCGCCGCCTCGACCTGGGCGACAACCGCGAGGGCTGGGAGCTGCGCCACGAATACCTGGCGGGCTGGCTGGAATCGCACCTCAAGGACGCCGAACGGGAGGCCAAGGACGTCGACGATCTGCTGCACCGCGAGCTGAACAACTACGAACGCTTCCAGCTCCTCCTGGACCGCGAGAAGCTGCGCCTCATCCACCAGTATCGCCGCCGCCTCAGCCTCACGCCCGAGGAGCTGGAGCTGGTCATCCGCAGCGTGGCCCACGAGCGCTTCGAGGTCGAGTACTGGTTCGGACGCGTCGGCGAGCTGTCCGTGAGCCAGCAGATGGCCCTCGGCATCGACCTGCTGTACTCTTCCGACCCCGAGATGCGCGAGGTGCTGCGGCAGATGGTCAGCCGCCTGGATCAGGCCGCCATCCTCCCGACCTTGCTGGCCAGTCTGCGCGAGGCCGATGCCGCCGTGCGCGACACGGCCCTCAGCCTGCTGGGCGACGCCGATCAGCAACTGGTGCAGGTGCTGGCGGCCGGCGATCCCGCCGAGCAGCAGCAGGCCGCCTACGCCCTCGGCCAACTCGGCGTGCGCCACGCCGTGGAGCCGCTGGTGACGTCGGCCCACTCGTCGAAGGTGGACGAGGTGCGCGAGCAGGCCATCGAGGCCCTGGCCGAGATCGACCGAGCCGGCGCCGCCGAGCTGCTGCTGCGCTCGCTGCGCGCCGGGCATCCCACCACGCGCTGGAACGCCGCCATGGCCCTCGGCCGCCTGGGCCGCGACGCCGGCGTGCGCGAACGGCTGCGCCGCGAGGCGGAACGTCCGCAAGTGGAGGTGACGGCGCTCTTCGCCTACGCACGCGCCTGTGTCGAAGGCCGCCAGTTCGCCGACGCCGAGCGCGCCCTGCACGACCTGGAGCGGCGCGCCGTGCCCGACAATCAGCGCCCGCGCCTGGAGCAGGCCTTCGAGGATCTGCGTGCCCTGAAGGCCGAGGAGCAGCGCGGCGCGCTGAGCTGGCCCATGTATCGCGGCAGCCCCGGCGGCAGCGCCTACACGCCGTCCCATCTCAGCCTGCCGCTCGATCTCAAGTGGGAGTTCGCCACCAGCGATTGCGTCTACAGCTCGCCCGCCGTGTCCGGCGGGACAGTCTTCATCGGCTCCGACGACGGCCACCTCTACGCACTCGACGCCGACAGCGGCCAGGAGCGCTGGCAGAGCGCCACGCAAGGCGGGGTGCGCAGCTCGCCGTGCGTCATTGGCGGCACGGTGTTCGTGGGCTCGCTGGAGGGCTTCGTGCACGCCGTGGAGGTGGAATCGGGGCGCGAGCTGTGGCGGCGGCGCGTGGGACGCAGCGTGGAGAGCAGCGTGCGCGGCGACGCCGAGCGACTCTACGTGGGCACCGGCGATGGCGCCGTGGTGGCCTTCGCCCCGGACGACGGGCGCGAGCTGTGGAAACGGCCGCTGAGCGGCGCGGTGATCGCCAGCCCGGCCTTCGACGACGGCACGCTGGCGGTGGGCACGGCCGAGGACGGCCTGGTGCTGCTGGACGCCGCGAGCGGCGAGGTGCGGTGGCGCTGGAAAGTGGACGGCGGCATGAGGGGCAGCGCGGCGCTGCTGCCGCACCGGGTGGTCATCGGCTCCGGCGACGGCCGCGTCGACGTGCTGGACCTGGAGGGCGAGCTGGCGTGGTCGGCCTTTCTGCGCGGCCCGGTGGGCAGCTCACCGGCCGTGGCGCACTCGCGGGTCTATGTGGGCGGCACGCGCGGCGAGGTGGTGGCCTTGGATCTGGATACCGGCGCCACGCAATGGATGTTCGACGCCGAGGGTGAGATTTCGGCCTCACCGACGGTGGCGGCGGGGGTGGTGTTCGTCGGCACGCAGGCCGGCCAGCTCTTCGGACTCGACGCGCGGACGGGCGAAGCGCTGTGGCGCTATCGCACCGGCTACAGCATCCACAGCACCCCGGCGGTGGCGGATCGGCGGCTCTTCGTGGCCCTGCGCTATTACAACATGTGCGCCTTCGCCGAGGCCTCCGAGAGCGACGAAGCGCGGCCCTGAGCGGGCACCGCGGCAGGTCGTGAGCGGGCACCGCGGCGGTCCCTGAGCGGGCACCGCGGCGGGATGCGGGGCGTCGGCGCGGTTGACAGGCACGGCCATCGTCGTTTATCATGCCGCTTCGTGGCCCGTCGGCGGCGGCCCCGGTTGGGTGTCTTGCGAGGCTTCCTTGAGATCCGCGGCCGGCCCGGTCAGTTTTGCCGGCGCAGTGTTCCGGCGGGAGGCAATTATGGAGTCGGGCGTCACTCGAGGCGACCTCAAGCGCGACAAGTTCTGGACCGTGATGGTCTTCCTGCTCGCGCTGTTCGCGTTCCTCGTGGTCTTCCAGCCCATTCGGCGCGTGGAGAGCGGCAAGTTCCGGGACGTGGCCTTCACGTACCGCTACGAGCAGCCCCTGAGCCCCTCGGAAGCCCAACGCGACAAACTCCGTGATGCCCTGAAGAAGGCCCTCATCGAGGCCAAGGTGGACGACGCCCGCGTCTCCTTCCCGACCACCACCGAAGTGCGCATCCGCGTCCCGCTGCAAGGCAAGCAGGAGGTCGACTCCACCGACGCCAGCCTCAAGGACGTCCTCGGCAAGGCCATCCCGGCCGACGCCGGCAAGCTCACCGACAGCGAGTGGGACCACTCCGCCTTCGGCGACATGCCGTGGAAGACCCTCGGGCCGATCGGCCTGTACCGGCCCAAGCTGGCCCTGAAACTCGGCCTCGACCTCCAGGGCGGCGTGCAGTTGGTGCTCAAGGCCCGCACCCAGAACACGGAATACGATTTCAAATTGGCCGACTCGGCCGACGACCTGAACGCCGCCCTGGCCGGCAGCGCCAAGGCCGGAGCCGACGCCAAGGCCGACACGGCCAAGAGCGGCCCCGCCAACACCAAGGCGGGCGCCGAACCGGCCAAGACCGGTGCCGAACCGGCCAAGGCGGGCACCGACAACAGCAAGGCCGGCGCCGAGAGCACCAAGGCCGGCGCGACGGACAAGGGCACTGCCGAGAAGACCGGCACGACTCCGACCAAGGAGCCGGCGAAGACTGGGAACACGGCCCCCGACGGCGGTCAGCCGGTGCGCATGGCGCAGGCCAATCCCGCCGACAAGCCGGCCGACAGCACCGAAGGCGGCGTCGAGACGGCGGCCAACGAGGCCGACGCCAAGCTGCTGGCGGATCCCGAGCTGCGCGCCAAGGTGACGGAGAAGATCAATCAGTGGGCCGACGGTCTGCACAACCTCTACAAGGACCGCTGGGGTGACATCGACGTCGAGGTGGTGGGCTCCAACGTGGTGGTGGTGCGCACCCTCGTGGACCGTAGCAAGCCCCGCAAGGAACAGCTCGAACTGGCCACCACCCAGCAGCAGACCTTTCTCACCGATCTGAAGGCCATTTTCGCCAAGGCGCGCGTGCAGGGCGACCCGCGCGACATGGACAAGGACCGCCCCAAGGATCCCATTCAGCAGGTCAAGGAAGTCGTGCAGCGCCGCGTGGACCGCCTCGGCGTGGCCGAGGCGCAGGTCGTCACGCAAGGCACGGATCGCGTGCAGGTGGAGCTGCCCGGCATCAAGGATCCCGACGAGGCCGTGCAGTTGCTCGGCACCACCGCCATGCTCGAGTTCCGCAAGGTGCCCGAGAAGTACGTGCCGCACACGGAGCACGTGGGCGGCAAGGAAACCACCACCTTCCAGCTCAAGGACAGCGGCCAGACGGTGCCCACGGAGGTCGTCTACTACGAGGCGCCGGACTTCGACGGCAACAAGAACATCCTGACCGGCGCCGACCTGGTGGGCAGCCAGGTGGCCGTGAGCTTCGACGAAAGCCTGCACCCGGCCGTCGGCCTCAAGCTCACCTCGGCGGGCGCCACGAAGTTCGACCGCTTCGCCAAGGACAACTTCAAGAAGTACCTGGCCATCTACCTCGACCACGAGATCATCTCGGCGCCCGTCATGCAGGCTACCGAGTTCCACGGCCAGGTGCGCATCAGCGGCGGCTTCGAGACGGTGGAAGAGGCCAACAACCTCAAGATCCTGCTCAGCGCCGGCTCCCTGTCGGTGCCCGTCGACGTCGTCGAGCAGCGCACCGTGAGCGCCACGCTGGGCGCCGATTCGGTGCGCCAGAGCGCGCGCGCCGGCCTCATCGGCACCATCCTCATCGTCCTCATGATGTTCGCCCTGTTCAAGGTCTCGGGCCTGCTGGCGGACCTGGCGTTGATGCTCTACTGCATCTACACCCTGGCGGTGCTGGTGGCCGTGGGCGCCACGCTCACCATGCCCGGCATCCTCGGCCTGCTGCTCAGCGTCGGCATGGCCGTGGACGCCAACGTCATCGTGTTCGAGCGGCTCAAGGAGGAGAT
>Ga0181528_10002950_pt1 | contig 10481 bp, 12 predicted proteins | sample PEATcosm2014_Bin_47_FD_119742 | JGI IMG/M metagenome (GOLD analysis project Ga0181528, IMG submission 119742) | Peatland microbial communities from MTU Mesocosm Facility, Houghton, MI, USA - PEATcosm2014_Bin10_10_metaG | ecosystem: Environmental > Terrestrial > Soil > Wetlands > Peat | place... | reverse complement strand
TGAGGCTGTCTCACTCGCAATGTTGATGAAAGCATGTGACCGCGTAGGAAGCGCGCTTGCGCGCGATGTTCTCCTCTGAATCGCGAGCAAGCGCGCTTCCTGCATTTTGCATAGTTACGGCTTACGCGAAAGTGATCGCGACTCAGGGGACCTCGGCACAGCTCTCGATTTGCTCACACGTCTTGACTGTCGCATTCCCATTGGGCGAACCGATCCCGCCCGCGAGTTTGCTCGCGAGTTGGAGAAAGCGGTGGACGGCGCGCACGGAAGCCTCCTGGCCGGGCTGTGTCAGGCCATACTGCGTGATGCGGCGGCCTGCGGTCCTCCGCTCGACCAGGCCGTGTCGCTCGAGCGCCTCGATAAGGCCCGTCATCGAACTTCGACTTACCTCGGCATGATAGGCGAGATCGGCTACTGAAGCTGGCAAAGGACTGAGTGCATAAAGCGTGATGAGGGTTGCAAGGCGGTATCCGGCATTGTCCCGAAAACCGAGTTCATGATCCATCTCGCGATTGAGCGCATGGCGGACGGCACGACTGGCCGAGAGAATCGACAGGATTATCTTGCAGCTATCGGGGTCGCCGATTCCGGATTGCCGAGCTATGCCCAACAAGAGTCGGCGAGGATGCAGGACGACACCGGCAAGTTTCGTCGAATGGGTCGGGCCCTGGGGCGGGTTGGGCTCGGCGTTTTGCGACCTGGGCACCCGCATTGGCCGGGACCGTTTCCGGACGAGTGATTCCATTGCGGTAGAATAACTCCTCCTGTCGACGCCCGGAAATACTTCCAGAGATCTAGACTGATGCCTGAAAAGACTGAATGCGTTCCCGTCGTCGGGCCTCGTGAGCCCTATTTCAATCGAACAGCGCGTCTATTCGGATCAACAGGGCCAGGAACCCGTGCCGTTGCTGTCGGGACTAATCCAGCGGTTCCGATTTTTCTCCGCAAAATCTCAAGGTAGGCGGGCACATGTGCATTGGCATCGTCGGTCGACCAAATGGCATATATCTCCCAGGGAGCGCCGTCCGTGTCGACATACCGGAGCCCCGACGGTTTCGGGGGCAAAAATATTTCAGGAAGCAGCGCAACGCCTTCGCCCGTGCCAACGAAGGCCAGCATACCCTCGAACGACTGCGCTTCCCGTCCGAATCTTGGGGAGAACTGGGCCGGCTTCAGGAATTGCGTCAGCAGGACCTTGGCACCCGGGAAGTCCTCCTCGTCGAGTGCGATCCAGCGCTCGACCCTGAGGTCGCGCAATCGAACCACGGTCTGGGCGGCCAGTGGGTGCTCCATCGGAAGAATGGCCTTTATCGCACCGACATAGATCAGGCAGCAGCCGATGTCCTTTCGCGGCGTCAAAAAAACTCCGCTAACAAATCCCACGTCGATCTTTTGATCCCGGATCGCCTGGGTATGTTCATGGTCAGGCAATTCCACGAAATCGATCGCGAGCCCAGGGTGCTGCAAATGGAGCTCGTGCGCGGCGTCGGTGATGAAGAGCCCCGACGCGCTCCAGTCGGTGCCGATCCTAAAGTCGCCCTTCGTCCCTTTGGCGATCCGCTGTGCGCCTGTGACGGCGATGTCGAGCTGCAGGAGTAGTTTCCCAGCCTGCTGTTGGAAGAAGCGTCCTGCTTCGGTCAAGTGAACCTTCGTCGTCGAACGTTCAAACAGCCTGAAACCAAGTTGCTCCTCCAAATCATGGATCTGCCGGCTCAATGCGGGTTGTGCCACCCGCAGTCGTTCAGCAGCACGGGTAAAGTTCAGCGCGTCGGCAACGGCCAGGAAATAGCGGAGGTGACGCAACTCCATTGCTGACGATTACATCCCGGATTCCGGCGCCGCAAGCATCATGTGCGATGATCCTGACATCGGCCAAAGCTCGCATGGTTGGCCATCCGCAGTCGGGTGAAGCAATGGATCGAAATAGGCGCCATGCCTGACGCTGACGCCCCGCGAGCGCAAGGCAGCGGGCCGAGGATCAAAACGCTTGATGCCGGCGTGGCATTACGCAGAGCGTTTCAAGGTATTTCCGGGAGGACGACGGGCACCGCTATACTGGTGATGTGAATTATTCAACCTCCGCTCAGGAAGACCGACGCATCCATCTCATGCGGTCTGCCCCGATGCGATGTCGGCGGCCCCGGGAGGAGTTTGGCATCTCTCCACCCGTCTTCCGAAGCAGCAAGGCAGAACTGACGTCCACTATGTAGAATATAGAAAGAAGAATACATGAATAATATATTAAACGGCGAAATCCACGGTAGCCCGACGCCTGGCGAAGATCTGCTCTTTATCGAGGGACGAGTGAGGCAACGCGCCTTTGAAATCCATCAGGCTCGCGGCGGCCATCACCGGCGTGATCGGGATGACTGGCTGCAAGCCGAACAGGAAATCAAGGCCGAGATGGAGCAACCGTCCGAGGAAAGAGACCCGGGCCCGGAATCGCCGCTGTTTCGACTCGGCTGAAGTTCCTTCAATGCCCCAGGCCGTCGTCGTGGCTGTCGCCCCGTGATTTGTCTTCTCGTTGCGCAGGATGACCGCGCCGGTCCGCACGTTCGCAATCAATTCCATGATCATAATCGTCCTAATACTCGCTGCGCTCGTTGTTCTCGTCTCCTCGGACGCCGACAAACGAGAAGGACTTTGAGCGGCTCATCGCTACATGAACGGAGATTCTCCATACACCACGCTTTGCTCAGGCGCCCATGCATTCTGCAGTGCGCCCTCAATGGCCCATTTTGTTACTTTCTGTGTTCTATTGTTCGCCCTCGCTGCCGATGCCGCCTTCGGGGCCGACAATTCGATGACCGATGTTACCACGCCAGGCGAAGGGAGCGAGCCGGCGGGAAGCGTAAGTTCCACTCGAAGCGATTACCGCAATTTGTGGGGGAGAATTCTCCGCGATCCCCAGCTCGATTTGCGAACCGCCGGTTGCGCAGCCAACGCAACACAGTCGGCCAGTTTTGTCCGGACCTCTCTACGATGCAACGAAGACACCGACATCAACCGGAGTATGGCGGACCCGATTGCCGGAGCGGAGTCGGCCTCGGCGGCCGCCGGGCCCGAGCAAGCACCTCGCGCGAATGATTTGGTGCTGATTGGGGGATATGGAGACCTGCGTCAGCGCAAAAGGGTGCCGACTGGCGCTGTGGACGTGCGTTTCGCGAAAGATTACTTCGGGCTGCATCCCTACGTCGATCTGGCAGTGGGGAACCGTGGCAGCCGGTACGCCGGGCTCGGTCTGTTATATGATTTCGAGATGCCGTGCCGGTTGCGACTTACCGTCGGCAGCGGACCCGGCTATTATCGCCACAACCGGGGCTCTACCTATCTGGGCTACGCCGTGGAATTTCATTCGTGGCTGGAAGTGTCGCGCGTGGTTCTCGGTCGCCGGATCGGGTTGAGCGTCGGGCATATCTCCAACGCCCACTTGGCGTCATGCAATCCGGGATCCGAGAACGTTTCGCTCTCCGTCGTCGTCCGCTCCTGGTGACGTCTCTCTCGCCGTCACTTATTGACTTTCTCGTGAACCTGATCCGCTCTCTCCCCTGTATTCCAGTTGCCGGTCGCGCATTTTGCTGCGGCTGCCGCATCGAACGCGAGGTCGCTGCCCAAAGACCATCAGGGCACGCCAAGCGCCAGCTTTCACGGCTTGCGGCACGCCACGGTCTGAGCCTCATTTCACCCAATGGCCGTACGCTGGCCAAGGAGCGGGAGTTCTTCGGCATGAAAACATGCCCGTAAATCTGCGGACTGAACACTTGCGAACTTCGGCGGAGGCTTGGGGGAACGGGCATTTCACGTCGTGGGCCGGCGGTCCTGCTTGTCGACGTCGCGAACCCCGGCCTCGATCATGGCTTTCCTCACCTCAGCCGCCCGCATGAAATACTTCCAGACCAGGCCGGAGCGGTAATTCTCGACCATCAGGACGAAGAAGTTGAATCCGCGTCGCTCGATTTCCGACAGGATCCTTGTTTGGAGGTCCACGGTTCTGTTGGGTGTGTCAAACGGCGTCCCCGGCGCCGGCACGAGCATGGAAGACTGCGTTGTTAGCGCGACGGGCTGCGCAGCCGCAGGTACCATCGCAACTTTCGGCGAGGTGGCTGTTGGAACATGGGTATGGGAAAGTGCCGCACCGCCCGCTGCGATCAAGAGGCCCAATATGGATAGAACCGCTTTGTTTCTAAAGGAACGACTGGCACCGCGAGTCGCAGCGAGCGGGCGGTGCAGCGCAAGGGGACGTCGACGGTCCTTGATCAAAGAGGTGAGAAACATGCGGGGACCGGGACGCTGCCGCGCGGTCGTCGAACGTGTTCGCGCCGCAAGAGATTCGCTGGGGCGCGGCGGGCTCGGAATGCATGGTCAACCGGTTTACCAGTGCCGCGCGTTACCAGGAAAAATACTCCGAGACGCTCTCGGAAATGCCTAGCCGGCATCAGGAGCCATTATTGGATGCGACGAGCGGGACGCGTGAGCATCTGCTGACGGAAACGGACGAGCCGGATGTGCGGCGCCACACGGTGAGTCCCTCATCACAGGTGTGAACGGAGAAACCCAGGCTGGTGTACCAACCAAGCATGCAGGAGTTCTCTGGGATCTGGCCGATGAATCCGTGCAAGCCATGGTCGCAGGCTTTCTGAAGCGCGTGGAGCATCAGGAGCGAACCAAGTCCGCGACCGCGGTAGTCGACGGGGCACTCAGCTGAGAATAGCCGGAGCCTACGGTGTCCGGACCCGCGCGGCGTGGCGTCTGGTTCACCGGCCAGAATCGTCATCTCCGCGATTCGGCCGACTTGCCCCGAGACAGCCAGATTGAGGCGACCGATGGCGGCGCCGGCCATCGTTCTTACCTCAAAGGTCCAGCAGGCGGGGGTAAGCCGCTCCTCGAGTACGAATAATTCCCCTCGGCGGTCGGAGATGCGGTATTCCATGCGGGCGTTGCCGTCGTTGCGTTCTCCGGCCGCCGTCGGGGGCATGATCGGCCATTCCGCATTGTCCCCATTCAAGGGACCAAGCGCTGACATGGACGCCGGACAAGGGAAGATGACCGCCGCCGGTTCGAATCCCAGATGAAGGCCCTGCTCATCCTCATATCCTGTCGGCGCGTGCTCTGCCATCTTCAGAAGGGCGACGAACGCTGCCAGGAAGAGAATGCAGGCGATGATGAAGGGTGTGATCATGGGCCTCGGGAATGGTTAGGGCGGGTCGCCTGATTGGAGGAGGGGTGGCAGCCGTCAGAGGCTGCTCCTGCGCTGCAGACTCGCGCGCAACGCCAGCATCGTTTGCGAATGGATCTGACAAATGCGCGTTTCTGTCAGGCCGAAGACGGCCGCAATTTCGGCCAGGCGCATGTCTTCAAAGTAGTACATGCCAAGGATCTTTCTGGGTATGTCGGGTAGCTGCTGGATTCGTTGAGCGACAAGTTGGAGCAGTTCGTCGTGCTCTATACGATCGCGGGCGAGCACGTTGTTCTCGTCGGGGATGAATTCGTGGAGCGACGCGTCGCCGTGACATTCATTCGCGAATCCGTCGATTGCGACAAACGTGACGGGCCTGACTTCCTCCATCCAGTGCTTGAATTCCTTGATCGTCAGGCCGAGGCGCTGCCGGATCTCCGCCTCTGAGGCGGCGGTGCCTCTGGACTGCTCAATCTCGTTGATGGCCTCCTTGATCTTGCGCGCCTTGGCGCGGGCTCCTCGGGGAAAACAGTCCATGTGCCGAAGTTCATCCAGAACGGCGCCGCGGACGCGCATTGTGGCATAGGCGACGAACGTGCGGTCATGGGTGGGGTCGTACTTGCGAACGGCCGCAATGAGGCCGATGATGCCCACACTGTAGAGGTCATCAACGTCCACGTGGTTGGGCAGATTGAGTTTGATTCGGTCAACCACATCGCGCACGAGGGGCAGGTAGCGCTCGATCAGGTCGCGCTCGTTGGCCGGCTGATTCGAGACACCCTGGTAGGCGCGCCAAGCGGCGATATGAGACGCTTCTTCAGCGATGACGGCGGGAGCAGGGGAGGTCATGGCAGTCTCCATTGTCTAGGCGGCAAGAACGGCTTTTTGCGCGCCAGTATGGAGATCCAAGGCGGTGGCTCCGGCTTGAGTCTGCGCCTGCAGTTGCTCTCGCCTCGGATTAGGGCCGAAGCGGCGCGGGCGAGTGGCGGATTTGCGTTGTCGGCCTCGCGGAAGACCCATCAGAAGTTCGTCTTGCTGGATTTCCTCAGAGTTACGAATTGCCTCGTTGCACGTAATGAGTTTACGGAGCTGGCGGAGAGCGAGACCCTCAATCTGGCGAACGCGTTCTTGTGCGACGTTGAATCTCTTGCCCACCTGTTCGAGGGTGAGCTCGTCATTGCCGTCGAGACCAAACCTCAGGCGCACGATCGCCGCCTCCCGCTGGTCGAGCGAATCGAGCATCCGGCCGAGATCAGACTGCCAGTTCTGTTTGCACAGGCTCTCGTACGGATTTCCGGCTTCTTCGTCCCTGGTGATTTCGCCCAAGGTTGCGGATTGATGCGTTGAGTCGACCGGTGCGTCGAGAGACGCCGGAGCACAGCTGGCAGATTTCAAGTGTGCCACTTTTTCGACCGGAACCCCCAGTTCCGTTGCGATCTCTTCAATGGCCGGATCTCGCCCCAGCTTTTCGGAGAGCTTGGTTGTGGTTCGGCGCAGCTCGGCCATCTTCTTCTCGAAAGAAACCGGCAGGCGAATGTCTCTCGATTGATTGGCGATCGCGCGCCTGATGGAGTGTTTGATCCAAAAGGCTGCGTAGGTGCTCAGTTTGGTGCCCCTGCTGGGATCAAAGCGATCAACGGCTCTGGTCAGCCCGATATTGCCTTCGCTGATCAGGTCTGCGAGAGGGAGCCGATAGTTCGTGAAGGTGCGGGCGATGCTGATGACCAGGCGCAGATTGGCTTTGATCATTTCCTCGCGAGCGGCGTGATCGCCGTGCCTGACACGAAGCGCGAGCGCCATTTCCTGGTCTGTAGTCAACAGAGGGGTTCTGGCAACGTCCCGGAGATACAACCGCAGGCTGTCATATTCCCGGGTTGATGTTGCCGCGAGCCTGCCCGGCGGGTTGGACTCGGGGTGGACCGACGGCCAGAAGTGCGATGATTTCATGCACGATAGAATACAACCAACGACTGGCTCCCGGAAATGCTTTGAAAAACTCTCTGTTATGCCGTCCTGGCATAACCCGTGGGGGCGCGACGAAGATGCGCCGACATTTGGCCCGAAGTGCTAATTGTCGCCGGCTTTTGCCAGATGCAGGCTACGAAACAGTATGCACAATTCTGATACCTGTGATATTCGACATGGGGGTATCGAGAAACCCGACAGGAGGCACACGAAGGTCTTTTCACTGAAACCTGGGTGTGGGTATTCCCAGACGTGCGTTGTCGACACGAATCATAGGCCAAGCTTTGAGAGTTCGGCCGTCACCAGCTTTGCCCAAAGCGGATAAGCCACAGGTTTTAGGTGGGTGCCGTCCGTGCTCAGGTCCGCGCGAAGGGCATCATGGGCGGCGAGCACGGCGTTCAGATCAAGATAATCCACGTGCGCTCCCGCGCACCAGGCCTGGAACCGGGCGTTTAAGGCCTTGATGATCGCGTTCGTCTCAGGCTCATCGGTTTTATAAATCACGGATTGGAGTACCGGGACGACGCCGTGCTCCCGCCAGAAGGCGATGGCCTTGACCTGATTGCCAAAAATCCGCTCCGGTGGCACGCCGAGGGCGAGGTCGTTTATCCCGCCCCCGAGAAATACGACTTTCACGCTCGGCTGCTGCTTGAGCAGATCCTTAAACGTCCACGCGAGCTGTCCGGTAGTGTACCCGGGGATGCCCCAGTTGGTGACGTCGGTCCGGCCGAGTACCTTCGTCCAGTCACCTTGGTGCGTGATCGAGTCGCCGATCATCGCGACAGGATTGCCGGTAGAAGGCGGCGGTTGGTCGGCGCCGCGAAGGGTCTGGGCGAGGAATAGCAGACAGCTTAGGATTAATAGCTGTTTCATGGCGGGTTGCGGGCGTTGAGCAGCGGCGTCGCTTTTTCGGCGCGAGTGCCCCAGGCGGGATTCGGCTGCGGCCCCATCTCGAACTCCAGCGTGCCGCCAGCGACAATTTCAGAATGGTACAGCCAGGCGCGGTTGAGCGGCCGGCCGTTGAGTCGCGCGGACTGGATGTAGACGTTGGACGGGGAGTTGTGATGCGCCTCGATCACAAAGTCTTTTCCGCTGTAATAATGCGGATCGAGGTGGATCGTCACACGGTCGAAGAGCGGGCTGCTGAGATCGTAGGTCGGTTTCACGGCGCACCCGCCGTCCATTTCGAAAAGCCCCATCGCCCAGAGAACGTAGAGTGCGCTCAGCTGGCCCTCGTCCTCCTCGCCGATCCAGCCGCGCAGCGGCGAGGTGCTGTAATCCCGGTCCAGGCATTGGCGGGTAAATTGCTGGGTGAGCCAGGGCTTGCCGGAATAGTTGAAAAGGAAAGGCGCCTGCAAGTTGGGCTCATTGGTCAGATCGACGTAACCCTTGGCGAAACCTTCCTCCAGGCGACGGTTGAACTCATCCCGGCCGACCGCTTCGATCAGCGCGTCTGGGTCCTGCGGAACGAACAGCGTGTAGATCCATGCGTTGCCCTCGACGAAGCCGGGGCCGTTCCAGCCGCCTTCGGTTCCGAAGTGGAAAAGATCGGACGATTCGGCCCAGCGGCCATCGGCATGCCGACGCCGGGCGCAGTGGGTCTCGGGATCGAAGTTGTTCCGCCAGTTGCCGGAGCGGGTGAGGAAGGCGCGGGCGTCGTCCTCGTGGCGGAGCGCGCGGGCAAACTGGGAGGCACACCAGTCGTCGTAGGCGTATTCAAAAGTGTTCGACGTCGGGCCGTCCTCGTCCGGAACGTAGCCGTGGGCGAGGTAGGTCTGCAGGTGCCGATCGCCGGCAAAGCCGCCATTGGCCACGGGCGTTCCGGGCGTGGTGAGGTCGTGCCGGATGGCACGCCAGGCGCGCTCCGCATCGAAGTCGCGGATCCCTTTCTGGTAGCTGCTCACGATGAGCGCGTCCTGGTGCTGGGCGACCATGACGGGCGAGTAGCCGCCAATGACGGGCGCCTCCGGTATCCAGCCGCCGCGATCTGCCGCCTCCAGGAGGGCGTGCACCCAGGAACTAGCGAGGTCAGGCCTTGTGAGGGTCCAGAGTGGGAACAGGGTCCACTGGCAGCCCCAGAGGGCATCGCTGCTATAGACGGCGGCGACGGGATCGGCGAGGCGGCGCAGTTGCCGGTTCATATCGACGTAGGAGCCGTCGGCGTCGGAGATCACGCTCTTGGCGGAATACGCACGGTAGAGGCAAGTATAGAACATTGCCCGCTGGTCGGCCGTGCCCCCGGTGACGTCGATGCCGCCGAGCACACGGGACCAGGCGTTTCGCGCGTGCTGCGAAACGGCGGCGAAGTCCCAGCCGAACGGTTGCAACTCCGTGTCGAGGTTGAGCCGCGCCTCCGTTTCGCTCACCAACGAGATTCCGGTGTGGACCTGGATTTGCTCGCCGGCCGCTGTGTGGAAATTCAACACCAGACCGCAGGCATCGTGGCCGATAGAGCTCTGGAGGCCGCGACTGTAATGGACCGGGGCGCGCCAGTCGGTGCCGTAGTTTGTGGTGTCGCCTGCATACGGATCGCGCTGCCAAGCGTCGAGCGAAGCGAGCGGCTTGTTCGTCCTGATGACGAAGTAGACGCTGTAGTCGCCGGTATAGTTGTTTGACTGGCGAAGGTGGCCGGTCACCTCATTCGGGCCGGTCAGGGTGGCGGATGCCTCAATGATCCGGCACAGTTCCTCGGTGGGAAAGGCAAAGTCGAGCAGCAGGTGCGCCTCGTCGGTCGCCGGGTAGGTGAACCGCATCGCACCACAGCGCATCGTGGCGGTGAGCTCGGCCTTCACCTGGTAATCGAGCAGTTCGACACTGTAGAAGCCGGGCGTGCCGTGCTCCGTCGCCTTGTCGATGCGGGAACGGTAGCCTGAGGTCCACATGCTGCCGAACGGTCCGTCCGGCGCGCCGGGAAAGACCCGAAACAGTCCGGGGTTGTATTCGATCGGGCCGGTCACAGGCATCAGACTGACGCCGCTGAGGCAGAACGCATGGAGGTGGCTGAAGCCCGAGATGCTGCCGACGGTGTATTCGTAGCCGCCGTTCCAGACGTTGGTCTGGTTGTCCGGGCTGAGCTTGACGAGCCCGAAGGGCAGGGTTGCCCCCGGGAAAAGCATCCAGCGCGAGTTGGACGTGCCGGTAAATACGTTGACAGCGTCGACCGGGGCAGTGGTCGCTCCCATGTGGGAGATTGCGAAAAGTGCCAGAGCGACTGCGGACAGGGCGGGCAGCTTGCTTGGGGAATGGGAAGATCTCATTGCGAGAGTCGCGCGTTTGGATACCCAACCGATTCATTCGTTCTGTGTTCTATCTTTCGATCGGTGTGCCTGAAAGTGAATGC
>Ga0181528_10002949_pt1 | contig 10482 bp, 9 predicted proteins | sample PEATcosm2014_Bin_47_FD_119742 | JGI IMG/M metagenome (GOLD analysis project Ga0181528, IMG submission 119742) | Peatland microbial communities from MTU Mesocosm Facility, Houghton, MI, USA - PEATcosm2014_Bin10_10_metaG | ecosystem: Environmental > Terrestrial > Soil > Wetlands > Peat | place... | reverse complement strand
CGCGGCCCGGTCGTCTCGGCGAGACGACCGCTCCCTTGGGCCGGCGCACGCCGCGAATCGAACTTGAATCAGCCCTGCGCAGCCGATTTGTCATGGCCGCTCGCCTGTGGTATCGTGTTGGGTGGCGGCGTTTCCCGAACCGGGAGGGATGACTTCCGGGGCCGGCGAAGGAGCGCGATGCGCGCCCCAAACGGCGCGCCGCCAACGTAGCAGTACGGCTGCGGCAGGCCTCCCCGGTGTACCGTCGGTCCCGCCTCCTTCACAGTCGTTTGCGGTCCATCGCGATGCGTGGGATGCGGCAAGGTCGCATCCGGCGCTGGGAGGTTCGGACATGTCGGTGTCAAGACGTATCCATGCGCGTGGTTTCACCCTCATCGAATTGCTGGTCGTGATCGCCATCATCGCGATCCTGGCGGCCATCCTCTTCCCGGTCTTCGCCCAGGCGCGTGAAAAGGCGCGCGCCACGAGCTGCCTGAACAACATGAAGCAGCTCGGGCTGTCCGTCGCGCAGTACACGACGGACTACGACGAGCAGTACCCCTACGGGTATCCGAACGGCAACGGTTCGTGGGGCTGGGGCTGGTCCGGGCTCCTCTTTCCCTATGCCAAGAATGCCCAGATCTACGCCTGCCCCGACGACACGACCACGGCCAATGCGCCCAACGTCGTGGTGTCCTACTGCTGGAACATCAACCTCGGCTACAAGGACGCCTACGGCGGGCCGGCCTGCGCCATTTCCGGCATGGCCGCGCCGGCCGTGCAGGTGGTGCTGTGCGAGCTCACCGGCTGCACGGCCAACGTCACCACCTGGGAGAACGGCGACACGACCTCGCCTGGCGTGGTGCAGTGCTGGGGCGGCGGCGGCCAGTTGGTGACGGGCGTCATGGGCGGCCGGGGGCCCGGCTTCGGCGGCATTCCGCGGCACTCGGGCCAGTCAGGGTCGAATTTCCTGTTGGCGGACGGCCACGTGAAGTTCTACAAGCCCGGTAGCGTCTCGTCGGGCTTCAACGCCCAGACGCCCACCTCGGCCCAGGACAACCTCGCCTCCAACAGCTGGAGCTACGCCCAGGGCAGCCAGGGCAGCCCGTTCGCGATCACGTTCAGCGCCAACTGAGCGGTCCACGATTCAGGGGCGGCCCGCCGTTGGGCCGCCCCTGGCCGTTTACATGGCACGCCCCCGCCACCGATCTCGCACCTTCCTCGTCGCGCCACGCCTGCGCGTCACCATCAGCTCCGGCGTGGCTGTGACGCAGTTGCCGGACGTGCTGACCTTCGAGGAGATCGTCAGCCGCGCCGACCAGGCGCTGTATCGCGCGATGGAGACGGGGCGGACTCGCGTGGAGATGTGGACGGATTGAAGGGCCGGACCGGCGGGCTGTTACCGGGTCTCGGCAGCCATCGCGCAGCGAACGGGACTGGCGGCCGATAATCAGGATGGTGTCCCCCGATTCTCATAGCCATGGCTCACCGCCGCATGAGCTGCGCCACTTCTTCCGGAAGCGCGTCCACCACCTCGGTCCCAAGAAACGCTGCGCCTATCTCCAGGTACTCGACGACCGGCGTCTTCCCCAAACTCAGCATCGCCGATTGCCGGTCACCGATGGTCCGCACAAGCTCCTCTACACTGCGGTCATCGTCGCGCCCGAGATACATAAGGACCGCCAAAGCCACGACGTGGGCATCGGGAAGTTCTTCCAGGAACGCGCGCCTCGCTGCTTTGCACGGCCGCGCGCCGTACCACGCCGCGAAAAGGGCCTCGCCCGTCAATGGCCCGTCTTCCTGCCGTTGCGACTCCTGCCCAACCATCACGTTGAGCTGCTGCAGCCACTCTAGGATTTCGCTCAGGCTACGGTCGAAAGTCTCCATCTCCCTCATGACTACCTCCATGGGGCCAATCGGGCAAAGACCCCAATCACCAAATCCCTACCCGCCCCCCGCGATAAGTGCATACCGTGACCCCGCATCCGGATCCTTCGTCACCTCGATACGCGTCTCGAAGCGATCCTTGAGCGCGCTCAGGTGCGTCACCACCAGGAGCAGGTCGAACTCGTCGGCCACGGCGTGGATGGCATCGATGAGCTGCTCCAGGCCGGCGTCGTCCTGAGTGCCGAAGCCCTCGTCGATGATGAGGGTGCGCAGCCGCGCCCCGGCACGCCTTGCCAGCAGCCGGCTGAGCGCCAGGCGCAGGGCGAAATCCACCCGGAAAGCCTCGCCGCCGCTGTAGTTCTCGTAGCTGCGCGTGCCCAGCTCGTCGGCGATGTCGATGTCGAGGGTTTCGCGTTCGCCGCCGGCTTTCAAGGGCCGTTGCAGGCGGATGTCGAGCATCATGCGGTAGTCGGTGAGGCGGCCCAGGATCTCGTTGGCCGCCTCGCGGATCTCCGGCACGGCGTTTTCGATGATGAGGGCCGGGATGCCGTCGCGCCCGAAGGCCGCCACGAGATGCTCCGCCACCGTGCGGCGTTTGGTCTCGTCGGCCAGACGCGCCTCCACCACCGCCAGCTCGTCGCGCTGGCGCTGCAGCCGCGCCAATGTCGCCGTCAGCTCGCCGCGCTGGCCGTGCAGGCGTGCCAACTCGTCGCGGGCGGCGCGCAGCTTGCCGTCCAGCTCCTCGGCGCGGCGGCGTTCCGCCACGGCGTCCACACCGCTCTCGGCGAGCTGTTCCGCCTCGCGCGCCAGGGTGTCGCGCTCGGCGGCACTTTCGGCGCGGCGCTTCTCGAGACGCTCGGCGCGCAGGCGCTCACTGGGCAGTTGGTCTTCGGCCTCCTGCACGGCGCGCCGGCGTTCGGGGGCATCGGCCAGGCGCTTCGTTTCGCTCTGCGCGTGGCGCCACGCCTCTTCGTCGAACGAGAGGGCATCGAGGGCGGCTTCCACCGCCGCCAGCGCCTCGCGTTCGCGGCCGGCGTTGGCCTGCTCGTCCAGGGCGCGGCGCGCCGACGCCACCTGCTCCGCCAGCTCCGCCAGCGCCTCGGCGCACTGCGTGTCGATCTGCTCGGCCTGCTCCAGGGCCAGGCCGGCGCGCACCACGTCGCGGCCGTCCTCCACCGTGCGGCGCCAATGGGCATGGTCGGCGGCATCGTAATCGAGGGCTTGCAGGGCGGCACGCGCCTCGGCCAGCCGCGTCGCCGCCTCGCCGCCCAGATCGGGCGCCGCGAGCTGCTCCTTGAGCCGGCGGCCAAGCTCCTGCAGCTCGGCCACTTCGGCCGCGGCGGCCTGCGCCTCGGTCACGGCCTGCTCGCCGCGCAACACCTCGCGCTGCCGCTCCGTGACGCGCGCCGCGATGGCCGCCAGACGCTCCAGCTCGCGTTTCGCCTCGCCGGACAAGTCCCTGAGACGCCGTCCCTCGGCCTTGGCGCGGGAGCGGTCGGCGGTCAGCTCGTCGCGCCGCGCGGCATAATCGGCCAGCAGTTGCTCGCGCCGCGCGGCGTCCAAATCGAGGCCGCACACCGGGCAGCGCCCGCCGCCGGAGGCCAGGATGCGTTCGTGCTCGGCCAGTTCCTCGAGCCGCTCGTCGAGCCGCTTGACGGTCTCGGTCAGGGTCGCCAGCTCGGTCTGCCGAGCGCTCTCTGTGGCGCTCAAGCGTTCGGCGGCGGCCGAGGCATCGAGGGCTTGGGCCAGGGCGGCGCGCGCCGCTTCCAGGGCGTCGGCAGCCACCGAGAGGCGCTCGGCGCGTGGCCGCGCCTCGCGCAGGCGGCCGCCGGCGTCGCGCAGTTGGAATTCCAGATCGCGGCGCGCGGCGTTGACCTCGGCCTCAGCGGCGGCCTCGTCGTCGCGCAGCAGACGCCAGCGCGAGGCACCCTCGTCGAGAGCGGCGAGGTGGGCGCGGGCGGCTTCGTAGGCCTCCAGATCGCGGCGCACGCGCTCGCGACCCTCCAGCACGGTGGCAGCCTCGGCGCGTTTGGCCTCCACGTCGGCCTGGCGCTCCAAGACGCGCGTCAGCGCCGCTTGCGCCTCCGCGGCGCGCAGGCGCAACTCGGCTTCCAGCCGCGCCCGTTCGGCGAGGGCCATGCGGCGTTGCTCGCGCACCGCCTCCAGCCGTTCCAGCTCGGCGCTCGCCGCGCCCAGGGCCAGCACGGCCTGCTCCACCTCGGTGCGCTGTTCGGCGCGCTGCTCCAGGGTCCGCACGGCGGCGGCGCTATGGCTCAGCTCGCTTTCAAGGGTAGCCAGCTCGCGATTCAGCAGACCGCGGCGACTGTCGACCTCGGCCAGCCGCTCGCGCCGGCGCTGCTCGGCGGCCAGCGTCTCGCGCACCGCGTCGAGCGCCTTCTCCGTCTGTGCGGCGGCCGTCTCCAGCCCCGCCAGGGCGGTGTCGACCTCGGCCAACTGCGCCTGCGCGTCGCCCAGCGCGCGCAGTTCGCCCTGCAGCCGGTCGACGGTGGCGCGGTCCACCTGCACGCGACGGTCCGCCTCGTTGCGCTGCGACTTGGCCATGTCGCACAGGCGATCGTAGCGGCTCAGCCCCAGGATCTCGCCCAGCACCTGCTTGCGCTCGCCGGGCGTCTTCTGCGTGAACTCGTCGGCGCGGCCCTGCAGCAGGAAGGCGCTGTTGATGAAGGTGCCGTAATCCATGCGCAGCAGGGCGTCGATGCGCTCCTGCGTGGCGCGCGACGTGGGCAGGGTGAGCGGGCGCCAATCGCCGCCAGCGCCATCGGCGCCAGCGCCATCGGCGCCAGCGCCACTGGCGCCATCCCACAGGAAGAAATCGAGGGTGCTCGACGCGGTTTTCCCGGTGCTGCGCAGCCCGCGTCGCACGCGATAGCGCTGCCCCTCCTGGTCGAACCACAGATCCACCCACATCTCGGTGGACCCGAGCCGCGGCATGGAAGCCGCGCCGCGCCCCATGCCGCCGCCGGCGCGCCGCGCCTGACCCCACAGGGCCCAGGTCATGGCATCCAGCAGCGCCGACTTGCCGTGGCCGTTGGCGCCCGACAGGCAGGCCATGTGCAGGCCGTCGAGGACGAGGGGCGGCACGTCCTCGCCGTAGGAGAGGAAGTTGCGCAGCGTGAGGCGGACGGGGACCAATCTGGCTTCCTGACTGTTGTGGGAGGATAGCGGGCGTGGGAGGCGGCGTCAATGCGACGATCGGTGAGAAGGCGCTGTTTGCGCTCGCGAGGCACGCCCGACGTGACGGGCGCGCACGCTATAATGTCACCTACGGACTGCGGAGACGGTCATGGCCATCGTGAGACCGAGTGAACAGGCAGTGGCGGCCCTGGAGTTGGAGCAACCCATCATGGTTGACTCGGACGCCGACAGCAACGCCAAGGCGATCCTGGAGATCGAGACGTGGTGCCGGGAGCACCAGCTGGTCCGCGTTCGCGAGAACTGGCTGCGCACTGTGCGCGAGGGCGGGCAGACGTTCCGTCGCGGCGTGGGCTTCAGGCCGCGAGGCGACATTGGTGAGCAGTATCAGGAGCTCATCGATATCATCGAGGCGCGGGTGGCTGACATGCCGGAGACGTCCAACAGCGTGGAGTTGAAGAGGGGGTAGTCGTCGATGGCATCACCGGTCTTCGGCGCTCATGCCATCGTTCTCGACGCCAGCGTGGCAGGCGCCTTCATCTTCAAGGAGCCCGACAGGCCGGGGGCCAAGCCGGTGTGCGACAGCATCGCGCGCGGCGACCTGGCGGCGTTCGTGCCGGAGCTCTTCTGGGCGGAGTTGCAGAACATCTGCCTCCGGAAGCGCGACGAGAAGGGCCTGAGCCAAGCCGCCATTGAAGCGGCCTATACGGATGCCCAGCGCTTGCCGGTCGTCTCCCAGACGTTGGCGCTGACCCGCTACCGCGCCGACGCATGGGACTTGATGCGGCAGGTGAGCGGGGTCGGCAGCTACGATTTCTACTATCTGGCCCTGGCCATCGATCTCGGCATCGAAGTTTGGACGTTCGATCGACGCCTCCGCGACGCATGGTCGGGAAGCGGCAGCACGATGGCCGGCCGCGTCAAGGTCGTCGGTGACGACGTGGTCATCTGACAGCATCGGGTGCTTCCCCGCTCACCGCCGCGGCCAGTAAACAGCCAAACACCCGGCCTTATAACTCACCTCCGCCGCCCCCACCCCCACTTCGTTGCTCACCCCCTCGCGCTCCCCCACCCCCAGCACCTCGCCCGCCAGCTCCCACCGCAGCCCCCGCGTCCGCACCCCCTCGGCGCGCGGCAGCGGCAGCAGGCTGACCGTGGTTCCTACCGGCTCATCGAGGCGCAGCACCTCGCCCGGCGCCAGCATCCGCAGCCGGCCCCAGGCATCCTCGGCCTCGATTCTCAGGCGCCCGGCATAGCGCGCCAAGACGCTGAGGTTGGCCAGGAAATGATCCCAGCGTCGCCCGCCCGCGCCGAGCACCAGCACTTCCGTGACGCCGCGCTCCAGCAGCGTGACGAAGGCCTTTTCGAGGTCGGTGGTGTCCTGATCGCTCAGCCGCAGCAGTTCGGTATCGCCCAATGCCTGGCGCGTCGCGGCATCCAGGGAGTCCAGGTCGCCGAGCACGAGATGCGGCTTCAAGCCCGCCGCCAGGGCGGTCGCCGCCGCGCCGTCGGCGCAGACGAACAGATCGCATTGGGCCGCGCGAGCCGCCAGCAGTTCCTCGGCCGGCGGCTCGCCGTTGGCCAGCAGCAGCGCCCGCACCTCAGGCGCCCGGCGGGAGCAGCGCCGCGAGGTTGTCGATGTCGCCGGCCGGGAGGTTCAACGGGATGGGCCCGAACGGGAAGGTCCCGGTGGCGCTGTTGGGATCCGCGAAGACGCCCGCGGCGTTGACCGTGCCGGGCGCCAGCGTCCCGGCAAAGAAGTTGCCGAAGTCGCTGCGCAACGCCGAGGCCGTCGGCCGGAAGTAGACGGCGGCCGGCGACACGCCGCCCAGGCTGACGCTGTTCAACACCCCGAAGAAACCCACCAGCGGCGCATCGCTGTAATTCGGCGAGCCGAGGCCCAGGGAGCGGGACAGCGTCGTCCAGTCGCCCTGCGAAGCCATCACCAGGTTGACATCCACCGTGTCGCCCGCCTGCAGGCTCAAGCCGGCGGGCAGGGCCAGGAACTGATGGTAGTTGAGCAGCCCGGTGTACGATCCGCTCAGTTCCAGCACGCCGTCGGCCAGGGCGCTCATCGGCACGTTCAGCACCAGCGAGCCGTTCTGGTCGGTGGTACCGCTGGTGCCCGGCACGGAATCGACGTTGACGCTGACCCCGATGATGGTCTGGTTGGCGGTCACCTGCCGCGTCGGCGAACTGCCGCGCACCACGGTCGGCACGAACTTGGCCAGCACCGTGTTGAGATTGGCGGCGTTGCGGCCCACCGGCTCGTTGTAGAGCGTCTCGGCGATGATGCTGAGGGTCAACTGGCCGCTGGGCAGGACGGTCACCGTGAGCACGGCTTGGGGAATGTAGGGGTTCACGCCGTTGTCGGCGGCGATGGCCACCACGTAGACCTGCGCGGCTGTGGTGGTGTTGGCCGGCAGCGCCGCCGAGCCGCTCACCTGGCCGCCGGCGCCGGTCAGGGAGACGATCTGGGGGCCGGAGCCGTCCGGCGCGAAGATCAGCGCCTTGGTCGTCAGTGGCAGGCTCTGCGGATCCGCCACGGTGGCGCTGATTAGCACGTTTCCGCCGGTGCTGGCCAGTTGGCCGGGCGTGGACAGCGGGTTGGTCACGGTGGGCGGCCCGCTGGCGGTCACGGTGCCGCCGGCCCCCAGGTTGGCCACCGTGACGGCTGCCGCCTGCGCCGCGGTCTGCTGGTCGAGGAGGGTGTAATCGAGGGTCGGCGTGGCCGCCACGTTGGTGTCGATGACCTTGCGGGCCGCGATCTCATTGAGGTTGATGAAGGCGTCGGAGACACTGGTGGCCTTGGCGTCAACGGCCAGGGCGGCGACGTGCGTGGCCTCGCCGAGGTTCTTTGAATTCACGCTGGCCTCGGTGTTGATGAGGCCCGACACGACGCGCGCAGCGGTGGTGGCGCGCAGCAGCAGCGTGACGTTGGCCGGCACGGGATTGCCGCCCACGGTGCTGAAAATGAAATGGCCGGTGTTGTCGGCCGACGCGGTGGCCAGCACGGTGGTGGTGTTGCCGAGGGCGTAGGCCTGCACCACCGCGCCGGACAGCAGCATCTGCTGCGTGGCGTCGCGCGTGGCACCGGCGCGCAGGGCGGAGAAGACGTAGCCCTGCACCGTCGGCCCGTTGGAGGTGCCGTTGCCGTTGAAGTAGAAGCCGTTGTGTCCGCCACAGCCCACCAGCGCCAAGAGGGCGCCCGCCACCAGAAGTCGTCGCATGGCTCGTCTCTCTCGTTGCTTTCAACGACGCGTCGCGGCGCTCACTTCGCAACCATCGCCCTTTTCCAAGGACGAGCGCCGACTCGATTCGGTTAGCAGTAGACGCGTGGCACGCGCCCGTTGATCATGGTGAGGATCTCGTAGGGAATGGTCCCCACCCACTCGGCGACCTCTTCCACCGTGACGCGTGCCCCGTCCTGTGCGCCGATGAGGACGGCCTCATCGCCGTTGTAGGCCGATCCGTCGCCGATGTCCACGCAGCACTGGTCCATGCTCAGCCGTCCCACCAGCGGGCAGCGCCGGCCGCCGAGGAGCACCTCGCCGCGATTCGACAGGGCGCGCGCGTAGCCGTCGCCGTAGCCCACCGGCAGCGTCACGACGCGCGTGTCGCGTGGCGCCGTCCACGTTCGATCATAGCCCACGCTGTAGCCGGCGGACACCACTTTGAAGTACACGACGCGCGTCTTGAAGCTCAACACCGGCTGCAGGGGCAGGCTGCGGCACACTTCGGGCCCAGGATAGACGCCGTACAGCATGATGCCCGGCCGCACCATGTCCAGGTAGGCTTCGGGATGCTGCAGCACGGCGCCGGAGTTGGCGATGTGGCGGCATGGCATGGGCAGACCGTGGCGCGGGAAGAACTCCAGCGCCTCCTGGAAGCGCGCCAGTTGTAGGCGGGTGAAGCTCATGTCGGCGGCATCGGCCGTGGCGAAGTGACTGAACACGCCGCACAGCTCGCAGGCGCGCAGGCTCACGGCCGTTTCGAACAGCTCCGCGGCGCGATCCCAGCGCACGCCGAGGCGGCCCATGCCGGTGTCGAGCTTGAGATGCACCTTGGCGCGCCGCCCCAGGCGCGTCGCCACGTCTTCGATCTGGTGCAGCTTGAACAGCGAGGAGGCGGTGAGTTGCAGATCGTGCTCGAGGAAGGCCTCGATCTGGTTGCCGATGATGCCGCCCAGCACCAGGATCGGCACCGTCACGCCGGCGCGGCGCAGCTCCAGGCCTTCTTCGAGAAAGGCCACGCCCAGCTCGCCCACCCCGCATTCCACCAGGGTGCGGGCCACGGGCACCAAGCCGTGGCCGTAGGCATTGGCCTTGACGATGCCCATGACGCGCGCCGGCGCCACGGTGGCCGTGATGGCCGTGAGATTGGCGCGCAGCCGGCCGAGATCGACTTCCACCACGGTGGGGCGCAGCGGCTGCGACGTGTCCTCGGGCTCCGTCATCGTCTCGACCGTGCGCGCTCCGCTTCCTTGGCCGCTTCTTCCTGCTTCTTCTTGAACTCGCGGATGGCCTCGTCGATCATGGGGGCCAGCTCCTCGGGATGGGAGCTCTTGTCGATGGCGTCGGGTCGCGTCACCACCTCCTGGGCGCACATCTCGGCCAGGGCCTGGTTCAGGGTCTGCATGCCGTAGCGGCTGCCGACCGTGATCTGGGAGGCGATCTGGTGCGTCTTGGCTTCGCGGATCAGGCTGCGCACGGCGTTGGTGCAGGCCATCACCTCGTAGGCCGCGATGCGCGACTTGCCGTCCTTGCGCTTCAGCAGCGTCTGAGACACCACACCGATGAGGTTGGACGCCATCTGCAGGCGGATCTGCTGCTGCTGGTGCACCGGGAAGACGTCGATGATGCGGTCCACGGTCTGCACGGCGTCGGTGGTGTGCAGCGTGCCGAACACCAGGTGGCCCGTTTCCGCCGACGTGATGGCCATTTCGATGGTTTCCAGGTCGCGCATTTCACCGATCAGGATGACGTCGGGGTCCTCGCGCAGGGCCGACTTCAGGGAGTTGGCAAAACTGTGCGTGTCCTGGCCGATCTCGCGCTGGTTGATGAGCGACTCGATGTCCTCATGAACGAACTCGACCGGGTCCTCGATGGTGATGATGTGTTCGGTGCGCGTGCGGTTGACGTAGTTGACCAGCGCCGCGAGGGTGGTCGACTTGCCCGAGCCCGTCGGCCCCGTGACCAGAATCAGGCCGCGGGGCCGTTCGGCGAACTCGATCACGGCCTTCGGCAGGTTCAACTCCTCCACCGTCATGATGGTGAAGGGGATGGCGCGGATGGCCACGCCGGTGTGCTCGCGCTGGCGGAAGAAGTTGACGCGGTAACGGCTCACGCCCTCGATCTCGTAGGCCAGGTCGAGCTCCATCTCCTCCTCGAAGGCCTGGATCTGCTTCTCGGTGAGCATCTGGTAGCCGCACTCGATGACGTCGTCGTGCGTCAAGGGCGGCGT
>Ga0181528_10002948_pt1 | contig 10484 bp, 10 predicted proteins | sample PEATcosm2014_Bin_47_FD_119742 | JGI IMG/M metagenome (GOLD analysis project Ga0181528, IMG submission 119742) | Peatland microbial communities from MTU Mesocosm Facility, Houghton, MI, USA - PEATcosm2014_Bin10_10_metaG | ecosystem: Environmental > Terrestrial > Soil > Wetlands > Peat | place... | reverse complement strand
TGTTCCATCATCGGCGTGACGCGCGCCGCCTCGGCGGCGGGCGCAGCCTCGGATGGCACCGGAATGGATTGCTGGATCGTCATCAGAGCGTTTTCAAGTGACGTGGGCACCGGTTCGCGTGAAGAAAACGCGTCAAGACAAGGATCGGGAGTTCGGTTCTGATCTATTCAGAACCGAACTCCAGGCTGCGCAAACTACAAAATTTCAGCCCGCGATCCTATCGGTTTGCCAGCTCAAGGCGTGTTTTCCACTCCTCGGAACCTGGCGTCTAAGTGAAAGAAGCGAACCCGGTCTGCTCCCTCTCCCGCTCTTGCGGGGGAGGGCCGGGGTGGGGGCCACCTGCGAGTCCGGTGTCCGTGGCTGCCCCCACCCTAAACCCTCCCCCGCAAGAGCGGGAGAGGGAATGGCTGCCCAGCGTTTCGCGGCGCTGTCAATTGACCTGTCGCCAAGGCGCTCCTAAAACTCGCCATCATTCAAGCCGGTCAGCGCGGAAAACGCGGCATTCAGGGAGAGATTCAATGCGCGATGTGTTTGTTTGCGATGCCGTACGGACCCCGATCGGCCGCTTCGGCGGTTCGCTGGCCAAGGTGCGCGCCGACGATCTGGGCGCCGCCCCGATCAAGGCCCTGATGGCGCGGCATCCCAATCTCGACTGGTCGCAGGTCGATGAAGTGTTTTTCGGCTGTGCCAACCAGGCCGGCGAGGACAACCGCAATGTGGCGCGGATGGCGCTGCTGCTGGCGGGCATGCCGGACTCGGTTCCGGGCCAGACGCTGAACCGGCTGTGCGCCTCCGGGTTGGATGCGGTCGGCGCTGCGGGCCGCGCGATCCGCGCCGGTGAAATCGATTTCGCCATCGCCGGCGGCGTCGAATCGATGACGCGGGCGCCGTTCGTGATGGGCAAGGCGCCGGAAGCGTTTTCGCGTTCGGCCGATATCTATGACACCACCATCGGCTGGCGTTTCATCAACCCGCTGATGAAGGCGCAATATGGCGTCGACGCGATGCCGGAGACCGGCGAGAACGTCGCCGAGGAATTCCAGGTCTCGCGTGCCGACCAGGACGCGTTCGCGATCCGCTCGCAGCAGCGCGCGGGTGCTGCGATCGCGTCGGGCTATTTCGCCGAAGAGATCACGCCGGTCTCGGTGCCCGGCGGCAAGGCGGGCCCTGTGACGGTCGACAAGGACGAGCATCCGCGCCCCGAAACCACGCTGGAAGGCCTGACCAAGCTCAAGCCGATCGTGCGCAATCCGGGCACGGTGACCGCCGGCAATGCGTCGGGCGTCAATGACGGCGCGGCCGCGATGATTCTGGCTTCCGAAGCCGCGGTGAAGAAGCACGGGCTGACGCCGCGGGCGCGGATCCTCGGCCTTGCCTCGGCGGCGGTGCCGCCGCGCATCATGGGCATCGGCCCGGTGCCGGCAACGCGCAAGCTGATGGAGCGGTTGGGCTTGAAAATCAGCGACTTCGATTTGATCGAGCTCAATGAAGCGTTCGCCTCGCAGGGTATTGCTTGTTTGCGCCAGCTTGGCGTCAAGGACGATGCCGACTTCGTCAACCCGCACGGCGGCGCGATCGCGCTCGGCCACCCGCTCGGCATGAGCGGCGCCCGGCTCGCGCTGACGGCGGTGCACGGCATGGAGAAGCGCGGGGGAAAACGCGCGCTTGCCACAATGTGCGTCGGCGTCGGCCAGGGCGTCGCGATGGCGATCGAGAAGTTGAATTGAGATCAACCTCATCCTGAGGAGCGCGAAGCGCGTCTCGAAGGATGGGCCACAAGCAATTCATGGTTCGAGACGGCGCTCGCGCGCTCTCTCACCATGAGGCCTACCAAGTAGCAGGATCCGCCATGACGCTTTCCTACCCCCTATCGAGCCTGGCCGCGCATCCGGCGCGGCTGTCGCCGGCCTACAAGAGCACGGTCAAGCGCTCGCCCTCAAAGCCGCTGATCCCGATGCGGCATACGCTGACCGAGTTGACCGGGCCGGTCTACGGCCACGAGACGGTGCGCGAGAACGATCACGACCTCACTGTCCAGCACAAGGGCGAACCGCTCGGCGAGCGCATTATCGTGCACGGCCATGTGCTCGACGAAGACGGCCGCGGCGTGCCGAACGTGCTGGTCGAGTTGTGGCAGGCCAATGCCTGCGGCCGCTACATCCACGTCGTCGACCAGCACCCGGCGCCGCTCGATCCGAATTTTACCGGTGCCGGACGCGCGCAGTCGGACGCGCAGGGCTATTACCGCTTCATCACCATCAAGCCCGGCGCCTATCCCTGGGGCAATCATCCCAACGCCTGGCGGCCGGCGCACATCCATTTTTCGGTTTTCGGCCATTCCTTCGTCTCGCGGCTGGTGACCCAGATGTATTTCCCGGGCGACCCGCTGTTCGAGTTCGATCCGATTTTCAACTCGGTGCCGGACGAAAAGGCGCGGCTGCGCATGGTGTCGTCGTTCGACCTCGAAAACACCAAGCCGGACTGGGCGCTGTGCTATCGCTTCAACATTGTGCTTCGCGGCCGCGAGGCGACGCCGATGGAGACCAAGTAAGTGCAGGACAAGGGACTGACCCCGTCGCAGACCGTCGGGCCATATTTCAAGTACGGACTGACGCCGAACGGCGCGTACCAATGGAACGATGCCTTCACCAACAATCTGGTGACGCCGGATACCTCGGGCGACCGCATCCGCGTCGAAGGCCGGGTGTTCGACGGCGACGGCGCGCCTGTTCCGGATTGCATGCTGGAGATCTGGCAGGCCGATGCGCAGGGACGGTTTTCCGATCCGCAGGATAGCCGCGCGCTGAAGAATTCTTCGTTCAAGGGTTTTGGGCGCTGCGGCACCGATCCGAACGGCGGCTATTCGTTCGACACCATCAAGCCCGGCAGCGTGCCCGACCCCGACGGCAAGCCGCAAGCGCCGCATCTGTTGCTGGCGATCTTCGCGCGCGGCATGCTGCTGCAGCTTTACACGCGGATTTATTTCGACGGCGAAGGCGGCAATGCCGCCGATCCGGTGCTGGCGCTGGTGCCGGCCGACCGCCGCGCGACGTTGATCGCCACGCGCAAGGCCGGCGATGTGTATCAGCTCGACATCCGCTTGCAAGGCGACGACGAGACGGTGTTCTTCGACATCTAGCGCCTTCGCGGCTCCCGGAAAGTGCCGAATGGCCGTCGGTGGAACGGCCATTCTTTTTTGAGCGTCGCAAGCGATGCGATGTTCCACCGGCGATATCAAAACAAGAATGAGAATACCGCGCGTGCGCCGATTGAGCGCATGCGTCGCGTTGTTTGTTCTTTGCGATTGAAAATCCTTCTATCGCCGTCACGCGTGAAAGGGAGACAATCGTTTGCAGGCGCGCCACATTCGAAATTCCATTTCATTGACGCTTGCGCGATCGCACCGCATCATTTGCGTATCGAAATTAAACGGCGCGATGCCGCCAAACAAGCACGTAATCCAAACGCAGCTCTGACGCTCGGGCCGCGGACGCAACCGCGTTCCGCGCAAGGCGGAGATTTGCGCCAATGCTGGAGCCCCCAATGTCTGAAGACGAAGATCACCGCAGCCAGTCTGTCGATCGCCGTACGCTGCTGCGCGCCGGTCTTGCGGCGGCGTTCGCCGCGCCGGTCAGTGTTGCCGCCGCGCAGGCATTTGCGCCGCGACCGATGGCGTCTGCGATCGATCTCTCGCAGGTGCCGATCTGCAAGGCGTCCTCCGATGAGCCGCCGCTCACGGGTGCCCCGCGAAAACTCAAACTGTCGTGGAACGCGGGCGCCGTCTGCCTCACGCCACTGCCGGTGGCGATCGATCACGGCTTCTTCCAGAAGCAGAATCTCGACGTCGAACTCGTCAACTATTCGGGTTCGACCGATCAATTGCTCGAGGCGATCGCGACCGGCAAGACCGACGCCGGCCTCGGCATGGCGCTGCGCTGGCTCAAGCCGCTGGAGCAGGGGTTTGACGTCAAGATCGCGGCCGGTACCCATGGCGGCTGTATGCGGGTGCTGACGCGCACAGGCTCCGGCGTCGACAAGCTCGCCGATCTCAAGGGCAAGAGTGTCGCCGTCGGCGACCTCGGCGGTCCGGACAAGAACTTCTTCTCGATTCAACTGGCGAAACTCGGCATCGACCCGGTCAAGGAAGTCGATTGGCGCGTCTATCCCGGCAACGTCGTCAACATCGCCGCTGACAAGGGCGAGGTGCACGCCTTCCTCGCGTCGGATCCGCTGGCCGATCTTTGGCTCAAGGATGGTTCTTACAGGGAAATTGCGTCCAACCTGGACGGCGAGTACCGCGACAAGAGCTGCTGCATTGTCGGGCTTCGCGGTTCTCTCGTACGCGAGGAGCCGGAAGCCGCCCGGGCCATCACGCAAGCCCTGCTCAATGCCGCGGCGTTCACCTCGGAGCACCCCGAAGAGGCCGCGAAATCGTTCCTGCCCTATGCGCCGAAAGCGGCGAGCCTCGCCGATATCGAGCGCATGATCCGCTATCACACCCATCACCATCACCCCGTGGGCGAGGTGTTGAAGCGCGAATTGCAAGCCTATGCGGAGGACCTCAAGGCGATTTCCGTGTTCAAGCCTTCGACCAACACCGCCAAATTCGCGGAGCGCATCTATGTCGACGTATTCGCTGTCTGACGCCGACGGCTTTTCCGATCGAGGCGTTTCAACTTCGCTGGCCCGCGCGAGATTGCGCGCGGCGGCGGCGGGCGTCTTCGCCAGCCTTACCTGGGTAGCTTTCGGCGTGGCGTGCCTGCGCTGGGAAGACGTCGGCGACTGGTCGCGCACCCATGATCTCGGCGTCGCGGCCGTTGTCATCGCCGCAATCATCCTGCTTGGCACGCTGGGCGCCGATCACCTCGGCCGGCTTGGGCGTGGTTTGCGGCAGCGTGCGCCGTGGCTTGCGGCGCTCGGCGCGTTTCTGGCGCTCTGGGAGTTGGCTACCGCCAAATTTGCCTGGCTGCCGCTGCCGTTCTTTCCGCCGCCACAGGCCATCTTCGAGGTCTACACCGACGATCTGCCGAAACTGCTCGACAGCGTGATCGCTTCGGTCAAGCTGCAACTCGGCGGCTATTTGATCGGCGCGGCGGCCGGTTTCCTCACCGGCGTGTCGATCGGCTGGTCGCGCAGTGTCGGCTACTGGGTGCATCCGGTATTGCGCTTCATCGGACCGTTGCCGGCGACGGCGTGGTTGCCGATCGCCTTCTTTGTGTTTCCCTCGAGCTGGAGCGCCTCGACTTTCCTGATCGCGCTGGCGACCGGCTTTCCGGTGACGGTGCTGACCTGGTCCGGCGTGGCGGGCGTCAGTAACGCCTACTACGACGTCGCGCGGACGCTTGGCGCCAAGCCGTCGTTCCTGGTGGCGAAGGTCGCGATCCCCGCGGCGCTGCCGCATGTCTTCGTCGGCCTGTTCATGGGGCTCGGTTCGTCCTTTGCCGTGCTGGTGGTTGCCGAGATGATCGGCGTCAAGGCGGGCCTCGGCTGGTACCTGCAATGGGCGCAGGGCTGGGCGGCCTACGCCAACATGTACGCCGCGCTGATTGTGATGTCGCTGCTGTGCTCCGGCGCGATCACGCTATTGTTCCGGGTTCGCGACCGTTTGCTGGTCTGGCAGAAGGGCGTGGTCAAATGGTAGCCCACGCTCTGGCCGAGCCGGCCGCGCGCGAAGGCGCGGCGCTCGATATCGCCCACGTCAATCATGCCTTCGATATCGACGGCGCCGCGTTGCCGGTGCTGGAGGATGTCAGCCTCCGGATCGAGCCGGGCGAGTTCGTGGCGCTGCTCGGTCCGTCCGGCTGCGGCAAGTCGACCTTGCTGCGGCTGGTCGCGGGCCTTGAGCCGCCGCGATCGGGCACGTTGCGTGAAGACGAACTCCTTATCGGCGCGCCTCATCCCTCGCGCGTGGTGGTGTTCCAGGATCCGACGCTGTTCCCATGGCGCACGGTCTGGGACAACGTCGCGCTTGGCCTCGAGGCGCAGGGCATTCTGAAGCAACATCGCCATCGCGTCGACGACGCCATCGCGCAGGTCGGCCTGTCTGCATTCCGTAACGCTTACCCGCACCAATTGTCCGGTGGCATGGCGCAGCGGGCCGCGCTGGCGCGCGCGTTGGTCAACGATCCCAAGGTGCTGGTGCTGGATGAACCGCTGGGCAAGCTGGATTCGCTGACGCGGATCACGATGCAGGCCGAGCTTGTCTCGCTGTGGCAGCGCAAGCGGTTCACCGCCCTGCTGGTGACCCATGACGCGGAGGAGGCGCTGTTCCTTGCCAACCGGGTCATCGTACTGAGCGAGCGGCCCGCGCGCATCAAGGCGGATATCGCGGTTGACCGGCCCTATCCCCGCCATCGCGGCGATCCTTATCTCGCGGATTTGCGCCGCAAGATTCTCGGGTTGCTCGGACTGGAGGCGACATGGTGAGAGTAGCTTCGCTGCCCGCGACGCGGGACCGCATCGCGCCGGACCAACCAGATGCGGTCGAGTGCGCCAAACGGCTCGTCGCGCGCTTCGCCGAACGGGCGCCGTTGCATGATCGCGACGCGAGCTTTCCTTTCGAAAATTTTCGCGAACTCTCCGAAGCCGGCTTGCTGGCCCTGACCGTGCCGTCGGCGCTTGGCGGGGGAGGGGCCGGCGCCCGCGAGACGTCCCGTATTCTCGGCATTGTCGGCAAAGCCGATCCATCGACCGCGCTGGTGCTGTCGATGCACTACATTCAGCATCTGGTGATGGCGCGGAGCACGCGCTGGCCGGGCCGGCTTTCCCGCAAGCTCGCCCAAGAGACCGTCGAAGGCGTGGCGCTGATCAACGCGCTGCGCGTCGAGCCGGAACTGGGCTCGCCCGCGCGTGGCGGCCTCCCGCTGACCACGGCGCGGCGCACCGAAACCGGCTGGCGGCTGAGCGGCCGCAAGATTTATTCGACCGGCGCGCCGATCCTGAAATGGTACGCGGTGTGGGCGAGGACCGACGAGGCGGAAACGCGCGTCGGCCTGTTTCTCGTTCCGGCCGGCTTGCCGGGGACGCGGATCGAGGAAACCTGGAATCATCTCGGCCTGCGCGCCTCGGGCAGCCACGACGTGATCTTCGACGACGTGGCGTTTCCGCTGGATTCCGAGATCGACGTCCGCAAGCCCGAGGAGTGGCGGATCCCGGATTTCACCCAGGCCACCGTGCACGCGATCTTCGTCGCGGCGATCTATGACGGCGTGGCGCGAGCGGCGCGCGATTGGCTGGTTAAATTCCTGCGCGAGCGTGTTCCGGCCAATCTCGGCGCGCCGCTGGCGACGCTGCCGCGCGTCCAGGAAGTGCTCGGCGGCATCGAGGCGAAGCTTGCGGTCAACGCCCGCCTGATCGACAGTTTTACGCGTGACTTCGACGACGGCGTGAAGCTCGACCCGATCGAATCGAAGATCGTCAAGCTGACGGTGACCAACAACGCCGTGGCCGCGGTAGAAGAGGCGTTGTCGCTCACCAGCAATCACGGTCTCTCGCGCAACAATCCGCTGGAGCGGCATTACCGCGACGTCCTCTGCGGCCGCGTCCATACCCCGCAGGACGACGCCACCCGCGTCGCCGCGGGCCGCCTCGCGCTCAACCTTTGACCATAACGGAGCATTGTCATGTCGGTCGAATTTATCGGTTACATCACCAACAACAACTCTTCCGAGACCATCGTTCGTTCGGGGCCGGTGCTCGACCCGCCCTATATCGAGACCGTGGCGAAGGCGCATGAACTGGCCGGTTTCGACCGCGCGCTGCTCGCGTTCCATTCCACCACGCCGGATGGATTGCAGGTCGCCCAGCACGTGCTGCAGGTCACGACATCGCTGAAAGTGATGATCGCGCAACGCCCGGGCTTTACTGCGCCGACCCTGCTGGCGCGCCAGCTCGCGACCCTCGATCAGTTTTACGGCGGCCGTGTTTCGTTGCACGTGATCACCGGCGGCAATGCCACCGAGTTGCGCCAGGACGGCAATACGCTGGACGACAAGGACGAGCGCTACGCCCGCACCAGCGAATTCCTCGACATCGCGCGGCTGGAATGGACCAGCGAGAAGCCGTTCGACTACGCCGGAAAATACTACAGGGTCGAAAAGGGCTTTTCGCAGATCAAGCCGACGCAACAAGGTGGCATCTATACCTTCATCGGCGGCGGCTCCGACGCAGCGATCGCGGTCGCGGGCAAGCATGCCGATACCTACGCGCTGTGGGGCGAATCCTACGCGCAGGTCCGCGAGCAGACCGCGCGCGTGCGCGACGCCGCGGCAAAACATGGCCGGCCGACGCCACGGTTCAGCCTGTCGGTGCGGCCGATCCTCGCCGACACCGAAGAAAAAGCCTGGGCCAAGGCGGAAGCCATTCTCGAACGCGCCACCGCGCTGCAGGACAAGACAGGCTACCGCAAGCCCGCCGACGGCCATGCCACTGCCGGCGCCAGGCGGCTGCTGGCGCTCGCCGAACAGGGCAAGCGCATCGACAAGCGGCTGTGGACCGAGATCGCCAAGCTGACTGGCGCCAACAGCAATACGACCGCGCTGGTCGGCACGCCCGAACAGGTCGCCGAGGTATTCGGCGACTATTACGATCTCGGCATCAGCCACTTCCTGATCCGTGGCTTCGATCCGCTGGTCGACGCGATCGATTACGGGCGCGCGCTGATCCCGCTGACGCGCAAGCTGATCGCCGGGCGTTCGGCGGCGCACGGGCAGGCCGCGGAATGATACGCCTTCTCGTTGCGGCGGCGCTGTTGGCGGGCGCCACGCAGATCGCCGGCGCGCAAGCGGTGTTGCGCGTCGGCGATCAAAAGGGCAATGCGCAGGCGGTGATGGAAGCGGCGGGCGTGCTGAAAGACACACCATACCGGGTCGAGTGGAAGGAATTCGTCGCAGCCGCGCCTTTGCTGGAAGCGCTCGGCGCTGGCGCTATCGACACAGGCCTGGTCGGCGATGCGCCGTTCACGTTTGCGGCGGCTTCCGGTGCGCCGATCAAGGCGATCACCGCGATCAGGCAGTCGCAGGAGGGGCTCGCGATCGTCGTGCCCGAGAATTCACCGGTCAGGAGCTTCGACGATCTGCGCGGCAAGAAGATTGCCACCGGCCGCGGCTCGATCGGCCACCAGCTCGTCCTCGCGGCGCTGGAAGCCAAGGGATGGACGGCGAACGACGTCCAGCTCGTTTTCCTGGCGCCTTCTGATGCCAAGATCGCTTACAGCCAGGGCTCGGTCGACGCGTGGTCGACATGGGAGCCCTATGTGAGCCAGGAGGAGGTGCTGTTTAGGTCGCGCGCCGTGATTACCGGGGAGGGGCTGACGCCGGGGCTTTCTTTCACGGTCGCGACATCGGACGCCATCCGCGACAAGCGCGCGCTGATCCAGGATTTCGTCGGCCGTCTCACCGCGGCCCGCGCATGGTCGCTGGGGCATGTCGATGGCTACGCCGAGAGCTGGGGCAAGTTGATGAATATCCCGTCCGCGGTCGCCGTGCATTGGCTGACCCGCGCCAAGATCGAGATCGTGCCGGTGGACGATGCGGTCGTCGCGGGTGAGCAGAAGACGATCGATCTCTATTTCCGTGCCGGCCTGATCAAGCAGAAGCTCGATGCCGCCGCAATCGTCGATCGATCGTTCAACGATTCGATAAAGGGCGCGGGGGGCTGACCGGTGGATGCCGACCCGGCAATAGCGCGGCGTCCGCGATCTGCTCGGGGGCGCTATTTTTGCGCCTCCGCCGCAATGCCGTCGATCGCCAGCGCGTAGCCCAGCGCGCCGAGGCCCGCGATCACGCCGGTGACCGCCTGCGACATCAGCGAGTGCCGATAGATCTCGTCGCGCTTGTGGATGTTGCTGATGTGAACCTCGACCTTGGGTCCATCGTATAGTTTCAGCGCGTCGAGCAAGGGGATCGACCGGAACGAAAGCCCCGCGGGGTTGATCACCACGCCGATTGTCGTGTTGCGGGCCTCGTGCAGCCAGTCGATCAGTTGCGCCTCGGAATTCGACTGCTTGAAATCGACATCCAGCCCGTGGCCCTTGGCGCGCTCGACGCAGCGCTGCTTGATATCGGCGAGCGTATCCTTGCCGTAGATATGCGGCTCGCGAACGCCCAGCATATTGAGATTGGGTCCGTTCAGGACCAGCACCGTCCCCGCCATCTTTTTTGCTCCCGTGATCGGCTTTTCAGATCACGGGAGCTTAAGATACTGCGCGGGGATTCACAGCGATAATTGTCGCCGCGGGGAGGTTATTCCGCGGCCTGCATTTCGCGATCGATCGCGATCGCACCCGCCTTGATCAGCGGGATCAGGTCGCGTCCGATCGCGATGGTGTCGTGCGGATTTTCAAAACCGCGCAGCAGGAACGAATGGATGCCGAGGCGGTAATATCTGAGCACGGCATCCGCGACCTGTTCCGGCGTGCCGACCAGGCATGAGGTGTTGCCCGGCGCGCCGGTGGCGCGTGCGATCCCCATCCACAGCCGTTCGTC
>Ga0181528_10002947_pt1 | contig 10485 bp, 6 predicted proteins | sample PEATcosm2014_Bin_47_FD_119742 | JGI IMG/M metagenome (GOLD analysis project Ga0181528, IMG submission 119742) | Peatland microbial communities from MTU Mesocosm Facility, Houghton, MI, USA - PEATcosm2014_Bin10_10_metaG | ecosystem: Environmental > Terrestrial > Soil > Wetlands > Peat | place... | reverse complement strand
TCATCCCCTGCTCGAAGTCGGCGTATTCGCCCCGGGACACAAGCGCTATTACCTCATCGATCCCCAAGGCGGCTCGCTCTCCGTTCGCGCCGACGGCGGATCGGGCGGCAAGGGCGGCAGCGGCGGACGCGCCGGTCGCGGCGGCTCCGGAGGCATCGGATCGCCCAACGGCAACAGCGGGCTCGACGGCCACGCCGGCTCGGATGGACGCGACGGCTCCGACGGCCGTGGCGGCCTCATCACCGTCACCTGCGACCCCAAGGCCATGCCCTACCTCGACATCCTCCATCTCTCCAGCCGCAACGGCCCCCGCCCGGTTTATCAGCAGGCGCCCGTCGCGGCGCTTTGGTAAGCCGGTAAGCGAGGCCGAGCACCGGGGAGCAGCGTAAAGGAAATGAGGATTTGAAGAGCGTAACCGGAGAAGTGTTCGCGGACTTTGAAGGAGCTTGAAACAGCCTCAGCCGTGTTGGGGCCACGGGTCTTTCAGGAGCGAGCAAAGCCCCAGGTCGTTCCCATAGCGCTCCACTTCGACCTCCGCCATGCGGATGGCGTGGCTCATCCCACGGAAGGCAGGAACCGCGTCCGAGCCCATGATCTGCGGAGAAACGAACAGATGCACGCGGTCCACCAGTTCTGCCGCCAACAGAGCTGTATTCAGTCGCGTACCGGTCTCTGTCAGCATGGTCAACACGCCTTCCTCACCCAGCTTGTCCAGCACCTTGCCCAACGGAACCCTGCCCGCCTCCCACCCCGACGACGAAGACCTGTCGCCGGGGGCCCCGGTATCAGCTGGGAGAACTTCAACACGCACGCCGCGCTGGCGCAACTTGTTGGCGCGGGCCTCGTCCGTGCTCACCGTGAACACTACAACGTCGCCCTGCGCCGACCGCACCATCTTCCCGTCCAGCGGCATGCGCAGCGCGGAATCGAGGACCACGCGCAACAGCGGACGACGCCGCCGCAGTCCGCTGCGGTCGGTCAGCATCGGATCATCGGCCAACACGGTGTCCACGCCCGTCAGCGCCGCGTCGGCCTGCCAGCGCAGAGTTTGCACCGCGGCCCGCGCCGCCTCGCTGGTGATCCAATATGGCTCCCGCACCAGGTGTTGTCCGGCGGGCGGAGCAATCCGACCGTCCAGCGTCATCGCCACTTTCATCAACACCAACGGACGCCGGTGCTGGATCCAGCGCGCAAACCCCTCGTTCAACCGCCGCGCCTCCGCTTCGCAAACGCCGACAACGGCCTCCACTCCAGCCGCACGCAGCTTTTCCATTCCATGCCCCGCAACCAGCGGATTGGGATCGATGGTCGCCGCCACCACGCGGCCCAACCCGGCTTCGATCAGCGCTTCGCTGCACGGCCCGGTGCGCCCAGTGTGGTTGCAGGGTTCCAATGTTACGTAAGCTGTGCCTCCCTTCAGCCGCTCCCCGGCGTGCTGACGCGCCACTCTCAGCGCCACTACTTCGGCATGGTCGAGCAGGTCGTACTCGTGCCAGCCCTCGCCTGCCACCTGCCCGGCCCGGTCCAGAATCACGCAGCCCACCGCGGGATTGGGCGAAGTCACAGCAATCCCCCGCCGCGCCAGTTCCAGCGCCCGGTGCATCCAATACCGATCCCGTTCCAAGACTTCCATCCTTACCCCAGCAGCGAATTCACAAAGTCGGTCGACGAGAACTCCAGCAGGTCGCCCATCTTTTCGCCGACCCCTACGAAGCGCACCGGCAGGTTCAGCTCCCGGGCGATGGCCACGGCGATACCGCCCTTGGCCGTACCATCCAGCTTGGTCAAAATGATTCCCGTCACTCCGGCCGACTGGGTGAACTGCCGCGCCTGGGTCAGGCCATTCTGACCGGTCGTCGCGTCCATCACCAGCAATACTTCGTGCGGCGCGCCGGGGATCAGTTTGGCCGCCGTCCGGCGCATCTTTTCCAGCTCGTCCATCAGGCCGCTCTTGGTGTGCAGACGCCCGGCTGTATCCACGATCAGCTCATCGATTCCGCGCGCCTTGGAGGCCGACGCCGCGTCGTAGAGCACCGCAGCCGGATCGCCTCCCTGGCGGGTTTTGATCATCTCCACGCCCGACCTGGTGGCCCAGATGTCCAACTGCTCGATCGCCGCGGCGCGGAACGTGTCAGCCGCACAAAGGAGAACGCTGCGGTTCTGGGCGCGATACCACGCCGCCAGCTTGCCCGCCGAAGTGGTCTTGCCGGTCCCGTTCACACCGACCAGGAAGGTGACAACCGGCGTCTCCGCCGTAAGCACCGGACGCGGCGGAGCGTCGAGAATCGCCCGCAACTCAGCCTTGAGCAGCTGGCGCAACTCCCCGCCTCCCTCGATGGCCTGATGGCGGGCGCGCTCACGAATTGCCGCGAGGATGATGGCCGTGGTCTGCACGCCCAGATCACTGGTCAGCAGGACCGATTCCAAATCGCCGAGGGTCTTCTCATCCACGGTGCGCGTGAGCGCGACCAGGTCGTCAATCTTCGCCGACAGCGTCTCGCGGGTGCGCGAGACGGCGTGCTTCATGCGGCTGAAGAGGCCCGCGCGCGGCGCTTCGGATGGAGCTTCCGCCGCCTGCTCCTGGCCGGGCGTTGCCGTCTCCGTTGCCTCGGCATCGGGTGTTACAGCATCTTTTTTGCCACCAAATAACTTGAACATAGACTTATCCAACTCTGAGTCTAGAGCATCCGGACAGGCCCAAAGCGGTTCCACAATTGCTGTTCCCCGGAACCACTGAGCTGAAGAGGCTTATTCCTCAAGGAATGGCTACCTTTCGAGGAACCACAAAGGGCACGTGAATTGTGGAACCGCTCGAAGGAAGCTCTGAACAAGGTTTGTTTTTCACAAAACACCCCTCAGGGGCTAAAGCCCATAGTTGATTTTGAAGCATGCGCGGCCCGGCTAAAGCCGTGCCCTTTCAAAACATCGACTTAAGCAGAGGTTCCCTAAGACCTCGGGACCGGGCCCTCTGATCGGGCCAGCAACAAAATCAAAAAAATGTTGGCATTGTTCGCTTTTTATTCGCTATAATGCGCCCATGGCTGTCACACGCAGGCAAAAAGAGATTCTCGACTTCCTCGAGTCCTTTGTGAATCGCAACGGATACTCCCCGTCGTTTGAAGAAATCGCACGCGGCTTGGGGCTGAAGAGCCTTGCCACGGTGCACAAGCACATCACCAACTTGGAAGAGAAGGGTCTCCTGGACCGCGTGCACAACCGCAGCCGGTCCATCGACGTGCTGCCGCCGGGAACGCGCACGCGCACCAGCGACCGCCTGCCCCTGGTGGGGCAGATTGCCGCGGGACTGCCTGTGGAAACTTCAGAGATTCCCGATAGTATCTCGCTGCACGATGTGGTCGGCAATCGCGACGTCTTTGCGCTTGAAGTGCGCGGAGAGTCGATGCGCGACGAGCACATCATCAACGGGGATTACGTCCTGGTGGAACGCACCCGCACCGCCCGGCAAGGCGAGATCGTTGTGGCGCTTGTTCATGGCTCCGAAACCACCTTGAAACGCTTCTACAGCGAAGGGAACGTCGTCCGGCTGCAGCCCGCGAATTTCGAGATGGAACCGATTTATGTTCCCGCCAGCCAGGTGGCCATCCAGGGCCGGGTTCTGGGCGTGCTGCGCAAGTACAGGTAGCTGAACGGGCAAGGCACCGCTTCAAGACGAAAGCCCGGAAGATGAGAGTGTGGATGGGCCGAAGTTGAAATTCGGCCGTCACGCCAGATCGCCCGGTGCTGGAGCGACTTAGCCGGTGTGCCGCGCCTCGACGATCAATCTTGGCTGGATGAACCTCGGAAACCTTCGGAATCGCATTGCGATTCTCGCGCAGGCACCGATGGGAAGATTCATCTTGTGGCGTTGCGGCGGAAGGGCAGGTTAGCACTCTCCCGCCGCAAATCATCACAATTCGACCTTTGAGTGGATCCTATTTATCGCCCAAGGAAACACTTTGAGCCGCAGCGCTCGAAGTGGCACCGTCGACAGAGCCCCAGGCGATGTTGGCTCCATCGATGGAGCCCCAGGCAATGTTCGCGCCATCGACAGAGCCCCACGCGATGTTTGCGCCATCGAGCGAGCCCCAGGCAATGTTGAGGCCGTCGATCGAGCCCCAGGCGATGTTCTGTGCGGAGTCAATCGATCCCCAAGCGATATTGGATGCGCCGTCGATTGAGCCCCAGGCAATGTTCGAACCGTCGACGGTTCCCTGCGCGATGAATGCGCCATCGATCGATCCCCAGGTGGTGTTCGAGCCATTTGCAGAGCTCCATGCAATTAACGAACCGTTGACCGGCGCCCAGGCGATGTTTTGGGACCCTAGAGTTGAACCCCAAACGATATTCGGCTCGCCGTCAACCGATCTCCAGGCAATCTTGACGCCGGTCACATTGGGATTCAACACCAGAACGATATCCCCATTGCTGTCTGTGGTGGCGTAGGGAGACATCGCGCTGCCCATCGCCGGCGGCGCAAACGAATGGACGGCAAGTGCGGCCTGAATATCCAGGTAACCCGCGCCCACAGTGAACATATCGGCCGCAACGCTTATGGACTGCCCGGTAGCAAGATTGGTGGCAAAGCCGTTGGGAACCAGGCTGCGGAACGCACTTTCCATCAACACCGCTTTCACCTGGTCCGGGGTAAGGTTTGGATTCTGCTGCAGAAGCAGCGCCGCAGCGCCGCTCACCATGGGCGCGGCCATGCTGGTTCCGCTCAGAATGTAATAACTTCCCGATGCTCCCGTCGCACCATTCGTCCGATAGAGCGAAAGCGACACCTCGTTGCCCGGATCCTCCTGATTGAGAGTTTCCATCGGGGTGTACAAAGATATGATCGCGTTGCCGGGCGCCACCAGATCGGGCTTCATAATCAGGTCGCCCAAGGTCGGTCCCTTGGAACTATAACTTGCCGGCAGGTCATCGGTGCGGTCCGCTGTGCCATGGGTGTTCATTGCGCCGACCGTGATGACATAGGGGTCGTTGCCGGGCGCGGTGATCGTCCCATAACCGTTTGTTCCCGCCGAGTCGTCGCGTCCGTCATTTCCCGCGGAAGTTACGACCACAATTCCTGCCTGCCATGCTTGCTCAACTGCCTGGCAGAGCGGGTCCTGCGTGTAGGACTCGTACACACCGCGTCCCAGCGACAAGTTAATGACGCGGATGTTGTATTTGTTCTTCAACTCGATCGCTCTTTCGATCGCCGCGATCACTTCACTGTCGGTGCCGCTGGCATTCGCATCCAGCACGCGAAGGTCGATCAAGTTCACATTCGGAGCAATTCCATGGAAGGTATAGGAGAAACTCCTGCCCGTCGAATTGCTTCCGTTGCCGGCGATGATGCCAGCCACATGCGTGCCATGGCCGAAAAGATCTGTCGCGCTTCCTCCGTTGTCTCCGACGAAGTCCTCGCTGTAAACAAGGTTGCTTAGATCGCCCACACTCGCGACGCCGCTGTCAATCACGGCCACGCCGACACCCGTGCCATCCAGTCCCAAAGGCACGGCTGCGGAGGCGTTGATGGTTTCCAAGTGATAGTCGAGCAGTTGAGATGTGGATGCCGTTCCGGCGCTCTTCAAATGCCGGTTCGGAGAGATATAGACGACGCTCGGATCGGAGGCCAATGAGGCCAGCGCCGAAGCCGGCACCGAGTAAGTGGCTCCCTTCACCGAAGGAAGCTCACGCCTCAGCACGCCACCCCAACTCTGCACCATTTGGTGGTTACCGACGTTGGGAACATGGTTGAACTGCACAATCACATTCACCTGTGCAGGCAGGGTTTTTCCTTGCAGGTCGCTCGACATTTTGTGATTCGTTGCCGGGCCGGCATAAGCCAGGATGGCACTCAACAGAATCGCGCTCAACGTCAGGAGAGTTCGTCCCCAGGTCGCGCTCTTGATTCGGTTCGATCTCATTGTTGTTTCTCCTTTCGATTTACCTAGACTGCAGATTCTCTCTCCTGCTTGAAGCAAGGCCCGGTTTACCGGGCGAGCAATTACGAGCGGTAGGGAGGGCCCTGTTTCAGCGCAATTCAGCGCAATCAACGCGGCTCGGGCGGAACAAGATCGGTGGCAGCCATGCATATCAACGCCGGGGCCCCCAATTGACTGCCATGGAAGAGCGCAATTACCAATCCCAAAGATAACTTCGAACATCTAAGCGCAGCGCGACCCAGATGCGCGCAGCTCTCGCTACGCACTACGCAGCCAATGCTTGATTGGCGGCGCACTGCCAAGACTCAGCTTCCTCGCCCGCATCGCATCGGCAGGCAAGCCAAAGTCACAACAAAACTTCAGTAGGGGACCCGGACCGCAGAACAGCGTCGTGCAACAACTACCAGAGGAGTGTTGACCGTGTGCTCACAAAGGGTATTGCATCCGTTGTAGCGCATATCGATCCGGGATTAGAAAAACTTTAAGAACCAAAGTACCCGATTAAGAGTTTCCGTATGACTTACGGAGACAGAAAGATCGGTTTCGACTTTCGAACCGTTGCACAGGTCGATTTGTTCACTCAGTTTCGTTATGGGCGTTGCGCGACCCTTCTGGGATGTGGCAGGAAGGACAATTGCAACTAAACCTTTCGTAACTTGAGAAGGAGTTATCTCCGCCGATGAACCGAGACAGGATTCATTGTCCATTTGTGCTCGGGCGATTTATGGAAGACGCCGCCGACCAACAGGCATGTGGAGCGTTTGAATCGTCTGGGCTGTAACTTTAGCAACCGAAAGAGCCCATTCGATGACAGATTCCATACCCATCCGCGCAAGATTCTTTGTCGCCTTCACGATTGCAGTCGGGGCAACTGTATTCGGGATATCCCTCTCGCACTGGCATTCCAACGATCTGGTCAAGTTCGTCTGCTATTTTGCCATCGCGCTTCTCTCCTCCATGCTCAAAGTCAAACTTCCCGGGATGGATAGCACCATGTCTGTCCATTTTCTGATTGTGCTGCTTGGGATCCTGGAATTATCCCTTGCGGAGACGCTGGTTATCGCGTGCACGGCAGTTCTGGGGCAGACAGTTTGGAACAATCGGCAAAAGGCGGAGCCGGTCAAGATCGCCTTCAATTTCTTCAGCAGCAGTTTCTCAATATGGACGACATACTACGCGTACCACCTGTCCGGCACGGTTCTAAGGAACAGCGTTCCGCTTCTGCTGCTGGTCGCGGCAGTCACGTACTTTACGTGCAACAGCCTCCAGATCGCCATCGTGATTGCGCTTTGCGAAAACCGTTCTGTACCCAAGGTCTGGTCCGAAACGTTCTTCTGGAGCCTGCCCTACTACCTTTTCGGAGCCGTTCTGATCGGGGCGGTGAGCTTTGTCGACCGTTACATCGGATGGCAGAGCGTGCTGCTGATTGTTCCGGTGATGTATTGGATCTACCGGTCCTATCATCTCTATCTTGACCGTTTGGAGGACGAGAAGAAGCGCGTCGAGATCGAGGCGCGCCAGGTGGAGGCCGAGAAGCGGCACGTCGAGGAGGTTTGCGCGCTGCATCTGCGCACCATTGAGGGATTGGCTCTGGCCATTGACGCCAAGGATCATACGACGCACGAGCATCTTCACCGGGTGCGGACGTATGCAGTGGAGATCGCAACTGAAATGGGGTTGAGCGACGCCGAGCTGGATGCCTTGCGCGCCGCGGCGTTGCTGCATGACATCGGCAAACTGGCGGTGCCCGATCACATCATCAACAAGCCCGGCCGACTGACGCCCGAAGAATTCGAAAAGATGAAGATCCACCCGATTGTCGGCGCAGAGATACTGGAACGGGTTGCATTTCCCTATCCTGTCGCGCCGATTGTGCGCGCCCATCATGAAAGGTGGAATGGACAGGGTTATCCGGATGGACTGGTTGGCGAGGAGATTCCAGTCGGAGCCAGGATTCTTGCGGCTGTGGATTGCCTGGATGCATTGGCGTCCGATCGCCAATATCGCAAGGCGCTTCCCCTGGACGACGCGATGAAGGTGGTGGCCGCGGAATCGGGAACCTCGTTCGATCCCCGGGTAATAGAAATTCTTCAACGCCGCTATCAAGAACTGGAGAACAATGCGGTGCGTGGCATTGAACAAGCGAAGCACGATTCGCTCAGCTTCGGATACGTCGTGGAGCGCGGAAATGAGCCGGCGGCAGGTTTTGAGCGGGATCCCAGCCATCGCCGCAGCAGCCAATCGGATTTCCTTTCCTCGATTGCTTCCGCCCGTCACGAGGCGCACACACTCTTCGAACTGAGTCAGGATCTGGGCAATTCGTTGAGCCTGGACGAGACACTCTCGCTGGTTGCGATGCGCTTGCGCAAGCTTGTGCCTTACGATTCGATCGTTGCATTTGTGCGCAAGGGGGATCTTCTTTTGCCGGAGTTCGTCAGCGGCGATAATTTCCGTCTCCTGTCGTCGCTTGCGATTCCGGTCGGGACTGGTCTGTGCGGGTGGGTCGCGCAGAACTCCCGGCCGATCCTGAATGGCAACCCGGCGGTGGAAGCGGGCTTCACGCACGATCCAAAGAATGTCTCGGAGCCGCACTCGGCGCTTGCCGTGCCACTGGAGGGAGTCACCGGACTGGTGGGAGTGCTGGCGCTTTACCAAGCGGAACCGGACGCGTTTACCAGCGAGCATTTGCGGGTGCTGCAAGTGATCACGTCGAGAGTCGCACTGTTTATCGAAAATGCACTCAAGTTCCGGGCGGCCGAAGCCTCCGCCACGGTTGACTACCTGACCGGCATGGCAAACGCGCGGTCGCTTTCCATGCACCTGGAACAGGAACTGGCCCGTTGCAAGCGCGAGCATTCAACTGTCGCAGTCATGGTCTGCGATTTGAATGGATTCAAGCAGATCAACGATTGCTACGGCCACCTGGCGGGAGACAAGGTGCTCAAGATCTTTGCCAGCTACGTGCAGGAAGCCTGCCGCGAGTACGACTATGCGGCGCGCATGGGCGGGGATGAATTCGTCATCGTCGCTCCCAACATGACTTTGTCTTCGGTAGGCGATAGAGCCAATCTATTAAGCGCAATGGCAACTCAAGCGGGCCGCGAGGTCTGCGACACCGATCTGCTGTCCCTCAGTCTCGGCGCGGCCTTCTACCCCCAGGACGGCAAAGAGGCCGAATTGCTGCTGGCTGAAGCCGATCGGAAGATGTACGCGGCGAAGCAGCAGCATTACAACGACGACAAACTTACTTCACTCGGCGTGATCCAACACCCACAGGAGATTCGAGTGAGGTGAGGCGCGCACGGCGGGAATGGAGACGGAAGTTCTGCTCCAGATCGATAGTGGCCCGGTCTCGGCGCTCCAGGTCAGAGACCTCACTGGGGAGTAATGATCCCTCCCAATGCATGGCGGCGTGGCAAAAGGATGCCTCGCCGGTCAATTTCAGCAGCTTGCCCGGTTGAAGATGGGTCGACGGGAAGAGTGGGCCGCAGGAGAAGCTCACCCCCGCACGCGGGGCAAGCCTCGACGGTTGCATTTGGATTGAGCACAGCATGGCATTGACGGCAGATACATTCCATGGCTAACAGATTAATGGATTGCCTTGCGATGAGGCGTCCTTCGGAGGAAAGGCCTGTTTTCCAGAGCGAAATCAGAGTCCCAGCGCGCCGGTCAGTTCCTTGCAGGCCCTTGCAGGGCTGTGCTTTCGGTTCACACGCATTCCACAAATGGTATCGCGGAATGGCGGCTTCGTCGCCAGACTTGGATTCATCCTCGGTGGGCCGCCGCTGCCCGTGGGCGGCTCTGGGAGAAGTTCATGGAGTCATGCAGAGACCGAAACGCCGCTCCGTGGAGGACGGCACTCTTGTTGGGTGACCTTCAGGCTAAGGACATTGTGCGCGGCGATCACGGAAAAAACTGCGCAGCAAGTCAGCGGACTCGTCAGCCAGAACGCCGGTTTCCACGGCCATTTGGTGATTGAGTTGGGGGTGGTTCAGGACGCCGAGCACCGAGCCGCATGCGCCGGTCTTGGGGTCGGTGGCGGCAATCACGAGGCGGTCGAGGCGGGCGTGGATCATGGCTCCGGCGCACATGGCGCAGGGCTCGAGGGTGACATAGAGCGTGCAGCCGTTGAGGCGGTAATTGCCGAGAGCCGTTGCCGCCGCGCGCAGGGCCACCATCTCCGCGTGGGCGGTGGGGTCAACGTCGCGCAGGACGCGGTTCTGGCCCTTGGACAAGATTTTGCCGTCGTGGACCACCACCGCTCCGATGGGCACCTCTCCCGCCGCGACGGCCAAGCACGCTTCTTCGAACGCGGCCTGCATAAAATCGAGATCGTCGGTGTGGGTCATCATGGCTGCACCGCCGGCTGCTGCTGGGTCATGCAGTGCAAAGTGCCGAGGCCCCAGACCAGATCGACGCAGTGAATGCCGATGACCTCGCGATCGGGAAAGAACTCAGCGAGGATGTTGAGGGCCACGCGGTCGTTGGGATCGTGGAAAGTGGGCACCAGCACAAGGCCGTTGGCGATGTAGAAATTCGCGTAGCTGGCGGG
>Ga0181528_10002943_pt1 | contig 10497 bp, 12 predicted proteins | sample PEATcosm2014_Bin_47_FD_119742 | JGI IMG/M metagenome (GOLD analysis project Ga0181528, IMG submission 119742) | Peatland microbial communities from MTU Mesocosm Facility, Houghton, MI, USA - PEATcosm2014_Bin10_10_metaG | ecosystem: Environmental > Terrestrial > Soil > Wetlands > Peat | place... | reverse complement strand
CGGCCTGCAAATCTGCCCCAGCCGTAATCAGCACGATGCCCACTGGCAGGATCTCGTCTGCGCGGTATGGTTCGCGCCGCGCCAGCAGTTCGCTGGCGTCGGTCTTGGTGGCACCCGCTTGCTGGAACGTCTCGGCCAGAACCGTGTTCGTGAACGTCTGCATCCGCTCCGGCGACTTCCGCGCCCGCAGGAAGTCCTTCGCCAAGCCGCCCCAGGTTGTCCACGGCGAGTACAACCCGTTCAGCCAAAAGCCGGCGGTGTCGCCATCGCCGGTTGCCTCCGCGCGCCACTCTCCGCGTTCCAGCATTGCCGGTTTGTGGTGATCCGCAAAGAGGCCGTGGCAGCGCTCGCATTCGTACCAGGCCTGGGCGGGCGTCCGGTCCGGCCACTTCACTTGCGCCCAGCGGAGCACTTGGAACGTGTCGCAGTGCGGGCACGGCACGAAATACTTCCGCTGATCCGACTCCTGGTACGCCTGCTCGATGCGGCTGACCTCCGCAATCGTCGGGGTCGAGATCATGGCGATTTGGCGGTTGGCAAAGGTGCCGGTGCGCCTGATCGCCAAGTCGACCGGATCGCCTTCCTCGGTGCCGGCCGCGCCCGTGGATGCCGACGGAGGGTAGGCGTCCACTTCGTCCATCAACAGGAACCGCGCTGGCATGGACCGCAGGCCCACTGAGCTGTTGGCGCCGGTGACCACCAGCACGCCGCCCGGAAACTCCTTCGCCAGGATCGTATTGCCGGAATCGCGCTCGCGCGGGTCGGACACCCGTTCCGCCAGCACGGACGTGTTCTCAATCAGCGAAGCAATCCTCTGGCGGGAAAACCGTTTGGCAAGCTCGACGGTCGGCTCCACCAGCATCGTCGGGCCGGGCGCGTAGTGGATGATGTACCCGAGCATGTTCAGCAGCACTTCGGAGCCGCCTATCTGCGCCGGCTTCATGAATACCACGCGCGAGTACGGCGAGGACGGGCTGAGGCATTCCATGATCTCCCGCAGGAAAGGCGTCCGCGACGTGCGCCACCGGCCCGGCTCGCCGGCCGACACGCGCGACAGGATTCGGTACTGGTCGCTCCATTGGCTGATGGTGAGGTCGGGATCGGGCCGTAGCGCAGTCGTAAGAGCGTTGCGAACCCCTACCAGGATTGCTTGCTGATCAGATGGCGTCGATTGCATTGGCCAGCGCCTCCAGTTCGCGCGCGAGTTCGGTCTTCAGGGTCACGTGGATTTTCTTGGGGTCGCTTTCCGCCGCCAGGACTGTCGCCAGCCGGTCCGGCAAGCCGAGGATGCCATCGCGGAGAGCCCTGCCGGTATCGGCCATCGATTTCCGGACCACCTCGGCCTCGATCACCTTTCCCTGACGGACCTCATACTCCAGCTTCCGCAGCTTCGCCCGGAAAACCATTTCGACCGTGCGCGCCTGCGCGAAACTGGCGCCCGTCTGCCCGCCAAGCGAATCTGGCGCCGGCCGAAATTGGGGCGGTGGTGCCGCTTGCGGTGGCGCGATATCGACGGGCCGGTCATCGAGGACGGCGTCGCTGGCGGTCACATCCACCAGCTTTCCGCGCATTACGAGAATGCCTCGCTGCGCCAAGCGTGTAATATAGGAGCGGTTGACCTTGCGGTGGCGGCTGTACTCTGCCATCGTCATCAGGCCCGGTGGAGACTGTTTCACCATGTGTTGACTCCTGTTGACTTCTGTTGACCACTTTTTTTGACCTGACGGTGCGCGAATGGCGCGATCATACCTTCCGCACGGCCGGATCGAATTTCAGGTCCCGCGTTTATTCCAAAGGACTTATGCGGCTATCCGCGTTGACGGCCATTTCCACGCGCCCCGGCGGCCGACGTTGGCGCCCGGCGGCTGGCTGGACGTGGTGGCGCCGGCCAACCTGATCGCCGACACGCCGCGCCTCTGGCGCAAAACGTCCGGAACTGGCGCTCCATCAACCCCGCCCGCCGTTGCCCGTGGCCGGTGCGGGCTGAATAAAAATGGCGATGCCATGCAATTGGCGCTCGCCCAGCGTGCCTGGTGGTTGCGACCCGGCTACCTAACGTCGCACGCAGCACCAGTGCGCTCGCCCAGGAATGCCCATTCGTGGCCCGGCTTGGGCGTGAGGAGCGTCAGGCCGCTGGAGCTTCCATCCGCGCTGCGGTGCCGGACCACAAAAGGCACGCCGTAAATCACCTCGCGGCCCTCAATCACGGCGCCGAGGTTGTACGACACCGCGTGCTCCTCCAGGAAATGCAGGAAACACCCGCAGACATTCAGCGCCAACGCCAGATCGTCCTCATCGAACAGCGGAATGTCGCTGCCGACGACGTCTTCGCAGATTTTGGCGAGGAGCGACATCGCGCACCACGGCCTGTTGCATTCACACCCGTAAGAATGCCGCACTCGTTTGCGGCGCTGTTTTATTCTCATTCGTAGGCTCTCCTTTCAACTTCCGAACTGCCGAACTCCAAAGCGTGCAGCCTCCGTCGCCCGTCACGCTGGCGAAACGCCGCCCTATCGCCCATCTGGGGAATTTCCTCAGATAGCCGCCCCGCGCCCGCCCGGCGCCGCGCCTCGTGCCCGGATCGGCAGGCGGCCCGCCCAGCCCATCTGCGGAAATTCCGCAGATAACCATTGCCGCCGGGCTGGCACGTGGCGGCGCCGGCCACGTGCTGGCCAGCGCGCGCGCCCTGGCGCCGGCGCTACCGCCCATCCTGGGAATCTCCCAAGATGCCTTCCCCACTCCCCAGCACGCGCGCACGTGGCGCTTACGCCACACCAGCAGCGCCCGCCCGGCGCCGCGCCGCGTGCCCGGGCCGCCGCATGGTGGTCAACGTGACTACCACCAGCCACCTCACCAGCGCCCCGGCGCTGCGCCACAGGCTCGAAGCAGCCGGCGGCGATCCACCCGCCATGCCATCGGCGATCCGCGTCCGCCCAAAACCCACCACTGAGTTCGGTGGAGGGTTTTCCACGCCCCCCCCCTACCTCCCGTCGCACCGCGTCCGGCGGCCGCCGGTGCCCGTGGCCGAAACGACGGGGATAAAGATGGCGGTTGCCAGGAATTGGCGCCCGCCGCCAAATCCGGTAACTCTACCGGAATTACCAATCGCACCCCCGCGCCCGCCCAGCGCCGCGCCTCGATGCCGGAGCGGCGGGCGGCGGCGCTAGTTGCAGTCCATGCACACCAAAGGCTCACCGCACGATGGACAGTCCTCATCGACGTGGGCGGCAACGTCCCGCCACCCCTGCCTCTGGCGCTCGGTCAGGTGTTCCCAGGCGGACTGCCCACCGGTGGCATCCGCGAAGATCGTGAAGCGCGTGCGCGCGCGCTCCTCCAGCAGGTTGCGTGCTTCACTCTCGTTCATTCCGCTCCCCTTTCATAAGACTTCACTTTCGTAGTTCCACCCGCCGCGCGCCCGCCACCAGCCGCGCCTCGGTGCCGGAGCGGCTGAATAAAATGGCGGTGCCACGCTATTGGCTACTCGCCGCTCCGCTACCGCCGGGTGCCGGGCCTCGGGCCCGGAGCGGTCGGGCGACGTCTTCACGCTGCCGGCGTGGAATACCCGCAGATGCCCGCCGAATGCCCGCGAAGCCAAGTGCAGCGTTTTCAGGCTGTTGGCTCCACGCTGCGGGTGTTGCGGGTATTGCGGGTATCCTGCCGGCCCCGGCTCCATGCGCACCCCTATATATCTCTTCTTCCTCCTTGGTTTTCACGCATAGAGTTCTTCACATCGTTCTGGGTGGAGATGAATACCCGCAATACCCGCAGATCCCGCCAACACTGTGAAAACGCGGCGCTTGGCTTGCGGGTATTCACGACCTGCAATACCCGCACGATACCCGCACGATACCCGCAACACCCGCAGGAGGAGACAGGCGTGAACATCGAGTCACGATTCCTTTCCGTGCGCAATCTTGTACAGGATGACCTTCGCGTGGCGGTCCTCAGTCGCGCGATCAATGCAGACACCGGCCTCGCCGAAGCACGTTCCCCGCTTTGCCCGGAGGACGTGGCCAACCTGAACTCCGAAAAATGCATTCGGCTTCGATTTGACGTGGGTTGTCGAACTGCCGTAGATCTTCGCCAGTTCGCGCGGAAGACCACCGACGGTGCCGGAGTGAATCATGTTGACCACCTGGCCGACGCTGAATTCCTTGCGCTCGAAGACCTCTTCGAGACGCAGGAGGAAGCTCTCCCACTCGGCGGATTCCTCGTCCATTTCGGAGTAGAGGGTCCTTTGATTCGCTAGAAAATCAACGAACCCGGCGTGCCGCAAGATTCCGCCGACCGTGGTTTTCCACGATGTGAAAGTGCCAAGGGCTGTCGCGTTGAAGCCCGGCTTGCCGGCGGCGAACCACGCCCGCACCAGCACGAGCAGAGCGGCCAGCAGGTTGCCGCGCTCTGCCTTCACATACTCCACCAAATTCGGATGGGTGAAGTTCTTGCGCAGGTGGGGCTGGGCGCATCGCGGGTCGATCCTGATGCGGTAACATCGCCTGACCGCATCTTTTGACACGGTGATGTTGTTGCCCGTGGCACACCAGACGGCGCAGTTTCGGACGATCCTCTCCTTGGTCTGGCCAAGTTGCCGGAATTGCAGCAGCGGCTTAGTCAAAACGGCCTCCAACGCGGCCGACTTCAAGACGTCGTGCAAATTGTCGAAGCAAATGAATGTGTTGCCGCTGTCCAGCAGGGCCGGCAACAGCTTCCCCCATTCCTCCGCCGTGGTTGGCGGCGGGATCACGGCGCAGACCTCGCCGGTCGCAACGACCGAAACCACGTCCGTCAATAGCGATTTGCCCGCACCGCTGGTCGGGGAATCAATCGCGGCCAGGGGCACCACGTCGAGCAGTGGTCGAACGATCGGCGTCAACAGGAACGCGAAAAAGTTGGTCTGATCCGCTTTGGTCTCGAATCGAAAGTCCACCGTCACGTGCCGGAGTTTGTCTGCGGCCGCCTCGATCTGCTCTGCCGTAGGGCTTGCCGGAATGGAAGGCAACTTGAAGCCCGGAGGCGGGACGTAGAGCAGTCTCGACTGCAGATCGTATCCGGGCGTGTCGCAGATCGTGCCGTCCTGCCGGACGACCGGGGCGCGCGCAATGGCATCGAGAGCCGGAAACGTGCCCCGTTCGTGGTCATGGACCACGACTTCTTCGCATAACGGCCTTGGCGGAAATGTGCCCACACCGCCTTCGGACTTGTAGAAGTGGGCGGCGTCGCTCAGCATGCTGCGCATGGATATCCAATTCACCACATCGAGGAACGGCTGGTCACCTGCGTCAACGGCGAAGCGCACCAGATCGCGCTCCCGGCGAAAGATCACCGGTGGCTTATTGGCGAGTTGCAGTGCGGCCACAGCCTCAGCGCGCAGATCGCCGAGTTGCTTGCCGTTAACGTTGATTCTCGGCTTGCCAGTCGCCTGGGCGGTAGAGAACGCTGCGCAGATGTTATTCGATTTGCCGGCGCTCGCTCGCGACCTGCGGCGAAACTCGTGGACTCGGTTCACGCTGATGTGAAAACCATGTTTCGCGGCGCGGGTGTTCGCCACCTTGATCGCTCCGATGAGGTTGTCGTACTTCGCGTCGTTAACATAGTTGGTGAGCGGGAGACTGGCGTAGAAGATCTCCGCGTCGACAACCTTCTCTGCTGCCTCCAGCGCATCCTTTAATTTCTTCAGCGGATTCCAGTCGATGGGCGTGGGTTGGTCATTGGCGGTGGGCTCCTGCTGAGACACGGGCATCGGCGTGGTGGTCACACTATCGATTCCTCCGACCTCCGCGCACCGCACTTCGATTGCGAAGTTCACCTCCTGGCGAGTGAGGCCCATGCCGTCTTCCAAGTGGCGCGCCAATGCCAGGAGAGCCTCCAGGGCAGCGTCCCTCTCTCCCGCCGGCAGATCTGCCGGCCGCGTTCCGGAGAAGGCGTTCCAACTGCTGGCCAGCGTGGGGTTGCGGTCGCGGGCCTCGGTGATCTTCTTCCGCAGCGTGGCGCGATCCTCGTCCGTCAGCGGAGGATCTTCCGGCGTCGGCTCCAATACCGGCTCGGCTGTGGCCTCCGGCGGCGCGGTCTCAATCCACGGCAGCAGCTTCGCCACCAGGCCGGGGATTTCGCGCTCGTACTCGACGCAGTGCTGCATCCATTCGCATTCGATGCCGGCTTTGCGGTGATCCTCAATCCAGTTGGCGAGGTCGAAATACTCGTCGACTAACACCGCCAGCCGGTCGGTCTCATAGTCCGGGTAGTCGCCGGCATCACGTTCAGCTCTTGCAACCGTTTCAAGAGCCTCGCGCAGTTCCGCCGCCGCCGGAAACGGCGGCCCCAAACACGAAATCAGCAACCGCAACCGCCGGAACATCTCGGCATAATCTTCATCCGGGGCTGACGGCAAAATGCCATCGACAATATGCCCGCCTGGTGGTACGATTCCAATTGTCCCCATCTGTTTTTCGGCGCGCCGGGATTCCCCGCCCGGCGCGCCACCCTCCTACCTCTTAAATATTCAAGCCGCCCTCGGCGGCGGCCCAATGATGGGCTCCAGCACCTGACGGAGCTTCTGGGCTTCGGCCATCTGCACGCGGCCCAGGACTGCATCGTGCCGGGCGAGATCCACGGCCTCGCGCTCGGCCTCCGCGACCGCTGCCGATGCGGCGGCCACTAGCAGGCGGTGATCGCGGATGCGGGCCAGGCGCAGTGGCCGGCCACCGTGCTGATATATCACTGCGAGTTCATAGGCCATCGGAGTGGTGCCTCTATACATATAGCTGCTGATTTTCGTGTTTTTGGACAGTTTCTTTATTTTCAGTGGGTTGGAACGTGCTGATAAACGATTATCTCACTGCCATGCCGGCCGCCATATAGGACCTCGCGGAATACCGTGTGGTTCGCCATCGATGTGCTCCGGGTCGCGGGCAGGTACTCGATATCGGCGAGATCATTGCGTCCGCAGATGCCAACACATAGGCGTCGAAACCGGCGATCCACACGCTGGCCGCGTGCATCCGTCCAGCCCAGCAGTCGCCACGTATCCTGTGCCTTGCCGCCGACGTTCACGCGCGTCCTGAGATACGCCTCCAGGTCGGCATCGCCTTCGGTGGCACGGCGCAATACGTCAAGCGACTCCCGGACGTAGCGCCGCACGGCGATTGCCTCTCCTGGCGAATCGGCGATCTCCTCGAGCGTGGCGGTCCCGCGGTGCGCCGGCGCGATGTAGTCGTAGCACAGTTGCTCGGCCGGGACGCGCTCCGGCTGCTGCAGCGGCGTGTGCTTGCGTGCGCGGGCGCAATAGAGCGCGTCCGTGCGCCGGATCTCGCCGCCACCGTGATGCAGATCATCGACGCGATGGTGGATCATCGCCTTACGCCGAACGAGGTGGAGTGGGGCTGGCGCGGTCTCCCACCTGCACCCACCCAGGGTGGCGGTCGGCAGGACTAGAGCGCTGGCCAGCGCATGATCGAGGCTGGCCGGCGTGCGTAGATAGCCGCGCGCAGCCGCGCGGAACATGCCGGCAGCGCCAACCGCGGCGTAGAGCGCCGCCTCCGCGCAGGCGGCGCGGTCACGCTCGGTGAATAGCTGTGCTGCCGACTCGATGCGCTTGGCACCGCCTATCACCTCGACCGCGCGCCACAGCGGGCTGATGAGACGCGCGAGGTAATGCTGGCGCGGGTCTGCACGACAGCGCTGCGTGCACGAGGTCGCCGTTACCACTGTCAGCACATCCAGCGCCCAGTCGGTAGCGCGCGTCCACACGCGCACGCCGATTTCCGCGGCCAGGTCGGCCCGCAGATCCAGCAGCACCTGGTGCCGCGTGACGATGGCGCGGAGCGGGTTCATCGCGGCGCCTCCCCGCGATCCGCGTCCCCGGCGCGCGGAGCGGCGGGCGCGGTTCTCGGTTTCCGCAGCGCCTGCACCCGCTCGATGATGCAGTACAACATCGCATCGCCCATGTCATCGACGGCGCTGTAGCCATCACGCAGCAGCTTCTGGACCAGCCTCTCCACGCGGGCTACGTTGCTTGTGACAGAAGCTGGAGCTTGTCCAGGCCGCATCCGATAAAACGACGGTGGTGGAATCTGCAGAGGTCCTTGGAGTTCCTCGACCGGCTTCTCAGCCTGGACGATGATCGGCTGGGGAGGTTCGTTGACGGGTTCCTCGGTCTGGACTGCGGCTGGCCTGGGCGGTTCCTCGACAGGTATTTCGTTCTGGCCAATCACCGGCTGGCGCAGTTCTTTGGTAGGCTTCTCGACCTGGGCCACCTCCGAATCGAGCGGTTCGGACAGTGTTTCGGCAATCGCTGTTTTGCCGACGGCAAGTTTCGCGCGCAGATCTTCCAACGCCTTCCGCTTTGCAGACGGTTCTGACTTGCGCTTGCCGATTTTACCGGTGTCGATTGTCCGCCCGTCACGCCCGGTTCGATGGCTCGACTCCGAAATTTTCGGAGTGAGCGCCTTCCGGTATTCCGCGACCATTCGGTCGCTCACGCCAACGTGTTCTGCGATCATGGCATCGCTCAGTCCCGCTGCCCTGTCGTGCGCCAGTGCCGCGCGTACGGCCTGCTGCTTATCGGCATTTGTACGTCGTAGCCCATGCGTCCTATTGGCCGAATAGCTGTGCCACTGCGCGTCCTGCTGGGTGCCGCTGTATACCTCGCATTCGACCTCGCTAACGCCGGCCTTCAAATAGGCTTCCACCCGATGGAAGCCGTCGGCAAGCCAATGGTTGGTGCAGTCCCAGAATACGACCAGCGCCGGGAATTTCGCACCCGCCTTGACGTTGTCGGCATACTCTCGAACAATCTCGTCATCGATGGTTGTTCGCGGCTGCGTGCCGCCATCCCGACGAATGACACCGATATCGAGAGTAGTCACCGGCCCCTTCTGTCTGGCGACAATGTCCCTAAGGCAGGCCTCTGGAGTCTTTCCGGCCCGGCTGGCAGTTATTGCGACGCGCTGTGCCGCGTCTGAGAGGGCCTCCTCCGGGGTGCTTCCACCGAGTCCTGCGGACGCACCGGTCGCGATGTGGGATACCATCCATTCCCTGCCGAGCAGGCTCAGGGAACTCGTGTTGTGCAGGCCGAAGCCCTCCACCCCATAGAGCGTCACGAGCTTGACTACGCGGACGGCGGATAGCTTTCTTGCGTCGCCCACTGGCATTAGAAACTTCGTGCCGCGAGGGGCAGGCGCAACGCGGTAGGGTGCTTGGCCTCCAGCATGCGGCGGCAGGTCCGGCGGCTCGGCGGTTGGCCGCGAGCCGGGGTCGGCGGACCCGACGGGCGTGCCGCTATCCGCTGTGGTGGCGGGAGGCGCGGCGGACGACGAGCAGGCCTCGATGGGGTCGGATGATTGGAGCGGCATCTATGCCACCTTCCCTGACTCGGCCACCAACCGGTCGATCAGCGAGAACAGCGACGGGCCGTGCACCCTCTTTGTCCTGCCGAACTGGATCATCTTGATCTCTCCCCGCTCTCCGCGCAGATAAATGTTCGCTCGGCTTTCGCCGAGGACCGCCGCCGCTTCGGTAATGCGCAGCAGCTCACGCTTCCGCAGGTCGTCGCGGCTGGCGGGGGCTTTCGGCTGCTTCTTGTTTTTGTTGGTAGTCCTCATTTCCGAACTCCTCTGCGCAATACTGGCGCATTTCGGCATTGTTGTCCATATCGGAACGCCATCGAAATCGCCGTTAAAACGATATATCGCCAGCCTTGGCTAGTGGTGGCGCAAAATGCTAGACTCGCCATGAATAGTTGAAAAACGTCAGTCTTGCAAACTAGCAGAAAGGCGCGCTTATGAATAAATCGATACATCGCCGAAAAAGCCGCAAGCCAACAGGCCGGCATGCTGCCCTAGTCAAGGAACTGCGCAAGCACATGGAGTCGTACGCGGGCGAACCGATGCGGCAGGCAGATTTCGCCACCTTCTTCGATGTGGCGCCCATCACCATCACGAGGTGGGAGTCGGGCTGGCAGGACCCGCCGCCGCGCAAGCTACAGCAGCTTGCGATCCTGGCCGCCAATTGCGGTCGGCAGGACCTTGAGGTCGCCTTCGGCGGGGACGCCGATACCCCGCCGGACAAACGGGAGCAGGCGATCTCGATGCTGCTGAAATGCCTGTTCCAGTTGCGCGCGATGGGCCAGCGCGCGCACTCAGACGCGATCCACGTGGCGACGCAGGCTGTATTCAACGTCGCGCGCGACATCGTGCGTGAGGCCCACGGCCAGGAGACGCGGAGACCTGCCGGCCTGGTCTTCCTGCTGCGCGAGATGGAGCGGCACCTCAAGCAAATCTACGATCACGAACGCGGGCTGTTCGGCGCGATGGGCCGCGCCGTTGGCGTGCCGATGTATACCGCGGAGACGGAGAAATGAGCCAGCAAAAACAAGACAAGAAGCAGCGAAGGCGAAATCGTTCGAACGGAGAGGGCAGTCCTTACCCGGTAGCCGACGGTACGTGGCGCGCCGCGCTCGTCACCGGCTGGATGGGCGACAAGCCAAAACGCAAATTCTAT
>Ga0181528_10002939_pt1 | contig 10501 bp, 8 predicted proteins | sample PEATcosm2014_Bin_47_FD_119742 | JGI IMG/M metagenome (GOLD analysis project Ga0181528, IMG submission 119742) | Peatland microbial communities from MTU Mesocosm Facility, Houghton, MI, USA - PEATcosm2014_Bin10_10_metaG | ecosystem: Environmental > Terrestrial > Soil > Wetlands > Peat | place... | reverse complement strand
GCTTCTCTTTAAGAGGCAGAGTATATTGCATGGCATCGGCCTCGCCTTTAGCTTCGACAACTTTGGATTGCGCTTCACCTTCGGCCTCCTTGACCTTGCCGGCGGCCTCGGCCTCGGCTTGCAACTCCGAGATGCGGACCTGCTTCTGTTGAATGTCGGTCACGACGCCGAGCTGATCGTCTTCCTGCTCCTTGAGCAAAAGGCCTTCGAGGCCTTTGGCGTATTCGGCGGGGAGTTGAATGTCAGAGAGCATGACTTCTTCGACGATGATGCCGTCCGCGCCGAGTTTGCGGGTGATGGTGGCGGCGGCTTTACCGCGAACCTCTTCGCGTTTGGTGCTGAATATCTCGGTGACGGTGTATTCGGGAGCGAGCTCGCGCCAAGCGCTGGAGACCACCGGCGGCACCAGCTCCTTATCGACTGGCTGAGGCATGTGCGCCTGTACGCTGTCGAGCTTGTTGGGATCGAGGCGATAGCGCACTGTCACCGCCAGACCGATGTTGAGTCCCTCGCGCGATTGCACGCTGAGACCATTCTTTGCCTCGGCAGGCTTTGCACCCTCTTCGGCGATACCTGCCGTAAAGAGATGGTCGCGCAGGTCAAAGAGTTCGACGCTTTCAACCAGCGGCTTGACGAAGTGCACACCTGGATAGAGCGTACCGGGTTGCGTGCCGCCAACTTGGCTCACGCGCACTCCCCCCATGCCGCTGGGCACGACTACGATGCTTGCGGAGATGAGCAGCGGCAGACAGGCCACGAGAACCAGTGCCACCGGAGTGCGCCAGGGAATCTCAGACGCGGTGATTTCAGGTGCTGGCTGCACACCTTCGCCTGTAGTTTTGCGAAGCGCGATGCGAATGCGAGCTATGAGTGAGTAGAGTGGAATTGCCAACGCGACAGCCAGCAAAAGCGCTCCCGCGACCGTTAACAGCAGCTTCAATGCGATCATTTCCCTGCTCCTTTTTGGTTTGTGTTGGGTTGGGTGGGCTCTAGGTGTCTTTCTGGACCCGGCACTTGAGCCATCAGCAGCCGGGCCAGTCCTCCAAAGGTCAACTCTTCAAAAAGCAGCGTCATCACCGCCGGCAACAACACTGCTCCGAGGCCGTTCATCGCTTCCATCAGCAGATTCATCGCGGACCTCCTTAGCGTGAGGCAACAAGCACTGCCGCAGTTGTGTGCTGGGCGGACGCGGGAGCCGCTGCCGTGATGGTGGGCTGCACGACTGGCGCCGGGCTTTCAGTGTTGCCGAAGAGCTGCGCCGTCTGCTCATTGCGCTGGCCGATGAGTTCAACCGTATCGCCGACCGAGACCATGTCATAAAACTCCTCAAGATCGGTCCGCGCCATGCGGATGCATCCATGCGAAGCGGCCTTGCCAATTGAGCTGGGTTCGTTGGTGCCGTGGATGCCGTAGCCCTGGATGCTGAGGCCCATCCAGCGCGTGCCCACCGGGTTATTCGGCCCCGGCAGAACAGTTTTGCCGTTGTGGTGATAGGTGGGGTTGGCCGCGCGGCGCTCTATGGTGAAGGTTCCGACTGGGCTGGGCGTGGATGGCTTGCCTACGGCAACGGTGTAGACCTTCTTCACCTGGCCGCCTTCAACCAGCGCGAGCTTGCGGTCTTCGAGGCTGACGACGATGAGGCGCTGCTTTGCCGTCGGGACGGCGGGCTGCAACTGAGCCTGATTTATTGCTGCGGTCGCGGCTGCGTCCGGTTGCAGCGGAGCGGCCTTTGCTGCATCCTGCGCCATCATCTGTGCTGAAAAAATTCCAGTTGCCAGTACCGCTGCCGCTATCCAGTTGAGCTTTTGAATCTTCATCGTCTCCCCTTCGAAAAATCGCTTGTGCCCGATGAAAGTGCAAGCGGGGAGCCAATTATTGATGCTTGAAAATAAAGGAGTTATCTATAGAAAAGAGAGGCCGGAACGTGTCTGCGCAGACACGCTGTGTGTGCGCTGACACGGAGCAGGATCGGGAAAATCGTCGTCTGGATGGGCTGGATTAATTTCGCGAGTTGAGAGCGTGGCCACCGCAAATGGAGCACAGCTCGGAACGGGTGCGGCGGACACGGCCCTGGGAAGGCGCGGCACTGGATTCGCGCATCACCAGTTCCGGTTTGATGAGAACGGCATCGGTGGAGTCAGCATGGCCGCGAATCCGTCGAAGGAGGATGCGCGCAGCCTCAATGCCCATCTGTTGCAGCGGCTGGCGAATTGTGGTGAGGCTCGGATTATAGAAGGATGCGCTCTGGATATCGTCAAAGCCAATGACGGAAATGTCGTGCGGGACGCGCAGCCCATGATCGCTCAAGGCGCGGATCGCGCCGAACGCGGAGACATCGTTATAGCAGAGGATCGCTGTAAACTCCGCTCCGCTGTGCAGCAATTGATTGACTGGATCAAAGCCCATCTCCGGAGTAGAATCGCGCATCTGAATGACGACGGTCAGCTCCGGGCGAACTTCGAGCGCCAGTTCCGCGGCGATCTCCATGAGAAACTCCCACCGGCTGTCGGCGTCGGAGCTGTGGCTGCCGCCGCGCATGAAGGCGATCTTGCGATGGCCAAGGTCGTAGAGATGTTGAAGCGCAAGCACCGCCGCCTGGCGCTGGTCGAGCACAACATTGGTGACGCCGCAAATAGTGCGGTGGCCGGCGACGGCGACGACGGGCAGGTTCCAGCTATGTTCGATCGCGGTGTCGATGAGGATGAAGCCTTCCACGCAGCGATCCATCAGCAGCCGTGGATACTCCTCTGTAAGCTGGGCGTTGCGCAGATGGCTGGCGGTGAGGTAGAAGTAGCCCTCGTCGATGAGGTGCTCCTCCGCGCCGGAGAGAACCTGCGCGACGTAATGATCGTTCAGATCGGGCACCAGGACGCCAACGGTGAAAGAGGACTGGCGCTTGCGCAGGGAGCGGGCATAAAAACTGGGGCGGTAGTCGAATTTAGCGGCGGCTTCAATGACACGGTCGCGCGTCTCCTGCGGGATCGAAACAACGCCGGGCGCATTATTGAGCACCAGCGAGACCGTTGTAGTAGACAGGTTCAGATACCGGCCCAAAGTGCGAAGGCTCATGGGCTGTCCGGTATCGATTTCCCCGTCGATTTTTGCGCGCCTTGCCATCTAGCTCTGCACCTCAAACACAATGTAAGCGCTTTCATGAACCCCGCGCTTATTTCTTCTTTCCCTTTTTCAACGCACTTTTTGCCAAGCGGCGTTTCCCAGCGGATTTCATCGCCGCTAGTACCGCCAGATTCTTCTCAATGAGCGTAGAGCGCTGCTCAACACAAGCATGGCTGCGCAGTGGATCGGCAGGCGTGTTCAGAACATAGTCCAGCAATCGCGCAACGCTCGTGGTGGCAACGTGCAGGCGCGTGTCAGAAGAGGCGTAATAAATGAAAACGTCGCCATTTTTGCGTTCGATCCAGCCATTGCTGAAGACAACGTTCGAAACATCGCCGACACGCTCCGATCCTTCAGGAGCAATAAAGTACCCGCCGGGCTTGTGAGTGACAATCCAGGGACGGTCCAGCTCCGTAAGCAACAGGTACAGAACATAACGCAGTCCGGCAGCGGTGTTGCGTACGCCGTGAGCAAGATGGAGCCAACCTTTTGCCGTCCTGATAGGCGCGGGGCCAAGTCCGTTCTTGACCTCTTGAATGGTGTGGTACTCGCGGTTGTCGAGAATGATCTCGTCGTCGATGACAGCGTCTTCAATGCTCTCGGAAAGCCCCCAGCCGATGCCGCCGCCCTTGCCTGCCTGGATAAAATCATCCTGCGGGCGAGTGTAGAAAGCGTATTTTCCATCGACAAATTCGGGGTGCAGGACAACGTTGCGTTGCTGCGGAGATTTTGACTTGAGATCGGCAAGGCGCTCCCAGGTCTTGAGATCTTTGGTGCGTGCAATGCCGCATTGCGCAACTGCCGAGGATGTATCCCACGAAGGCATCTTTGCATCTTTGCGTTCGGTGCAGAACAGGCCGTAGATCCATCCGTCCTGATGCTTGACCAGACGCATATCGTAGACATTGGTATCCGGGTCAGCAGTTTCCGGCATCTGAATCGGGTAATCCCAAAAGCGAAAGTTGTCTATCCCGTTTTTGCTCTCGGCGACAGCAAAGAACGATTTGCGGTCCGCGCCCTCGACGCGGGCCACGACCAGATATTTTCCTTCGTGCAAAATTGCGCCGGCATTGAAAGTAGCGTTAACCGCGATGCGCTCCATCAGAAAAGGATTGGCCTTTTGATCGAGATCGTAGCGCCAGTGAATGGGCGCATGAGCCGCGGTCAAAACCGGGAAATCATACCGGTCAAAGACGCCATTGCCTCCGACTGACTTGCGGTTACGCTGCGCGAGCAACTTCTCCTGTTGTTTGTAGAGGCTCTGCGCATTTTTTTTGAACTCTGCCGGGTTCATCTGATCTCTCCGTTCAACTTGCGCTTACTTGATAACCGATTCGCAGTCCTGCTTTTCTTCGTGAATCATTGCCGCGTCCAGCCGCTCCATTACCTCAAAGCAGGTGCGGCTGTTGTGGTAAGGGCATTTCCAGGGACCGGTTTTGTCTTCGCTCTGGTCCGGAAGGCCGTCCTTGGAGACTCGCCAGAACCATTCGCCGTGCTGGTGATCGACGATGTACTTCTCGATGAAGGACCAGCTTCTTTCAGCGGCCAGTGCGAAATGAGCCTGGCCAGTAAGGGCGTTGGCGTTGAGGAAGCCGACAACCGCTTCGGCTTGCGGCCACCAGTGCTTGTCAGTGTCCCTGATGCCCGTTGGTTCGGCCTCGTAAAAGAGGCCTCCGTCGCTGTCGAGTCCCTGCTCGTAAACGGCCTGCGCCATTTTCACTGCGGCAATGCGTATCCGGTCAATCAGGTCTTCATCGCCCAAAATCTCCGCCGCATCAGAGAGCAGCCAACTGCCCTCGATATCATGGCCGAAAGATATCTTGTTAGAGCGCGGGGTCCAGTTCTCATCAAAGAAGAGGATGAAGTGGTGCGTCACCGGATGAATGATGTGGTCAAGAAAGATTTCGATCAATTCGCGCAAACGCAGCCGGACGATTGGATCTGGGTTGCGCCGCAGCAATGCCGTATAAGCCTCCACCATGTGCAGGTGCGTGTTCATGGACTTCTTTTCGTCCAGATCCACATCGCTCAATCGCTGGTCTTCGGCAGGAGTCCAGTCGCGCTCATACGTCTCAAAGTAGCCGCGGTGCTGGTCATCGTGGCCTGTGCCTTCAATGCACATCACCAGCCGCAGTGCCTTGTCCAAGGCCTCGGCCTCATCGCTGGCCTGGTAGTACTCGGCAAGAGCGTAGATGGTAAATGCCTGCCCGTAGATGCGCTTCTTGGTGTCGAGTGGATTGCCGAGATAATCGAGCATCCAATAAAGGCCGCCGAACTCGTGATCCCAGAAGTAGCGGGTCAGATAATCATAAGCACGGCGCGCGGCAGCCAGGTACTGCGGATCGCGATAGAAACTATATGCCTTCGAGAAGGTCCAGAGGATGCGCGCGTTAAGAATGAGTCCCTTGGGTGCGTGGGGATCGAAAGACAGATCATTGGCGATCTGGCCGCGGAATCCTCCGTATTCGCTGTCGATAGTGTGGTTGAGCCAGAAGGGCAGGATATCGGAGAGCAGTTCCTTTTCCACCTTCTGTCGCATCAGTTGCACGAGAGTACCTCCTTGACGAACCTGCCAGCGGGTTATGCGCCGATGCACTCGCTTCCGAATCAGCCAGCTGGATTTAGAATTGCGTCGATGCGAGAGATTTCGTGTGTTGCGAAACCAAGATGTGCAAGTGCGGCAACATTTTGCTCAATCTGTTCAACGCGGCTGGCTCCGATTAACGCGGAGCTCATGCGGCTGTCGCGCAGCACCCAGGCCAAAGCCATCTGCGCCAGCGATTGGCCGCGCTCGGCGGCCACTTCATTCAATGCACGAATCTGCGCCAAACGGCGCTCATCAATATCGTTCTTTTTTAAGAACCCATGGGGCTTGGCCGCCCGCGAACCGATGGGAATGCCCTGCAAATATCGATCAGTTAAAAGCCCCTGCGCGAGAGGGCAAAAAGCAATACCACCTACACCCTCTTTGCCAAGTACATCCAGAAGGCCGCTTTCAATTGTACGGTCTAGCATCGAGTATTTGGGTTGGTGAATAAGGCAAGGGGTACCAAGGTCACGTAGAATCTTTACCGCAGCGGAGGCTTGAGCCGCATCGTAGCTGGAAATTCCAGCGTAAATCGCCTTGCCGGAACGCACTGCCTGATCGAGCGCGCCGAGGGTTTCTTCCATCGGAGTTTCAGGATCGTAGCGGTGTGAGTAGAAGATATCGACGTATTCCAGGCCCATACGCTTGAGACTCTGGTCGAGGCTGGCCAGCAGATATTTGCGCGAGCCCCAGTTCCCGTATGGTCCGGGCCACATATCCCAGCCGGCTTTAGTGCTCACGATCAATTCATCGCGATGGGGGCGAAGATCAAGGCGGAGAATTTCGCCGAAGGTGCTCTCGGCGCTGCCTGCTGGTGGGCCGTAATTATTGGCGAGATCAAAGTGGGTGATGCCCAGATCAAAGGCGCGCAGAACCATTGCGCGGCTGTTCTCAAAAACATCCACGCCGCCGAAGTTATGCCACAGCCCGAGTGAAATCGCAGGCAGGCGCAGACCGCTTTTACCGCACCGGTTGTACAGCATGGCGTCGTAGCGCTGTGCGTTCGCTTGATACAAGTTTCTTCTCCTACCTGAGGTCAGTGACCCGAATAAAGCAGGGCGCGCCTGAACGCGCCCTCTGCTAGCTGAGTATTCCGGTGACGGTAACTTCTTTCCTACCGTCTGCCGGACGAGGCACAGTGTTTCCTTCTATCGGCTTGCCGTCTACGGTAAGAGCAATCTTGTTGCCCTCCCCTTTGCGCTCGATAGAGATCTTGTAAACCACGCCGCGATAAGCACGCGTAGCGGTGAATCCCGGCCAGCTCTTCGGAATTACCGGCGCAATCTCCAGGCCTTCGAGCGCGGTGCGAATGCCAAGAATCCATTGCACGATGGCGTAGTAATTCCACGCCGCGGTGCCGGTAAGCCAGGAGTTCTTCGCCTCGCCATGCGTGGGCGCGTCCTTGCCGGCGATCATCTGCGCATAGACATAGGGCTCGCAACGGTGCAGGTCGCTGATCTCTTCGCGCGCCGAGGGATTGATGCGGCTATAGTAGTCGTGAGCCTCGTCGCCGTGGCCCAGGCGCGTCTCCGCAATGATCACCCAGGGATTGTTATGGCAGAAGATGCCCGCGTTCTCTTTGTAGCCAGGCGGGTAAGAAGAGATTTCGCCGAGGTTCAGATAATACTTTGAGTAGGGCGGCTGTTGCAAAACTATACCGTGTTTGGTGGCCAGATGCTTGCGTGTGGAGTCAAGCGCCTTGGCGGCCTTGCCATCTTCAAGCCCCACACCGGCCAGCACACAGAAGCCGTTGGACTCGATGAAGATCTTGCCTTCTTCGCATTCCTTGGAGCCGATCTTCGCGCCGAAGTCGTCGTAGGCGCGCAGGAACCACTCGCCGTCCCAGCCGTGCTCAAGAATCACCGACTCCATCTTCGCCACTTCATTCAGATATGTAGACGCTTCCACACTGCGGCTGCGGCGCGCGGCGATGGCAGCGAGTTCGCGCCCCGCAAGCACGAAGAGTCCGGCGATGAAAACCGACTCGGCGACTTTGCCGTCTTTATTAGTTGTCGTCTGGAAGGATTGGCCCGGCGTGTCAGAGAAACAATTCAGATTGAGGCAATCGTTCCAGTCGGCGCGGCCGATCAGCGGCAGTCCATGCGGCCCAAGGCGTTCAATCGTGTAGTTGAAGCTGCGCTGCAAGTGCTCGTAGAGCGGTGTTTCTGAGCCTGGCTCGTTGTCATAAGGAACCTGCTCGTCAAGAATGCTCCAGTCGCCTGTCTCTTTAACGTAAGCCGCGACGCCAAGGATCAGCCAGTGCGGATCGTCGTTGAAGCCGCTGCCGATATCGTTGTTGCCGCGCTTGGTGAGCGGCTGGTACTGGTGATAAGCGCCGCCGCTGGGCAATTGGGTTGAGGCAATATCCACGATGCGTTCGCGGGCCCGCGCTGGAGCCATATGGACGAAGCCGAGCAGGTCCTGGTTGGAATCGCGGAAGCCAAGACCGCGGCCGATGCCCGACTCATAAAACGACGCAGACCGCGACATGTTGAAGGTGGCCATGCACTGATAGGCATTCCAGATATTCACCATGCGATTCGTATGGATGTCGGGCGTGTTGACTTGGAAGACACCGAGCAGGCTCTGCCAGTATTGGCGCAACTGTTCGAAGGCCGCGTCGGCCTGCTTGACGTCGAGATACTTGGCGATTACCGGCTCGACCGTCTTCTTGTTGATGGTCTGCGTGCCCGGTGGATCGAACTTCTGGTCGTTGGGATTTTCGTGATAGCCGAGTACAAAAACAATCTGACGGGTCTCGCCGGGAGCGAGTTCCAGCTTGACCTGATGCGCGCCAATCGGCGACCAACCGTGGGCAATCGAGTTGGTCAACTGGCCTGCGGCGACGGTTGCGGGGCTCTCCCAACTGCGATAAGCGCCCAGGAAAGCCTCGCGCTGGGTGTCGAATCCCGCGCCAGGCTCAGAGCTGGCAAAGTAGGCAAAATGATTGCGGCGCTCGCGGTATTCGGTCTTGTGATAGATGACTCCGTCTTCCACTTCGACCTGTCCGGTATTGAAGTTGCGCTGGAAGTTGGTTGCATCGTCCTGCGCGTCCCAGAGGCAAAACTCGATGCTGGAGAAGGCGGAGATCGATGCCCTGGTTGCGCGCTTGTTGGTGACAGTGAGTTGCCAGATCTCGAGGTTCTCATCAAGCGGAACAAAATAACGGGTGTGCGCTTCAATGCCCTTATACGTAGAGCCGATAACCGTATAGCCCAGGCCATGGCGGCAACTGTAATCTTCAAGTTCGTTGCGCGTGGGCTGCCACGAGGGCGACCAGAACTCTTTCGATGCATCGTCGCGCAAGTAGATATATCGCCCGCCAAAGTCCATCGGAACGTTGTTGTAACGGTAACGGGTGAGACGGCGCAGGCGGGCGTCGCGATAGAAGGAATAACCTCCGGCGGTATTGGAAATAATCCCAAAATATGCCTGGCAGCCAAGATAATTCATCCACGGAAGGGGTGTATCCGGTTGTGTGATTACATATTCCCGGTTCTGATCATCAAAATAGCCGAACTTCATGTCGTGCTTTCTCCCTCAATCAATCGTGCGCCAAGTATAGCCCGCCGGACAATCAATGATCAAACGTTTTTCTAAATCATTCCGCGAATGTTCGTCATCGCGAAATTTGCATTTGCGCGGTTCGCGGTGAGTGTGAAAAGGTATCTGCGGATGTAAATCAAAGCAATCCGGGGAGGCTGATTGATAACGTTGCCAATGTTCCCGCGGACGTGCGACAATTCCTGTTTCTCGCAACTGCCCTGGTGAATCGCAGCGGAAAAGACGCGCCGCTTTTTGGTTTCCATTTCAGCGCCTATCTTGAGGGTTCCACTTCAGCGTCCATCTTGAAGGTTCCGTTCCAGGTGCTGAGAGTTGCCTGCTGCGGGGCAGCAACGATAGTTGACTGTGGCAACGATCACATGCGCGCATTCGACGGATATGGTATAGCCGGCAACGAACAGCTCGAGTACGTCTTTATTGATCTGCGGTGAGCGGAGGTTGATTTCCGCAAACAGAAAAGGAAGATTCAATGCAGCTTCATGTTTTAGATTTAGTCATCATCGTGGCCTACCTGTTGAGCACGGTGTTAATCGGCTACTGGGTCTCCAAGCGCGCCTCGCAATCGATGCAAAACTACTTTCTCGGCGGCAATTCCATGCCCTGGTATATGCTGGGAATCTCCAACGCATCGGGCATGTTCGACATCAGCGGAACCATGCTGCTGGTCTCATGGATGTTTGTCTACGGATTGAAAAGCGTCTGGATTCCCTGGCTCTGGCCCACATTCAACCAGATCTTCCTGATGGTCTATCTCTCCTCGTGGCTGCGCCGCTCGAATGTTATGACCGGCGCGGAGTGGATCAAGACCCGCTTCGGCTCCGGACGCGGAGCGCAGTGGTCGCACATTATCGTCGTCATTTACGCGTTTGTGAGCATCATCGGATTCTTCACCTACGCCTTCAAAGGCATCGGAAAGTTTGCCCAGACCTATCTGCCCTGGCATCTTTCAGCCAATGAATACGCGCTGATTCTGATTGCCATCACGGCTATCTATGTCATCAAGGGCGGCATGATCAGCGTGGTCATCACCGAGGTCGTGCAGTTCTGCATTCTTTCCATCGCATCCTTTGCAGTAGGCATCATCGCGATGAGCAAAGTCGCGCCGGAGATGCTGCATCGCGTCGTTCCCGAGGGCTGGGACAACATCTTCTTTGGGTGGCATCTGGGCCTGGACTGGACAACCATCCTGCCGGCGGCGACCCAGAAGATCGCCGAAGACCGCTACGAGCTTTT
>Ga0181528_10002938_pt1 | contig 10504 bp, 8 predicted proteins | sample PEATcosm2014_Bin_47_FD_119742 | JGI IMG/M metagenome (GOLD analysis project Ga0181528, IMG submission 119742) | Peatland microbial communities from MTU Mesocosm Facility, Houghton, MI, USA - PEATcosm2014_Bin10_10_metaG | ecosystem: Environmental > Terrestrial > Soil > Wetlands > Peat | place... | reverse complement strand
AGTGGCGGCCAAAGCGTCAACACCGTCGCACCCTGGGCAGAAGGCCAGATCGATTTGCGCTATGTCAATCCGGCGGATCGCGACGACGTGATGGCCCGAATCGCGGCGATCATGGAACGCAGCCTCGTACCCGGCACGAAATCCGAAATGACGATCAAAGGCGAGTTCCTGCCTTTAACTCAAACCCCCGCCGCGAAACGCCTGTTTGAACTTTACGTGAGATCCGCCGCCGAGGTCGGCTTTAAAACCGATGGCGAGTTCACCGGCGGTTGCGCCGACTCCGGCTTCACCGCGGCGGTCGGCGCGGCGACGATTTGCGCTGTCGGCCCGGTCGGCGGCAAGGCGCACAGCCCGGACGAGTTCATGCGTGTCGATAGCATCGTCCCGCGCGCTCAGGCCTGCGCGCGGGCGATCATGAAGCTGGACTCGGTGGGGCTTTGATCGTCAGGCTCAGCGACGCCACCCCCATCCCCAATGCGGCCCATGATAATACCCTGGTCCGGGGGCAATGACGCAGCCGCCCAGAAGGGTGGCCAGGCCCAGTGCGATGATCGGCGCGAAACGCCGAAGCTTGCGAGACATCTGAGGAAACTCCTGTTCTGAACTTCTGCCCTGAATTTAGCGCCGCTTCAGGGCGAATTCGTGGTGCGAACAGGTGCGTTTCCAAGGCGCGCTGTATCGAAGCGTGCCGGCCGGCCGCGCGATGTTACAATTGATGGGTGAACGTCTGCATGATCAGACTCGCGGCCGCGACCGCGAACCAGGTCAGTCCGCCCAACAGCAATGGTCTGGCGCCCGCTCCGGCGAACGCGCGCCAATGGCCTTGAAGGCCGACCGCGGCCAGCGCGACCACCATCACCCAGCGTCCCAGCAATTGAATTTCAGCGGAGTGGCCACCGGTCAAACCCAGAGTGGTGATCAACGAAGCCACCAGGAACAGCAGAATGAACACCGGAAACGAATCGTACACGCGGCGCGCCAGCGACACCGATTGTTTCGGCGCCGACGGATCGAGCCACGGCAACGCGAGGCCGAATCCGATCACGAGTGGAATGATCAACGTCGTCCGGGTCAGCTTCACGATCGTCGCCACGGATCCGGCCGCCGGGCTGAACGCGAATCCCGCCGCCACCACGGCCGAGGTGTCGTTCACCGCCGTCCCCGTCCAGATGCCGAATCCGGTATCCGACAGCCCGAACAGATGACCCAGAACCGGAAACAAAAACACCGCGATCATGTTGAAGAAAAACACGACGGTGACAGCGTAGGCGATTTCCTCGGCCTTGGCGCGGATCACCGGCGCCAGGGCGGCGATCGCCGAGGCGCCGCAAATCGTCGTGCCCATGCCGATCAGGCAACGGATGCGCCAGTCGATGCCAAACCATTTTCCCAGCACCAGCGAGGTTCCTAGTCCAGCCACGACGGTGATGGCGAGAAACATCAGCGAATTGCCGCCGGTGTGCGCGATCTGCCCCAGATCGAGGCTGGCACCCAGAATGACGATGCCGGTCTTGAGGCATAGTTTGCTGATGTCGCCGACTTTCAACGTGCTGAGCCGTAACGTGTCGCGCGCGGAATTCGCCAGCACCACGCCGATCGCGATCGCGAACAGCGGCGCGCCGACCAGCGGCACCGCGTCCCCGGCCAATATCGCCACGCCGGCGATGACGATGCAGAGCGCGAGGCCCGGTGCGAGCTTCGCCCATCCCGGCAGAGCACGCCCGGCCCGCGGCGCGGCGGCGATGGTCGGTGGCATTGTCATCCAGGTCCTCCCTCGGGCCCGAGGCCCGGTCCGAGAGTGAATTTTGGCGCGCCCAGCCCCTCCGCACAAGCCGGAGGCGAAGATTCAGTGCCTGGCGAGTTACAATCATCTCCGGGCTTCCGTCGTCACTCCCCTCTCCCGTCATCATTCGTTGGCCCGATCGGGGGACCAGTCGCGCCAAACGCGATTTTCGCTGAGGGCAAAGCCGGGTCGCGCCAGGACGATCAACATCCCCGTTGACCATCATGCCGTCCGGTTCGCGCCATTCCTCTCCCGCAACCATCCGCGCGCCACGCGAATACATCGGTCTTTCGCCGATTTAACGGCCAGATGACTTTGTTTCACCATGTAATATTGCCGCTATGTCGTTACACACCCTGGATAAGCAAATCCGTGGCCAGGGCGTTGGGCACTGGGCGGGGAATCGGCCGGACCGCGAGGCTTACCACGCAGATGCGCCGCGACGAACCCAGCCGGGAGTCCGGCTTGTCAATCCGATTGTTCGGCGGAATGGCCATTCAGGACGCGCGTGGCGCCGACTTTCTGCCTCGCTCCCGAAAAACCCGGGCGGTGATCGCGATGCTTACCCTTACCGCGCCAAAACCCGTGCTTCGCACTCAACTCACCGCATTGCTCTGGAGCCAGCGAGAGAACGAACAGGCGCGTGCCTCGCTGCGCCAGGCCGTGCACGAATTGCAGGAAACCCTCGGCTCCAATTGGTGCCGGATCCTGGTCGCCGAGCGCCACACGCTGTCAATGGATCTGCGCGGCGTCACCGTCGACGCGCTGGCCGCGATCGGGCCGGCGGCGTCTCGCACCGAATTGCTAGGCCTGTTTCAGGATGGCTTCCTGGAAGACCTGAGCGGCCTCGATCCATCATTCGACGATTGGCTGGGTAAGGAGCGGCGCCGGCTGATCTCGATCGCTCGTGTCGCCGGCGAAGCGTTCCTGCAGGTGCGGCATCAGGGCGCGGAAACGATCGACGCCGCCAAGGCGCTGCTGCGGATCGACCCGGCGCACGACGGCGCCTGGCGCGCGCTGATCCAGGCTTACATCGAACTCAGCGACCGCTCCGCCGCGCGCCTGGCGCTGGAGCAGTGGCGCGACGCGATGGGTTTGGGCGCGGATCAGGCGCCGCCAGCGGACATGGCGGTGTTGCTGGCCCAGATCCGCGGGGGCGCCGACCATTGGCCGCCCAGAAATGGCCGCGGGATGCTGACGGTGTCCGAGCCCAGGGATGGCTTCGACCTGACGGACGGTGCGCTGGACCGGCCCGCGGAGCAGGCCAGCGGTCAGCCCAAACGCACCAGTCTCCGGCTTGGAATCAGGGAGATGCGGGTCATCGGCGCCGACGTCGATATGGCGCTGCCAGCGGGCCTCGCCGAGGAGGTCACCATGGCGTTGTCGAGATTCCGCTGGATCTCCTGCGTGTCCGGCAGGTCGCTCAACGCGCTTGAGAGCGAACGTGGCGATGGCGCGCCGAAGTGGTCCGACGCCGATCTCGATTTCATTCTGGATGGCACGATCCAGCGCGGCGGCGATCGCCTGCGCATCACGGTTCGTCTGTTGGACATGCGTGCCGGAGGCGTCATCGTCTGGGCTAATCGTTTCGATCACGACGCCTCGGACTCGCTGACAGCGCAGGACTGGGTGGCCGCCGCGATCGTCGCCCAGGTCGATCCGGTTCTGCTGATGCGGGAAGGAGAGCGGGCAGCGCTACGCAACCTGCACAGCACCTCGGCGCGGGACCTCGTGTTGCAGGCCGTGCCGGCGATTTACCGTCTGGACCGGACGTCATTCCATGCCGCCGGCGATCTGTTGGAGGCCGCGTTGCGCGCGGACCCGACCCACACCGACGCGTTGGCCTGGTACGCCTACTGGCACCTGTTCCTGGTCGGCCAGGGATGGGCGTCCGATCCGGAAGCCGCGACCAACCGCGCTGCTTTGCTTGCCGATTCCGCGGTGGCGATGGATCCGAACGACGCGCGCGCGCTGGCGCTGGCCGGCCATGTCCGAGGCTTCCTGATGAAGCGTGCCTCGGAAGCCATCGTGCTGCATGAGCGGGCGATTGCGCTGAACCCCAATCTGGCGCTTGCCTGGTGCTTTTCCGGATTCGCGATGACGTATCTGGGCGATCACGACGCGGCGCTGGCCCGCATGCGGCAGGCGATCCGGTTGTCGCCGTCGGATCCGCATTTGTTCTTCTTTCTGGCCGCGATCATCATGCCTCATCTGCTGCGCGGCGAATATCAGGAGGCAGCGGACGCCGGCCGTGAGGCGATCGAGCTCAACCCCTGGTTCTCATCGTCGTTCAAAGGGTATTTGGCCGTGCTGGGTCATCTGGGGTGCGAGCAGGAGGCCGCGAGCGTCATGGCCCGCCTGTTGAAGCTGGAGCCGGAGTTCACCGTGCGCGACGCGATACGCCGCTCTCCGATGTGCTTGCCGAAGGACATCCAGCGTTACGCGGAGGGTTTGCGGCTCGCGGGTCTGCCTGAGTGGTGAAGGGCGTGTGGTGAAGAGCGCGACCGGCGCGCGCGTGCCGATGGCTCTCGCGTCCGCCGCGCGAGAGTACTCAGCCCGGAATAAGGCCGCTGTGACCCATTGATCTTCTTGCCGCACCGCGGGACATTCCCTCAAACGCGGGACAGACCCGCGGTTTGGGCAGGGAGACTTTATATATGCGGGGATTGTTTGGGGCAGCGGCCCTTATTGCGCTGACTTGCTTCGGCGCTGGCGCGGCGCGGGCGCAAGGATCGGGCTCGGCCACGCTGGACGCGGCGAAAGCCCGCGGCCAGGTGCTGTGCGGCATGGCCGGCACGGTGCCAGGCTTCTCCTTGCCCGATTCGCAAGGCGTCATGCGCGGCCTGGACGCCGATACGTGCCGCGCTGTCACCGCGGCGGCACTCGGCGACGTCGCCAAGGTTAAATTCGTCCCGACCACCACGCAGAACCGCTTCACCGCCCTGCAATCGGGCGAGGTCGACCTGTTGTCGCGCAGCACGACCTGGACGTTGGGCCGTGAAGGGAACCTCGGCCTCGAATTCGCCTGGGTTAACTTTTACGACGGCACCGGCTTCCTGGTGAAAGCCGCGTCCGGCGTTAAAGCGGCGAAAGAACTGGACGGCGCCACGGTTTGCGTGCAGCCCGGCACATCAACCGAACTCGCGGACAGTGATTACTTTCGGTTGAACAACATGAAATTCACCCCGATCCTGATCGCGGACCTGACCGAAATCCAGGCCGCGTTCTTGTCGGGCCGTTGCGATGCCTACTCGACCGATGCCTCCGCGCTGGCGACTTTCCGGTTCACTCAGCCCAAGGCGACCGACTTCGTGCTGCTGCCCGACATCATCAGCAAGGAGCCGCTTGGCGTGATGGTGCGCAAGGGTGACGACAAGTGGTTCGACCTCGTGCGCTGGACCTTCGCCGCGATGATCGTCGCCGAGGAAAAAGGCATCACCAGTAAGAACATCGATACATTCATGGATTCGAAAGACCCCGATATTCGACGCCTGCTCGGGCTCGAGGGCGAAATGGGCAAAGCGCTCGGTGTCGATCCGAAATGGGCTTATAATGTGATCAAACAGGTCGGCAACCTCGGCGAGGTATGGGACCGTAACATCACCCCGATGGGCGTGCCGCGCGGCATCAATAACATATGGACCAAGGGCGGCCTGCAATACGCGCCACCGATCCGCTGACCAGCACGGGAGAGTTCACGACGAAACCTTTATTGAAGGATCTCGGGATACGTGTCGGACGCAACGCTTGATCCTCGCCTGACATCCGGCCGCGTCGCACCGAAGCGTGCGATGCGGCTGTCCTGGTCCGACCCGCGGTTTCGCGCCATCGTATGGCAGGTCGTTATTCTGGGCGCTGTCGCGGCCGTCGTTTGGTATTTGATTCACAACACCAGCCAGAACCTCGCGTCGCGCCGCATCGCGACGGGGTTCGGTTTCCTCAGCCGGACCGCCGGCATTCCGATCGGCGAGTCGCTGATCTCCTATAATCCAGCCGAGGACACCTACGGCCGGGCGCTGCTGATCGGCGTGCTGAACACGTTGAAGGTGGCGGTGGTTGGCATCGTGCTGGCAACGATCCTGGGCACATTGATCGGCATCGGACGCCTGTCGAAGAACTGGCTGATGGCGCGGCTGACGGCGTTTTACGTGGAGACGATCCGCGACATCCCGCTGCTGCTGCAATTATTGTTCTGGTACACGATCCTGCAGGGACTGCCTGGTCCCCGCAACGCGCTGTCCATCGGCGGCATGGTTTGGTTATCCAATCGCGGGTTGAAATTGCCGACCCTCAATTGGGAAACCGCGCACACCGTCGCGCTGCTGATATTCGCGATCGGGCTGATCGGCACCTGGTGGTGGAACCGGCGCGCGCATCTGCGGCAGGAAGAAACCGGCGAGCGTCCCGCCGTCTGGCCGGTCGCGGCCGGTCTGCTGGTGGTGCTGCCGCTGTTGGTCTGGGCTGTTCTCGGCGCGCCGTTCCAATGGGATGTCCCCGCGTTGCGCGGCTTCAACTTCACCGGCGGAACCAGCATAAGCCCTGAATACTTCGCCTTGCTTCTGGGTCTGGTGACTTACACGGCCGGTTACATCGCGGAGATCGTGCGCTCCGGCATCCAGGCCGTGCCGATGGGTCAGTGGGAAGCGGCGGGAGCTTTGGGCCTGAAGCGAGGCGCGGTGCTGCGACGGATCGTCCTGCCGCAAGCCTTGCGCGTGATCGTGCCGCCAATGACCAGCCAGTATTTGAACCTGATCAAGAACAGCTCGCTCGCGGTCGCCATCGGCTATCAGGATCTCGTTTCGGTCGCGAACACGACGTTGAACCAGACCGGCCAGGCGATCGAGGGCATCGCGGTCATCATGGCCGTTTACCTGACGATCAGTCTTTCGATCAGCCTGTTCATGAACTGGTACAACGCGCACATCGCGCTGGTGGAGCGCTGAGCCATGAGCATGACCTCAAGCGTCGCGCGGTCGTTGCCGGTTCCATCGCGTCGCGCGCCGGCCGGCGCCGGAGCGTTGGCGTGGCTGAAGACGAACCTGTTCGCCACGTGGATATCGACCGCTGTCACCCTCGCTCTCGGTTACGTGATTCTGCGGATTGTTCTGGCGCTCATCGACTGGGCGCTGCTGAACGCGATATGGACGGTGCCTTACTCGGCCAATGGCATCGCTCAAACCGCCGTATGCCAGGCCGTCAAAGGCGTCGGCGCATGCTGGGCCGTCATCGCCGATAAGTACCGGCTGATCCTGTTCGGTCGTTACCCGTACGATGAGCAGTGGCGGCCGGCGATCGTGGTGCTGATTTTCATCGGACTTTACGCTGTCTCGGCCATGCGGCGCTTTTGGCGCAAGGAACTCGTGCTGATCTGGGTTGGCGCTTTGGCCGTTGTCGGCGTGCTGATGTGGGGCGGCGTGTTCCGCCTGCCGGTGGTGACCGATGATCAATGGGGCGGACTGCCGATCACCCTGATCCTGGCGACCTTCGGCCTGGCCTTCGGCTTTCCGCTTGCGGTCCTGGTGGCGCTCGGCCGCCGGTCCACGCATCTGCCGGCGGTGAAAACCCTTTGCGTGGTCTATGTCGAACTGATCCGCGGCGTGCCGTTGATCTCCGTGCTGTTCATGGCCAGCGTCATGTTTCCTCTGTTCATGCCCGCCGGCGTCAACATCGACAAATTGTTGCGCGCGCAGATCGCCATCATCCTGTTCGCCGCCGCCTATCTGGCGGAGGTCGTGCGTGGCGGATTACAAGCGTTGCCCAAAGGGCAGGCGGAAGCGGCCGACGCGCTTGGTTTGAGTTACTGGAAGAAAACCGGCTTCATCGTGCTGCCGCAGGCGCTGCGGCTGGTCATTCCGCCCCTGGTCAATACGTTCATCGGCTTCTTCAAAGACACCAGCCTGGTTCTGATCATCGGCCTGTTCGACCTGCTGACCATGGGCAAGGTCGCCTTGAGCGATCCTCCCTGGCAGAGTTTCTCGACCGAGGTCTACATCACGCTCGCCTTAATCTACATCGCGTTTTGCTTCGCCATGTCTCGGTACAGCCGCGGGCTGGAACGGGAACTCGGCGCTTCGCAACGCCGCTGACGGAGCATTCGCGCCATGAGCCAGACAGTCACGGGAAAAGCGGCGATCACGTTGGATAAAGTGAACAAATGGTACGGCGCGCTGCACGTATTGCGTGACATCTCGCTGACCATCGGAGAACGCGAGCGCGTGGTGGTGTGCGGACCGTCCGGCTCCGGCAAGTCCACGATGATCCGCTGCATCAACCGGCTGGAGACGCATCAGGCCGGTCGTATCTTCGTTGAGGAGACGGAACTGACCGACGATACCCGCGCGCTGGACACGATCCGGCGTGAGGTCGGCATGGTGTTTCAGTCGTTCAATTTGTTCCCGCATCTGACCATCCTGGAGAATTGCACGCTGGCGCCGATCTGGGTCCGCAAAATGCCCAAGGCGCAGGCCGAAGAACTCGCGATGACATACCTGGAACGAGTGAAGATCCCGGAGCAGGCGAAGAAATACCCTGGGCAGTTGTCGGGTGGACAGCAACAGCGCGTGGCGATCGCTCGCGCGCTGTGCATGCAGCCGAAAGTCATGCTTTTCGATGAGCCCACGTCGGCGCTCGATCCCGAGATGATCAAGGAAGTGCTCGATACGATGATCGGGCTCGCGGAATCCGGCATGACCATGGTCTGCGTGACGCATGAGATGGGATTCGCCAGGCAGGTCGCGCACCGCGTCGTTTTCATGGACCGCGGCGAAATCGTCGAAAGCGGGCCGCCTGGGCAGATTTTCGAGAATCCGCAAACCGATCGCTTAAAGTTGTTTTTAAGTCAGATCCTGCGGGGACATTGACGAGCGTTATCCGCGATCGGCTGCTCCGCGACCAGCATTGGTGTCGTGGCGAGGCCAGTCGGGCCATCCCATCCTGTCCCGCCAACGCGAAGCCCCAATGGGAGTCCGGGACGGGAAACCCGAACGGGAATCCCGAACGGGAATCATTGACAACCCCGCCTGCCTTCCTGGCACAATCGCTCCGCCAACCGGAGTTCATATTGCACATACCCGCTTGACCAGGGGCCTCGCCCCAACGATGTCTCCCGCCTTTCCCGCCGGGCTGTTCCGGTTGGGTATGGCGGAGTTTGGTCAATGACCGGCACGGACCAGGCAGGCTCGATCCCTCGGACGTCCCCCCTTCCCGCGCGCAAGCGTCTGCATGTTATCACCTGGGGCTGCCAGATGAACGTGTACGACAGCGCCCGCATGTCCGACGTGCTGGCTCCGCTCGGCTACGCCCCCAGCGACACGCCGGAGGGCGCCGACATGGTGATCCTCAATACCTGCCACATCCGCGACAAGGCGGCGGAGAAGGTGTTCTCCGAACTCGGACGCCTGCGCCGCCTGAAGGACGCCAGCCAGGGCCGAATGATCCTGGCTGTCGCAGGTTGCGTGGCGCAAGCCGAGGGCCGTGAAATCCTCGCCCGCGCGCCCTACGTGGACATCGTGCTCGGTCCGCAAACCTACCATCGTCTGCCGGAGATGGTCGCTCAGGCGGCCCGGGCCGGCGGCGCGGTGATCGAGACCGATTTCCCCGCCGAGGACAAGTTCGACCATCTGCCGGAACAATCCGCGCCCCAGGGCGTCACCGCGTTCCTGACCGTGCAGGAAGGTTGCGACAAGTTCTGCAGCTTTTGCGTGGTGCCTTACACCCGCGGCGCCGAGCAGAGCCGGTCCGCAGCCACCATCCTGACCGAGGCGCGCCGTCTGATCGCACAAGGCTCTCGCGAAATCACGTTGCTTGGCCAGAACGTCAACGCCTGGCATGGCGCGGCGCCCGACGGCGCCACCTGGGGCCTGGGCCGCTTGTTACGCGCGATGGCGGAGTTGCCGGGCCTGGCGCGGTTGCGTTACGCGACGTCGCATCCTCGCGACATGGACGACGCGTTGATCGAGGCCCACCGCGACCTGCCAATGCTGATGCCGTTCCTGCACTTGCCCGTGCAGTCCGGCTCCGACCGCATCCTGGCGGCGATGAACCGCAAACACACCGCTGACGATTACCGCCGTCTGACCGACAGGCTGCGCGACTCCCGTCCGGGCCTGGCGCTGTCGTCCGACTTCATCGTCGGCCATCCCGGAGAATCCGATGCCGATTTCGAAGCGACGATGGCTCTGGTCCGCGACGTAGGCTTCGCTCAGGCGTATAGTTTCAAGTATTCGCAGCGGCCCGGAACGCCGGCGGCGGGGGCCCCTGGGCAGGTGCCGGAAGCCGAAAAAGATCGCCGTCTTCAGGCGTTGCAGGCCTTACTGCGGGAGCAACAGGCGCGGTTCAACGCGGCGTGCGTCGGCTCCGCCATGGATGTGCTGTTCACCGGCCTGGGCCGCCACCCTGGTCAGATCGTTGGACGGTCACAATATCTTCAACCCATTCACATCACCGGTTCTGTCAGCCTCATCGGCGAGGAACGGGCGGTGCGAATCCGTGACGTTCATCCAAACTCGTTGTCAGGAACCCTTGTCCAGGAGAGACTCAGCGCTTGACCCAGATCGCCGGTTCGCTCGCACCCTCGGCCAACCCGTCCAATGGCGGCAAGGCCATCACCGTTCAGTTCAACGACAACATGCTGTTGCCTCTGCTTTTGGGGGATCACGACCGGCATTTGGTGCGAATCGAGCAGGCGCTCGGTGTCAGGCTCTCCTGCCGCGGCAACCGGGT
>Ga0181528_10002936_pt1 | contig 10510 bp, 8 predicted proteins | sample PEATcosm2014_Bin_47_FD_119742 | JGI IMG/M metagenome (GOLD analysis project Ga0181528, IMG submission 119742) | Peatland microbial communities from MTU Mesocosm Facility, Houghton, MI, USA - PEATcosm2014_Bin10_10_metaG | ecosystem: Environmental > Terrestrial > Soil > Wetlands > Peat | place... | reverse complement strand
CTACATGGGATTTGCCCATGGCACCAATGACGCCCAAAAAACCATGGGCGTCATCACCCTCGCGTTGGTCGTGGCCACGAAAACGGGCATGTTGGTTTCCGTGCCTCACTGGATGTCCTGGCTGCAAACGCCGGAGGGCACGCCGTCGGATTATCTGACGCCGGTGGCGTGGGCGGTCACGCACCTGCCCTCGTGGCTGCAATGTGGTTACAAACCGCCGGTCGTGGATCCCAAAGTGCAGTTTATTCCCGTTTGGATTATCGTGATGTGCGGCCTGATCATGTGCGCTGGCACCGCCGCCGGCGGCTGGCGCATCATTCGGACGTTGGGCCATAAAATGGTGAGGCTGCAACCCGTTCACGGGTTCGCGGCGGAGGCGACCGGCGCCACGGTGTTGTTCACTGCGGCACAATTCGGAATGCCCGTATCCACCACCCACGCAATCACCGCTTCCATCATGGGCGTCGGCTGCGCCAAGGGCTTCAACGCGCTGAAATTGAACGTGGTTGAGCGCATTCTCTGGGCCTGGGTGCTGACGCTCCCCGCCAGCGCCCTGGTGGCCTATGCGCTGGTCCGCCTCGCCCGCGCCTGCGGCTGGATCTAAGGTAGCGTCGGGCATCCTTGCCTGACGTGGAGGGCGGCATCCCTGCCGCCCGGAAACGGCACGGCTACTTTCAGGTCGCCCAAGCAACTCCATGCCATTGGGTTTTGCGTGAAGCAAAATGCGTTTTCCACGTCCTTTCAACAAGGGCGGGCGAAAATTAACACCAACCCGCGGATTCGGGATTCGGACTACGGATTTCGGATTTCGGGGATTCGAGCTTCGGAATTCGGCCCCAGCCGGAAGCTGTCCTTCCGACGAATAGCGGTTTTACACCACAAATTTTGCGCCCGGCCTTAAGGGGCATCCAGCGAGAAATGCTTCCGCCCCCAGCCGCTTGCCCCCTTCCCGCTGCAATTCCAGAATCCGTAAAGTGTCTTCGCCGCAGCCCACCACAAGGCCGGCTTTGTCCGCCGAGAGAACGCTGCCTGGCGGTCCGGTTTGTTCCCAGACTTCGGCTTTCCATATTTTCAGCAATTGCGGCTTTGGTTCCACCGCCAGAAAAGTGAAACCACCCGGCCACGGCGTGAAGGCGCGGAGGCGGTTCCAGATTTTGGTTGCCGGGAGGCTCCAGTCAATCCGCCCGTCGTCCTTTTTGATTTTGGCGGCATAGCTGGCGCCATCCTCCGGCTGCGGCTGCGGCGGAATTCTTCCGGCCACGTAATCCGGGATGGTTTCCGCCAGCAGTTCGGCTCCCAGTTGGGCGAGGCGGTCGTGTAAAGTTTGGGCATCATCCGTGGGCAGAATCGGCGTGCGCCGAGTCGCGAGTACCGGGCCGGTATCGAGCCCGGCGTCCATTTTCATGATGGTCACGCCAGTCTCCGGTTCGCCATCGGCCATGGCCCATTGAATAGGCGCGGCGCCCCGATATTTGGGGAGCAGCGAAGTGTGGACGTTGAGGCAGCCGTAGCGCGGCAGGTCCAAGAGCCGCTGCGGCAGTATCTGACCGTAAGCCACCACCACCATCAGGTCGGGTTTGAGTTCCCGCAATTGACTGGCGAAAATTTCCTCGCGCGCCTTCAGCGGCTGCAGGACCGGCAGATGCAGTCGTTCGGCGAGCACTTTGACGGGCGAGGGCGTAAGCTTGAGTTCGCGGCCCTTGGGTTTATCCGGCTGTGTGACCACAGCCAGGACGGAAAGTCCCGGGGTGCCCACCAGTCTTTCCAGACTGGCACATGACAACTCTGCTGTGCCCATGAAAACGAGGTTCATCGGGGATTAACTTTAAACTCCATCATCAGGATGGAGCGGCCTTTCACTCGGGCTTGGGAATGAGTTTGATTTCCTGAATGTCCGCCAGGGGCAGGGTCAACGGTCCATGGGGCGTTGCCAGAATCGCTTCATTGGCCGCCACTTGCTTGATGCTCTGGACGGCAATGGTCGCCTTCAGGGTCTTGATTTCCATGGAGAACTTTAGGGCGTCCCCCTTCGGCTCGCCGATGAAACCGGCGAACTTGGTTTCAATGAAGCGCTTGTTCAGCGTGAAGGCACCGCGGGAAAACACCTGCGGCTGCGGTTTCTTTTCCTCCTGGGAGGGCTGCCACGAGGCGGAGACAATCTGAATTTCCTCCTGCCCGGGCGCCGCCGCCGTGCCCTCGGGGGCCGTGGCGCCGGGGGCGCCGGCCTCGGGCGCGGCTTCCACTGCCTCGGAGGCAATTTGCATGGGTTGGGAGAGAAAAATAATGGGCCCGATAATGGGCAGCACTGCGGAAAGGCCCATCACCAAGCCGATGGGTTTGCCGCGGACCGCAGCCACTTCATACGCCGCGTACAAGTTGGCCGCGTAAATCAAGAGCAGCAGGAACAAGCCGAGCGATGAATGGAACAAGCCGCCAAAGAGCGACGGATGGGGTGGCAGCGTCACGGTCTGCTCATACTTGACTTGGATTTCCGGTTTGGCCGGGCGGGCGGCGGCGGTCGGTTCGATGAACGGCTCCGCGAAAGACCGGTATTTGGGGTTGGCGGAAAGCTGCTTGAGCGACTCCTGCGAAAACTTCGACCACATGACGTTCGTATAGCTGTCCGTCGCGGTGTGGATCATTACATCATAGTCGTCGAATTTGACGATCTCCCCGGACACAGAGCCGCCGTCGGCCAACGTCAGCTCCGCCGCGAACACCGCCGACGCGAGACCCAGCCAGAGCCCGCAAAAAATAAGAAACGTGCGCACGACACTTTTCTAGCAGACCGCGAGCGCCGACGAAAGCAAAATAAGAATGTGGTGACTTCTGCAACCTCACGCGGTAAGCTATCCGCACTAATACCGCCCAGACCATAATCATTACGCGTCAACCTCTATGACCCGCCGAAACTTCATTAAATCCGCTGCCTTAGCCACCGCCGTCTCGCCGCTGATGCCCCGGCTGGCGCGCGCGGAAGCCAGCGCGCCCGCTAAACTCAAGGGTAACCTCCAGCATAGCGTCTGCCGCTGGTGCTACGACAAGATCCCGCTCGAAGACCTCTGCGCGGCCGGCAAGGAAATGGGCCTGGTCGGTATTGACCTGCTCAATCCAGCCGATTTTGCCACCGTCAAGAAATACGGCCTCGTTTGCTCCATGGTTTCCAGCCCGACTGTGGACGGCCTGGGCGGCATCAGCCAGGCCTTTAATCGCTTGGAGCATCACGACAAGTTGGCGCAAGCTTACGAGCAGCGGCTCAAGGAAACGGCGGACGCGGGCTTTGAGCGCCTCATCTGTTTCTCCGGCAACCGCGCCGGTTTGGACGACGCGCAAGGCCTCGACCACTGCGAAGCGGGCTTGAAACGCATTCTGCCGGTGGCGGAAAAGCTCAAGGTGACGCTGTGCATGGAGTTGTTGAACAGCAAGCGCAACCACAAGGATTATCAGTGCGACCACGTGGCTTGGGGCACGGAACTGGTCAAGCGCATCAGCTCCGAGCGGTTCAAGCTGCTCTACGACATTTACCACATGCAGATCATGGACGGCGACGTGTGCGACACCATCCGCGAAAATCACCAGTATTTTGATCACTATCACACGGGCGGCGTGCCGGGCCGGAACGAAATTGATGAAACCCAGGAACTCCATTACCCGCGCGTCATGCAGACAATTATCGCCACCGGCCATAAGGGCTATGTGGCGCAGGAGTTCATCCCAAAACAGGCCGATGCCCTCGCTTCGCTGCGCCAAGCCGTGCGGATCTGCGACGTGTAACCTTCCCCTGCCATTTCCGTCCATCCCTCAACACCACATCACATCAAACTAAATCAAATCAAATCAAATCATGAACCGTCGAAAATTCCTCAAATCCACCGCCTTGGCCGCCGCCGCGCCGCTGATCATCACCAATTTCAAGGTCTTTGGCGCCGACGCCCCCAGCAACAAACTGAACCTGGCGCTCATCGGCACGTGGGGCCGCGGCGAGGCGCACTTTGACGCGCTCGCCACCCAGAATGTCGTCGCCCTGTGCGACGTGAACGACGACCATCTGGCCTTCGGCCAGAAGCGCTTTCCCGGCGCAAAAACTTACATTGACTGGCGGAAATTGCTCGACGACCACCAGGCGCTCGGCCTCGATGGAGTGCTCATTGCCACGACGGATTTCACGCACGCTTTCGCCGCGAACTGGGCGCTGAACCGCGGGCTGCATGTGTATTGCGAAAAACCGCTGGCGAATACGGTCGAGGAGGCCCGCGTGGTGCGCGCCAATTATTTGTCCAAGAAAACCAAGCTGGCCACCCAAGTTGGCATGCAACGCCACGCGTTCCAAAACTTCAACCGCGTTCGCGAACTGATCCGCGACGGGGCCATTGGTGAACTCTCCGCCGCCTACGCCTGGGGCAACCGCCAGTTGCGCCGGCCCGGTTACCTGCCGGCGCAGGGCGAACCCCCAGCGAACCTCCACTACGACCTTTGGCTCGGACCCGCCCCGTTTCATCCCTACAATCCTGGCTATTTCTCCGGCGGCCCCGGGGCGAATTGCCTGCAATGGAACATGTATTGGGATTTTGGCAACGGCCAGATCGGCGACATGGGCAGCCACACGATGGACCTGCTCTGGAACGCGGTGGACGCCGGCCTGCCCACGACCGCCGAGGCCAAAGGCGAGGCTTTTAATCCGGACATCAGCCCCGTCACGCTGGAAACGCATTTCGACCATCCGGCCAACTCCTGGCGTGGCCCCATCCGCGTGGGCTGGTACCAGGGCGGTGCCATGCCGGCTTCCCCCCGGGATACCATTGACCTGAACAAAATTGACCACGGCGCGATGTTCAAGGGCAGCAAGGGCTATCTCATCGCGGGCTTTGAGAACCGTATTCTCGTGCCTTTTGGCGACGATGCCGACTTGACCTACTACAAGCCGCGCGCCAAGAGCGACGTGCTGCCGCCACTCGGCGGATTCCAGGAAGAGTGGTTCAACGCCTGCAAAGGCAGCCTGAAAACCTCCTGCGACTTCAATTACTCCGGCCTGATGATCGAGCAAATGATTCTCGGGCTTGTCGCCTACCGCGCCGGCCAAAAAATTGAATACGACGGCGCGGCCGGCCGCGTGACGAATGTGGCCGATGCCAACCAGTACTTGAGCCGCAGGTACCGCGAGGGCTGGACCCTGAACGGTTAAAGTCCTGGAGCACCGCCCCAAAATAGCCGGGTTGGTGCTCCGATGCTTGGTGGGGCACCCGGCCTACACTATTTCCATGGGAATCGCAGTATCTGTAGGCCGCGTGCCCCCACACGGCGTGCTCCCGATTATTCCTTGATGCAGGCTTTCAATTGAATGTCCACGGACAGGATGTGATTCTTGATCCAGTCGCTCGCAGCCACCTGCAGATTCTTCAGTATTGGAGGCTTGGGGCCTTCGGCCAAATAGCGCTCCTTGAATTTGGCGAACACGCCTAGGAAGGCGGCGTGCGCCTGCTGGTTCTTTTCGTGCGCCGGGCAATGGTAGCGAGCCATGCACTGCTCCTCGTATTTGAAATGCGTGCCGACGTACGAGCCCAAAAAATCGAGCAGTTCGTCGCAGGCGGCTTTGGTGGGCGGCGGCCCGTTGAGCAACTGTTCCAGCTTGTTGATTTTTTCGATCAGCATCCGGTGTTGGGTGTCCACCAGGGCGGAACCCGTCGCAAACTCTTCACTCCATGCCAGCATATTAGTATTAGTTTGATGGTTAATATTTTGCCGCGGCAACCGTGGCCAAGCCACGCGGGTGCCGCACCACGCCCCGCACGGGCAGGGATGGGCAGTGTCGTTTGCGTTATCGGCAGCGCCCGTGACCGACTTAAATAAAAAGTCGTGGCCCTTCGCGGGCTCACGTTCTGGCCAAATCCACCACCCGCTTGAGGTCCGCGGCAAGTTTGGACAATTCCGTGGCCGCGCTGAGAGTGTTGTTCGCCCCGTTGATGGTCTCCTTGGCGGCGCTGGACACCCTCGTGATATTCTTCGAGATTTCGTTTCACGGGGGCAGGACTTTGGCCACCACGGCCAGAAGTTGATCCTGACTGAAGGGTTTGATGATCCAGCCCGAGGCGCCCGCCGCCCGGCCTTCGGCTTTCTTGCCCGGCTCGGACTCGGTGGTCAGCAAGAGGATGGGGGTGCGCGCAAAGGCCGGTTGGGCGCGAAGCTGGCGGGTCAGCTCAATGCCATTTATCTTCGGCATGTTGATGTCGGCGATGACCAGATCCACTGACCGGGAGCTCAGCAGCTTCAGGGCCTCCGCCCCGTCGCCGGCTTCGATCACGTCGTATCCGGCCGATTTCAGCGTAAAGGACACCATTCTCCTCATGGTCGAGGAGTCATCCACGGAAATAATACACTTCCCCATAAAATTTGCTAAAATCAGGCAACCGGAAACCCTGGCCATCGGTTTCCAGCTTGAAATCGGCGGTTGGCGCTGCCGCTTGAGCGAATTCTAGAATAATTCCACGTTAGCACCGAGGTTCGCGGGGGGCGGGTGGCCGTTTCTGGCCTCGGTTGGCGGCGGTGCGTTCGGATGGGGTGCCGAAACGGGCTCAAGGGTTGGAGTGGTGGGCGGCGGTTCGGCTGCCTCACCGGTCAGGGTGGAGGCAGTCGCAACCGGGGTGGTGGTAGCAGGGGCTTCAAAAAGTTCCACCGCCTGCGCCTCCTGGCTGGCGGTGGCAGGCGGCTGGCCTCCAACCACGCGGGCAAACACGTCGCGTTCGGAAGCCATGGTATATCCACGGTGCGCCTGCTCGACGAGCGCGCCCGAGCTGCTGTCCCTGCGTGCATCGGCGTCGCCCGCGGTTCGCGCGAGATCCCGCAGCGTTTCCTCCAGTGCGGCTAGCACCCCATCCGCCTTGCCCACATAATTGACCGCCACGATCAGCGCTTGGGACTCGGTGCGGATGTCCTCCATCAGCGAACTGATCCGGCTCAATGAATTCAAGGCGCCGTCGCGCAACGCGTGCAGGGAGTGTTCCGTGGCCGCCCCCTCTTGGGCGAGCTTGGCCTGCTGCTGAACCGCTTCGGCATTCAAGTTCTCCAGCGATTTCACATCTTCGCCCAGGTCCCGGACGAGTTGGTCGAGTTTCTCGGCCACGGCTTTGCTGATCTGATTGGTCGCCCGGGAAATTTCGCTGGTCCGGGCGGAAAGCACTTCCAAGCCAAGTCCGGCGGCGACTTGCGCGGCTTGCAACTGGGCGTTGAGACCGATGAGGTGGATGCGCTGGGAAAGCTCGCGGACCACCTGGGTGAGATTCGAGGCCAGGCCGCCGACGGCGCGCAATTGCGCAAAGGCGCTGGCGGTGCTGACCGCAGTGGCGGCGACCTCCTCCCGCAACGTGGCAAACGTCTCGAACAAGACCTGCACCATGCCGTCGGAGGAAGTGGTCAAATGGTTGTAATCCGATAAGGTCAGACACTTGCTGTCGGCCGAGACGAGATTTTCGAGCATGGTGGCAATACCGGTCTTGATCGTGGTTTCGGCTTGGGCAAGGTCCTCGCGAACGGCTTGCAACTGCCCGGCTTCAAGGCGGCAGCTCTGGCCCAGAGCCGCATCCGCAGTTTCCGAGTCCAATTGGGCTTCAATGCGGGCAAGGGCGGCGAAGGCATGCTCGAGCTTCTGGTTGATGATGTCTTGAAATTGCAGGCCGATGACGACCGCCTGGATTTGCTGGTTGAGCTGCTTGCTCAACTGGCTGATGTGTGACTCGCGGGCTTGATTCTCCAGCAATCCGCTCTGCAACTCCTGCAACGAGTTTTCGATTTTGGCCTTCCCTTTGGTAATGCTGGCCGAAAGGCTGTCGGTTTGCTTCTGGAGTTCGTCGATCACCTTGTTCACTGTGCCCTGGGTGGCGCGCAGCTCTAGAAACCGCGTCGTGAACAACTCAAAAATCTGATCGTGGAGGGTCTCGATTTCTTTCGTTAGCGCGCCGAACATGGCCTGGACGTCCCCGCCAAACGGGGCAGACTCGATCTTGAACAAGGTCTGAATGTATTTCAGCGGCCCAATCGTCCGTTGCAGATCGGTCTGGACGCTAATAAGTTCATCAATGCGGTGGCTATCTTGCTGGAGACGTTCCAAGACCCGTTGGGTTTTGGGATGGACGCCATCGAGGAAGTTTAACGGCTCCTCGACCGTGCGCATGGCGGCGAAAAGTAACGTGGAACCGCCCGTGCGGCCGGTGGCGGAGCCAACCAGTTGCTCACTGGCTTGCACAAAACTTTCGCCGTGCCCCGTCAGCTTCTCCAGCGCCAGGAACGTCGCCAAGAAATCCTTTTCCAATTCACCGCCCGCCTGTCTTAATTGCCCGGCGGCGGAGTTCAATTCGCCACGATAAGCCGCCAGCGATTTTTGGCCCGGTCGCTGGCGTGCTACCTTTCGGGCGACCCACCCACCGAGTTTCATGGCATAACCGGCAACGGTCTTCCCCAGCCGGGTTGACGACAACCGGTTCCGGGCCAAGAAAGCGCGCTGGTTCAAGCCGTCACTCATGGCCTTCCCCGCGCACTCGTTCCTGTGTGTCTTAAGACTCGATTAGGCACCGCTTTAGTCCATCGGCGGGTTGACGGGAAGCTTGAGGAAAAATCAGGAACCGCTCAAGTGCGGGACTAGACTGCCGATAAGCAACTGCGGAAGCAGGCCCGCTTGCGGGCACGTGAAGCCATTGCTCGAAAATGTCCAACCTCATTGAAGCCGCCCCGCCAGCGCGACGCCGACGCGTGCTCGTGGTGGAGGATGACGCAGTGAACCGGACCTATTTGCGGCTCAATCTGGAAAAATGGGGGTATCAGGTGCTATTGGCTCAGAGTGTGGATGCGGCGCAACAGGAGTTCAGCCAGCAAGGGCGTGAGCCTTTTGACTGCGTCATCAGCGATTACTGGCTGCCGGATCAAACGGGGCTGGATTTGCTGCGCTGGCTCAAAGTCAAGGACGCCAGCCTGGCCGCCATCATGTTGACGGCCGACGGCGAACGGAAGCTCATCACCGAATCGCTGCGCCTTGGCGCGGTGGATTTCTTGGAGAAACCGGTGAATGTGCAGCGACTGCAGGCGGCAGTGGACCGGGCCAGCAATCAGACCACCCGGCAGCGGCACATGATCCGATCGGAATCCGCGATGGAAAATCTGGGCCGGACGCAACGCTGGATGGTGCTGGCCGCCGAACAGCAATTCGTGGAACTGTGTTTCCACCCCAAATTCGAAGCCGGCGGAGATTTTCTGGCGCATTTTCAAATCAATCCCGACAGTTATTGCTGCCTGCTCACCGACGTGTCCGGTCACGATCCGCAAGCCGCCTATATCTCCGCCTATTTTCACGGCATTTTTCGCGGCATGACGTTGCGGGCCGCCCCGCTGACGAACATTTTCAGCTATTTTAACGACTTCCTGGTCAATGAATGGAACCAGTCGGACAAGCTGCGGACCACCAATGCCGGCGGCACGTCGGTGGCCGCCGCGGCGCTGCTGGTGGATTCCCGCCAGCAAACCCTCAGCCTGCTCAATTGTGGCGCGCCCGTGCCTATCCAAGTGTTGGCCGATGGTCGGACGCAACTGCTGGGGGAAAATGGCGGTCCGCCGCTGGGCTGGTTCCCAAACACGGAAATCAGCGCCCGCCTCTACTCCATCACCGGCGGCAGCACCGTGTATCTGTGGACGGATGGCTTGGCGGACCTCGCCGAAGCGCAGGGGGTGCATCCTCTGTGCCTAGCTGTGGCTTTGCAGCGCGCCGGGAAAAATGCCGGCCAACTGTCCATCTTGCGGCGCGCCACGGACGATATTTTGTTCGCCGCAGTGCATCAGCCGGACGCGGGCGCGGAGGTGGGCCTGTTGCAACCCCTCATCGTGGCTGATTATCCCGGGGACCAGGAAGACAGCATAGACGGACTCATCGCCGGCTGGCGCCGCAGCCTCAAATTAGCCTTGCCGGACTTAAGCGAGGCCGCCGAACATGACATTTTGCTGGCCGCCCGAGAAGCCATGCTCAACGCCATGAAACATGGTTGCGGGGGGGAGGCGCGCCAAACGGTGCGGTTCCAAGTGAGCTACCATCGCGTCCGGCATTTTGTGCGCGTCTGGGTGGAGGATCCGGGGCCGGGCCACGAGTTTGATTTGACGGCCAAGGCGGAAAACCTGGCGCAGGTCTTAACCGATCGGCACCACGGCCTCATTTTCATTACCAACCTCGCCCAACACGTGACCTTTGAGCGCAACGGCGCCACGGTCATTTTGGATTTCCAATTATGAAAACGCACCTCGACGCCCAAAAAGGCACGTTCACCATCACCTTGAACTGCGACCTGACCAGCACCACGGTGGAACAGTTGCGCCCGGAGCTCCACGCGCAATTGGACACGCCGGCCAATCCCAGCGCCGCCTGGAAGCTGTTCCGACTCGACCTGGCCGCCACCAAGATGGTGGATTCGGTGGGCCTCAATCTCATCATCGGCCTGCTGAAGGCCGTCCAGCAACGCGGCGCGAAGATGCAAATCCT
>Ga0181528_10002935_pt1 | contig 10511 bp, 5 predicted proteins | sample PEATcosm2014_Bin_47_FD_119742 | JGI IMG/M metagenome (GOLD analysis project Ga0181528, IMG submission 119742) | Peatland microbial communities from MTU Mesocosm Facility, Houghton, MI, USA - PEATcosm2014_Bin10_10_metaG | ecosystem: Environmental > Terrestrial > Soil > Wetlands > Peat | place... | reverse complement strand
GCCGGCCGGCCGATGCCGGCTCACGACCAACAGGGAGCAGCCACGGCTGCCGTTTAGAGAGCAGACAGGCTGTATCCAAAAAACTCTACGCGCGCAAGGGCTCACCAGCCCAACTCACGCGGAGAGCGAACTCTGGAGAACGACAGATGTATCTGCGGATTTTTCTTAAGGTGTGTGAGGGGTGCGGGGTGCTTTGGTTCCGTGCCCAGGATTGCCCGGAGATTTATTGTCCGGGCTGTGCTCGAAAACTGAGGCCCGTTCCACAGGCAAAGCGAACGCGCCGGCCTGGGCGCAGAGGACGCCACAGGATCGGTGTGCTGACGGAAGGGGGTGCGGCATGAGCGCGGCACTCGCGATGCCATGCGTTGTCTCCACGGCGACAGCGGTCGCCGAAGCCGATGTGCCGGTTTGGCGGCCGAGAGCCGTCGATGGCCTGGCCTTTTACAGGAGACGCACGGTCGCGCTGCTGCGCCGCTACATGCAAGTCTCCATGGAAATTGGGCGAGCGCCATGCGCGCTGAGCAACAACACCGCAATCTCGCGCGCCCGGGTCTCCCATTACCGGCTTCGGACCTTCGAGGACACGCTTATCTTTGTCCTCGACGTCGAGAAATGCCTCGGGAGGCTCGATCGTGTCTCTCGCACGATTGTGGCGCGGGTCGCTCTGGAGGATTACACACCCCCCGAAGCGGCACTTCTGACCGGGGAGAGCGTGCGATCGGTTGCGCGCATTTACCATGACGCGCTCGACCGCCTCACGCGGTTTTTTTTCGCTTTTCGCCTCTTCGACCCAAATGTGGAAAATTTGTCAAGAGGGGAGGCTTCAAACCAAGGTAATGACCCAACATAATAAAGCGCTTGCAAACCAGATTTCCCGAAGAAAGTTGGCAGTTTTATTGTCGGGAACTGGTATTCTGAACTTATAGAGTTAAAAAAGAAAAAGGGGACACCCAACGGTGTCCCCTTTTCATTTGGTCCGTGTGGGTGAACATCGATATAAAGACCCAACGGGCAACTGGCCGGCCTGGGAAATGAGGAATATGCGGAACAGAGACTCGAAGAAGCGGAAGGACTCGATCAAGCGGATGCGCGCCTTCGCCCACCTGGCGCGAGTGGCGATTGGGCTGATGGCGGTGGCCTGGGCGGTGCTTCCGCCGCGTGCGACCGCGCAGGTGAATACCACGACCGTGCAGGGCACCATTTATCGCGCCGACGGGACGGCGGCAAGTGGAACCTTGCTGGTAAGCTGGCCCGCTTTCACCACGCCGGAGAATCAGGCAATAGCGGCGGGAAATACGAGCGCTGCGATTGGCGCCGACGGATTTGTGAGCCTGAACCTGTTGCCCAACGCCAATGCGCTGCCGGCAGGCAGCTACTATACGGCGGTCTATCACCTGAGCGACGGGACGGTAAACCAGGAATATTGGGTGGTTCCGGCGTCGGCCACAGCGTCAGTTGCAGCGGTGCGCGCACAGCTGGAGCCGTCAACCGAAGCGGTGCAGGCGGTTTCGCAGGCGTACGTTCAGAGCGCCATCTCGTCCCTGAGCGGGTCGTTTCTGCCCCTGGCCGGGGGAACTCTAACCGGCCCCCTTACGCTGAACAACGATCCGGCCGCGTCGAGCCAGGCGGCCACGAAGCATTATGCAGATCAACTGGCGGCTGCGAACCTGCCCCTGGCCGGTGGAACACTGACCGGACCATTGACGGCGCCGCAGATCAACTCCAGACAAATGGAGGGAGATCTCTACGCGGACCAGTGGCAATCGAGATCGGGCAGCAACGACGGCATCAAAATGTCTCTGGCTCAATGCACGACTTACACCTACGCCTGCCGAGTCATTGCGCCGGCGCTTTACGCCCAGACGGAGGCGCAGCCATGGGGCGGAACGTACTGGGCAGCCTATGTAACCACAGACGGAGGGTTGTATCAGACTGGCCCTGCGACCGGCCAACCGATAGGCGGAGTTGTAGATTACCGCTACGGCCCGCCAATGTGGATCTTCAACTCTGCGGAACCTTACATCGGCAACCGCATCTTCGCCAGCCCCACGTTTGCGATGAACACGACGAACTGGGGAGCCGGGCTTTACCCTCAATCTCCCACCGCATTGCAGATCATGAATACCGGCTGGATGGGCGGTCATAACTTTACGCCCTCGTCTCCGAATGGAGATAAGGCCGATTTCAACACTTTTGCAGTCACGGCGAGAAAATACACCGAAGTGCAGGACGATGGAGCCATTCGCCTCGCATCGTGGGGATTAGGGAACGGCGATCTTGTTGGACAGCAGGATTACACATTTAGTTATGGCGGCCCCAACACGAATGGCGACGAAGCGAATGAAGGTCATCGAGATTTCAATATCGAAGGCGGTGCGGTTCCGTCAGCGACCGCGAACACGATCGCTACGGGCGCGGACGGCTCGGAGACAATCACCACCACCGCCGAAACCAATGCTTACGCCGAGGGTGAAGGAAGGCTGCTGATCGACACCGCGAAGAAATACAATGCCGGCTATATTAGTCTCATTCAGTATGGTCCGGCTCCTAACTACCTTCCCATCCTGACCTGCGCCGGCTGTACGTGGGATTCGACCTACGGAGACACAACGCAGACGACCCTCACGGCGGCGATCTCTCAGGGATCGACCAATGTGTTCCCGGAAAGCAACGCCGTTATCGGGGTTGGGTCCACGGCGGGCTTTTCGACAAGCCAGATTGCTTGCATCTGGGACTATGACTATGAATGCGAAAAGGTCACGGCAATCGGTTCGGGAACGATCACGCTGGCTACAGTCCGCAAGCCGCATGTCTCGGGAGCCTATGTCACCACGGGCGGCTTGACAGGTTACGGATTGAGACTGGAAGCGGATGATGTTGTTCCCGGCAATACCCTGGGCGTGAATGTGCCGGCTACTGACTTCAACTCGACGGTGAGCAAGGTCTCGCCCATAGTGATGAACACGAGCGGCAACAATGCCTATCTTTTCATCAGTGGCGATTCGCTTCCCGGCTCAACCGTCGGCGCGGGGTGGACAACCAGAGCTTACACGCAGATGGGTTCGGGCGGAACGGTGGCGCTGACAATCTCAGGCGGTTCAGTGACTGGCTGTTCGGCCACAGGTGGAACCGGGTACTCGGGTGCTTATGATCAGTACGGACATCTGCTGAATCCTCCACAGGTCACGGTCACGGGAACCTGGACCGCGGCGCCATCGGTCTATATCAGCGCCGCGTCAGGAGCAATAAGCGGTTGCGCCGTAAGCAACCCCGGAACGGGTGTCACTGCGGCAACGGCTGCCGTGGTTCCGACCAACGCTTACGATATCTACCCGGCCGCGAAAGTGTACCAGGTTTACGACGCGGCCAACGGCGCGATAGACGGGACGTTCTACACGGAGCCTTTCGCCGGAACGGTGTCGAGCGGGGATTCGCTGTCTGAGCCGCACTACTTCAACCAGGAAACCAAGAACGCTCTTGCGGTGAGTGGAACACTGCTCCCCTCGCAGGAAAATGGCAACACCACTGTGCAGCAGATCGTGACCGGCATTTTTCAGGGTGACGACTATGCCGGCGGTGTCTCAAATACTGCAAGCCCAACCCTCTATCGCCATTACCCCCTTTCCAATCCGCAGGTTCCTGGATCGGGACAGCTCACAACGCCCGGTGGTTATCAGATCAGCGGCCCCTGGGTAACCGATTTCTATATCGACACCCCACCGTTCGGGAATATATCGGGATGGCGTGGCTCGGGAGTTATCTGGGTGGGATGCGGATCGATACCCTGTTCGAGCTGGACGGGAGGGTACAACGTCTTTTCCGGTTCCAACGCTACCGGGGGGAATGACCTGCTTCATTACACCCCGGCTACCGGGGCGTGGCTGCTCACGTCGGGAGCGGCGCAGAATAACGGAGGCAATTCTGTCTGCAGCTATAACTTTGGCGGAAGCGGCAACGGGCTTTCCGTTAGTTGTGGCGGAAACACCTCGAAATTTGACGCTTCGGGCAATCTGTCGGTGCCCGGACTGGTCCGAGCGCAGAGCGGTGTCACCGGGGCAACGATTAACGGCGAGATCACGGTGGACGGCATAACCTACCCAGCGCTCGCTGCCGCGTGGAATGCCGCGGTTAGTCAGGCTAACGCGAGCGGTCAGAATCAGACCTTGCGCCTCGGACCAGGGACGTTCCCAGTAACAGCAACCCTGACAGAACCCTCCAATGGCGCCTGCGTAAGCGTGCTGGGCTCCGGCGGAACTACCGTGAATGCCGACAGCACCCAGATCGCGACCACGCTGACGGTGCCGGGCTCGCTGGGAGGCGACTTATTTTATCTCGGCAACGGCGTGCAGGCGCAGGGTTGCACCTTTAAGGACCTGAACATCCTGGCGAGCGGCAACGCAACGCATGGTTTCGAGTTGCAATGGTTTCGCGGCGCGCTTATCGATAACGTGACGGTGAATGACACGAGCGCCGAGGGCATTCTGCTGGGTGAGGAGAATACCTCCGCGGGCCATCAGGCCAACTTCCTGCTGCGCAACGTGACGGTCAGTTACAGCAGCTCCGCATTTACGCCGGCGAATCGCTCGCAATACGGGATCCATCTGCTGAAAACCGCAATCGACAGCCATCTCGATGACATCGTGGTGAGGAACGCGCAAACCGCTGCCGTGTACAACGAGGGCACCGGCAATACCGGGTATCTGATCCACGGATTCGGCTATCCCTACACATGCTCCAGCGCTCCATGCGTGAACAACGCGTCATCGGGGTCGGCAGCCAATGCGTCGTACGCGACGAACTATGTGGTCTACGACACGGGTGGTTCGGGCAGCGTGTGGACGGACACTTACGTTGACAGTCCGGCCATCGCGGGCTTCTATGTCGGAGCGAACGGTATCGAGATTCATGGTGGCCATATCCAGTGGCCCGATGTGAGCAGCTTCCCGGCAGCGAACCTGGCCTACGTGGCTCCGCCTGTCAGCAATAACCTGCTGATTGCCGATGTCGATTGCCTGGAAATGGCGAGCGGAGTCAACTGGATTACTTATGCCGGGTCTTCGGGAAACCCGCCGACCTACGCGAGCGTGCATCATCTTACGGGTTGCGGTAATTACTATCAGGCACTCGAGGACGCCGAAGTGACGGGTTATTCCAGCGGCGGCGCTAATGTCAATGATCCAAGTGGCGCAGTCCCGCGGGTCTGGTCCACTCCCGTGGCTTCAGCGGCGAGTTATCCGGCTTACGCCGCGCAGATGTATACGGGCTACCAGGGCGATGCCTTCCAGGCGCACTTTTCCGGAGTCAATCCGTTCTTCAATATCACATATCAGGGGACGATTCGGTCGAACGGGGGGATCGCGCTTGGCACCATCATTAACACGGCCTCGACGCTGACACTTACGGCTGCGAACAAGAACGTAATCGCGAATGCGGCGAGCGGCGCACAGGCCATTACGCTTCCCAGTTGTTACACGCCCCTGCTGGACAAGGCAGCGCCGACCGGGCTCGAATTTACGATCGTCAAATCGGATACTTCTTCGAACACGGTAACGCTGCAGACGACGAGCTCCGAGCTGATCTATGCCTCCGGAACATCGGCGGCGACGCTGGTGTTGTCCACGCCCTCCACACAGACTCTGGTTTGCGGGCCGGATTACAACTGGTACGTCGCGGGCAGCGCGGGCGCGACCGTGTCGAGCGGCGGCGTTGCTTCCTTTAACGGCCGCACGGGGGCTGTGGCGCCGGCTGCGAACGATTACAGCTTCAGCCAGGTGAGCGGGCAGGTGACGAACGCACAACTGCCGGCCACGCTGACGGCCGCCACGATCGGGAATGCCAGTACGGCTTCCGCCCTGGCAGCGACACCCCTGCAATGCCCGGCGGGCTATTACGCAACAGGAGTCACGGCCAACGGAACGGCAAATTGTCTTCAGTCCTGGCATTTCACCTGGTACGGCAATTTTGCGGGGACCTTCGGGACATCGACAAACAATTCCCTCGGTGCAATCTGGTCGCCCAGCGCGGCGATTACGATGACTCGGCTGGATATCGCCATCGGGACAGCCCCTTCCGGATGCAGTTCTTATCCGGTAATCGGAGTCTATGACAGCACATCGTCTACCTGGCTGAAGTTAGTAACGCTTGCGTCAGGCACGTACAGCTACCGCAATGCGGTCAGCGGCGTGTCGATCGTTGCCGGACACAATCTGTCCATGGGCGTGCAGGCGGCCGGCGCGGGATGCAGCACCAACGCCGGGTCGGCGCAGTTGACGATGGAATACACGATGAACCAGTGATCGAAGGCGGACATGAATCTGGACTGGGGAACCGCGGACCGGCCGGAACTGCTTCGTCTGGGCTGTGTGCTGGACGAGCGGACTCCGGGAGGCCGGGAAGCCAGCGCGCTGGCGCTGGCGCTGAAGGTGCTGCGCGTGAGAAGCCGGAGCGGAAAAACCATTCCCCTCGCGGCCAATCGCGCGCAGCGCGCCTATGAAGAGAAGCGAGGACAAAACAACATCGTGCTGAAGGCCCGCCAGCTTGGCATAACGACCTGGGTGGCGGGTCAGTTCTTTCTGAAAACCATCACGCATCCGGGAACTCTGACGGTGCAGGTCGCGCACACCCAGGAGGCTGCCGAGTCGATCTTTCAAATCGTGCATCGCTTTCTGCGCTGCCTTCCGCCGTCGTTGTGCCGGGGAGCGCTGAAAACCTCGCTTGTGAATGCGCGGCAGATTATTTTCCCGGGCATGGACAGCGAATATCGCGTGGAGACGGCGGGAGCGCCTAATGCGGGGCGGGGGCTGACCATCACCAATCTTCATTGCTCGGAGGTGGCAAGGTGGCCAGGAGATCCGGCGGAGATTCTGCAGGGACTGCGTGCCGGGCTGTCGCCCCAGGGCGAGCTGGTGCTGGAGTCGACGCCGATGGGCGCCGCGGGATGCTTCTGGAAGGAGTGGCAGGATACCGGGAACACAGGCATGGTCCGCCACTTCTTTCCATGGTGGATGGAGGATGGCTATGTGGCTCGTGCAGTGGAGGAGGATTCGCTGAATGAGACAGAGCGGCGATTAATAGATGAGGACAAGCTGACCCTCAGCCAAATTGGCTATCGGCGGCAGCTCCAGGCGAGTTTCCGCGGTCTGGCGAAGCAGGAATATGCCGAGGATCCGACGGAGTGTTTCCTCGCAAGCGGCCAGTGCATTTTCGATACCGCTTCGATCGATGCGCGGCTGCGGGAGGTCAAAGCGCCCCTGGCCCAGCGGTCGAATGGACAATTGCAGGTGTGGCTGGGGCCGATAGGGGCCCGCGAATATCTGGTGGCCGCGGACCCGGCGGGCGGCGGCGTGGAGGGGGACTTTTCGGCGGTACAGGTGATTGACCTGACCACCGGCCTGCAATGCGCGGAACTGCGCGGAAAGCTGGGGCCGCTGGAGCTGGCGCAGGAAGCGGCGGCCCTGGCGAGGGAATATAACAATGCGTTGCTGGTAGTGGAGCGTAATAATCATGGCTCGGGCGTGCTCGCTTATCTTGAGACGGTCTGCCGCTATCCGCGGATCTATAAGATGGGCGGACATCCTGGCTGGCTGACTTCCGCGATCACCCGTCCCAGAATCCTCGGGCGTCTGGGGTCGGCGCTGGTGGAGACAGCGGGAATCTTCACGAGCGAGCGGCTCCTGCGCGAGTGCCGCAGCTTCGTGCGCCAGGCCAGCGGCCGCGCCGAAGCGCAGGCCGGGGAGCACGACGACTGCGTGATGGCGATGGCGATTGCGCTCGCGGTCCGTGAAGAGCGGCTCACGGGCGCAGCGTTCGATTAGCATGAGGAATCCGGAGGAGACTTGGCAGTCCTGATCGTGCAGCATATCCGCAGAATGCGAGGCGGCGCGCAAAGTCACCTGATGCTGGGGGCGGACGACAAAGCGTGGGTGGTGAAATTCCGGAACAATCCTCAGCATTTGCGGGTTTTGCCCAACGAATTGCTGGCGACAAGGCTGGGCGCGCTGATCGGGCTGACAGTGCCGCACTGCGATGTGGTGGAAGTGACGCCGTGGCTGATCGAGCGCACCGCGGAACTGGAGATGGACTACGGGCAACGGCGCGAGCGCTGCACCGCGGGCTTGCACTTCGGGTCGCAGCTGGTGGGCGGGCTGATGCCCGGTCACGTGGCGGATTATCTTCCCGAGGAACAACTGGCCGAGGTGCGCAATCTGCACGAGTTTGCAGGGGCGCTGGTGCTCGATAAGTGGACCTGCAACGCCAACGGCCGGCAGGCGCTGTTTTACCGGAAAGGACGGGAGAAGCGGTACAACGCGACGTTCATCGACCAGGGCTTTTGTTTTAACGCCGGGGAATGGCGATTCATCGATGCTCCTTTGCGCGGTGTTTATGGACGCAACGTGGTGTATCGGGAGGTAACCGGATGGGCAAGCTTCGAGCCGTGGCTCAGCCGCATGGAGAACCTGGCGGCGGAACAAATCTGGGAGATCGTCGAGACAATTCCGCCCGAGTGGTACCAGGGCGACGTCGAGGCACTGGAGGGACTGGTGAAGAAGCTGCTCGAGCGGCGATCGCAGGTACGGGATCTGATCACCGGGTTCCGGGAATCTTCGCGGCAGCCGTTTCCAAACTGGGAGAGGCCGGCGGACCAGGGGCCGGCGGGGCAGTTTGCCGGACGAGGATGGGGCGATAACGTACATGGAAGGTCGATGTGAACGAGCGTTTGCAATGTGAATTCAACCTGATCCGGTATGTGCCGGATCCGGTAAAAAACGAGTTCGTGAATATCGGAGCGGTGCTGCGGGAGGCGTCCCGTCCGGAAGCGGCGATGGTCCGTTTCACCCGGGACTGGGCCCGGGTACGCTGTGTCGATCCGGACGCGGACATAGCGATGCTGGAGGCGCTCGAGAGCGAGATGCGGCAGCGGTTCCTGGAGGAGAGCCCGGAGACAACGCCGTTGCTGAAGACGATCGAAGATTCGTTCTCGCATCAGTTACAAATGACCGAGGCGAAGGCGTGTCTTGCGGAAAGCATGGCGGCGGAGATGGATCAGTTGATGCGTCTTTACGTGGAACCGCGCGCGCAGAAGGCGCGCTATGCGCTAACCGGACGCCAGGCCATCGTCCGCAGCATGCGAATGCGCTTCGAGCACGCGCGGGTATGGGACCTGATGCGCAGGCGGATTGCTGCCTCGGCGTACACGCGCCCCGGCGATCCGCTGAAGATCGACTGCGGCTACCGGCCGAACGGCATCGTGCGGATGTTTCACGCTGTCTCGTTGGCCGGGGACGTGGAACTCGCCAAGGTGCTCGCCTTCTCGGCGCCATCCCTGCGGACAGGCGTCGCGCGGATCGAGAACGCCGAGCTGGAACTAACGGCTATCGTCGAACCGCTGCGAGATGGCGACGGGCAGGTCGCCAGCAACGAGGAGGGTGTGGAGCAGTATCGCTTTGGATTGGAAACGATGGAGGCCCAGCAGATTCGCGTGCTCACGGTCAACGATCTTGACCGCGTAGCAGAGGCGGCGAAGAGGGAATTGCGGGTGTAGCGATATCCGTAACGGGTTCATGAGGGGCATGGCCGCGCGCCATGCCTTTTCTTTTGCAAAAAGGAAGACGGAGGAGACGTGAAGATCAGAGAACAATGGAAAAACGCGCTGGCGCTTCTGGGCGCGGGACGGGGAGAAGCCGGGCGCAAAGAAGAAACGGCACAGCGAAAGACGGTGGCCTTGCCGTCCGTCCTTTCCCCGTATTCCTTCCATGCGAAGGTGCTGCCTAAACCGACGCCGGCGAACCTGCGCAAATTCGCGGAGACCCCGGTGGTCCGGCGCGCGATCAACCTTATCAAAGATCGCGTGGCCAGCATGGACTGGCAGGTGCGGTTGAAGCGCGACCATGACCCGGAAAAAGTCGCCTTCGCGGAAAAGCGCACGAAGATTCTGCGGCGATCGCTTGAATTCCCAAACGCGTCGGATTCGTTTCGAACGCTCGTCGAGCAGGCCATCGAGGACGCGCTGGTGGGCGGCTTCGGCGCGATCGAAATGGAGCTGACCGGCGATCCGGCGAAGCCATTCGAGTTGTGGGCGGTCGATGGAGCAACGATTCGCATCGACCCGAAGTGGGATGGCAATGCGGAATCGGTGCGCTTTGCGCAGGCCACGGGACTGATCGGAACCGGCTCGGTGATTCCGCTTCAGGACAATCAGCTGATCTATGTGCGGATGAATCCGCGCAGTTACACGCCGTTTGGCCTGGGGCCGCTCGAAGTCGCATTCGAGACGGTGAATGCTTTCCTCAGCGCTCACCGGTTCGCCGGGAAGCTGGCCAGCAATGCGGTGGTGCAGTATGCGCTGTGGCTGAACGAAACGACGCCCGCCCAGCACGAACGGCTCATCCGCTGGTGGCAGGACGAGATCGAGGGCACCGGCCGGGTCCCGATCCTCAGCAGCGAACAGAAGCCGGAGGTGCTGCGCTTTGCCGCCGGCACCGACGCCGATCTGCGGCTCACGTGGCAGGAGT
>Ga0181528_10002933_pt1 | contig 10517 bp, 7 predicted proteins | sample PEATcosm2014_Bin_47_FD_119742 | JGI IMG/M metagenome (GOLD analysis project Ga0181528, IMG submission 119742) | Peatland microbial communities from MTU Mesocosm Facility, Houghton, MI, USA - PEATcosm2014_Bin10_10_metaG | ecosystem: Environmental > Terrestrial > Soil > Wetlands > Peat | place... | reverse complement strand
CTCGTGCCATGGCTCGGGCAGGATTTCTTTCCGAGTATCAAGTCGGGCGAGATCGACATGCACCTCCGTGCGCCGATCGGAATGCGCCTCGAGGAGGCCGGCAAGGTCGCGGCGCTGGTGGACACGGCCGTGCGCCGCTTGTTGCCGGGCGATGTCACCAACGTCCTCGACAATTGCGGGCTTCCATTCAGCGGCCTCAACCAGGCCTACAGCGCGAGCGCGACGATCGGGCCGCAGGACTGTGACGTCACCATCAGCCTCAACAACCCAGCCTCGCCCGTCGATGAGTATCGCGCGATCTTGCGCGACAGGCTCCCGAAGCTGTTTCCGGGCACTGTCTTTACCTTCCCTCCCGGCGACATCACGGCCAAGATCTTGAATTTCGGGTTGCCGGCGCCGATCGACGTGCAGATCATCGGCCGGGACACCGAAGCCGACATGGCCTACGCGCAGCGCGTCGTCACGCAGATGCGCCTCATCCCGGGGATTGCGGACGCGACCATCGGCCAGGCGCTGAATGAGCCGACCTTGCTCGTCTCCGCGCATCGCGCCTTTGCTCTGGGCGCGGCGCTGACGGAGTCCGATATCGCGAATAACACCCTGACGACGCTGTCGGGCTCCGGACAGGTGGCGCCGACCTACTGGCTCGACCGCAAGACGGGCATTGCCCATCTCGTCAATCTGCAAACGCCGCAGGCTCAGCTGTCCAAGATGAGCGATCTGGAGACGGTGCCGATCGATCAGGGGAACGGCGATCCGACCGGGCAGGGCACCCAAATTCTCGGGGGCTTGAGCCAAATCAGCCAGATCGGGCGAGCGCTCGAGGTTTCCCATCGCGACATCCTGCCGGTGATCGACATCTACGCGACCAATCAGGGGCGTGATCTCGGGGCGGTGAGCCAGGCAATCCAGGCGGTGCTGAAGCGGACCCAGGGCGACGTGCCGCACGGCGCCATCGTGCAGGTGCAGGGTCAGGGCGTCACCATGAGAAGCGCTTACGTGCAACTGCTGATCGGACTCGCCTTCTCGATTCTACTCGTGTACCTGGTGATCGTCGTCAACTTCCAGTCGTGGCTCGATCCCTTCATCATCATCACCGCGCTGCCCGGCGCGCTGACCGGAATCGTCTGGTCGCTATTCCTCACGCACACCACTCTCTCGGTGCCGGCGCTGACAGGAGCCATCATGTGCATGGGCACTGCGACCGCGAACTCCATCCTGGTCGTCGCCTTTGCGCGCGATGAGCTCGCCGCGCATGGCGATGCGGTCCGCGCAGCCGTGACGGCGGGGTACGCCAGGTTGCGTCCGGTGTTGATGACGGCGCTTGCCATGGTCATCGGCATGCTGCCGATGTCGATGTCGAACACGCAGAACGCAGCGCTCGGGCGCGCGGTGATCGGCGGACTCTTGGTCGCGACCTTTTCGACCTTGATGTTCGTACCCTGCGTGTTCGCCCTGCTGCACGAGAAAAGGCACGCTGTGCAGCGGAGTGCGCCAACCGAGGAAGGAGTCGCTGCATGAAACGACGCACGCTACTGATGGCGGTCTTGCCGGTCGTCGTCGCGGCGGCGCTCCTGGCCGGGGGCATCGTCGAGCGCGAGCGCGCGCTCGGCAAGCTGGGAGACGTCGCGAAGGCGCAGTCGGTCGCCGCGGTGCAGATCATCGCGCCGACGCCCGGGCCGACCCAGCGTCCGCTGGTGCTGCCCGGCACGGTGAGCGCCTGGTACCAAGCGCCCATTTTCGCGCAGGTGTCGGGGTACGTGCACAGCTGGTATGTGGACTACGGAGCGACCGTGAAGGCGGGCGAGCTGCTCGCGACCATCGATACGCCGAGCCTGGATGCGCAGTACGCGGCGGCGCAAGCCGATCTGCACGTGGCGCAGGCGAACTACCGCCTGGCGGTGACTACCGCGAAGCGTTGGCAGGCCCTCGCCGGAACGGTGGCGGTCTCGCAGCAGGAAGTAGACGTACAGACTGCAGGTGCCGAGGCGCGCAAGGCGGAGCTTGAGGCCGCGCAACAGAACGTCGCGCGCTACGCGGCGCTCGAGGCATTCAAGCGCGTGGTGGCCCCGTTCGATGGGGTCGTCACCGCGCGCCTCACCGATGTCGGCAGCTACGTGAACGCGGCAGGCGGCGACCTGTCGGTACGTGGGACCTCCACCGAGCTCTTCACCGTGGCCGACATGCACGCGCTGCGCGTGTTCGTCTCCGTCCCGCAGGACTATGCGGATCAACTGGCGCCGGGCTTGATGGCGATGATCCATCTGCCCTCGCAACCGGGCAATCTCATCCAGGCGAAGTACCTGACGACGGCGCGGGCCTTCAGCACCACCACGCGCACGGCGGTGACGGAGCTCACGGTCGACAACTCGAATCATGCGCTATGGCCTGGCACGTATGTCGACGTGACCTTTCAGGTGCCCTCCGATCCCAAGGTGCTGACGATGCCTGAAGAGGCGCTCATTTTCCGCGCCGCGGGAACGCAGGTCGCCGTCGTCGACGCCAATAATCGAGTGCATCTGCGCGACATTACGCTCGGGCAGAATCTGGGACAGACGGTGCAGGTCACGAGCGGGCTCGCGATCGGCGACCGACTCGTGAACAACCCGCCCGCAGGCCTCATGGACGGCGAGACGGTGCAGCCGGTCACGCCGGTGCCGGGCTATGCCTCGGCGCCGAAGAATCCGCCTCTCCAGCCGCGGCAGCCGGCCCCGCCGCGGTTGGCCAACGATGAGGGCCATACGAGCACGCCATGAAGGGACGGGGTATCGCGCTTGGTGTCTGGATCCTCGCGGGTTGCGATCTGGCGCCCGTGTATGATCCGCCCCATACCCTGCTACCCGATTCCTACCAAGGGAGTGGTGCCTTCCGTGTGGCGCGACCCGAGGATGCATTGTCGCCGCGCGGGGACTGGTGGACGCTGTTCGACGACGAGCAGCTCAACCGGCTCGAGGAGCAGCTGATTCGTGAAAACCCAAACCTCGAAGCGGCCGCGGAGGTCTACACCCAGGCACGCGACCTGGCGGCTGAGGCGCAGTCACACCTCTATCCGCTGGTTGGCACGCAGGCCCTGGTGTCGGACAATCGCGAGTCCGCGCATCATCTGTTCAGCACCTTCACCCAGCCGAGACAGGAGGGGTCGAACCTCATCGAGGGCACGGCCTCCTGGGAGCCGGATTTTTGGGGCGCGATCCGCAACGGCGCCCATGCGCAGAAGCGTCTCGCGCAGGCGAGCGCTGCGGACCTCGCCACCGCGCGCTTGAGTCTCGAGGCCGAGCTCGCCACCGACTACATCGCGGTACGCGGATACGACGCCGAGCTCGAGGTGCTGCGTCGGTCGATCGTTGCCTACCAGAAGGCGGTCGAGGTGGCGCGCCTTCGTTCGGAAGGCAAGATCGCTTCCGGCCTCGACCTCGCGCGAGCCCTGAGTCAGCTCGACTCTGCGCAAGCTCAGGAGACGGAGATGAAACTGCAGCGCGATCTCATGCAGCACGCCATCGCGGTGCTGGTGAACGCAATGCCGGGCGGTTTCTCGATCGCACCGGCGAATGCGTTCACCTTGAGGCCCCCGCCGGTTCCCGCCGGCGTTCCATCGCAGCTCCTGGAACGGCGCCCGGACATCGCGAGCGCCGAGCGGCAGATGGCGGCCGCAAATGCCGAGATCGGCGTGTCGCGCGCCGCCTTTTATCCCAACATCACGCTGGGTGCGGGGGCGGGATTCGAGGACGACGCATTCAATCTGCTGAGCTTGCCGAACAGCCTCTGGTCGGTGGGGGCGGGCGCGATGCTACCGGTTTTCGAGGGAGGCTTGCGGCGCGCCGAGCTGCAGCGTTCCTGGTCGCAGTACGCGCAGACGCGCGACGGGTACCGCGCGACCGTGCTCGCCTCGTTCCAGGAAGTGGAGGACGGGTTGAGCCTCACGCAGCGCCTTGCGACGGAGGTGGCGCAGCAGCGCGAGGCGAGCGATCACGCGACGCAGGCACTGAACATCTCCACGATGCTGTACGAGGACGGACTCGACAACTACCTGAGCGTTGCCGTTGCACAGGTGACCGCGCTCGCCGCGCAGACGGCCGAGGTACAACTGCAATCCCGCCAGATACAGGCGTCGATATCGCTGATCCGAGCGCTCGGCGGTGGGTGGACGGTGGAATCGCTACCGACGGAGAAGCAGGCCCTACCCTTCGGCCCCCTCGACTTCGGCGCGTCCGCAAGGAGATGATTGCCATATCCAGCGAGCCCTGTCGGACCGCGGATGTCGTCAAGAAAGCAAGTTCCTGATCAGCAGGATATTGAGCAGCATGATGGCGATTGTGGCGGCAGTCGCCGCACGGGCTATCCACCTACGCTGCACAAATTCGCCCATGATGGACTTGCGGCCGGACAACAGGACGAGCGCGATCATCGGCAGCGGCAGGACGAAGCTGAGCACCACCTGACTTAGGATCATCGCCGTCATGGCATTGCAGCACAGCGCGACCACGCAGGCCGGAGCGATAGTGATGAGACGGCGCACCCAGAGAGGGACGCTAAAGCCGGTGAAGCCTTGCATGATCAGTTGGCCAGCCATTGTACCGACGACCGAGCTTGCGATGCCGGACGCCATTAAGGAGACCAAAAACACACCTGCCGCACTCTCGCCGAGAGCGGGAAGCAGGGTACGGTAAGCGGCGGCAATATCAGATAGACCAGGCGCTGATTTACTGAATGCCGACGCCGACATCATCACCATCGCGAGATTGACCAAACCCGCAAACCCCAGTGCCACCACGACTTCCCGGTTAGAGAAGCGCAGCAGGCCGCGGCGCTCGCGGTCGGTGCGCACCGGAGTCCGATTCTGAGTCAAGCCGGAATGTAGGTAGAGGGTATGGGGCATGATCGTGGCACCGACGATGCCCACGGCCAGTGTAAGCGCCTGCGTGTCGTGCAGTTGCGGAACGACGCTGTGAAACAGAGCGGCGTGCCAGTCCGGCGGCGCGATCACCAGTTCCCACAGATAGCTGAGGCCAATGACGGCGACCAGCGCGGCAATCACCAGTTCAAGGGGACGGAACCCGTGTTTATCGAGCGCCAGGATCGCGAAAGTCAGCAGCGCGACGCCCACCATTCCCCAGACCAGCGACACGTGCAGCAACAGCGAGATACCCAGCGCGCCACCCAGAAACTCGGCAAGATCGGTTGCGATGGCGGCGATCTCCGATGCGATCCACATGACCATGAGCACCGGCCGCGGGAATTCCTGGCGGCAAAGCTGCGCAAGATTGCGGCCTGTGACAATGCCGATCTTTGCCGACATTGACTGGAAGAGCATCGCGAGCAGATTTGCAATCAGCACCACCCACAACAACTGATAACCGTAGGTCGAGCCGGCCTGGATGTTCGTCGCGAAGTTGCCCGGGTCCATATAGCCTACGGACGCGACGATGGCGGGTCCGGCAAACCGCAGAAATGCCCGCCCACCGGCCGGCCTGCCAAGGCCGGGGGTCGCGAATTCGGTCCGTTGTGTCGCGCCACCGGTTAAACCGAGCGCGGCCTGAGGGGTTGCTTTCAGCATGTACATGGTTGGATGCCACGAGCAGATTTACGCTCTCCTGGGAGCTGAGAATAGACAGTTCTTACCGCTTGCGGAAATGGATTGATACCATATCGGCGATAGACTACATCTATCGCTCGAAGGCGATGGGAATTCCTCGATTCGAACGCCGTCGGTCCGCCGTGTCTGCGTATTTGATTTGAAACAGCGCGGATTACGAAAGTAATGCGGACCTCGCCCGGAGAAATGATCGCGGAATGCGCGAACACTAGCCTTTGTCCCAAGTCCGGTATCGGCCACGGGGAGCGTCTGATGACATCAACGGTGCAAGGTGTGAAAGTTCCCGACAGCAAGCTGGCGCGCGAGATAACCGAGCTGGTCCGGGATACCGAGTCGCCGCTGCTCTTCCATCACTCGAGCCGGGTTTACTATTTCGGCGCGCTGGCCGGAAGACACCGGGGCTTGAGCGTCGACCCTGAGCTCCTGTATGCGGGAGCGATGTTCCATGACATGGGACTGACCCCTAAGCACAGCAGCGCTCACGAGCGCTTCGAGGTCGACGGTGCGAATGCAGCGAGCGAGTTCCTGCGCAGCCACCGCATCCCTCAAGCGGATGTCGACACGGTTTGGACGGCGATCGCGCTGCACACCACGCCCGGTATTCCAAAACACATGCACCCCGTTGTCGCCTTGGTCACCGCAGGCGTCGAAATGGATGTGCTCGGCCTGGCCTACGCCGAATACAGCGATGCGGAGCGGCTTGCAGTGGTCAGCGCCCACCCGCGCAGCAAGAATTTCAAGGAAGACATCATCCAGGCCTTTTACGACACCATCAAGCGCAAGCCAGAGACGACCTTCGGTAACGTCAAGGCAGACGTTCTTGCGGACAAGGATAACGCTTTCAAGCGGGGCAACTTCTGCAGCGTGATCCGCGAATCCGCCTGGTCGGCGTGACGTGCTGCTTTTCGAGCGACCAGGAGCCAGACTATGAAGCAGAATCCAGCATCTCCTCACCTGACTCACGCAACGGGCGTTCCGGTCAGCGACAATCTCAATATCCAGACCGCCGGTCCTCGCGGGCCGGCCCTGCTGCAGGACATTTGGTTGATCGAGAAGCTTGCACACTTTGACCGCGAAGTGATCCCCGAGCGGCGCATGCACGCCAAGGGCGCGGGGGCCCACGGCACCTTCACAGTCACGCATGACATACGCCGCTATACCAAAGCCAAGATCTTCGCCGATGTAGGCAAGCAGACTCCGATGTTCGCCAGATTCTCCACTGTCGCCGGCGAGCGCGGCGCCGCCGACGCCGAGCGCGATATTCGCGGCTTCGCCTTGAAATTCTATACGGACGAGGGCAACTGGGACGTGGTAGGCAACAATACCCCGGTATTCTTTTTTCGCGATCCGCTGCGCTTTCCCGATCTGAACCACGCGATCAAGCGCGATCCGCGTACCGGCATGCGCAGCGCCGACAACAATTGGGACTTCTGGACGCTGCTGCCCGAGGCCCTGCACCAAGTCACGATCGTCATGAGCGAGCGCGGAATCCCCCGCACCTTCCGCCACATGCACGGCTTCGGAAGCCATACCTACAGTTTCGTCAACGCTGCAAACGAGCGCACCTGGGTGAAGTTCCACTTTCGCAGCCAGCAGGGCATCGAGAACCTCACCGACGCCGAGGCCGAGGCGCTGGTAGGCAAGGATCGCGAGACGCATCAACGCGACCTGTTCGAAAGCATCGAGCGCGCGGAATTTCCGCGCTGGACGCTGTTCATTCAGGTCATGACCGACGCGCAAGCGAAAGCTTTCCCCTTCAATCCCTTCGATCTAACCAAGGTGTGGCCCAAGGCGGCGTTTCCGTTGATCGAGGTGGGCTTCTTCGAGCTCAACCGCAATCCTGAGAATTTCTTCGCCGAGGTCGAGCAAGCGGCATTTTCGCCGGCAAACATCGTTCCGGGCATCGGCTTCTCGCCGGACAAGATGCTACAGGGCCGGCTTTTCTCCTACGGGGACGCCCAGCGCTATCGTCTAGGGGTGAATTTCAACCACATCCCGGTCAACGCGCCCAAATGCCCGTTCCATAGCTATCATCGCGATGGCGCGATGCGCACGGATGGCAATCTCGGAAGGACGCCGACCTACTTTCCCAACAGCCGGGGCGAGTGGACGGATCAGCCGCAGCTCAATGAGCCGCCGTTGCCGATCGATGGCGCGGCGGCCCACTGGGACCACCGCGTCGACGAGGACCACTATCAGCAACCGGGAGACCTCTTCCGGAAGATGAACGCCGCTCAGCGTCAGCTTCTGTTCGACAACACGGCCCGCCAGTTGGGCGCGGCAGCCAAAGACATCCAGGAACGCCACATCGCCAACTGCGCCAAAGCCGATCCCGCCTACGGCGCGGGGGTTGCGCAGGCGATTGCCAGCGCTGGTAAGAGGGGTACCGCGGAGGAGCGTAAGATCGCCTGATTTAGCTTGGGTGGTGAATTGCCTGTGCCTGACATGGGAATTCCCCTGACATGGGGCTTCAATGCAATTGCCGATCAGTGCTTGAGAGCTGCAAGTCCCGCTTGCGCGACCTGCACGTCGTGCTCCGGGGTATCGAAGCTTGCGCCGATACCGCCTATTACTTGGCCGTCGACGACGATCGGCAGGCCTCCCTGCATTTCGATGAAGTCACGGGAGGTAACGAGCGCAATTCGGCCGTGGTTTATGGAATCCTCGAGCGCTTCGCTCGGCTTCTTGAACAGCGCTGCGGTCCGCGCCTTTCCCGGCGCAAGCTCTATGCTGGCGGTAAAGGCAGCATTGTCCATGCGTTCGATGAGAATCGGCCATCCGCCATCATCGACCACGGCGACGACGCCGCCCCAATGATTACGTTCTGCCTCCGCTTCGGCAGCCGCCACCATCTTGCGGGCGGCGGCCAAGGTAATGACTTTCTTTTCGGCGAACTGTGCCGTGGCACTGCCGATGCTAACGGCCGCGAGGCCGAGCGCCACTCCGAGCATCATGGATCTGCGCATCGCCTTGTCCTCCATCAGTCTTCAAGTTCCAGGGGTGCGCGCACCGTAATAGGCGGCGAGCGCGTGCATCTCGTCCGGCGTCAACTCGTGCGCAATCACGCGCATTTGCTCGTTGATGTCATTCTGCCGCATGCCTTGAGCAAAGGCGGCGAGTTGACGCTCGAGGTACTCGGCGTATTGGCCTTGCAGGGGCGGTGCCCCGAGCTTCTGGGCGCCGGGGCCATGACAGGCGGCGCATGGCGGGATTCCACGCTCCGGATCCCCGGCGAACACCAGGCGGATGCCGGGGTTGCGCTGCCGCAGACTGCGCCCGCTCCCAGGAACGCCTTCACCGGACACCGGCGGCAGTCCCCCGGATCGATGGGCGAAATAGGCCGCTACATCCGCAGAGTCCTGTTCGGTCAACGCGGAAGCCATGGCGTGCATGACCCCCCAAACGCGCTTACCGGTCCTAAAATCGTCGAGCTGTTTGTAGATCACCGCCGAGTTCATGCCGGCAAGCGTGGGGTAGAGGGGCGATGGACTGACGCCGTGCTCCCCATGGCAGCCGGCGCAACTGAGCGCGACGAAGGCGCCGTGTTTCTCATTACCGGATGCGATGCGCGCCAGCGTCTCAGGGGTCCAGGCGACTCGCGTCGGCGTTCGCACCGGTGGTTGCGGCCCGCCAGCCGGCTGGTTGTTGGCGGTGAGGCCCACAGCGCGACAAAACGCGGCCCAGACCCCTAGCGGGGGAGAATTTTGTTGGAATCGACCCAGCACGAAGAACCCCAGGAGGAAGAAAACGACGAATAGGGCGGCCGTCGATCCCCACCCGACGCGGGGCCAGAGATTGTCGAGCTTGAATCGAGCCGGATCGCGGACGATCACTGTCGGCCGCCGAAATCGGATACGCTCGTGACTCCAACGGTTGGAACCGAGTGCGACTTGAGAAAGAAGAACTGCCCGATCGGATAGCCGTAAGTGAGGATCATCAATACCAACACGATCGCCGACCAGAGCCCGAATCCGTTGAGCGCCGCAGGCACCCGCACGGGCGGGTTCACGGCAACCGCGTAGCCGAGCGGTTCGGATTCTTCTCTTGCGCCAAAATGCGAGCGGACGAGGATGACGATCAGCAGGATTGCCGAACCCAAAAGCACCAGGCCGCCGATCACCGAGAGAACGACGAGCGGACCCATACGCGCCATCAGCGGATCGGAATAATCGAATGTCGCGACCCGTCGCGGCTGTCCCCAGAGACCTGCGATGTGCCAGGGAATGGTGGTGATCAGCATCCCCCAGAACCAAGACCAGAGTTGCAGGCGTGCCAAGCGCTTCGAGCGCAGCGGCTTCCCGGTAATCCGCGGCCACATTTCGTACGCGATGGCGAAGTACATGATCACGACCGCGCCGCCAAAGATGAGGTGAAAGTGCGCGGTGACCCAGGAGGTGTTGTGAATCATCGAGTTCATGGCGAAGCTCATGTTGATGAGCCCGCCAAACCCGCCGAGACCCAGCATCACCAGCGACAAACCGACCGCCAGCACCATGGGTTCGTCCCAGGGTAGTGCGCGGATCCAGCCAAAACGTCCGCGGCCGCCCCGAACGCGGCCGGCGATCTCCAGACTGGCGGAGATCGAGAAGACGGTAAGGAGCGTGGGCAACACCACCAGAAAAGTCAGCGCGGATTGCAGGAACTTGAAGCCTGAGCCGTGCTCGGGGTCCATCAGGAGATGATGCAGCCCCACGGGTAGCGAGAAGACGAGGAACATGATGAAGGTGAGCCGTCCCATGGTGTCGCTGTAGAGTCGCCCGCCGGCCGCCCGCGGTACCAGCGTGTAGTAGGCGATATACGCCGGCATCAGCCAAAAATAGACGATGGCGTGCAGGGTCACGGAAAATAGAGTGCGCGCGAGGGCGGCGTCGATCAGATCGCTCCAGCCAAAGGCGCGCGGCAGCAAAATACAGACGAGTTCGAG
>Ga0181528_10002932_pt1 | contig 10518 bp, 10 predicted proteins | sample PEATcosm2014_Bin_47_FD_119742 | JGI IMG/M metagenome (GOLD analysis project Ga0181528, IMG submission 119742) | Peatland microbial communities from MTU Mesocosm Facility, Houghton, MI, USA - PEATcosm2014_Bin10_10_metaG | ecosystem: Environmental > Terrestrial > Soil > Wetlands > Peat | place... | reverse complement strand
TCCTTGATCGTGCGGATGACTTCGTCCACCAGCATCCGGTCTTCGAGCATTAGCAAATGCGCCTCAAAAATGTCACCTTCCTTGGTGCCCATGCTTTCAGTGAGCTTGCGCGCAACCTCGGAAATTTGCTGGCGGGTCTGGACGAGCGCCTTTTCAAACCGACCGACTTCCACCGCAATTTCCGCGTCGGCGAGCTGGCGCTTGACGATGACGTGCTGGGCGCGATCCAGGACAAGAATTTTCCCGCGACAGATGCCGGCGGAAACGGCGATGCCGCGAAACAGTTTTTCTCCCTTGGTTTGCGCTGACATAAGTGTCTCCAATAGAAATAGCCGAACGCCACGGCGATGAAAAGCAATTCCGTTGACAAAAATGAAAAAAGCCCGCACGCGGCGGGCTTTGATTTGGCAGTCGAAATTCTTAATTCGCCGTTTGCGTCACGCCCGTTCCATGTATTTGCCCGTGCGCGTGTCGATCTTGATCTTCTCGCCGGTCTTGATGAACAGTGGTGCCTGCACCGTGATGCCGGTTTCCATGATGATCGCCTTCTGCACATTGTTGGCGGAATCGCCGCGCACGCCTTCCGGCGCGTCGGTCACGGTCAAGATCACGCTGGACGGCAATTCGATGGAAACCGCCTTGTCCTCGACGAAGGTGACGGTGACGGCCGCATTTTCCACGAGATAATTCTTGTCGTCGCCGACGAGTTCCTCCGCGAGCGTGACCGTCTCGTAATTTTCCGGGTCGGTGAAGACAAAATCTTTGCCGTCCTTGTAGCTGAACTCCATTTTCGTCGTCATCATCGGCACCGGCTCGATTTTTTCCGTCGAACTGAAGCGCACGTCGGACGCCTTGCCGGTCTTGATGCTGCGCAGCGTGGCCTGCACAAACGCGCGGAGGTTGCCAGGCGTGCGGTGTTGGAAATCGAGGACGACGGCAATATCGCCGTTGTAATTGATCGCCATGCCTCGGCGAAGATCGCTTGCTGTTGCCATAAAAAATAAATTATCCGCGCCGTATATTTGCCAACGCGAGTTGGGGAAAATAGCCGAAAAACCGGTGAAGGCAAGCGCGGTTTTTGCCCGCCGCGCCATTTTGTCAGGGAATTTTGTTAATAACGACCACTTGACACCACAAAATTTTGTGTGTTACAAACATGCAACCACAATTACAAGTGGTTTTATGCGTTGCCCCAAGTGCGGTTGTCAGGATGATAAAGTCGTTGATTCGCGTGCCTCGCGTGAGGGTGCGACCATCCGTCGCCGCCGCGAATGCACCACCTGCGGTCACCGCTTCACGACCTACGAGGAAGTCGAGCACGAAGGCCTGATGGTGCTGAAGCGCGACGGCCGCCGGGAGGAGTTTTCCCGCGAAAAACTTCTAGCCGGTCTGAAGAAGGCCTGCCAGAAACGGCCCGTCAGCATGAAGGCAATGGACGACTTGGTGGATCACATCGTGGCCAGCGTCACCGCGAAATTTGAAACCGAAGTGCCCGGCGAATTCATCGGCAAAATGGTCATGGACGGCCTGCGCGAGATTGACGAGGTCGCCTACGTCCGGTTTGCCAGCGTCTATCGCCGGTTTGCCGAAGCCACCGACTTCGTCCAAGAGGTAAAAAAACTGGAGGCCGCCAAATGATCGCCTTACAATCCGACCATCTGATTTTCCATCTCACCAACGGCGAGAGCGTTCCCTGCTCGGCCGAGATGATCACCATTGAGATCGCCGGCAACGCCCAGGGCCTGATTGACACCGAAATGCTGCGCCACGCCGCCTCATCTGTGTTCCATTATTTCAAATGCGAGATGGAACGCCAGACCGTCACCGTCGGCGAATTCGCCCTTGCGCTCGAAAAAGTCCTGCGCGGTTTCGGCCTGACTCTTTACGCCGACGAACCGCCGCCGCTGGCGGATGAACATCTTGCCGCCGATCTCGACCGCATCGCGCGCGAATCCGCCGACAGCCTGGAACTCTTCTTCTTTCCGCGCCTGCGCGACGCGTTGCGCGCCCAGCTCCGGCAATCGCCGCGCGTGCTTCACTTTCGCGGGCTGCGCGGCTGCGTCAAACAGCTCGCCGGCGCGCAACGCTGGAGCGCGCGCTGCGAACAGTTGCAGGAACAGATTGTCGGCTACCTCCGCGAATGCCTGACCGCCGAGCCGGAGCAGAAAGCCTGCGCGCTCGTCGTGGAATAAATTTGGTAGGGATGCCGCGCTGCAACGTCCGATCGGCGCAGCGCGCCGACCCTACCTTGAACTGTCATGAGCAAAACTCTGTTTGAAAAAATCGTCGCGCGGGAGATTCCGGCGGCGATTGTCTTTGAAGACGACCTAGTGCTCGCCATCCGCGACATCAATCCGCAGGCACCGGTGCATGTCTTGATTTTCCCGAAAAAGCCCGTGCCACGCATCGCCGAGTCCGGGCCGGACGACCACAAACTGCTCGGCCATCTGCTGCTCAAGGCCGCCGAAGTGGCGAAGAAGCTGGATTTGAAAAGCGGCTACCGGCTGGTCATCAACAACGGCGTGGATGGCGGCGAAACCGTGCCGCACCTGCACGTCCACATTCTCGGCGGACGCCACATGGCCTGGCCGCCGGGTTGAATTTGCACCAATTGAAGCCGCGCATTCACATCATCGGCGGGCCTGGCAGCGGCAAGTCGTATGTTACGGCAAAGCTCGCGCAACACTTCAAAATTCCCGTCTGTGATCTCGATGAACTTTTTTGGGATCAGGCCGCTCAATATTATGGCATTCGCGCTGATTTAAAAGACCGTGACCGACAGTTGGCGAATTTCCTAAACCAAGACGGCTGGGTTATTGAAGGTGTTTACTATCAATGGCTGGCTCCCAGCTTTGATGCTGCAGATGTCATCGTCATGATGACACCTTCGATTTGGATTCGACACTGGCGAGTGGTCAAACGCTTCATTTTACGCAGACTCGGCAAGATTCCAGCCAAGCGTGAATCGGTCATTGATATTTGGCGTTTGCTTCGTTGGAGCCATACTTACGACAGCCATAATCTTGTTCAAGCATGTAAATTTGTCAGCGAGCGTGGACGTAACCTTGTTGACTGTAAAACCTTTGACGATGTGCTCGCGGCAACTGGAAATTTTACCAGCAAATAAAACGTTTGTGTTCAAACAAATTTCTTCAACACCCTGCCGAGCCGCGTGATGCCTTTGCGGATGTTTTTCTCGCTCGCGCTGCCGAAGCTGATGCGCATTTCGTTGTCGGGTTTGCGGCGTGAGGGATTGTCGGCGTAGCAGAGTTCGCCGGGAACGTAGAGCACGTCGGCTTTCAGCGCGGCCTGGAACACTTTTGATTTCACGCCGGCGGAAATGTGCTTCGGCAGCCGCGCCCAGAAATAAAGTCCGCCGCCGGCTTCCCAGATCTCCACGTTCGCCGGAAAATGTTCCGCAAGCGCCGATTTCATCACGCGCGCCTTGCGGGCGTAATTTTTCCGCACCTTCGCAACGTGTTTGTCGTAAAGCCCCGACGACAGCGCGCCCGCCAAAAGCTGTTGCAGCAAATTCGCCGTGCCGAAATCGTGGTTCCCCTTGATGCGCTGGACAGTCGTAAAAATCGGTTCCGGCAAGATGCCGAAACCGACGCGCGCGCCGGGTGCGTAGGGTTTGCTGTAAGTGCCGGTATAAATCACGCGCTCCGCCGCGCCGGGCAGCGTGAGCGCGGTCGGCACGTCCTCGCCGTGGTCAAATCGCAGTTCGCGATACGCGGCGTCTTCGAGCAGATAAATCGGATGTCCGGCAGCGCGCTCGAATTTTTTCAGCAGCTTCAGCGTGGCGGCTTTTTTTGCGAGGCTGGTCGTCACACCGGTCGGATTTTGAAAATAGGTAACGAGGTAAAGCGCCTTCACGCGGCGGAGTTCGCCGGATTTTTTCAGCCGTTCCAAAACTTTTTCCAAATGCGCGAGATCAATGCCGTCGCGTTCCAGCTTCACGCCGCGCGCCCGGATGCCGCGGCTTTGCAGGATGCTCCAAAAAACAAAATACGTCGGGTCTTCGACCAATATGATGTCGCCTTCGTCGCAGAGCGCCTCAAGCGTCATGTAAAGCAACTGTTGCGAGCCGCCGGTGATGATGACATGTTCGGGCGAATGCGCGCGGTCGTGTCCGCCATCGAGCTTTTGCAGATGTTTCGCGGTAAGGGTGCGCAGGTTCATTTCGCCGGCGGTGATGCCGTATTGCAGCGCGGACTGGCCGGTTTTGGGCGAACGCAAAATGTCGTTGAGCAGCCTGCGCGATAGTTCGACAGGCAAAGTGGCGTTGTCCGTGAATCCGGCGGCGAGCGAAATGAGCTTGGGCCGCGTGAGCGCGGTTTGCATGAGCCACGAGATCGGCGGCACGCCGGTGCGCCGGCCCATCTTGGACAGGAAATCTGGTTTCATGTGAAAAGGGTGGAGAAGATATTCAAAGCCGGAAAATTGAACAACAAAGTAACAAAGGAACAAAGCACGGCTAAAATTTGATTTTTCTTCGTTCCTTTGTTTCTTGGTTGTTAAAAATCACTGGCGCGGACCGAACACGCTGTCGAGGATGACTTCCTTGGTTTTCCAGATCAGCGCCATCGTCATGGCGAGCGGCAGCAGCGCAAAAAAGGTGAGCGCCCAGAAACTAAACCGGTTGATCCAGACAAACAGCGCGCCAAACGCGGCCGGCAGGCGCGGGTCGTGCAGCAGGACGACATACGCCGAGGCGCACAGCAGCAGGCCGACGAGCAGCCAGCGGTTGAGCGCGGTGAAGTGCCGCGTTTCCTGCCGGAGCGTTTCGTCCGGCAGCATCGCGCCGAGCTGCTTCAGGACGACGTTCAGGTTGAACAGAAACAGGATGGCCGACAGCACGAGCACGAAGACCGCCGTGTTGAAAAAAACTTCCTGCGGCATCTTGTTTTGCCAGTAGAGAAACGGGCAGAGGCCGAAGTTGACGAGGCCGAGCAGCTTCGCGCGGTCGAGCGCGGTGCGCCAGGGGCGTTCCTGTTTTTGAAAACGGCCCATCTGCCAGAGGCCGTAGAGCAGCAGGCCGGTGGCGACCAGCGCGGGCAGAATGCCGAGCGGCTTGAGCAGGCTGGCGCGGGCGGTTTCCGCGCAGATGAGCAGCGTGGCAGGCAGGCCCCAAAACATCGCGGACAATCCGCGCGCGAGCCGGCCCAGCGAGCGGAGCAGTTCGGCGTTGGGCGCAGGGTCAGGCATCGGGAAAATTTTGAATTACGAATTTCGATTGTCGAATTAAAACAAAACAACGCCGCACAAATCTATTCGGCATTCGGCATTTGAAATTTGCAATTTCAAAAGCTCAAATAGGTGTAAGCCTTCAGCCCACGTTCGTAGTCGTCCAGCAGGCGCATGGCTTCGGACGGCTTCATGCGGTCGGATTTGATGGCTTCGTCCATCTGCGCCTTCATCTGGCGCTTGAGTTCGTTCTCGTCATATTGCACCTGCGAGAGCGAATGGATGACCGTCGCGCCCTCGATGATTTCCTCGATGTAGTAGCCGGTCGGCTCGTCGGGTTCGAGGAAGACGTGGACTTCGTTCACGCGGCCAAACAAGTTGTGCAGGTCGCCCATGATGTCCTGATACGCGCCCATCAGGAAAAACCCGATGAAGTAGGACTCGGGCTTGCCGTTGCCATTTGAATTCAACTGGTGCAGCGGCAGCGTGTCGCGCACGTCGCGCAGGTCAATGAACTTGTTGACCGCGCCGTCGGAATCGCAGGTGATGTCCACCAGCGTCGCCTCGCGCGTCGGGCGTTCGTTCAGGCGCGAGACCGGCATGATCGGAAACAGTTGCCCGAGCGCCCAGTGGTCGAGCAGCGATTGGAAGACGGAGAAATTGCAGAGATACTGGTCGGCCAGCGTGTCTTCGAGCTTTTGAATTTCCTCCGGAATATACGTTTGGCCCTTGAAGCTCGTCACGACTTCCTGACTGATCTCCCAGTAAAGATTTTCGATGCGCGCCTTGTCCGGCAAATCCAGCAGGCCGAGCGCGAACATCTGCTGCGCGTCCTCCTTGCGTTCCTGCGCGTCGTGAAACGCCTCCAGCTTGTTCGCCTTGGAGAGATTTTTTTTGATGTCGAGCAGTTCGCGGACGAGCGCGTGCTCGCTCTCGCCGTATTTGAACGCGTCGCCGGGCCGGATTTTTTCAATCGCGCCAAAAACTTCCACGATTAAAACGCTGTGATGCGCGACGATGGCGCGGCCGCTCTCGCTGATGATGGTCGGATGCGGCACCTGCTCGGCGTTGCAGACGTCGGCGATGTAATAAACGATGTCGTTCGTGTATTCCTGCAATGAATAATTCGTCGAAGAATCAAACGCGCTGCGCGAACCGTCGTAATCCACGCCCAACCCGCCGCCGACGTCCACAAATTCAATGGAGAAACCCATCTTGTTCAGCTTCGCGTAAAAACGCGCGGCCTCCTGCACCGCTTTTTTCACGGTCAAAATATCCGGCACCTGCGAACCGATGTGGAAATGCAGCAGCTTCAGGCAGTGGCCGAGATTTTCCGCCTTCAACATTTCTGTCGCGGTCAAGAGCTCAACCGTGCTCAAGCCGAACTTGGCGTTTTCGCCGCCGCTCTCGGCCCATTTACCCGCGCCCTTGCTCAAGAGCCGCGCGCGGATGCCAATGATCGGTTCGACGCCGAGCTGCTGGGAAACGGAGATGATCTGTTTCAGCTCCTCCAGTTTCTCGACGACCATGATGACTTTTTTGCCGAGCTTGATGCCGAGCAGCGCCATCTTGATGAATTCGCAATCCTTGTAGCCGTTGCAGATGATGAGACAGCCCTGATGGCTCTGCATCGCGAGGCCGGCGAACAGTTCCGGCTTGCTGCCGACTTCGAGGCCGAAGTCAAACGGCTTGCCGGCATCCAAAATTTCTTCCACTACTTCGCGGAGCTGGTTCACTTTGATCGGGAACACGCCGCGATATTTTCCCTGGTAATTAAATTCCGCGATGGAATTGAGGAATGCCTTGTTGATGGCCTCGACGCGGTGCCGCAAAATGTCCTGGAAGCGGATGAGCAGCGGAAATTTCAGCCCGCGGCCCTTTGCCTCCTCAATCACATCGGTGAGGTCCACGGTCGCACCCGCGTCCTGCAACGGCATTGCGATGACGTGGCCGGCGTCGTTGATGTCAAAATACTTCGCGCCCCAGCGCTGGATGTTGTAAAGCGCGCGGGCGGATTCGATGCTCCACGCCGGCGTGGCGTCGTTCGGATTGCTCATCTCAATGGTTCAAACGAGCGAACTATAAAATGCCGCGCGCAGAAAGCAATCCGCAGAATGAAAATCTTTCGTGACAGAAAATTCATTTCCACAACTCACCAGTCCACGACGCAGTCCGTCTTGATGAGCTGCGAACTCTTCACCGTGTATTGCTGGAACTCCATGTCCGTCCCGTCGGGATCCTTGCACCAGAACTGCCAGGTCTGGTCGCAGCCCAGTTTTTTCGGTGTCACCTCCACGCCGTGCTTGATCAGTGCGTCGCGCATCGCGTCAATGTCGTCCACCTCGAAGCAAAAATGATGGATGCGCTGGTGTTTGATTTCCGCCGCCGGATCAGTCTTGAAAACCTCAATGAACTGTCCCGGCGCGATTTGGAGATAAAAACCGAACAGCTTTCCGTCCTTGTGAAAATTAAAATGCGGCTTCAATCCGAGCGCGCCGCAGTAAAAATCGCGGCTGCGTTCCAGGTCTTTTGAAAAAATGCAGAGGTGCGCGAGGGCTTTGATCATAATGTTTGCGGGACAAACTATAAAACCCCGCGCGCAGAATGCAACCAGCGGAATAAATTTATTTTGCGGTCCGCCGGGGATGCGGGCAAACAAAAGCTCCCGCGAACAATTTCCGCTCGCGGGAGCGTGCGTCGTTGCCGGAATCAGTTCACCGAGATATCAATCTGTTTCGGCTTGGCTTCCTCTGTCTTCGGCAGCGTTACCGTGAGCACGCCGTCTTTGTAGGCGGCTTTCACCTTGTCCGCCGCCACGGCGGCGGGAAGCGCCACCGTGCGCTGGAAGCGGCCAAAGAACCGTTCGGTGTGATACACCTCGGTTTCCTCGCTCTTGGCCTCGGCTTTCCGCTCGCCGGAAATGGTCAGGCAGCCGTCCTGATACGACACTGCCACATCCTCTTTCTTGATGCCCGGCAATTCGGCCTTCACGATGAAATTTTCCTTGTCCTCGTGAATGTCCAGCGCAGGTGACCAGTCGCCCAAGGATTGGAAGACGGAACCGAATCCGTTCAGCGGCGAGTCAAACAGGCGGTCAATTTCATCGCGCAAGTCAGCGAGCCGGCCGACGCTCGGCCAAGCGGTCAATGTAGGTCTCTGTAATTTTACAAGTTTCATGTTTTTCCTTTCGTTGGTTGTTAATTGTTGTCCGGTAGATTAACTAGCTTTGGAAATGCCAACCGGCCGGGTTGCGGGAAACGATTGAAAATAAAAGTGTTTTGACTAGAAGCAAAAGTTGCCTGACTGGCGAATGGAAAAATTTGGCACAAGCAAGTGTGCCACCTGTGCCAAAAATTCTCCTTGGCTCGCGGCAATGAAAAAGCCCCGGACGAATTCGCCCGGGGCTTTGAAAATCGGAAAAATTTCAGTCGAACGCGTGACCGGCGCAGCACAGGACATCTTTGACCTTGTGACGCACAAGATCTTTCACAGCCTGCCGGGCCGGGCCGAGATATTTGCGCGGATCGAATTCACCCGGCTTTTCCGCGAACACCTTGCGGATGGCGGCGGTCATGGCGAGGCGCAGGTCGGTGTCAATGTTCACCTTCGTGCAACCCACGCGGCGCGCGACTTCGATGTCGGCTTCCGGCACGCCCTGCGCGTCGGGCATCTTGCCGCCGTATTTGTTGACTTCAACAACGAGATATTGCGGCACGCTGGAGGCACCGTGCAACACCAGCGGATAATCGCCGAGGTTCGCTTCCATGAGCGCCTTCTTGATCAGCTTGAGGCGTTCGAGATCGAGGTGCTGTTCGCCTTTGAACTTGTAAGCGCCGTGAGAATTGCCGATGGCGATGGCGAGCGAGTCGCAGCCGGTTTCCTTGACAAACTTGACCGCTTCTTCCGGGTTCGTGTAATGGCCGCTGGCGGAATGCGCGCCGCCTTCTTCACCTTCGTCGAATTGCGCGCCGACCAGATGGCCGAGTTCGGATTCGACGGACGCATTATATTTATGCGCATATTCCACAACCTTCTTGGTGATCTCGACATTCTTCTCGAACGGTTCGTGGCTCGCGTCAATCATCACGCTGGTAAAGCCTTCGTCAATGCACTCCTTGCACAGCTCGAACGTGTCGCCGTGGTCCAGATGCACCGCGATGGGCACGGTCGAAAGGCTGACGGCAGCCTCGATCAATTTTTTCAGGTAAGTCGGATGGGCGTATTGGCGCGCGCCCTTGGAAATCTGGAGCATCAGCGGTGCCTTTTCCTCCTCGCAGGCCTCGACGATCGCCTGGATGAGTTCCATGTTATTGACGTTGAACGCGCCGAGGGCGTATTTGCCCTTCAAAGCCTTCGCGAACAAATCCCGTGTGTGTGTCAGTGGCATAATTTTGTAGTAATAATTGCGGTTGAATGATCCCAAATATTTCCAACGGCGGAAAATCATAGCTCAATTCGCCTGAAAGGAAATAAAAAACATGTGAACCTGGTTGAGTATTTGCTAAACTTCTTTCATGCAAAACTCCACGTTGGCCAAATGGCTTGGCGCGCTGACAGTTTTAATCGTGGTGCTGTCAATCGTTTTGCATTTCCAGAATCCCACTCCGCCGGAAAATGCTTCCGCTCCGGTTTCCTTTGCGCCGACGAATAATTTCAATCCGCCGCAATTTGCTTTTCATCCACACCCAACGCCCGCGCCGGAAACCCCGCCGGAACTGGACGCCGCTGGACAGCCAAAAATCCCGCGCGAGAAAGTCGAGGAATGGCTGGCGAAGCACAACCGCAATGCCATGAGCCTGCTGGCCGCGTTTCGCGCGCTCAACGACACGAATTATCTGAACGAGGCCGCGACCAATTTTCCCAATAATCCGCAGGTGGAGCTGGCGGTTCTGGCGCACGACGAATTTCCGCAAGACCGCCGGAAATGGCTGGATCTGTTCAAGGCATCGTCGCCGAGCAACTCGCTGGCGAATTATTTGTCCGCGCAGGATTATTTCAAAAATGGAAATCCCGACGCAGCCGTCCAGGAACTACAGGCCGCTTCCGGCAAATCACAATTCGATGGTTTCCAAACGGAATCCAGATTGGACGAGGAAAATTTATATTCTTCTTCCGGATATTCAGATCTCGAATCGTCCAAAGAAGGCATGACGGCCACATCTTTGGAGCTTCTTCCTGAATTGGCGACATTCAAACGACTCGCTCAAGGAATGGGAGATTTACAGAAACAGTATCTTGATTCTGGCGATGCCAATTCAGCCGCCAATCTTGCCCAAATGGGAATGAACCTTGGCAATCAAATCAATAGCGGAGACAGCGGAAAGTATCTCC
>Ga0181528_10002931_pt1 | contig 10519 bp, 8 predicted proteins | sample PEATcosm2014_Bin_47_FD_119742 | JGI IMG/M metagenome (GOLD analysis project Ga0181528, IMG submission 119742) | Peatland microbial communities from MTU Mesocosm Facility, Houghton, MI, USA - PEATcosm2014_Bin10_10_metaG | ecosystem: Environmental > Terrestrial > Soil > Wetlands > Peat | place... | reverse complement strand
TGTCGTATGGGGACGGCCCAGCCTTGAATCGTTCGGCGGCGTCCGCGAACTCGTCGCTGAACAACGGAAGCACGAGGAGCTGCAATACGCGTACCGGGTAGCAGTCTTTGGGCACCTCCGGGAAGTCGGTGGCAATGATGCGCAGCAGGCGTGCGCAGTCCGCTTGGACCCGTGCCACCTCCGCCTGATTGCGGCGCAGGCAGACCAGTATGTGTACCCCGTACATCAGGGGCACGCCGCATACGAACGACAGGAGGTGTTCCATCCGTGCCACTCCGCGGGCAACGACTCGCCGGCCTCTTCCTTCTCTCGCCACGCCGCACGTCTCGGCGAGACGTGCGCTCCCTTGGGACGGCGTGGTTAAGCTCTGTCGCTGCCTGGTGTCAGCGTCCGGCACCGTGCGGCCTTCTTCGCGATGCGCGCCGCGTTGCCTCCCTAATCGGTCCGCCTTCAAGGAGGGCCCCCGCCCACGGCGAAGCACGCCCCGCGACGGGAGACGGCCTTGGCTGTGGGACGAGTGTTGGTCACGGCGGGTGCCTTTTGGCATCACGGCCAGGCCGGTGAGGCGGCGCTCTGTGAGGCGGGCTTCGAGGTGGTGCGTTCGCCGCGCCGCGGCGCTTATAGCGTCGACGATTTGATTCCCCTCCTGGATGGCGTGGACGCCGTGATCGCGGCCGTCGACGCCTATGTCGCACCGGTTTTCGCCGCCTGTCCGCGGCTGAAGATCATCTCGCGTTGGGGCATCGGCATCGACTCCATCGATCTCGAAGCCGCCACCGCGGCCGGCGTGGTGGTGGCCAATACGCCCGGCACCACCACCGAAGCCGTGGCCGACTATGCCTTCTGCCTGATGCTGGCCGCGGCGCGGCGCGTGGTGGAGGGCGAGGCCGCCGTGCGCGCCGCCACCTGGCCCGAGCTGACCGGGCCGCTGGTGCACGGCAAGACCCTCGGACTCGTCGGCTACGGCCAGATCGGCCAGGCCGTGGCGCGCCGCGCCTCTGGGTTTGCGATGCGCGTGCTGGCCTATGACCCGTATCAGACGGCCGTCAGCGGGGCGGAATTGGTCGGACTCGATGAGCTGCTGGCCCAGAGTGACTTCATCTCGCTCCACGCCGCCGTGACGCCCGAGACGCGCGGCATGATCAACGCCGCCGCCCTGGCGCGCATGAAGCCGTCGGCTTACCTGATCAATACCGGACGCGGCGCCCTGATCGACGACGCGGCGTTGCTGGCCGCCTTGCGCGAAGGCCGGCTGGCCGGCGCGGCGCTGGACGTGTTCAATCGCGAGCCGCTGCCCGCCGACGACCCGCTGCGCGAGGCGCCGCGCTGCCTGCTCACGCCACACACGGCCTACAATGCCACCGAGGCCGCCGTCGCCACCAGCAACATGACGGCCGGCAACATCCTGGCCATCTGGCACGGCGAGCCGGCTGCCGTGTGCAATCCCGCCGTGCTCAATGCCGCGAACCTGCGTCTCAAGGAGTAGCATCGATGCGCACCAATCCCGTGAAGGCCGCTCTCAAGGCCGGTTCGGCGCAGGTCGGCACGTGGCTGTCGCTGGCCAGTCCGCTGGCGGCGCGGTTCATGGCGCGCGCCGGATTCCCGTGGCTGACCCTCGACATCGAACACAGCCCGGTGGACTGGGAGACGGCGGCGCAGATCTTCGGTTGCATCGCCGACGCCGGCGGCGTGCCGCTGGCGCGCGTGCCGGCCAACAACTTCGCCGACGTCAAACGCGCCCTGGACGCCGGGGCGTTCGGCATCATCTTCCCCATGTGCAACAGCGCCGAGGAGGCTCGTGAGGCCGTGGCGGCCTGCAAGTACGCCCCCGAGGGGCGGCGCAGCGTGGGCGGCGGGCTGCACGCCCTCAATTTCGGCGCCGACGCCGGTGAGTATTTCGCCCGCGCCAACGACGAGATCCTGGTCATCGTGCAGGCCGAGCACGTCAAGGCGGTCGAGAATCGCGAGTCCATCTTCGCCGTGCCGGGCATCGACGCCATGTTCGTGGGGCCCAACGATCTCCTGTCCTCGATGCACCGCACCCCGGCCATGGAGTCGGACGCGCCGGAGTTCGTGGAGGCGCTGGCGCTGCTGCGCGAGAGCGCGGCGCGGCACGGCGTGGCGCCGGGCATCCACGTGGCCGACGCCGAGGCCGCCAGGCGGCGCGTGGCGGAGGGCTGGCGCTTCGTGGCCGTGGCCAGCGAGTTGGGCTTCATGATGCAGGGGGCGCGCGCGGTGGCGGATCAAGTGGCGGGTGTGCGGGACGCGGCGGGTGGCGTGCGTTACTGAGTCGGGACCCTCATGGAGAACGACACAGGCGCCCTCGCCTGTGTCGTTCGATGCGCACAGCCGAGGGCGGCTGTGCTCCATGGGCCGGTTTAACCCCTACATCGCGATCCCGCTGTAATATCGGGTCCGTGGTAAGGCACGGCTAGCGGCGGGTCGCTGTCGTGCGGCGCATTCGCCTACGTCTGCTGGAGACGAACATCATGTCATCCTCGGCCGAGGACCGCACCATGAACCCGGCACAGATGGCCGCCGCCACCGCGGCGGGCACCGGCGTGCTGGCGTTGGTCATCAAGCTGCTGCTGGGCAGCGCCTCGGGTCTGGCGGTGGTCTATGCCAGCGGCTTCCATGCCCTGGCCGGCTTGCTGTACGGCCTGCTGACCCTCGGCGTGCTGCGCGGCGCCGACCAGCCCAAGTGGGAGGACATGACGTCCGCCGAGCGCGAGCACGAGCGCTACACGCGCGGCCTGCGCATCAACCTGCACCGCTCCGAGGCCGTCGCCGCGCTGGTGGGCTCCTTGGTGCTGCTGGCCGTGGCCTACGCCGTCTTCCAGCGCGTCCTCACGCCGTCCACGGCTACCGCGGCACGCATCCCGCTCACCCTGGCCGGACTGGCCTTCGTCTATTTCGGCACCGGCTTCCAGGCGCGTTTCGTGGAGCGCCTGGGCCGCAAGTACAACGTCCCGATGCTGGTGGCGGCCGCCTTCCATGCCCGCACCGACGCCCTGGCCACGCTGCTGGCCATCGGCGGCGTGGTGCTGGCGGGCTTGAACCTGCCCGGCGAGCGCTACCTGGCGGGCCTCATCGGCCTGTTCCTGGTGGCCGACGCGGCGCAGTTGTTCGTGGACGCGGCGCGCCGCCTGGTGGGGCTCGACGAGACCGGGCCCACGGCCCAGATGCCGTTCTGGGAGCGCTTCTTCGCCGCCGCGCGCGGACCGCTGGAGGAGATGCCGCCCATCGCGCGCTGGATGCTGCGGCTCGACGACCACCTTTCGCCCACCGAGATGCGCCAGTGCCAGCGCTGGGCGGCGGGCGTGGCGGCGGTGCTCTATCTCTTCTCCGGCTTCCGACAGGTGCAGCTCGGCCAGGTGGCGGCCGTGAAGTGGTTCGGCCGCTACACCGGCGTGAGCGACGCCGGCCTGGTGTACACGCCGTGGCCCTTCGCGTCGGTGCGCATCGCGCCCGTGGACCAGTTGCAGCGCGTCACGATCGGCTTCACCACGGCGCCCTCGTGGGCCTCGCACGAAGAGGATCGGCCCGTGGGCGAGCTGCTGTGGGAGACCACCGACGAGGATTCCGGCGGGCTCGTCACCACCGATCCCAAGGAAAGCAAGTACATGCTGGGCGACACGACGATGGTCGAGGCGCACGTCGCGCTCGTCTATCGCGTGGACCGCGCCCTGGCCCACAACTACCTGTTCGCGGCCGAGAAGCCCGAGGAGCTGGTGTCACGCGTGACGCGTGAGGCGGTGCAGGAATCGATGGTGTCGCGCACCCTCGACGCCGTGCTGGTGGAGAACCGCGCCCATCTGGAAGCCGAGATCCTGCAGCGCGTGCAGACCGAGATCGATACCTACAACCTGGGCATCCGCGTCGAGGCGGTGCTGATCCGCAGCCTGCACCCGCCGGTCGAGGTGCTGCCGGCCTTCGTCGACGTGTCGTCGGCCATCGAGGATGCGTCCCGCATGAAGTACGAGGCTCAGGCCTACGCCAACAAGGCCGTGACGGAAGCCGAGGGTGAGGCCGCCAGCCGCATCAACACCGGCGAGTCCGACAAAACGCGCCGCCTGGCGGACGCCTACGGCGGCACGTCCGAGTTCCGCGCCACGCTGGCCGGCGAACAGGCGGCGCCCGAGGCCACCAAGGCGCGCATGGGCATCGAGAGCCAGGAGCGCCTGCTCACGGGTCACAAGAAGGTCATGCTGCCGCGCGGGAGCGGCGGCCGTTCCCAGATTTGGTTCGGCGCCGGTCCGCCGCCCGCCCTGGCGCCGGCCACCAACACGCCCGCTCAGCCGGGACCGCCGGGGACCACCTCGCCGACTCCCTTGCAGGGCGCCAACGGCCCGGCCAAGCCATAAAGCCATTCTCCGGAGGTGATCGCGATGCACTCCCATGCTCATGGACACGACCACGGATCGACACGCAGCGGCGAGGATGCCGTCCTCGGCGCCCGGCAAGTAACCCGGCGCGCCAAGTGGATACTGGGCTTCATCGCCGTGTTGTGGGTGGGCAGTTGCTGCTTCACCGTCAACGAGGAAGAGAAGGCCGTGGTCCTCTTCTTCGGGCGGCCGGTGCGCGTCTACGACAACGCCGGCCTCAAGCTCAAGCTGCCCTTGCCCTTCGAAACCGTGGCGAGAGTCGACAAGCGCCTGCTGATCTACGATTCGCTGGCCACCGAGTACCTCACCAAGGACAAGAAGAACATCATCGCCCAGTGCTACGCGGTGTGGAACGTGACGGATCCCAGCCAGCTCCTGCGGCGCGTCGGGGATCGCTCGGGCGCGGAGCAGAAGCTCGACGAGCACATCGCCTCGGCCCTGGGCGCCGGGCTGGCGCAGTACGACTTCGATGAGCTGGTCAACACCGACCCCGAGAAGGTGAAGCTGGACGAGCTGCTGGGCAAGGTCAAGGACAATCTCGACCAGACCATCGCCGACCGCAGCTACGGCTTCGTCATCGACAGCATCCGTTTCACGCGCCTCAGCTATCCCGACGCCACCCTCGACGCCGTCTTCCGCCGCATGCAGGCGGAGCGCAAGACCATCGCCGAGACCTACCGCGCCGAGGGTACCAAGGAAGCCACCGTCATCAAGTCCAAGGCCGACCTGGACAAGGAGAAGCTCCTGGCCGACGCGCGGCAGAAGGCCGACAAGATCCGCGGCGACGCGGAGCACGAGGCGGCCTCCATCTACGCCGAGTCCTACAACGCCAGCCCCGACTTCTACCGCTATTGGCGCAAACTGAAGGCCATGGAGAAGGTTATCGACGAGAACACCACCATCTACATGACGCCCGACGTGGATCTGTTCTCGCCGCTCATTTCGCCGCCGCCCGGCCACTGACGACAGGAGGCGAGACACCATGGAAGCCATCAAGCGCCTCTTCCGCGGCTGGTCGTGGGAGCATTGGTACAACCTGGCGCGCGAGGACCTGGACGCCGCCATCGGCGGCGTGCGCCACACGGCGAAAGTCCTGGCCGGCATCGCGGTGGCCATCTGGCTGGTGTCGGGCACGCACGTCATTCGCCAGAACGAGGTGGGCCTCAAGTCCGTGTGCGGCCACCTGCTGCGCGGCACCGAAACGCCCGGCCTGCGCTTCCGCCTGCCGTGGCCGCTGGGCGCCGTGCGCCGCGTGCCGCTGCAGACGCAGCAGCGCGTCACCGTGGGCGTGCCGGCCTTCCCCACCGACGTGGCCGGCGACGACAAGCTGGCGTTGCTCAAGGGCTTCAGTGACAACAAGAAGCCCGTCCTGGGCGATGGCTTGGTGCTGCTGTCGGCGGACCACAACGTGCTGCTGGTGCAGGCCGTGGTGCAGTACATCATCGTGGATCCCAAGCGCTACGTCTACGGCTCGGAGAACGCCGAGCTGGCCGTCAAGCGCGCCGCCACCAACAGCCTGCTGGCCTGCGCGGCCGTCACGTCGGTGGACGATCTGCTCACCACGGCGCGCGTCGAGGTGCAGAAGCAGACCCAGGAGCTGACCCAGCAACAGGTCGACGCCATGGATCTGGGGCTGCGCGTGGTGGGCGTCGAGCTGCAGCAGGTCTCGCCGCCGGAGCCGGTGGCGGAGTTCTTCCGCGGCGTCAACGGCGCCCGCGAGGAGCGCAACACCACCGTCAACCAGGCCAATCAGTACGCCGGCGAGAAAGTGCCCGAGGCGCAAGGTGAGGCCGACCGCCTCGTCAAGGAGGCCGAAGCCTTCCGCGAGTCGCGCCTGGCCGCCGCTCATGGCGAAGCGTCGCAGTTCAACGCCCTGGCCAGCGAGTTCAAGAGCAACGGCGTGACCACCGCCGAGCGGCTGCGCGACGAGACGGTGGAAGCCACCATGGCCAAAGCCAAGAAGGTGCAGGTGGCCGGCGGCGTCGACGTGCGCATCACCGCCCCCAATCCCGCCGATGCGGCATCGGGCGCCGGCACGTCGAGCGCCACGCCCGAGAAGAAATAGGAGCCCGCCATGGCCGAAGCGATGCTGCCGGGCACGGGGATGCACCGCGGCGACTACGAGGACGAGCCGCTGCGGCCGGTCGAGGCCGAGCCCGAGATGGAGCTCGACTTTTCGGTCATGGTCGGCATCTCGATGCTGTGCGCCACCTTCCTGGCCTTCGGGCAGGCGGCGGAATGGCGAGCCGCGTCGCCGGCGTTGGCCACCACCTGCTTCGTGCTGGCCGTCATCGCGGGCGGCGCCGTGCCGCTGCTGGAGGCCCTGCCCAACGCGGCGCGCCTGCAGTTCGAGATCGACGGCCTGATGGTGCTGGCGGCGTTGTGCGCGGTGTTCCTGGGGCGCCCCCGCGAAGGCGCCATCCTGATGCTGCTCTTCTCGCTCAGCCACGGCTTGGAAGCCTATGCCATCGGCCGCACCCGCAAGAGCCTCGACGATCTCAAGGAGCACTGGAACGAATCCGCGGTGCGACTGCGCGACGGGCAGGAAGAAGTGGTGCCGATTCGCGACCTGGCGGTCGGTGACCACGTCATCGTGCGGCCCGGCGAGCGCATCGCCCTCGATGCCGTGGTGCTGCGAGGCAACTCCGCCGTGCACGAGGCGGCCATTACCGGTGAGCCCCTGCCGGTGGACAAAGGGCCGGGCGACTCGGTGTTCGGCGGCACGGTCAACGACTACGGCTCCATGCTGCTCGAGATCACCAACACCGCCGGCGAGTCCACCCTGGCCAAGCTGATTCGCCTCGTGGAGAGCGCCCAGGAGCAGGAAGCCCTGACGCAGCGGGTGGTCAAGTGGACCACGGATCGCTACAGCACCCTGGTGCTGGCGGGGTCGTTCCTGGTCTTGATCATCCCCTATATCTACCTGCGCGTGCCGTTCGGCGATGCCCTCTACCGCGCCATGACGCTGCTGGTGGTGGCTTCGCCGTGCGCCGTGATCGTGGCCACGCCATCGGCCCTGTTCTCCGCCATCACGGCCGCCGCGCACCGCGGCATTCTGCTCAAGGGCGGCGTTCACATCGAAGCCGCCGCCGCCGTGCGCGTGGTGGCCCTCGACAAGACCGGCACGCTGACGCGCGGCAAGCCGGAGGTGACGGCCATCCGCGCCGTGGCGGGCCTGACCGAGAACGAGTTGCTGGCATGGGCGGCGGCCGCCGAGCAGCTCAGCGAGCACCCCCTCGCCAAACCCATCGTGGTCCTGGCCCAGAGCCGCAAGCTGACCCTGGCGGCGGCCACCGACTTCCGCGCCGTGGTGGGCCGCGGCGTGTCGGCCCAGGCGGCCGGCAGACAGGTGCGCGTCGGCAGCCGGCGCTGGCTGGCGTCCGAAGGGCTGAGCGTGCCCGACGCCCTCACCGTGCAGGAAGACCCGCTGGCGCATCGCGGCGAGCGCGCCCTGTTCGTGGCCCTGGACGACGCCGTGGTGGGGTTCATCGCCCTCGCCGACACGCTGCGGCCCGAGGCCGCCGACCTGGTGCGCGATCTCAAGAGCACCGGCATCCGCCGCGTGGTGATGCTCACCGGCGACACGGCCGCCGCCGCCGAAGCCATCGCCTCGGCCGTCGGCCTCGACGAATACCGCGCCGAGCTGTTGCCGGGCGACAAGCTGGCCGCCATCGACGATCTGCGCAAGACATACGGCCGCGTCATCATGGTGGGTGACGGCGTCAACGACGCCCCGGCCCTGGCGCGCGCCGACGTGGGCGTGGCCATGGGCGGCATCGGCAGCGACCTGGCCCTCGAGAGCGCCGACGTCATCCTCGTCAAGGACGACCTGTGGCGCCTGCCGGCCTTCATCGACCTGGCCAAGGTCGCCACGCGCACCGTGCTGCTCAACCTGCTGTTCGCCCTGTCCGTGATCGTCATCATGGTCATCATCGTCTTCGCCAGCGGCACCGGCGCCGGGCGCCTGACGCTGCCCAAGGCCGTCGGCTTCCACGAGGGCAGCACCCTCCTGGTGGTCTTCAACGGCCTGCGCCTGCTGCGCTGGCGCAGCCGCTACGACGCCAAGATGAGCAGCCCCGACATCGAGACGCGCGACGTGGTGGCCAAGCTGGCAGCCGAGCCCGACGTGGCGCTGTAAGGCGGGGAGCGGGCGTCGGGCGTCGGGCGTAGGGGACAGACGCGCCTTCGGCACGGCGCCGAAGGTGCCGAGCAAACCAGCCCAGGGCAACGCCCTGGGTGTTCGGTGCCCTGCCCGCATCGACACGCTTGACTCTCCGCCCCTCAAGTGCAATACTATTGCATATGGCGGACGAGGTGAGGAACATGGGCACCAACTGGGCGCGAGTCGAGTCGGTCTTCGGGCTGGTGGTATTCGGGATGCTGGCGGCGGGCTGTCACAACCCTGCGCCGCCGCCGACGACACCGGTGGTATCGGCGCCGCCACCTCCGCCGCCATCCAAGACCGCCCTGACGGTGGTGGCGACCATTTTGCCGGTGGCGGACATCACGCAGCAGTTGGCGGGCCCGGACGTCAAGGTGGTCAACCTGCTGCCGCCGGGGGTCAACGTCCACACTTTTGCCGTCACGCCGGACACGGCCAAAGCGGCCGAGGATGCCACCATGGTGGTGCGCATCGGGCCGGGCATGGACAACTGGGTGGACAAGCTGACCACCGGCGGCGCGCCGAAGACGGTGGTGACTCTGGTGGACTTCAACAAGACGCCGCTCAAGTGCACCGACGAGGACGTGGTGGACTCGGCCGGCAAGCACGTGGACAACGATCCGCACGTGTGGCTGGATCCGGTGCGCATGCGCGACGATTTCGCCCCGGCCATCGCCGACGCCCTGATGAAGGCCGAGCCGGCCGACGAGGCCGGCATCAAGGAGCGGCTGGCCAAGGTGCAGAAGACGCTGGGCGACCTGAACGACGACATCGCCAAGGAGCTTCAGCCGGTCAAGGGCAATGGCTTCATCACCTCCCACGGCGCGTGGAATTACTTCACGGACCGTTACGGTCTCAAGGAGCTGGCGGCCATCGAGCCGCAGCCGGACCAGGATCCGTCGGCGGGCTGGCTGAAGGAAGTCATCGACAAGGCCAAGTCGGAGCACGCCAAAGCCGTGTTCACGGAGCCCGAAATCAGCGACAAGCTGGCCCAGACCGTGGCGCAGGAGACGGGTTTGAAGGTCGGCGAGCTGGATCCCCTGGGCAGCGCCGCCATCGCCGGCCGCGACAGCTACGCGGCGCTCATGAAGTACAACGCCGACCAGTTGGCGAAGGGGCTGCAGTGATGGAAGAGGCGGACGGGCGCGCCCTGGTGGTGTTCGACAACGTGTGCTTCGCCTACGGCGCGACGCAGGTGCTGCGCGGCATCAGCTTCGAGCTGCCGCGGCGCAGCTTCATGGGTCTGGTGGGCGCCAACGGCTCCGGCAAATCCACCATCATGAAGCTGCTGCTGGGGCTGTTGGAGGCGGATTCCGGGCGCGTCGAGGTGCTCGGCCACACGCCGCGCGAGGCGGCGAGATCGGGCTTGATCGGCTACGTGCCGCAGCGCGAGAGCTATCGGCGCGACTTTCCGCTCAGCGTCCACGACGTGGTGCTGATGGGCCGCAGCGGGCGCATCGGCCTCGGCCGCACGCCGTGCCGAGCGGACCGCGCCAAGGTGTGCGAGACCCTGGAGCGGCTCGGCGTCGCGCACCTCGAGCGCAACATCTTCGGTGAGCTGAGCGGCGGGCAGCAGCGGCTGGTGCTGCTGGCACGCGCCCTGGCTCAGGACCCGAAAGTGCTGTTCATGGACGAGGCCGACACGGGTTTGGACGAGGAGCGGCGCGCTCAGATCTACCATCAGGTCAATGACCTGCGCCGCACCCATGACCTGAGCATCCTGGCCATCTCGCACCAGCTCGATCTGCTGGCTCACATGGTGGACGAAGCCGTGGCGCTGCGCGACGGCGTGGCCGTGGAGTGGTGCCCCGAGTGCATGCACCATCCCACCACCGAGCCCGAGCCGCGGCCGGTGCACGCCACCTTGTTGGGAGCGGTGCGGTGAGGTCGTTGGTCGACCTGCTGCACTACGGTTTCGCGCAGCGCGCTCTGCTGGCCGGGGTCTCGGTGGCCGTGCTGGGCGGCGTGGTGG
>Ga0181528_10002930_pt1 | contig 10524 bp, 9 predicted proteins | sample PEATcosm2014_Bin_47_FD_119742 | JGI IMG/M metagenome (GOLD analysis project Ga0181528, IMG submission 119742) | Peatland microbial communities from MTU Mesocosm Facility, Houghton, MI, USA - PEATcosm2014_Bin10_10_metaG | ecosystem: Environmental > Terrestrial > Soil > Wetlands > Peat | place... | reverse complement strand
CCGACTTGCGGCTGGCCAGCGCCGCGCCTTCCGCGTTCTGCCCGATCTCGCTGATGGTGGACGTCATCTGCTCTGCCGCCGCGGCAATCCGGTTGGTCTGCCCCGATTGGGTTTGCGCATTGCGCTTCGAGTTCTCCGCGCGCCGGTCCAGGTCGCTGCTCGCCTGCGACAACGTCTCGGCGCTTTGCGTCAGCGTCCGCAGCACATCCCGCATCGCTCCAACACTGGTATTGATGGCCGTGGAAAGCTGGCCCAACTCGTCCGCGCCCCGCGCCTCCACATGCGCCGTCAGGTCTTTCTCCGCCAGCCGCTCCAGGGCATGCCGCGCCGCATGCAATGGAGGAACAATCAGCCGCGTCATGGCCATGCCCACAATCGCGCACAGCAGCACCGTAATCGCGATCAGCGCGCAAGTGGTGAACAGCAGCGTGCGGATCAATCCAATTGCCCGCGCCCCTTCCTCGGCGCCCGCCTTGTTGTTCAACGCGACGTCCGCCTCCACCGCATCCACTGTTGCGTTGTACAGCTTCACCGCATCGCCATACAGCAACAGCTTCGACGCCCCAGCCGTGTCCCCTGCGTCGGCCAGCTTCCGGCTCTGGTCGCTCAATGCCACATAGGCATCCGCGTTGGCGCGCAAGGCCTCGAATAGCTCCTTCTCCCCAGGGGCCGTCACAAGGGGCTCGTAGGCCTGCATGGCCTCGCGGTACGAGGCAATGTACTTGATCCGCTTGGGCGTCAGCCGCGCCATGCACTCCGGCGTGTCGCACAGCAGCAGCAGGGCATCCGTGCGCCGGATCGTCGAAACCGAGTAGCGGATATCGCCCAGCGCCTTCATCGATGGCATGCGGCCGTTCACCATGTTTTCGGCGGTGGACCGGACCTTCAAAAATCCAAACAGTGCGGCGGAGCCCAAAAACGCGGTCAACAAGCAGACCATTCCAAAGGCATAGAAGAACTTGCGTGCTACGCGCAGGTCGCGAAATGCCGGCATAGTGAAAGTGGCCCTTCCGGAAAAGTGTTCTCTCAAGGGGATCCCGAGAGTCATCTGTGCCCTCTATCGGCAAACCGGCAAAAGAAATCAGCAATTGCACGTCGCGGGAAGAGTTAGAATCAGCTGATTTTTCGTATTTGGCGCAGATGCTCAGGAAAGGGAATCGACAGAGGAAATTTCGAATCTCAAGCGCTTCTTTACTTGTCGGTCCCTCGGCTGTTCTTTTTCTGTCGAGGGCGCAGGGGCATTTACGGGCTGCGGAGAAACTCGGTTTCGTCTGGCTTTGTAACCGGGCACGACTTTAGTCGTGCCGATAAAGCCAATTAAATGATCAGGGCTTTAGCCCCTGCTGAGGCTCATTCGAGCGATTTACTCAACGCCAGGCTCTTTTCCGAAGCCTGTTTCGATCGGGTCCTTCAACTATTCGACCCTTGATTCATTGAAAGTGCACTTCTGATTCTTGATTCCGCGGGCCATGCCAGGAAACTGCCGCACAACAGGCGCCGGTTGACCACCCGAAGCGCATTTCCGTATGCTGCGTGGGTTTCCACGAGGGCTCGCACCCACGGCTTGAAACGCGATGGGAGAATTCGTATGAACCCGATTCCTGTTCTAGACGAGACAACTTCCGAAGTTTCCGCTGCTCCATTCCTGGTCCGCCGCGCCGCCGTGCTGGGCGCAGGAACCATGGGATCCCGCATTGCCGCGCACCTGGCCAACGCCGGCATCCAGGTGCTGCTGCTCGATATGGTTCCCGCCATGGTCCCGGCCGCCGTTGCTTCGGAAGCCTCCCAACCGCGCAACCGCCTGGCCCTTCAGGCGCTGGAAGCCCTTGGCAAGGCCAAACCCGCAGCCTTCTACGACCCGGCGCAGACCTCGCTCATCACTCCCGGCAATTTCGAAGACGATCTTGCCAAACTCGCCCAGTGCGACTGGGTCATTGAGGCGGTTGCCGAGAGCCTGGCCATCAAGGCCGACCTCCTCTCCAAAGTGGCGCCGCACCTGGCCCCCCATGCCCTGCTCACCACCAACACCTCCGGGCTGCCGGTCAGCCGCATCGCGGCTGGGCTGCCCACGGCGCGCGAGCGTTTCTTCGGAACCCACTTCTTCAACCCGCCGCGTTACATGCGCCTGCTGGAAGTGATTCCCACCGCCGACTCCAACCCCGCGCTGGTGGCTTCCTTTACCGCCTTTGCCGACCGCATTTTAGGCAAGCAAGTCGTCTTCGCCCACGACACTCCCAACTTCATCGCCAACCGCATCGGCATCGCCGTCATGTTCAACGCCGCCAAGCTAATGATGGAGCAGGGCCTTTCAATTGAGGAGACGGACGCCCTGACCGGCCAGGCCATCGGTTGGCCGCGCACCGGTACCTTCCGCCTCGCCGACATGGTGGGCATCGACATCCTCGCCCACGTCGCCGCCAACTTCCCGCAGGGTGTCAGCGGCAGCGGCTTTTTTCCCATCCTTCAGGAGATGGTCCAGCGCGGTTGGCTGGGCGACAAGACGGGCCAGGGCTTCTACAAGAAGACCCGTGCCGCCGACGGTTCCGAACAGCGCTTCGTCCTCGACCTCGCCACCTTCGAGTACCGCCCCGTCGTCAAGGCGGCTCTACCGGCCTTGGACATGGCGAAGAACGCCGCCTCCCTGCCCGAGCGCCTGCGGCTGCTTTTGGCCCCAGACCCCCAAAAAGACAAGGCCGCTCGCTTCCTCTGGCCCTTCCTCATCGCCCTGTGGAACTACGCCGCCGACCGTATCGGCGAAGTTGCCGGCGACGTTGCGTCCATCGACCAGGCCATGCGCGCCGGCTTCAACTGGGAAATGGGCCCCTTTGAATTGTGGGATGCGGCGGGCGTCGAATCCACCCTGCTGCGCATGACTTCTCTCGGAGTGCAGCCCAGTCCCCGAGTCGCCGCGCTCCTTGCCGCCGGGCACTCTTCCTGGTACGCCAACGACGGCCGGGAGTGTTTCCACCCCGAGCACGGCCGCTTGCAACCCGTCCCTTTGCAGCCCGGCCACGCCCGCATTGCCGACTTCCGCCGAACCCACGGAGCGGTCCGCTCCAATCCCGGTGCGTCGCTCATCGATATCGGCGACGGCGTTGCGGCAATTGAATTCCATTCCCCCAAGAACGCCATCGGCGGCGACATTCTTTCCCTTGTTTCATCGGCGCTTCACCCCGATTCCGCTGCCGTCCATGACTTCAAGGCCTTTGTCCTCAGCGGTGATCGCGACCACTTCAGCGTCGGCGCAAACCTCATGCAGATGCTCATGATGGCCCAGGAAGGCGAGTGGGAGGAGCTGGATGGAGTCATCCGCGCCTTCCAGCAGATGACCGCGGCCATCAAGTTCTGTCCCCGCCCGGTCGTCGTGGCGCCCTTTGGCATGACCCTCGGTGGAGGAGCCGAGGTCTGCCTGCACGCCGCGCGCCGCCAGCCTTTCGCTGAAACTTACATTGGGCTCGTCGAGGCCGGGGTCGGCCTCATTCCCGCCGGCGGAGGAACCAAGGAGATGCTGCTCCGCGCCATGGATGCGGCCGCAGCTCTCGCCCCGCCCGATCCGCGCGATCCGCCTGCCCGCTTCGCCCAGTCCGGCGAGCTTTCCACCGCCCTGCGCCGCGCCCTTGAAACCATTGCCCTGGCCAAAGCATCCACCTCCGCCGCCCACGCCCGCGCGCTGGGATTCTTTGCCCCATCCGATCGCATCACCATGAATCGCGAACGGCTGTTATTGGATGCCAAGGCCCAGGCCGCCACATTGGCCGAGGCCGGCTACACTGCTCCCCAGGCGCGTACGCAGATCCCGGCACCCGGTTCGGCCGCCTTGGCCACCCTCGAAACCGGCGTCTTCCTCATGGGCGAAGCCGGCTTCGCCTCCGAACACGACCAGAAGGTTGCCCGCTGGGTCGCTTACATCCTTGCCGGTGGCCGCGTCACCGCCGGAACCCTGGTCAGCGAACAGTACCTGCTCGACCTTGAGCGCGAGGCATTTCTCTCTCTCGCCGGCGAGCGCAAAACCCAGGAGCGCATCGCCCACACCCTCAAAACCGGCAAGCCGCTGCGGAATTGATGCTGCGGCGCGGTAACGCTGGGACAATGTTGTGAAAGGGGACGTCTCCATGGATCGCGAAAACGCCGAACAAAAACACGCTGGAAGACCGCGGCAGCGCAGGCCAAAGGTTATCGCCGAATGGCAGCCGACAAGAAGCGCGAAAGGGAAGCTGAGGAATGGACGGAAGGATTGATTGGCGACTCTCTGGAAGTTGACAGCGAATTGGAAGGCGTCTGAGCAAGCTACGAAGAAACCGAGTTCGTTCGGCTTTGTAAGAGGCGACGATTTCAGTCGTGCCTCATGCGCCGTAAAATCAACGTGGGCTTTACAGGCTGCGAAGGAGACTTACGGTTGGCAAGAAGCGTCAGGGCACGACTTCAGTCGTGCCGATAAAGCCAATCATATGAATGGGCTTTAGCCCCTGCGAAATGTCCTTCGGCCGCTCTGCAAGAGGTTCGGTTAATTCCATGGTTCGTGCAGCTCAAAGAAAGTCCGGGTTGCTCTCGTGCGGGTTGTTCCTCGCCTGCGCTTTCGTCTCCGCCCAACAGCAGCCCGCCGCCGCACCACTCGACATCTCCGGCCAGATCCTCCTCCGCGGCCGCCTCACCCCTTACCTCATCCGCCATTTGCCGGTCAGCTCCTTTCCCGAGCTCCCCACCACGGCGCAGAACTATCTCAGACAGCGCGGTTGCCTCATTCCCCAGACCTATCAGGCGCACGGACCGGAAAATGTCGTCCATCTCCGCCTGGAAGGCCCCAGCACCTCCGATTGGGCGGTGCTCTGCTCGGTGCAGCGAACCGTCTCGCTGCTGGTCTTCTTCGGCAGTTCCCCTGGCCAGCCGCACGTTTTGGCCACCGCGCAGGAGACCGAATGTTTGCAGTCCCACGACCCCAGCCCCGTTCTCGGCTTCAACTGGGGTATCGATGCCGCCTCGCCGCGGCGTATTCACGAGGCGCAAAGCGGCCTCAAAGAGCGCCAGCCCTGGCTCGACCATGATGCCCTCGCGGATTCGCTCCTCGATCGCCACACGGTCTATCATTTCTATTCCGGCACTGCCTGGACGCTGCTGAACGTTCCCGATAACTGAGCCGGTAGTTAGCACATGCGCCCGTGCCCCGTCATCCTGAGGGAGCGAAGCGATTCGAAGGACCTGCGTTTCGTTCCAGTGTTCTTTTGCCAAAAGGTTGGGAAACCAAGCACACGAATCATGGACCGCGAATCAAGGGCCGAATAAAGAGCAGTCAGCCCCGCCGCAGAGGCGCAATCGAGGATTTCCCCATGTCCGAAGCCGTTCTCGTCAGTGCCGTCCGAACTCCCGTCGGCCGCGCCCCCATGGGCGCGCTCTCCACCACCCGCCCCGATGACCTTGCGGCCCTCACCATCTGCGGCGCGCTCGACCGCCTGCCCGCTCTCGACCGCAACGAAATCGACGACGTCATCCTCGGCTGTGCCCAGCCGGAAGGCGAGCAGGGATGGAACATCGGCCGCTTTGCCGCCCTCCGCGCCGGTCTGCCCGTCACCATCCCCGGCGTCACCGTCAACCGCCTCTGCAGTTCCGGCCTTGAAGCCATCGCGCTCGCCGATCTGCGCATCCGCGCCGGCGAAAACCGCGTCATCGTCGCGGGCGGCGCGGAATCCATGAGCCTCATCCCCCTCGGCGGAAGCAGGCCATGCCCCAACCCCTGGCTCGCCGAGAACTACCCCGCCTCGCTGCTCACCATGGGACTGACCGCCGAGCGCGTCGCCCGCCACTATCAGGTTTCCCGCGAAGATCAGGACGCCTTCGCCTACGCAAGCCATAGGAAGGCCCTCGCCGCCCAGGCCGCCGGAGCCTTTGCCGAAGAGATCCTCCCCGTCACCATCCAGACCGTAACCCCAGGCAAAGAGCCCGGCAAGCCCATCCGCCGCGAAACGCTCTTCACCGCCGACGAAAGCCCCCGCTCCAACACTTCGCTCGATATTCTGTCGCGCCTCAAGCCCGCCTTCCATGCCCAGGGATCGGTCACCGCCGGCAACTCCTCGCCCACCTCCGACGGCGCCGCCGCCGTGGTCCTCATGGACTCCGCGCGCGCCCGTGAGCTTGGAATCGCCCCGCTCGGCCGCCTTGTCGCCTACGCCGCCACCGGCTGCTTGCCTGAGGAGATGGGCATCGGCCCGGTCACCGCCATCCCCAAGGCTCTCCAGCGTGCCGGCCTCACCCTCGCCGACATCGGCCTCATCGAGCTGAACGAAGCTTTCGCCGCTCAGGCCCTGGCCGTCATCCGCGCTCTCGACCTCGACCCCGAAAAGATCAACGTCAACGGCGGAGCCATCGCCCTTGGCCACCCATTGGGCTGCACAGGAGCCAAACTGACCGCTACCCTGCTCGCGGAGATGCGCCGTCGCAAGGTCAGGTACGGAATGGTCACCATGTGCGTCGGCGGCGGCATGGGTGCAGCCGGCATCTTCGAGAACTTAGCTGGAGGTAATGCATGAATCTGACTGGAAGGCCTATCTCGATCGCTTGTTCCGTTCTGCTCGCCGGATGCGCCCGTCTTGCCGCATCCCAAATGGTTGGAATGATGTTCGGGATGGGAGAATCCGGAGAAGAGGGGCCATTGGCAGCAGTTTTTCTGATCGTCACTGCACTTGGCGTCGCCGGGCTGGCTCTTGCCGCGCTCGGGTCTTGGACCCGGCATCCCTTCTTTCCCCTGATTGCAACGGCGGGCTTCGTTGGCGTCCTTCCCGAGGCGTTGATCTATTTGAGGCAATCGGCTGAGCCAACAATTTGGCAATTCAACAGTCCGTGGATCGCAGCGTCCGGCATTTTCGCATTCGTCCTGGATATAGCCGCAGGCTGGCTGTGCCTGCTTCGCTTCCGTCAACTCGTGCACAAAACCTCACTGCCGGCTCTCCCTTCTCAGGGATGAGTTGAATTGAGTCCGCCACAAAAACAAAAACAGCCGGGATCGCTCCCGGCTGTTTCGTCGAAATCCGATCTTCGTTTCGCTTACTTGGTGCCCAGAACCAGCGCCTTCAGGCGGGCGTTCAGGCGGCTCTTGTAGCGCGACACGGTGTTGAGGTGAAAGATGCCCTTCTGCACGCTCTTGTCGAGAGCCGACGTGGTCGAGCGGTACTGTTCCTGGGCTACTTTGATGTCGCCGGCAGCGAGTGCTTCGCGCATCGCGCGCAGGCTCGTGCGAACACGGCTGCGGTTGGCGCGGTTAACGGCGGAGCGCTTCACATTTTGGCGGGCGCGTTTCAGAGAGGATACGTGGTTTGCCATTGGATCCTTAGACCTGGAATGGGATGTAGTTCAGAATGCAACCAAAGCCGCATCCCTCGCAATTTCTTATCTTACGGGAACCGCGGTCCAGGGTCAAACGGATGCAGGGATCAGGGATCAGAGAACAGGGAACAGGGAACAGGGATCAGAGAACAGGGATCAGGGGTCAGGGACTGAGGGACTGAGACGCTGAGACGCAGGGAACAGGGAGAGAGGAAAGATCGGAGAGCACGGACAAAAAGGCACGCCCGCGAGAGGTTGCACAATAATCGAGCGTCGGGGGGCGTCGTCTCAGGAGCGAGATTGTCCACACCGGCAACGCTAAACTGTCCAGCAGCCGAACTACTCGCCACAGTCCCACAGTCCCTGATCCCTGACCCCTGATCCCTGTTCCCTGCCGTTAATTCCCTGCAAAACCCGAAGTAATCACCCACTTTTCATCAGAAATACGCTTTGGGCACATTGACGTGGGCCGCCGACGGCGCTACTCTCAAGCCCAGATACCGGATTTGGTCGCCTACACCATCCCGCGGTTCCGCTGTACGGCCCAGAGCTTCGGCCCAGTCTTGTGCCTGGCTCAGCGGCCCCTTCACAGTCCGTTTTCCGTTCATCTGGCCCTTCTTGAAAAAATCCCATCCGCGCAGAATCTGCCGCATTTCGCCTGTCGGCGACCGGCCGGCAAATCTGCATTCCATCCCGCACCCCAACAACACTTTGGAGGCTCACGAAAATCTTGAAGATCGCCCTGGAGATTACGCCCAACCTCGAGCCCTTGTTCGGGACTCGCGATGAAAACCTCAGCCTGATGGAAGACGCGCTCGGCGTGCGCATCGATCTGCGTTCCGATGCTGTGCACGTGCAAGGGCCGGAACCGGGTTTGAAGCGGGTTCGGCAGATCTTCGAGGACTTTGAGGCCTTGCGCAAGCAGGGCGTAAACCCCACCAACGGCGAACTCAACGGAATGCTGCGCCTGGTGGTCACCGATCCCGCCGTCACCCTGCGCTCGCTGGCCGACTCCACCAAGCAGCGCTCCACCGGCGTGAAGAGAGTGGTCCAGCCGCGCAGCGTCAACCAGCGCAAATACATCGAGGCCGTCGAGCAGAACGACATGACCTTCGGCGTCGGCCCCGCCGGAACCGGCAAAACCTATCTCGCTGTGGCCATGGCCGTAGCCGCCTACAACGCCAAGAAGGTCAGCCGCATCATCCTCGTCCGCCCCGCCGTCGAAGCCGGTGAGCGCCTCGGATTCCTCCCCGGTTCGCTGCAGGAGAAGGTCGATCCCTACCTGCGCCCGCTCTACGACGCCCTCTACGACCTGCTCGATCCCGAAAAGGTCGACAAGATGCTGGAGAAGAACGTCATCGAGGTCGCTCCTCTGGCCTTCATGCGCGGCCGCACCCTCAACGACGCCTTCATCATCATGGACGAAGCCCAGAACACCACCATCGAGCAGATGAAGATGTTCCTCACTCGTCTGGGCAACAACTCCAAGGCCGTCATCACCGGCGACATCACCCAGATCGATCTGCCCAACCCGCGCAAGTCCGGCCTGATCGACGCCATCAACGTCCTCGACGGCGTGGAAGGAATCCAGTTCTGCCACTTTGAAGACTGCGACGTGGTGCGCCACACCCTCGTCCAGCGCATTGTCCGCGCCTACGAGGCGGTCAAATCGCAGCAGCAGGAACTGCCCCTCAATCTCGGCGAAGCCATCCAGGTCGGCCCGCAAAGCACCGAGAAGCAACCCGCCGCCCACGCGCCCAAGCCGCAATGAAGTCTGATTCAACCGAGGAATGAATTGAAAGAAAACTGCGAACGAAAGCTGTTGGCGCACGCTGGAAGTGGTTCGGTCTCAAAAGTCCGCTTCAGGATGATGAGTTTTGCAGCTTTCGCGCTGGTTGCTTTGTCGGGATGCAGGGCGCAGCAGAATCCGCAAAAGATCGCGATTCCTGAGCCCTACACCCCGAATGAATACTCAGTGGGCTTTGACATTAGCTCTCTACCCGGAAGCATCGGGAGCAGCCAGTGGCTTGCTGTGCGAACGACAAATGGGAAGACCGCCAGATTTAGAATTGAACTCCGTCCTTCTGCTCCAGCCAAGGGACAGAACGCATCAGAGCCTAACTTCAGCTTTGGCGATGGTTCGTTCTTTTCCGAGCCTGACTCGGATGCAGCGCCCCTGATTGCGGATCTGAAGAAAGTGCTCGAAGCCAAACATCTTCCCGGAAAAGCGCAAAGAGCCAAGTCGCTTTCCTTTACCTATGCGATTCTTGGCTCCAACCAGTCTCGCGACTCCGGTGGAGGATTCAACGACCAGCCCGCAGGGGACTGGATTGCGATCAAGGTTTTCCTTGGCGACAATGACGAAGGAGAGTTCTTCCTTAATCTGAATCCTGTGCTTCACAAAGGGGAGTTTTCGGGGAGTTTTCCCTAAAGGATCCGGATTATGGGGATTATGTCCTCAAGAAGCTCGCAGCGGTCCTTTGACTCCCCGTTGTATGCGCCTGATTGGTGATCCCAAACCTTCTAGGAACGGAAAGGGAACCACTCCGTGCGCACATCTTGTTTTGTTCTCCCATTGGACGTACACTGAGATCGAACCAGAAGCTCAGGAGCATTCCGATGACGCAATCCACAGCCGCCGAAAGCCACGAACGCCGCGCCCGCGCCTTCCGGCTGGGGTTTCGCGTTGATGCCGAGACCAAGCGACTGGTGGAGCGGGCAGCCGCCCTCGAGCGCCGCAGCCTCACGGACTTCTGCCTCACCGCGCTCACCGAAGCCACGCATGCGGCCATCCTGCGCCATCAAAGCCTTGTTCTTTCAGAGCAAGACCGCGTAACCTTTTTCGACGCCCTTGTTCACCCGCCCAAGCCCAACGCGCGGCTCAAGCGGGCTTTTCGCATGGCTGAGGAGCGGGTCGCCGCCCGATGAAGGCGTCGGCCGGTCAATTTCATCTTGAGCCGCTAGGCAAGGCTCATGATCGGGCCGGTTTTCATTGCGGTGTTGAAAGTCTCGATCTTTACCTGAAAACTCAGGCGTCTCAGGACATGCGCCGCAAGGCGAACGCTGTTTTTGTGTTAGCTCCTGAAGACTCACCCAACCGGATTGCTGGTTATTTCACTCTTTGCGCTTGCGGGCTGGCTCCCGGCGTTATTCCCGAAGCGGCAAAGAAGCACATTCCCCGTTACCCGATGGTTAGCGCAACGCTGCTGG
>Ga0181528_10002929_pt1 | contig 10526 bp, 8 predicted proteins | sample PEATcosm2014_Bin_47_FD_119742 | JGI IMG/M metagenome (GOLD analysis project Ga0181528, IMG submission 119742) | Peatland microbial communities from MTU Mesocosm Facility, Houghton, MI, USA - PEATcosm2014_Bin10_10_metaG | ecosystem: Environmental > Terrestrial > Soil > Wetlands > Peat | place... | reverse complement strand
GAACTTTTTCGAGCTGGCTTAACACTGCGCCGTAAGCTTCAGGAGTTCTGTTTCGGATTGCTCATTTTCCGCATCTATCTGCAAGTAGATTGAGAATTGCGGCGCGGTCTCACCCGCGTGTCTGGAGATTTGTTTAAACAGTCCGGAGAACTAAACATGAAAGCCGCCGTTTGTTCCTCGACTCACTCGACGCCCGACCCATTTCTTCAAATTGAAGATGTTCCGCGCCCGCAAATCACGCTCGGGCATGTGTTATTGCGAGTAGTCGCCTGCGGAGTCTGTCGCACTGACCTTCACATCGTTGAAGGAGATCTTCCGTCGCTTCGACCGCGCCTGATTCCTGGCCATCAAATCGTCGGAGAAGTAATCGAAGGTGCGACCCCGGAATTGCCGCTGGGATCGCGCGTCGGTGTTTCTTGGATGGGTGGCGTCGATGGCGATTGCTGGTACTGCCATCACAGCATGGAGAATCTCTGCGACAAGCCGGTTTTCACCGGATACTCCGTGGATGGCGGCTACGCTGAGTATGTCTCGGCGCGCTCGGACTTTGCTTTCCCGTTGCCTCCTGGCTTGGATGATGTACACGTTGCCCCTTTGTTGTGCGCCGGCATTATCGGCTTTCGCAGTTTACGAGTGGCAGGAGTTCAGCAAGGTGAGCGGGTCGGCCTCTTTGGTTTTGGCAGCTCCGCAAGTCTGGCGATCGCCATTCTGCAATCGTGGAAGTGCGAAGTTTACGTCGTGACCAGGGGCGAGTCTCACAGAAAACTAGCGGCTTCACTGGGCGCGGCCTGGGTGGGTAAGGAAGATGAAAAGCCGCCCGTGGCGCTCGACCGCGCCATCACTTTCGCGCCCAGCGGAAAAGTCGTGGTGAGCGCGCTCGCGAGTTTGCGCAAGGGCGGTGTAGTGGCAATCAACGCCATTCATCTCGATCAGATGCCGGCCTTCGATTACGACAAGCTACTCTGGGGCGAACGGCAGATCCGCAGCGTGGCGAATATGACCCGCCAGGATGCCCGCGATTTTCTCCAGATCGCACATGATCTCCACATCCGTCCGAACGTTACCGTATTCGCCCTCGACGACGCGAATAGGGCGCTTGAAGCGGTCAAAAAAGAAACGGAGCAGGGATCGGCGGTGATCGTCCCTTAATCGATGCTCGCGCTGGATCAGCTTCGGCGCCTGACGCCAAGTGTGCCCCAGCGATTCCCGAGGGGCCAGCGCTATGCGCTATGGGCCTTCCACTTTCAGTTGCGAGAAGTGCTTCATTCTTACTTGGGCTGCAGGGCAGAGGCAGCAATGGGCTCCGCCGCCCCACCATGTTTTTCCTCGTGGCGCTTTGCATCAAGACGTTTTGCCTGGTCTTTTCCCGCCAGAATTACGATGCAAGCGCCCTCCCATGTGGACTTGCCTGCCGCTGGCGGAGGAGTGGCGTTGAGCGGCATTACACCGATGTTTTTCGAGTTCAGATGGAAGTGAAGTTCGAGGTAATGCGCGACCAGAAGCATGTGCGCCCTGGAGAGAACAAGCTGCTCCACGGGCGAAGCCTGAGTCGAGTAGCCTTCAATGACCATGGGCTGATTGATCGCGGAATCGTCTAAATTGCCGAGGACCTGGGCGATCATCAGCCTCCCAACAGGCGAAAGAATTTCATTGCCTTTGGCGTCTTTGGCAAAGTCATCGCCATTCAACCACGCACGGTAATTAGTGTGCTTGTCGAAAAAAGCGTTGCTTCTATACTGTTCGGGGGTTAAGCCCTGAAGACTGTAAAATCCGCGCTTTTTGAAAAACCCGCGGAAGAAAAATTCGTGCTTGAGAGCCTCGGTGTCGTCGGCCAGGTTCGAGGTTGCCTGGTTGACATTGGAAAGCGAATCGCGAATATTGCCGCCAGCGTCTGTACCGAATCGGTCCGGGCCAAGCGCTTCCGTGAGCGTATCGTTTACCTGCGCCGACGCGTGGCGGAGGTTGATCAACGTATCGTCCATTTTTTCCGGCAAGTTTCGCGATTGCACGTTGGCGACGATCTGCTTGACCTGCACGGATGCCTGGTTCAGATTAGCGCTTGCCTGATCCGCGTTCGCCACCACCTGCTTGACCTGGTCGGCAGTGACCTGGTCGTTGAGCAGCATACCCACCGTGCCTTTGCCGTTGCGGGCATCCGCGAGAATGCCGTTCGTATTGTCTAATGCGAGATTCAATTTGATGTGCACGTCGCCGACGGTTGCGCTGGCCTGGTCGATCACTCCCCTGGCCTGATCCATAATCCCGTTAACTTTTTCCAGCATGGCCGAGATCTCGACAGGTTCCTTACTCGGGAGCGTGTCACCGCTTTTCGCCTCCGGCGATTGGTCGCTCCCATCGTGGATCAGAAGGAATTTGTCGCCCACGATCCCGTCGGACTCGACGGTTACCACCGAGTCCTCGCGGATCAGGTGGTTAAGTTTTTCATCCACGTGCAGCCTGATCCGGAACTTCCCGGTTGGATGCGTGGGAATTTGGAGGCTGGTGACGTCGCCGGCATCAAAACCCGAGACCTGCACCTTGGACCCCGGCGCCAGCCCATTCACATTCGCCATCTCCGTGTAGAAATCGCGGTGATGGCTGAATGCGTCCTGGCGATTTCCGATTAAAAACAAGGCGGCGCCAAACAACAGCACCGCCGAGATGACGAACACTCCCGTGGCGGCGAGATTAGTTTTCATAGTTACGACTCCCCAATTAGCTGTCTTACGACCTCGTTCTCGCTGCCCTTCAGTTCTTCGAGCGTGCCGTATCCCACCACGCAGCCTTGGTCCAGCACCGCGAGTGTGTCGGCGATCTTGTGGGCTTCGCGAACATCGTGCGTAACAATGACCAGCGTAGTATGGCGTTCTTGTTTTACTTTGAGCAGCAGAGCATCGATTTCTCCGGCCGTGATCGGGTCGAGTCCGCTGCTGGGCTCATCTACGAGCAGTAGCGTTGGTTTGAGAATCAGCGCCCTGGCCAGACCCACCCTTTTCCGCATGCCCCCCGAAAGCTCGCCAGGAAGCTTGTCCTTGTCGTTCTCGAGGCCTACCTGGGCCAGCAATTCCTCCACGGTATTCTGAACTTCCGCAGCCGACATGTTTCTCTCGAAGTGTCGCAGCGGCACCGCCAGGTTATCGGCCACCGTGAAGGAATCGAACAGAGCCGCGCTTTGAAAAAGGAAGCCAATCTTCCGCCGCACCCGCGACAGATCCTTCTCCGGCAGCCGATCGATGTCTTCCGTTTCGATACTGACGCTTCCATTGTCCGGCCTTAGCAACCGAATCATCAGCTTGAGGGTGACGCTTTTGCCGGTGCCGCTGCGGCCCAGAATGCACAACGCCTTGCCGTCTTCGATTTGAAAGGAAACGTCCTGCAAAACTTTCCTGTCGCCAAAGGACTTGGAAACGTTCTTGAATTCGACCGCAAGCTTGTCGCTCACAGGGCTTTCCCCGGAAAGAGGAAGAAAATGAGTTTAACCAGGAAAACATCGGAAATAATCACCAGCAGCGAAGAGAGCACTACACTGCTGGTAGCGGCGCGGCGCACCCCAGCGGATCCTTCGTCAATGGTGTAGCCGTAATAGCAGGAAACGGCTCCAATGATGAATCCAAAAACGCAGGTCTTTAGCGTGGGCGCAATGAAGTTCACCCAACTCACGGTGCTGAAGGCGCGCTGCATATAGAGTTGCAATGAAATGTTCGAAGCCATGTGCTCGGAAAAAAATCCGCCCAGCAAACCGGAGAAATCCATAAACACCGTCAGCATGGGCAGCACCACAATGCAGGCCAAAACCCTCGTCACCACCAGGCTCTTGAACGAGTCGGCGGACATGGCTTCGATGGCGTCAATCTGTTCCGTGCCCCGCATGTTGGAAAGTTCCGCGCCGATACCGGCACCCACGCGTCCGGAAATGAGGAGGCCCGTCACCAGGGGCCCGAGTTCGTTAAAGAATGACGCGGATTGCAACGACGGAATCAATGCTTCCGCGCCGAAACTGACCAGAGTTCCTCGGGTATGGAGGGCCGTGACAACCCCAAGGGCGAGGCCCGCAGCGGCGATCAGCGGCAGCGAGCGCCAGCCAAGAACCTCGATCTGTATCAGGAAGAATCGCCATTCATAGGGCGGCGTAACCGCCGAGACCAGCGATCTGGCTCCAAAGCGGCTAAGCCCGCCAACAAAAGAAAAGAATCCCGTCGGGGTCGAGCTCATGGAAACAATCGCCTCTCGCTCATACCGCTCCTGAATTTTCCACGGCCCAGTCACCCTGCCTTGTATTCTTAAACAGCATTGCTCAACCCTTTCCCAAATACTGTGCACAATCGATCACTTCGGACGGAGGAAACCCTCCTCATGGGAGAACCGGGTTGACTCCCCGGCAATTTCAGCCCCAGCGCACCCCGCGCCGAACTCCACCTGCGACCTGAATACTGTCTCCAATTGCTCTGCCAGCCAAGCCAGCCCGTGTAACACTGTCACTGCGTTCTTGTACGGGCGTCCTCAATTGGCATTTCGTGAATGGGCGTTTCGTGTCAGACTTTTCGTGGGGAGCGCTCCACGTCGGCGCTTCGTAGGGGGCACTCCCATAAAAGGGTTCCGCTCTATGGGTTTCGTATCGGGGCACGCGTTTATGCGTGCCGTAAATGCCACGTTCTCGGCGCGCCTTCAAGCGCTGCTCTGCCGGAAGGGAGTTTCATTGCAAGCCGTTATGCTCAATACTCCTATGCTCAACGCTAATATCGATGCCCTGCCAGGGGGGATTCCGCCCCGATGAACCCCGCCGTCATTACCGCCCTCGCTGCCGTCGGAGGTTCCTGCGCTGGCGCCCTCGGCCCAGTCTTAAGCGCCTATCTGATCCAGCGCGGCACCGACCGGCGCGGCTCCGTCGACCGCACCATTGCACAGAGGCAGTTGCTGTATTCCGATTTCATCAAGGAAGCTTCCGCGCTCTATGCCCGGTCGCTCACCACCCAACTTGAGGATCTCGACGGTCTGATATCCCTGAGCGCCCTGTTGGGCCGCATTCATTTGCTGGCGTCTGATGCGGTCGTCGCGGAAGCGGAACTGTATGTCAGGTCGATCGTGAACCAGTTCGGCAAACCGAATCTCACCCTGGAAGACTTGCGCAAAGCCATTCCCTTGGCGGCACGGCCCGACAGCGGATTCAGCCTGGCGTGTAGAAAAGAATTGAATATGCTTGCGCAGTAATTCTCAGCTCAAATCCGATCAGGAGAAAGACACATCCACGTTCGTAGAATCCTTCATGCCGGATACCTGAGTCTCATTCGCAACCTATGCCGGCTCGCCAGATTTTTGTTGCTCGTCCCCTGCGGGGCCTGGCGGCCCTTTTCCTCCCTAACTCACGACGAGGTCAGTAAGTTCTCGCTCAGTCCGCATTCTGTTGTTTGCCCCGGTGCGGTGATTCTGAGCTAAATAGCAACTAGCGGCGCGACCAAGGCCAGGCCCACACAGCGACGAGGAGTCTTGCGTTCTTCCTGGGACATTACTTGTATCAGTTGTTCGGATTGGCGCCGGTGCCATGATCCTGGAAAACAATCGGTTGGCGAGGAGACTTCAGTCTGTTCCCGCCTCATCGATGGGACAGCGGTTGACGGTAAACCTCTGCACGCCGACGGGTGTGAGCCTATTGCTGGTGGCAAAACGCCTTGAGTCCTGGAAGCGGACGAGATACTATGCGCCCATCCATGATCGAAATCATGAAATCCTAAATTTGGCAGGCGCCCAAGGCAGATGGCGTGGCGTCTCTCCGCACCCAGCCACGCGCTCCACTGGTAGCGGGACCGGTCAAAATGCCCGGAGATAGGAGGGGAGTGTTGAACGCAACCGAAATTGCGGCTTTCAGAGCCAGCCTGCGGGGAGTTCTGATCGAGCCCGGCGATCCGGGTTACAACGCGGCGCGCGCGGTATACAACGCGATGATCGACCGGCATCCACGACTGATTGCACGCTGCGCGGATGTGGCCGACGTGATGGCGGCGGTGCAGTTCGGCCGGGAGCAGAAGCTGGTGGTGGCCGTCCGGGGCGGCGGGCACAATGCGGGCGGGTTAGGAATATGCGATGACGGGTTGGTCATCGATCTCTCAGCGATGAACTATGTTCACGTGGACCCCAAGAAGAATGGCGTGTTGGCGGGAGGAGGCGCGCTGTGGCGCGATGTGGACCATGCCACGCACGCCTTCGGTCTGGCGGTGCCTGCGGGGATTGTTTCAACTACGGGCGTGGGCGGGTTGACCTTGGGCGGCGGGATCGGTTACTTGACGCGGCGCTATGGGCTGACGATCGACCATCTGCTGGCAGTAGAAATGGTGCTCGCCGACGGGCGATTTGTGACCGCCAATGCCAGAGAAAATGCCGACCTCTTCTGGGCGGTTCGCGGCGGGGGTGGAAACTTCGGCGTCGTGACATCGTTTTTATTCCAGGGGCGGCCGGTGCACACCGTTTACGGCGGGCCCATGCTTTGGCCGATGTGGCGAGTGATGCAACTTCCAGGCTCGTCATGGCCCAAGCCAGCCCGGTCTTGATCTCATACCTCGTTCGTACCCCCTCTGGAAGTGCCATGTGGACAAGGATTTTGAAACGTTTTATAGTACGACCGTAAATTCAGGTCGAGAACGAGGACATAGCTCATGAGATCCCTGTTCCTGCGCGCGTTTTTTCTGGTAGTTGCCGTAGCCGCGATCTCCTCCGCCCAGGACTCGCACTATCGCCCCAAGGGGCAGCAAATTCCCGTGCCCGATTGCCTGACCATGAAAGGGCTCTGGGAGGGCGGATCGAGACCCTGCAGCCAGACGGAACACCAGGCATGGCTGGCCGACATCACGCACTGGAGAAACGAACGCCGCATCCGCGTCGGTTATGACGGAGGGCGTTACGCCTTGCCCGCCCTGCAGTGGACGCAATCGAGCTTCATCCAGCCCCAAATGATGGTGCAGGACCGGTACTTCTACGATCCCGTCGCAGGCAAGTACACCGTGGACCGATATCTCGACGACCTGCAGAAACGATACGGAGGGATCGATGCGGTTTTGATCTGGCCCACTTACCCGAATATGGGGATCGATGATCGCAATCAGCACGATTTGATTCGGAGCATGCCCGGGGGCGTCGCCGGCGTGAAAGAAATGATTGCCGACTTCCATCGCCGCGGCGTGCGCGTCCTGTTTCCGATGATGATGTGGGATCAAGGAACACGGGATTCGGGCACTCCCTGGCCGGACGCGATCGCCAGCCTAATGGCGGAAGTGGGCGCCGACGGCATCAACGGCGACACGCAGGACGGCGTCCCGCTGGCGTTCTCGATGGCCGCGGACAAGATTGGTCATCCCCTCGCCTTTGAACCCGAGGGCAGTCCTTCCGATGAGGCCCTGGCCTGGAACGTGATGACGTGGGGCCAATACGAATTCCCTTTCACTCCTCTGGTGGATAAATTCAAGTGGCTTGAAACCCGGCACATGGTGAACATTTCCCATCGCTGGAATCGCGACAAGACGGACGATCTACAGTTCGCTTTTTTCAACGGAGTGGGCTGGGAAAGTTGGGAAAACATCTGGGGCATCTGGAACGGAATCACACCGCGCGATGGCGAAGCGACCCGGCGCGTGGCCACGATCGAACGCGCGATCGCACCGTTCCTGGTGAGCAGGGACTGGGAGCCGATGTCTCCCATGCTGCGCTACGGGGAGTTTGCCAGCCGCTGGCCTCTCGGGGACGAGTCCCTGTGGACGATTGTGAACCGCAACGAATACGACGTCGCGGGCGAGCAGATCGAGGTGACTGGGCAGGGCGATCTCCGCTACTTCGATCTTTACCATGGAGTGGAGATCAAGCCTCAAAGCCGGCCGGGCGGCAAACTCGTACTTTCCTTTCCGGTCGAAGCCAAGGGGTATGGCGCAATCCTTGCGACCGACGCAACGCCGGATGGGAAGATTCTTGAATTGATGTCCAAGATGAAGGATCTCACGGCGAAGCCGCTGGCCGATTACTCGCACGAATGGAAAGTTCTGCCGCAGCAGATGGTTCCGATTCCGGCAACGAAAGCTGCCAGTGCTCCGCCTGCGAACATGCTCAAAATCCCCGAGGGCGATTTTGTTTTCAAGGTTTCCGGAATCGAGATTGAGGGCTTCAACGATATTGGCGTCGATGTGCAATATCCGTGGGAGGATTCGCCGCGGCGTTTTCACGAGCACCCGATGCACGTGGCTTCTTTCTATATCGATAAGTACCCGGTTACCAATGCTGAATTCAAGAAGTTCCTGGACGCCACTCACTATCATCCCAAAGACGATTTGAATTTTCTTCGCGACTGGAAGAATGGAAGCTATCCTGCGGGATGGGAAACCAGACCGGTGACGTGGGTCTCGCAGGAAGATGCGCGTGCTTATGCGAGTTGGGCCGGGAAACGCCTGCCGCATGAGTGGGAGTGGCAGTACGCTGCGCAAGGCGCCGACGGCCGCCTCTACCCTTGGGGCAACGAGTGGGACGATAGCGCCGTGCCCGTGGCCGATAAATCGCGCACTATGCGAGGTCCGGACATGGTGGATGCGCACCCGAAGGGAGCCAGCCCGTTTGGCGTGATGGACATGGTCGGAAATGTTTGGCAATGGACGGAGGAGTTTGTAGACGATCACACTCGCGGCGGCATTCTTCGCGGTGGCAGCTACTACCAGCCGCAGGGCTCGATTTGGTATTTTCCCCAGGCCTATAAACTCAATGAGCACGGAAAGCTGCTGTTGATGTCGCCCAGCATGGACCGCTCCGGGGGAGTGGGCTTCCGGTGCGTAGTAGACTCGCAGTGATCTCAAGCAGTTCCATGAAAGGGGAGGATTGCCAGCGGGTGACTGAACGCGGCAAGTCATGACAGCACCCGTGACAATGCGGCAAATCGCGGATCGCGCCGGCGTCTCCATCGGCACGGTTTCGCACGTGATCAATGAAACCGCGACGGTGCGGCCCAAGCTGCGCGAACGTGTGATCGATGCCATTCGCAGCATGGGTTACCAGCCCAGCGCGCTGGCGCAGGGACTGCGAAAAAATCGCACCAACATGCTGGGCATGGTCATTCCCGACATTACGAATCCGTTTTTCCCCGGAGTGGTTCGCGGCGTCGAAGACGTAGCTTATAAACGTTCTCTTCGCGTAATCCTGTGCAACGCCGACAATGACCCCGCCAAGGAAGCGTCGTATGTTCGCGAATTGCGCTCCTACAAGATCGCGGGCCTGCTGATTATTCCGGCGGTGAGCCCGGACATCGCCGGCCACCTGCGCGCCTACGCCTCGGCCTCGGTACCCGTGGTGTGCCTTGATCGGGTCCCGGATGGTTGGAAGGGGGACGCTGTGCTGGTAGCCAATGCGGAAGGCGCCTACCTGGCGACCCGCCATTTGATTCAGATGGGACACAAGCGCCTGGCGGTGATCGCGGGGCCGCTCAAATTGACCAATGCCGCCGAGCGCTTGAAAGGTTTTACGCGCGCCCTCAACGAAGCCCGGCTTGAGATTGAGCCGGAGTTTATTCAGGAGGCGCGCTTCGACACGGAAAGCGGTTATCAGGCGGCGCTTCGGCTGTTGCGCATGCTGCCGCGCCCGACGGCAATTTTCGCCTGCAACGACCTGATGGCTTTTGGCGTGCTTCAGGCGGCGCGGGAGCTCAAACTGCGATGCCCGCAGGATCTTTCCATCGCGGGCTTTGACAGTCTGGAGTTCACCCAGCTTACCGACCCATCCCTGACTTCGGTTTACCAGCCGGGGTATCAGTTGGGCGCGACTGCGGCGCGACTGCTGCTGCAAAGGATCGACGGGATGAAATCCCCTCCCAAGAAGGTTCTCCTGCCGACGGAGCTGAGAAAGCGCAATTCCGTGGGAGCGCCGCCGGCGGCCTCGGCCGCCGGCGCAAGACGAAGCCATGCACGCCAGCCGGCGGAGGGAATGCGTGGCTCAGCGTATTCCTAGCCGGGTTCCGTAGATTGCGGGCGAAAACAGTTCTTGACAACAGAAAACGGGCGGGAGTAAATTGCCAGTGGTCGCTTATTGAAACGTTTCAAACTACGGGTCACAGCGCCGTTTGGGTGACCTGCATTGTCCCAGGAGACACAAGATGCGAACCCCCTTGCCGCGGTTCATGGTTTTGCTTTCGGATGTTTGCGGATTCCCTCAGGCTTTCTTTTCCAGAATTTTCAGATTTCGTCTGCGTGCCCAGCCGAATTCCTTGCTTTCCCGGACGCCCATTCTGTGTGCCGCTCTGGCTCTACTCGCGCTGGCTTTGTCTCCCCACGCGGGCGCGCAGTTTGCCCAGCGCGGCGGCGTCGCCGGCACGGTCTTCGATGCTTCCGGAGCCGTTGTCCCCGGCGCGCAAGTCACTTTGCTGGACTCACAGAATCAAAGCCGGCAAATTAAAGCGGACAAGGCGGGGCACTTCGAGTTTGACAATCTCACGGCGGGGCAATATCGGCTCACCGCGTCGCTCGAAGGGTTCGAGTCCGAACAATCCCAAGCGATCACGGTGAATCTCG
>Ga0181528_10002927_pt1 | contig 10528 bp, 9 predicted proteins | sample PEATcosm2014_Bin_47_FD_119742 | JGI IMG/M metagenome (GOLD analysis project Ga0181528, IMG submission 119742) | Peatland microbial communities from MTU Mesocosm Facility, Houghton, MI, USA - PEATcosm2014_Bin10_10_metaG | ecosystem: Environmental > Terrestrial > Soil > Wetlands > Peat | place... | reverse complement strand
TTCCGCCGCACTGATGTTGTGCTCTTCCGTCTGCTTGTGGTTGTCGATGCTCTCGCATTATTCCGCGTTCCTCTTCGCAGCGAGCATGGGTCTCTACGTCGTCCTGCGGATGATCTGGCAGCGCCCGTCGACGTCGGTGATCGCATCCTCAGTGATTGTCTCGTGGGGTTTCGGTCAGGCGGTTGGAGTTGCACTCGGCGCGTTTCTCTATATCACGCAAGTGGCGAAGCTCGGTGCCGTTTATCCCGGAGACCCGTTGCGCCGTTTTGGCGATTTCTATCTCGCGGATGTTTACTTTCACTCCGCTAAAGATCACGTGTTGCCATTCCTCTATCGTGGCACCTTCGGAGTCTTCCGTTTCATTTGCGGACAACGAACCGCTGGGCATCTCACAACTGTGCTCTTTCTTGCAGGGATTGTTTTGCTACTTCGTCAAAAAAACAACGTGGGCCCAATTCGTCCTCGCATAGCTGCTCTCTTGCTGACTCTGCCATTTCTCGTCAATTGGGTCGCTGTGCTTACCGGCCTCTATCCCTACGGCCGCACGCGACAGTGCATTTTCCTTGCGATCTTCGGTTTCGCTGGAGTGAGCGTCTGCCTGGCCAGAATCGCGCGCGATCGCGCGGGACTAGGAATCGCTCTGGCCGTCGGAATCGTCGCCATCTGCCATATCTTCGGGACGCCGCACTCGCAGGACATGCTTGCTTTTGCCGAACAAAGGCACGAGCACATGGATCAAGCCATCGCGTTCATCGAAACGCACGTGTCGCAGGCAGATGTGCTCTTCACCGACAAGCCCACCAGCTTTCAAATAACTCACTACTTGTGCGGATCAACTCCTGTGAGCATCGAACAGAAAGCCGGATTCGATTCGTTTTCGTGCCGCGGCCTTCGCGTGATCGCGACCAATCTTTCGGATGGATCGCTTACGCCCCAGACTTTTCCCGGGAAGTTGCAAGAAATGCAGAGGGCTTACAACCTCAGTCCCGCGACCGGCGTGTGGGTAGTGCAGGCCGCATGGTCAACCGGGCTAGGAGAAACCCTGCGCACGCAGCCGGAGTTCTCCGCCATTCAGCCGCACGTTTTCGATCGTTACATCGAAATATTCCAGATGCCGCCGCAGCCCTCGCCCACGGCGTCTGCGCCGGCAAGTTAGAATTGCCCTTCCATGCCCGTCGACTTTCGAATCAAACACATCGCTGGCAGCGCCCGCCGCGCAAGTCTCATTACGCCACATGCCGAAATTCAGACTCCGGTCTTTATGCCAGTAGGAACCGTCGCCTCCGTCAAGGGAGTGTCGCAAGACATTCTCGAAGAACTTGGCGCACACATCATTCTCGGAAACACCTATCACTTGTACTTGCGCCCTGGCGTCGAAACCGTCCGCAAAATGGGCGGTCTGCACGGTTTCATGTCGTGGCGGCGCGCGATCCTTACCGATTCCGGAGGATTCCAGGTCTTCAGCCTAAGCGAATTGCGCAAGCTGAACGAGGATGGAGTGACCTTTCGCTCGCACCTTGACGGCTCGTCACATTTCTTCAGCCCCGAGAGCGCGATGGAAGCGCAGATCGGTCTCGGCGCCGACATCATCATGGCCTTCGATGAATGCACGGAATATCCCGCGGATCAAACACGCACGCGCGCATCCATGGAGATGACCGCCCGCTGGGCCGCTCGCAGCAAGAAATATTTCGAAGAGCATAAGCACGAAGTGCCGTGGAAGCAAAAGGTAGAGGCTAGTGGCCAGGGGGCAGAGGGTGGTGGCGAAGCGCGTTTCCCAGTCGCCCATACTCAGATCGATTCTGACTCCTGGCCACTGACCCCTGATCCCTGTTCTTCTCAGTCCCTCTTCGGCATCGTCCAAGGCGGCATGGACCGCGGCCTCAGAAAAGAATCTGCCGAACGCACCGTCGAGATTGGTTTCCCCGGCTACGCCATCGGCGGTCTCAGCGTCGGCGAGCCGCGCGAACTCACCCGCGAAATCGTCGAATCCACGCTCGAGCATCTTCCCAAGGACAAGCCCCGATACCTCATGGGCGTAGGAACGCCCGAAGAGATTGTTGAATACGCCAACCTCGGCGTCGACATGATGGATTGCGTCCTGCCCACTCGCGCCGCGCGGCACGGCCTGCTATTCACATCCGAGGGAAAAGTGTCGATCAAGCAGGCGCGCTATGCCCAGGATTCGGGACCGCTTGACCCAAATTGCGGCTGTCGTGTGTGCCGGCGCTATTCGCGGGCCTACTTGCGCCATCTTTATGCATCCAACGAAGTGTTGGCACAGGTCTTGAACACGATCCACAACCTGAGTTTCTACCTTGACACTATGCAGCGGGTGCGGCATTCTATCTCACTTGGGGAATAGTCCCGGTTTCACTCTGGCATGTGAGAGCCGGTATTTCATAGACTCAGCGGGACGAACTCCCGGATTCAAGCCTAGGCCGACGAACCCGGCCGAAGTCGATCCAAACCCCGTGGTGAAATAACATCTCCCGCGGCGCTGGTAGGCGCGGGCATTTTTTCGCGGATTCATCCGCTGACCTCAAAAGAGCATGCAATATATCTTGGCTTTGCAGACTGGTGGCGGCGGTATGAGTTGGATCAGTATTGCTCCCCTCATTTTCATCTTCGCCATCTTTTACTTTCTCTTGATCATGCCGCAGCAACGCCGCCAGAAAAAATGGCAGGCTATGCTCGATCAGCTCAAGACCGGAGACAGGGTGACCACCAGCGGCGGCTTGCGGGGAACCATCATGGCGCTCAAGGACGATTGCATCCATCTGCGCGTTCCTCCCAACAACCTCCTGCTGGAAGTGACCAAGGCCTCCGTGACGCAAGTGACTACGTCCGAAGACGAAGTGAAGACGAAATAAGGGATCAGAGGTCAGGGGTCAGTAGCCGACCCGGAATTTAGCTGACCCCTATCCCCTGGACCCTGGATTTTATGACCAAGAATCTTCTCTGGAAGTTGCTGTTCATCGTCGGAATCATGCTCTTTTTCCTCTTCGGAATCTTCGGAGTTCCGAAGGGTCTTTCTGGTTCCAGCCTGCTGGCCGCTCTGACCGACCATATCCACCTCGGCCTCGATTTAAGCGGTGGAACGCACCTGATTCTCCAGGTCCACGTCAACGACGCCGTGAACGTCGACGCACAAAACGCGATTGAAATTCTGAAAGAGCAGCTGCGCAGCCGGAAGATCGACTACAGCGATATCTCCCAGCCCGACCCGCAAAACAGTCCCGATCACGTCGTTTTGAAAGGCATTCAGCCGGGCGCGCGCTCGGATTTACTCAGCATCGTGCAGGATCACCTGCCTGAGTACGACCTTACCGGCGGCGCAGAAAATACCTGGAACTTGTCGATGAAGCCTTCCATGCTCTCCGACCTGAAGAGCAAGGCGGTAACGCAGGCCATCGAAACCATTCGCAATCGCATCGACCAACTCGGCGTTAGCGAACCGACGATTCAGGAACACGGCCTTGGACAATATCAGATTCTGGTGCAATTGCCCGGCGTCGACGATCCAGGACGTGTGAAAGACATCATGCAGTCCACCGCCATGCTTGAGATCAAGCAGTCTCTTGGTGGACCCTTCCCCAGCGAGCAGGCTGCCCTGCAAGACAAAGGCGGGGTTTTACCCGCGGATTCTATCCTTCTCCCTGGTCATGCGATGCCCGGAACTGCCGATGAGGGGCAGTCTTGGTACTTGGTGTCGCGGGTATCCGCTGTCAGCGGCAAAGACCTTCGCGACGCTCAGCCTAGCAGCGATCAGAACGGCCAGCCGAGTGTCAGCTTCACGCTGACCGGCGAAGGTGGACAGCGCTTCTACAACTTCACCTCTTCGCATGTTGGTGACAGCCTTGCCGTTGTGCTCGACAACAAGGTGCAGGAAGTTGCCAACATCAAGGAGCCGATCCGCGATCGCGGCGAGATCAGCGGTGGCCGCATGAGCGATCAGCAAGCCAAGGATCTCTCGATGATCCTGCGGTCAGGCGCTCTTCCCGCCAGTATCAGCTATCTCGAAGAGCGCACCGTTGGCCCGTCGCTCGGCGCAGACTCCATCCGCTCCGGCGTGCGCGCTGCCGTGATCGGCATGGTCGCCGTCCTGATCTTCATGCTCGTCTATTACCGTGGAGCGGGAATCAATGCCGATGTAGCCCTGATCTTCAATCTGATCATCCTGCTCGGATTCCTGGGTTGGTCCACGATCGCAGGCGTCAATGTCGCGCTCACCTTGCCCGGAATTGCCGGAGTCATCCTCACCGTCGGTATGGGCGTGGATTCCAATGTGCTGATCTTTGAGCGCATCCGCGAAGAGTTGCGCAACGGTAAAACGCCGCCATCCGCTGTCGATCAAGGATTCAGTCATGCCTGGATCACGATCGTTGACACGCACGTGACGACCATCGTTTCAGCGGCCATTCTCTTCATCTTCGGAACAGGTCCGGTCAAAGGATTTGCCACCACGCTCACCTTCGGTCTGCTGGCAAACCTGTTCACGGCCGTCTTCGTTTCACGCGTCATCTTTGAGTGGGTGCTCAGCCGCAAACAACGCGGCGAAGCGCTCAGCATTTAGCTAAGTCTTAGAAAGATAAGGGGCTAGACAACCGGTGGAGTTCTTTCACGACGTTAACATCGATTTCCTTGGCAAGAAATGGTACTTCCTCGCCTTTTCGCTGATCTTCAGCGTTGCGGGGCTGTTCTCCATGTTGTTCTGGCATCACATCCCGTGGGGCGTCGATTTCCGTGGCGGCACGCTGGTCTATGTGAAATTCGCGAATCCCCCGGATCTGGGAGCGATTCGCACCGCCCTCGATCGCGCCGGCCTTCACGACCCGAAGATTCAGCCCTACGATCAGGCGTCCCTTCACGAGGTTCTGATTGATCTTGACGTTCGCGAGACCAGCGAAAAGGCCCTCGATCAGGGCAAGCAAAAGATCATTCAGGCGCTGGAATCCAACGTCCCCGCAAACAAAATCGACCTGAACAACGCCAGTTCCTTGGCAATCAAGAATTTTCTGATGGATAAGGATCCCATGCACTTGGGAACCGATGCCGACCAGAAATATACGGCGCAGGCGCAGGCCGTCGCGAGTTATCGCGATAAAGTGCTCGGCGGTGTCTTCAATTCGTTCGATCAATTGAAGGGCGCGCCCAACGTCGACCCCTCAGTCGCCGCCGCCATTCCTGATGGCTTTTACCTCTCCGATTTCGGGGTTTTCAACGTAGAAATCGTCGGTCCGCAGGTTGGCGGTCAATTGCGCACTCAAGCCGGATTAGCCACCCTGTATTCGCTGATCGGAATGCTGGTTTACCTGGGATTCCGTTTCGAGTGGATCTACGGCGTGGCCGCAGTCGTCACCGTTTTCCACGATACCCTGATCACTGTAGGAGCCTTTTCTCTCACCAACACTGAAATCTCACTGACAGTGATTGCGGCCATCCTCACCCTGATTGGTTACTCCAATAACGACACCATCGTGGTATTTGACCGTATCCGCGAAAACATTAAGCTGATGCGGCGCGAAAAGCTCTCCGAAATCGTCAACCGGAGTATCAATCAAACTCTTAGCAGAACCATCTTGACAGCAGGCCTGACCTTCCTTACTGTACTTGCTCTCTTCTTGTTCGGCGGAGAGGTGCTTCGTGGATTTAGCCTCGCGCTGGTAATTGGCATCTTAATCGGAACGTATTCGTCCATCGCGATTGCGGCTCCAATCCTTGTCGCTTATCAGGATTGGCGCATTGAAAAAGGCAAGCGGCCCGTCGCCATGCCTGGCAAAGCTAGGTAAGTTACCCGATGGCGTCATTGAAATCATTGCGTTACGCCTTCATATGTACGCTTTCGAAGGCCTTGCTCGGCGCGCCTCTTGGTCAAATTTCGGCCACGGCGGTGCCCATAGAAACTGGGAGCAAAGGAGAAGTCGTCGGTGTCTAAGTATCCGTAGGGGTCCATGAAGTTTGGGGAGAATCACAATGTTTGAAGACAGCCTTATCGAGTCCGGCGGCAAACTCAAGACGAAGCGGGGATGGACGTCAATCATCTCGTTCCTGATCCAGTTCATGATCATCGGCGTCATGGTGCTGATCCCGCTGATTTTCACCGAAGCCTTGCCCAAGACCGTAACTCTCGGATTTTTGGTGGCACCACCCCCGCCGCCTCCACCACCTCCACCTCCGGCCGCAGCTCCGGTCAAGATCGTTAAGCAGATTCAGACCGATATCGTGAACGGTGAGTTGCGCACTCCAACCAAGATTCCCAAGAAAATCCAGATGATCAAGGAGGACGAAGCTCCTCCGCCGGTCATGGCTTCTACTGGTGTCGTCGGTGGTGTCCCCGGTGGAGTACCCGGAGGCTCCATGGGTGGAGTGATTGGCAGCGTGCTGAGCTCCACGCCGGTCGCTGTTCCGAAGATTGCCACACCGCAACGCGTGCGTGTTTCGTCGGGTGTACAATCCGGACTTTTGGTTCGGAAAGTTCCGCCTGCGTATCCGCCGCTGGCGCGTCAGGCTCGCATCCAGGGCACGGTACTTCTGCAGGCTGAAATCAGCAAGGAAGGCAACATCATCAACCTGCAGTTGATCAGCGGTCACCCGATGCTGGCTCCGGCCGCGATCGAAGCCGTCAAGCAGTGGAAGTACAAGCCCTACCTGCTCAACGGAGAACCGGTCGAGGTCGAAACGCAGGTGCAGGTGAACTTCACGCTTGCTGGAGGTTAAACCTTTCGCGAGCCTCTGCGTTTGCAGTTACAGGTAAAAGTGTGCATGGCCCTCCCCTCCTACCTCAAAAAGGGTGCTGGGAAGGGCTTTTCGAAGAGGCCGGACTGGCCGCTTCTTGCATCAAAGGCAACGCAGTCCGACCGTGCGACGAAATAAAGTCGCACACCCGCCGGCAGTCGAGCATTCCTGGCCAGCGGTTGGCACCTCAAAGCGCATCAAAGTGTCCAAGTAAAGTAGGTTGAGACTTCCGAGGAGGGAAAAGCAACTCATGTTCGCACTCAACGTAGGACCTGTTCTCAGTCACGTACACGTCGCGGCTTCCTGGATCGTCCAGGAAGGCGGCGGCGCCATGGCGACCGATCCATTGGGCTTGTGGAAGGCAATGGGATGGGTTGCTCGCACCGTAGTCATCATCCTCTTCATCATGTCCGGATGGTCTATCGGCGTGATGATCGACCGCTGGATGGCCTACAGCGCCGCCCGCAAGCAGTCGCGCGCTTTTGCCCCGGCAGTCGCTGGCGCACTTCGCGACGGCCGTATCGACGAAGCAATCAAGGTTGCCGAGCGTAACAAGAAGAGCCACCTGGCCAAGGTTGTGACCGCCGGCCTGATGGAATTCAAGGCTCACCAGGATTCCCCGGGCGCAATACCTGGCGAAACCATCGAAGCCTCGAAGCGCGCTTTGGAGCGCACGGAAGCCATCGTCCACGCCGAACTCAAGCGTGGATTGGGCGGTCTCGCCACCATCGGTTCGACCGCTCCCTTCGTGGGACTGTTTGGAACCGTGATGGGCATTCTGAACGCCTTCATCGGCATCAACAACTCCAAGGCCACCGGTCTCGCCGCAGTCGCTGGCGGTATCGCAGAAGCGCTGGTTACGACCGCCATCGGGTTGCTCGTCGCCATCCCGGCCGTCATGATGTTCAACTATCTGACCGGTCGCGTGGAAGCGTTCGACGTCGAAATGGATAACTCGTCGAGCGAACTGATCGACTACTTCCTGAAGAAGCGCGGCGACGTTCGCCGGTAAGTCCGGCGGCGGTTAAACGCCGCGGTCTGGTTTCCGCATGAGTTGCTTGTCCGGCGCTGGAGCAATCCCGCGCCGGGCTTTCCCAACCGAAGCGGAGCGCCATTAAATCCGGACCGCAGCGGAAGCACGGGAGATATCAAGCTATGGCATTAGCAAAACGAAACGAAGGAGCCAAGGTCAGCTCGGAAATCAACGTCACGCCTATGGTAGACGTGATGCTGGTTCTGCTGATCATCTTCATGGTGGTCACGCCCATGCTGCAGAAAGGCATCAGCGTGGACATGGCTAAAGTGAATAACCCCGAACAGATGCCCGACGCCGATAAAGAAGACGCTCTCCTGGTCTCCATTACTCGCGACGGCAAGGTGTATTTCGGCAGCGAGCAGATTCAGGACGTAGACAGCCTGACCACGAAAGTGAAAGATCGCTTCGCCAGCAAGCCTGGTGACCGCCGCGTTTACGTTAAGGCGGACATGCGCACTCGTTTTGGTGGCGTCGTAAAAGTTGTGGATAGTGTCCGCGCCGCCGGAGTGGACGATCTTGGCCTGCTCACCGATCAGAAGAAAACAGCTACGCCACCGCCGCCTCCACCGGCGGCAGGGCAATAGAGGAGAACGACCATGGGTATGGCAGTCGGCCCCAGCGGGGGCCAGAGCGCGAATATCAACGTAACGCCGCTCATCGATGTGCTCTTGGTGTTGCTGATCATCTTCATGGTGATCTCGCCCGTGACGCCGAAAGGTCTGGATGCGCTGGTTCCTCAACCGCCTCCGCCCAACGCGCCTAAAAATGATTCTCCTGACCGCACCATCGTCGTGCAGCTCATCGACCGGGGCCCAGGACAGGATCCGGGCGTCAAGATCAACAACGAAGACGCGACTTGGGATAACCTTCAAGGACGTCTCACGGATATTTACAAGCAACGCGCGGAAAAAGTGATGTTCGTCAAGGGAGATGATTCCATCCCCTTCGGCAACGTCGCCAACGTCATCGATATTGCCCACGCCTCGGGTGTGGACAAGGTCGGTCTCATTACCGCGAAGATTGAAGCGGGCAGCTAAACTGCCCGCCGCGTAAGGCTCGGAGCCGCATTCTTCTCATTCGGCCCACCGCACGGGAGCTGCTCGCTTTCGTGCTCCCGGGGGCTCCGCTTGTCAAACCGCTGTCTCTGGGCCTAGGATGCTGTGGCGAGGGAGACTTATACCGCAATGAATAAAACTCTAAAACTGATGACGCTGGCCGCAGTCGCGCTGGCGCTCTTCTCTTCTGTGGGATGCGACAAGCTGAAGGCCCGCGACCAGCTGAACAAGGGCGTGAAATCCTACAAGGATAATCACTACGAAGAGGCGATCAACCACTTCCAGAAAGCCGTTCAACTCGATCCCGGCTTAATCAATGCCCGGATGTATCTGGCGACCGCGTTTGTCTCGCAATATATTCCCGGCGTCGATTCTCCAGACAATCTGCAAACCGCGCAGCAGGCGATCGATGAGTATCTGAAAGTCATCGACGCCAATCCTTCCCGCGATCAGAAGGTGAACAGCGCGAAGGGCATTGCCTATCTGTACCTCAACATGAAGAAGTGGGACGATGCCAAGAAGTATTACCGTATGGCGTCAGAACTCGATCCCAACGATCCCGAACCCTACTATTCGGTCGGGGTGATCGACTGGACGGCCTGCTACCAGCCCCGCATGGAAGAACGCGCCAAGCTTGGCATGAAGCCGGAAGAGCACTTGAACGCAAAGAACAAAGACCAGAAAAAGGCCTGCGACGAGCTCAAGATCAAGAACGGCCCCGCCATTCAGGAAGGCATCGATAGCCTGAACAAGGCTATTCAGCTTCGTCCTGATTACGACGACGCCATGGCGTACATGAACCTGATGTATCGCGAACGCGCCGACGTCGAATGCGACGACGAAGCGGCTCGCACGGAAGATCTCAAGACCGCCGATCACTGGGTCGATGAAACCCTTCGTGTGAAAAAGGCCAAGGCCGAAAAAGCAGCCCAGAGCCAGGGCGGCGGAATCACCGTGGACACGCCGAAATAACTTCCGCCCGGTGTCAATTCAAGCCTCCTGCGCGCAAGCGCAGGAGGCTTTTCCATTTTTACTAGACGTCCCCTGAGTGAACCGTGGAAGAGCGGCCCTTCAAAGGCCGCGTGAAATCGCGGCAGGATGATCGGGCTTTAGCCCCAGCCATCGTTACTCTCTGCTGTAAACCTGAACTTCCACCTTCGCGAATTCCCATCTTGCCATCTTGGGGAATGACTCCCCGAGAACTTGATTCAACATTCCCGTCGTTGGATCCGGCTTTCCCGCCGGACCATTGTTCATGAACATGACCCACACGCGCCGATGGTTGGCGGCTAAGCTGCGGACGAATTCCGCCGTCGGCTTGCCGGTAAAATCCCGATAGTCGAGTCCGGCTCCGTGCCGCGGAAATAAAATCTCTGGTCCAAGTTGGCCAGCGAACGACGAACTCGCGGTATTTTCTCCAGCTCGCAAACTGCGGAAAAACTCATATGCGATCCGCGTGTCGGCGATGTGGAAGATGATTCCGTCGCCCGTTTCGCTGTGATCGAGAATGAAGTTGACCGCCTCGCCTGAGGCATCGCGCTCACTATCGAAGTCGTGAGCGTAGACGAACGAAACTCCTTGCCAGGCCAGAAGCAGAACCGCGATCAAGGCCGCTGTGCTTAGCCATGCATATCGCAAGCGCGCTATTCCTGCCGCTGCGAGTATCACGAACGCTGGCAGGCAGAAGATCATGTAGCGA
>Ga0181528_10002926_pt1 | contig 10530 bp, 6 predicted proteins | sample PEATcosm2014_Bin_47_FD_119742 | JGI IMG/M metagenome (GOLD analysis project Ga0181528, IMG submission 119742) | Peatland microbial communities from MTU Mesocosm Facility, Houghton, MI, USA - PEATcosm2014_Bin10_10_metaG | ecosystem: Environmental > Terrestrial > Soil > Wetlands > Peat | place... | reverse complement strand
AATCCAAAGACGACCGCGACGATTGAAACAGCACCGAGGACGGCGCCGATCATCAGTTTCTTCCGTCGTCCCTCGTTCGTTTCCATCGTGGAAAGCCGCGAACGAAATCGTGTTTCGAGCATTTGAGGCATTGGACGTTCAAAACGATCCGCCGTCAACTTCAGCCTTTTCAACTCATCGGCGGTCACTTCATCACCGTCAATCGCGCGCTCCATTTCGGCGACGCACTTGGAAAATGCCTGCGTCTGAGCCGCTTTTCGGTCTTCGTCGTCGAGCCAGGCGAAAATCGGATCGACTTGTTCAACGAGCGGATCATCGTCACTGATTTGCCCGAGTTGTCGCGTCAGATTCCATTCGTCTCGTAGCGGTCGAGCCTTTGCCGCGTCCAAGGCTGAAAATGCCGAATGCAGTTCCTCGTTCAACACCGTGATTCGCTGACGAGCATTTTCGCGCACCGTCACGTTCGCGCGTGATTTGATTTCTCGCGCAAGTGCCGAGGGAACCGATTCCCGCCAGCCCGCTGCCTGGATTTCCGCGACAATCGACTTTAAAGCGACCGAGTTACCAGCTTTCGCCGCTGCGGCAGAATCGCCGTCGAGTTCGCGGAATCGCGCCCGTTCCATGTCTCGAATGTCGGAATCCCAATGAGGTGAAGCCGCATCGAGTTCCGCCAGTGACCGCAACACAGTCAACCGTTGTGCGAGCGGCCCGCGAGCCAATGCAAGCAACCGATGCAAGTCAAGCAGTTTTTTAATCGGCTCATGTTCGGCATACGCCGTATTGAGCGCCGCGGCCACGTCGAGTAGCAACGGTTCAGGCGTCGTCAGGAAATACATATTCACAACATCGAGCAATTGCTGTCGCTCAGCAAAATCAAGAACCGCAACGGCATCCAGCAGATTGGGTCTCGCATCGGCCAGATGTAACGCTTCAGACCGCAGCCCCTGCTTCAAATACTCATCGCACCGCCGCAGCTTGACATTCACCTCATGACAAAGCTCGCCATACTTCGTCACGAGTCGAGTCAACTCAGCATTCTGCTCGATCACCTCCCGCTGCAGAATAAACCGAAGCTCATCAACGACTTCTTGGTATTCGTTCATTTCTCATCCCCCTTCACCAGTCCGGCGTCAGCTGGTTTCGAATCGTCGAAGTTTACGACGTCAACGGCTGGAATCAGTATGTCGCCTTTTTCATTTTCTAATTCGTAACTCAAGTGACAGCAAACGATTCGGATGTCGTCCAATGACGCCAACACTTCGTTGAATGCGGGCAGTCGCTTATGAAAGTTTCCTATTTGTGTCTTCGTCGCATCGTAAGACTTTATCAATTCATCAATACTTGTTTTAGTAGTTCCATCTTTTAAGCTGCTGGAAGTAGATTCGCCCGCTGAGATCGCCGCAGCTAACACATTCTCGAATTTTGCGATACTATTGGAATCAACGGGGTCTTCTTTGCATAAAGCCATAGCGTCTTTTACAAGACGCATCTTGTTTTTGAATTCGCTGACTTGATTCGACGTGTCATCGGTTTCGTTTGACGTTCGTGGAAACGCTTGGATTGCGGAATCAAACTGATGTTTCAGGTCGCCTTTGAGCATCTCGACGTATTGTTCGGCCTGACGCAATTTGAATTCAATAACACCACGCTCGTCGCCAGCAGCAACGTTCAAATTAATCGCGACTCCAAACGGATTTTTGCGGGGAGAATTGCAAACGAGTGGCGTGAAAGCCGATTCGAAATCGGTCAACGGGAACGTCCACTGAGACGCAGATCCAGGTGCCTCAGGGTTTAGCGAATACGAGGTCGTTCCGATCATTACAACAATTCGTTGCATCGACATCATTGGAAGAAATGACGGGTCAACTACGACAGTCTCTGGAAGCGGCCAGCGGAGTGTCGATTTATTCAAGCGGCGATTCTTGTCTTCGATCTTTAAAGGGAAGTTGGAGAAATTCCATTCTGATTGTCCCACGCCCTCGCGACCGTCGGAATCGATGCGAAGACGACACCAACCGAGTTTGCCAATTTGCTTCGCGTCATCCTTGTGCTTTAACTTTAACTTGTAGATTACTTGCGTGGAGCTATGTGTCGCGGTGACGGAGGCTATTTCCTCTTCCTCCGTCCCCGCGACACGAATCGAACACATTACGCGTTGTGACCCCTGTTGTTTTGAGTTTTTTGGTTTGTGGCCTTCCTTGAAGTAGATCCATTTTGGTTGGTAAAAGTGGACAGCCGGTAGGGCTGTTGACGAGGGAAACTCTTCATTTGCTCGCAAGTCAAAATGCCAAAGGGTTGTCAAATCTTTAGCAGCCGACAGATCAAGAAAAGCAGGTGCCACAAAACTCGTCTTTTGCACCGCGTCATTCGGCGAGGATAAAGATGAACTTTCGGTCCCGCCATTCTTGGCGGCGCCCAATATCTTTTCGTCGTTCGAAGTATTTGTCCCTGGAATCGGCGGCGGAGCTATGCCTTTTTCCAGGCCAACGTTGCCGTTCTCTATTCGTTTTTGCTTCGCTTCAGAATTGTCCGAAGCTGTTTGAGGTCCAGATAAAGCCTTTGGTGGTGATACATCATTTTTCGTGCTCTTCCCCTGCGCCTCATTTCGTCCATCGATTGACTTACTTGACGGCAGCGCCGCAAACGGGCTCTTTATCCCGATCCAACCGATGCTGATGCCAATACCAAGAGCGGAAAGAATCGCGAGAAACACTGCTAATGGTACGAGCGTGAAGACAAGAGTGGAATTCTTATGTTGAGAGTCCCCTATTTTCGCGGCGATCAACTTTCGTTTGTCATCTGTACTCGGAGAAAAGTGCGTCGATTTAATCGCTTTCGGCGGCGCTTTTTGTGGTGGGCGCCGTCCTAATAACCCAGAAAAACGATTGTCTTTGGATGCACCCTCGATTTGGGTAAATTCTACGTCAAGATTGGCTGAGTTTGACGCGATGTCGCACATTTGAGGTGATTTACGATTCACGACGATTCTTCGACCCGTGCGAGCGGCTTCGACCAGATCGCCGCCTTGCGCTGCACCGAGCGGGCCAACAGTCAGGTCGATTCGTAACGCATTGACGAATCGAAGCGATTCGTGGGCTTCTTTTGAGTCGCGAACCATGGCACGCCACGTACAAGTGGTACCCGTTGCGAGGCTCGTGAAATATGTGCTGAATGTGGCGTCCCAGCGTTTCTCGGCGGGTAACAACGAAAGCACTTCGGCGAATAGCGGTAATACCTCTTGTCCCGGCTCGAATAGCAGGATCACCAAGCGGTCGGGGTCGCGGAGAAACGATTCGGCCACGACTCCGGCCCAACCGGCATCACCCGTGACCTCTTTCCAATGCTGGCAAATTCCACTCGGGATGCGTGGTTCGCGCGTTACCGGTTTACTGGCGACGAGTTGAGGTTCTCCGTCCCATTCTTCCCGCATGAAGCCCGGCATCGACAACAGGTTGGCGGGACCGCCCGGCAATCGTTCGGCCTGATTGTCGAGGATCACATGATGTGCCAGTTTGTTGGCGCGCTGCGAGTAGTCCAACCCGTAATCGGCAATCCGCGACAACACATGCCACGTTCGCCCTGCCGCCTGCATTTTCAAGTGCGAATAAACCACCGGATTGCGAGACGATCGTTCGTCACTCGCCGGGTAGGTCGGACGATACGCAGACAACCCCTCAACCGCCGCCGCCAACGGAGCGGACATGCCCTGGGTACTAAGCACAGTACAAAACCCACGACTCCCCGGCTTCAATCCTCGCGGAGCCGAAGTGTAAAGAAGTTCTTGGCTCATGCGCCGTCCTTCCGTTTTGAGATCGTGGGGATCAGGCCGGGGATTGTGCGGGAAAGGCCGTAAAGGAATGGGACCGTGGCCCAGTATGGCGCGGCCTCGGAAGGCTTGATCGCGGGTTGGCCGGTCTTGGTGTCGATGGCGACGTTCCAGCCAACGGCTGTCACAGGAACAAAGGTGACATCCTCCGCGAAGTTTTCAGCGGCGGTCACGATTTCGGGTGAGGTTTTCATCAGCACCGCACGCGCCAGTTTCGATTGCTCGTCGACCATGTTCGTATCGAATGCCTGATATTTTACTTCGGGATTCGACGATGAGCGAACTTTCTGCCACGGTTCCGGGTACGGATCCGCTCCCAGTAAATTCCACCAACGATCGAATTTGGTGAGGATCACCACCAGTGGCCGTTTATGTTTCTCTGAATGCTTGAGTCCCGCAAACCGTCGAATTCGCGAGATCGCCTCTTGCAGGATCGGTTCTTGCCGCATGGTGCGGATCGAAGGGGCGGCTGACGGAGTCTGCTGGCCGATCAATCGCTGAAATCTTGCATCTTGTGTGGGATCGAACACGAAGAACAAGACTCGCGATTGGGCCATGTGTCTCGTCACGGGTGCGGCGGCGGAATCTTTGCCCGGCTGAAACGATTCGCCCGCGTTGTCGTACAAGCAAAGAGTTCTCGCCAGTTTCTTCGCATTCGATGCGTGGCGGTGATCGACCTGAGGCTGTAGCGTGAACAGGAACGGCCGCGGGTAGCTGACGGTCTGATTACCAAAGGAAACCGTATCGTAGAGATCACCCTGCTCTTCCGTTTTGCGAATCAAGGCGGCGAGCGGAACCAGACGATCGGTCGCTGATCCTGAGAAGACCGATTCTTCGTACTCGTTCAACTGCTGATTCATCACAGGGTCGGCATCGGCGAATGCGGTCTGAAAGACCAGCGGCAACGTTTTACGCAGCTCCCACGTCAGCGCGGCGAGGAAATACGACTTACCGCTCGCTGGCGCCCCGAAGATCGACAGAAACAGTGGCTCGAGTTCCAACAGTGAGCGAGGGACTGTCAGATGACAATTCGGACAGGCGAGTTGATGACAAGGAAAACCTTTCGCGTCGATCGCTTCGCCGTTGATTGTGAATCGAGTGGGAACGAATCGCTGTTGTTGTTCGGGGCCCAATCGATGATCGCCCAGCAAATCGGTATGTTCGCTGACCCAGAGTAATTTCTCCGGCGCAAACTGCTCCCAGCAATGAGGGCAAGTGATCCGTGTCAGTAATCCGGCGGGGCGTGGCGGAAGCGTCTTTGTTGCCATTTTTTATTGTTGCCGTGAATTCAAAAACATCGTGCGTCACTGAATTGCTTCTTACTTGTCGATCAATGTTGTCGTATCGTCTTTAACCCGGGTGGCGAACTTCGAGTTCGCCAAATCGCCGAGTGTCCCGAGTTCCGTGAACAGTTCCTCGCCAAGGCTTCGAAGCCGAGCGTCGCCGGGATGCAACCGAGTTGCTTCCCAAGCTTGCGTCGTGAGATGAAATGCGTTGCCGTAGTCCTTGCGGTCTTTTGCCTGTCGCGCTTTAACTGTCAGGTCGCGGACTTTTTTTGTGGTTGATTCGATATCAGGAATCGATTTTCGCTTCGACTTCTGGTGCCCAGGCTCGGGCGGCGATGGCTGGCTGGAAGAAGTTGCGACTTCGTTTGAGACGCGATTGACATCCTTCACTTCACTGGGCCGAACATCGTCCGATTCTCTGGGGGTCGGTTCCTTCGGATCGGGCACTTCAGTTGGCAGCCGGTGTACAATATTGCCTGCGCTTGATTTCGCCAGTGATTCGTTGTTGAGATCTGATGATAAATCAGCCTTCGGCACAGAAGCTTGCGACTCATTTGCTTGTGGAGTTGAATGCTTTGTCGAGCATCCAGACAGCGACACAAACAATGCAACCAGAGCAATGACGAAAAGTTGGACGCCACGGAGTGCTACGCAGGAGATGCAGCGATGCTGCAAAATGACTTGAAAATGCGGAAGCATGCGTCGGTTCCGATTTGATTCTCAACAATTCTGTATTGCCGCAGTGAAGATACACTGTGGTGTTTCAGATCACAATTGTGTGGCAGGATTGTCTTTACTGGATAACGTTCCTTAAGAAAAACGCAGTCCGCTTGCGTTATCTGGGTGCTTTTTTCGGATGGCCACGACTTTTCCGATGATGCGCAGGTCGTCTTCGGGTTCTACGGGGATCGGTTTGAAACGGCTGTTTTCGGGGATCAGTTTGATTTGGCCGTCGCGATGATGCAGTCGTTTGACGGTGGCTTCGTCGTTCAGCAGTGCCACCACAATGTCGCGGTGATCGGCCAGTGGTTGCTGGCGGACGATTAGGATGTCGCCCGAATGAATGCCGGCATCGATCATGCTTTGGCCGGTCACAGTTAAGGCGAAAAACCGGCCCGAACGGACAGTGGCGGCATCGACCAGTAACTCGCCAAGCCGGTTCTCGGGAGCGAAGATCGGTACGCCCGCCGCGACCATTCCCAGCAGCGGAATCGACACCAGGCCGACAAGCTGTGATTCGCCTGCCGAACGCAGGACGGTCAGACTGCGAGATTTACCCGCCGACCGACCGACATAACCGTTCCTCTCAAGCCGTTGAACCAATTTATAGATACTGGCCACACCTTGCCCGAGTTCATCGGCCAGTTCGCGCAAGGTCGGTGACATGCCTTCACGATTGATGTGCGCTTCGATGGCGTCCAACACCCGCTGCTGCGGTGCAGTTAAGGTTTCGACAATCGGCCGCCCTCGTCCTCGCTTGGCCATGATTCGTCATCGCAGTGGGTGTCTTAGTAACATCATAGATCCTTCAGTTTCACCGAATTCGTCGGAACGATGCGTGCCATTGAATTATGGTGAACAAAAATATTATTACGGGACATATTCTGGATTGCAATCGCAACACCAAGGGCACTCACATTTTTTTAATTGAGCAAAGTCCCGTCAGAGCCCCGACAGCCCGAGAGTGGGGTTGATTCGAGAAAAAGGCGCGGAACGACGAATCAGGAATCAGAAGAGGTGATGACGAGGACGCAGCAGAGGCTTTTCCCGTTATCGGAAAGCATTCATCACACGTCTCTAAGGATCTTGAACTCGTGAATCAACAACACGAGGCGATTCACCCATAAGGGTATCATTGCGGATTGAAACTCCGCATCAGACAAATGTGTCTCTGTCTCCACGCGTCTCGACACGTCATGGGACGGAAATCAAATTGCTCGGACGCAGCCAATACGAGAATGCCGGAGCTGGAAACGCTTCTCGCGTGGCATCATCTTTTCGATTCAGCACCATCGGCTGGCGGATTCCCGGCAGGAATTGGACGTCGAAGATTTCCGTGCATCCCGCAGTAAACTCGAACATTCCGACCGTGCGACCGCTGGACAAATCGATGACCGCAAGACCCGACAACAGTTTCTCGAATTTCGTTTGCACGGGAAGTCCGCCGAAAATGTGCTTTTCACGAATCTGAGACATCCCCACGATGGCGAACTGCCCGATGATGCAAAGTCCTCGCAGATAGGCAGGCAGCACGGCGACGGTTCGCGCTTCCTGCTGACTCGGATCGTAACAAAGCAACTCGCCCGCTCCCGAATTCAACAGCCACAGTCGTCCCTGTGACCAGCGAGGAGAGTGTGGCATCGACAGGCCGCGCAACAGGATGTCACCCGTTTCGACATCCATCAATATCCCGCCCGTTGCCTTGTTCTCACGCCAACCGCCCACGAAATCCGTTTCACCCAGCGCCGTGACATACTTTGGTCGGTTATCGACGATCGCCAGACCGTTCAAATGACAGCGATCTTCCGGCACCAATTCCGAGACAAACGGCGGCTTCCAGCGAGGTTCGAAGCAATAAGTGCGACTCAATCCGGCAAGACACGAAAAACGCGTCGCAACAAACCACAGATCGTCTCCGGCAAATCCGACGTCATGAACGTTGAGATCGCCCGTGTCATAACTGGCTCGGGGCAGATACAGCGCGTCATAACGTCCTGGCTGATCGATCAAGTATTCGTGTGCCAAGAGGGGCGCATTCGCCAGGAAGGTGATCTCGTTACGCGTGGCCAAAGCTAATCGTCCTGGTGCGACGGCCAGTCCCATTGGCTTTTCGAATTCACGCATCAGCAACGTGGGTTGGTGACCGCGCCACCCGATAAACGCCAGCTTACCCGCCTGGTAAGTGGTGACGGCGATCGTTCCGGGGAGATCGGCGAACCAGGGTGTAAACGAATCTGTGACCCGACATTCGATTGGAGCACCGGTTTCGGGCGGATCTTCAGATTCGGACATTATGGAATCCAGTATTTGTCTCGTGCGATGGCATGAAAAATCTGACCTCGGCCTTACGACGATCACGCTTGCGGTCGCAACGCCCTTAATGCGAGAAACTCAAAGACCAGATTTGCCGCCAGGATTGAGGTGATACTCGAATGATCGAAGGGTGGGGACACTTCCACCAGGTCGAATCCAACAAAATTTAATCCCTTTAGCCCCCGCAGCATTTGCAGCATCTGGTAGCTGCTGAAGCCGCCGACTTCGGGGGTTCCCGTGCCCGGCGCGAACGCGGGGTCCAGTGCATCGATATCCAGCGTCAAGTACGTTGGACGATTGCCAACGCGTTTTCGGACCTCGTTCACAACGGCCGGTATTCCGACGGACATTGCCTCATCCAGTGTGATCATCCGTGCTCCGAGCAGTGTCGCGTCGGCATAGTCGTCCGGTCCATTCGTCGGTCCGCGAATACCGATTTGCACATAAGCGGACGGGTGAATCAACTTTTCTTCCAAAGCGCGCCGGAACGATGTGCCGTGACTATATTTGTGTTCGCCGAATTCGCAGTCCCAAGTATCCGGGTGAGCGTCGAAATGGATGACCGCCAGCGGTCCATACTTTTTGGCATGTGCGCGCAGCAGCGGCAGCGTAATCGAATGATCGCCTCCCAGGGATATGACCGTTGGTCCCGCCGAAATGATCCCGCCGACTTCGCTCTCGATCTTTCGTTGAGTATCCATCACATCCACGGGAACGACTTCGAGATCGCCGAAATCAATGACGGACAGAGCGCGAAACGGGGCAACGGCAAGTCCGTTGTGATATCCCCATAGCAATAGCGATTGTTCGCGAATTCCGCGCGGACCGAAGCGAGCGCCACTGCGATAGGATGTCGCTCCATCATAGGGAATACCCACGACGGCCACGTCGACGCCCGTCAAATCGCGAGTAAACCGCTGTCTGCCGAATGTTGCAATGCCTGAATATGGTTGTGCTTCGAACGGGCTTTCGCTCATCAACATTTATTCCAGATAGGTATAACGATTGATATCGCTTTCGTACTGACTGATGAGACTTTCCCCGGCTTCCGTCGTCATGCCGCCAACGGCAATCCGCGCCTTGACCAACTGACGGAAACTCTCCCAAACCTGATTTTTGTCGTATCGTGCGTATGTAATCATATCGCCGACTCGACTGCCCGGCACGATCTTGGTGATGTGGTATTGGCCATCGGTGTCGATGACGACCTGGGCTTCGTTGGGCGACCCGAACAGATTGTGATAATTGCCCATCACGTCCTGATAGGCTCCGGTTAGAAAGATAGCGAGGAAGTATGGTTTTCCGGTAAAGGGATGCAATTCTAACGACTCTTTGACATCCTTCAGGTCCACGAACCGGTCGATACGACCGTCGGAATCGCAAGTGACGTCCACCAGCGTGGCGAAATCGGCGGAAGATTCGTCGAGTCGATGAATGGGCATGATTGGAAAAAGTTGTCCAATCGCCCACGAATCGGGTGCCGATCGAAACACCGAGAAATTGCAGAGATACTTCGACGCGAGGATCTTATTGAGATCGTCAAACTCTTCTTCGGGAACTTTCGCGTTGCGAGACAATTTCGAGGCCCGCAAGCAGACCTCCCAGAACAACACTTCTCCCTTCGCTCGATCCTCAAGACTGATCAGCCCCAGATTGAATTGCGTGTGCAATTCGTCCTTGTGATCCAATGCGTCGTGATAGTATTCGCGGTAATTCTTGATCGTGATATTGTCGTACAGCTCTTGAAACTCAGTAATGACTTGCGGATCGTCGTCGGTGACCTCGACGTGCGGCTGGTCATCGGCAAACGTTTCGATTTCGTCGTGGATCGACATCACCAAAACGGTGTGATAGGCGGTCAAGACACGACCGCTTTCTGTCACGAGATTTGGGTGAGGCACCTTTTCGTCGTCGCAGACGCTCATGATCGTATAGATCGCATCGTTGGCGAATTCTTGCATTGTATAGTTGATCGAGGCTTCGAACGTGGTTTTTGACCCGTCGTAGTCGACTCCCATTCCTCCACCGATATCGAGGTATTGCAGATCGACTTTGAGCTGCCTGATCTTTGCGTAGACGCGTGCCGCCTCTTTGATCGCGTTCTTGACTCGCTTGATATCGGTCACTTGAGAACCGATGTGATAGTGCAGCAGTTTCAATGCGTCGAGCAGATCCGCTTCTCGCAGCAGGCGAATGCATTCGAGGATTTCGGAAGTCGTGAGCCCGAATTTCGCGGCTTCGCCTCCCGAGGAAGCCCATTTCCCCGATCCGCGCGAATACAATTTCGCTCTCAGTCCGATCCAGGGTTTGGTTCCCGTTTCCCCGATCCGACGGATCAACGTCTTCAATTCATTGAGGTTTTCGATCACCACCACCACGCGTTTT
>Ga0181528_10002924_pt1 | contig 10542 bp, 4 predicted proteins | sample PEATcosm2014_Bin_47_FD_119742 | JGI IMG/M metagenome (GOLD analysis project Ga0181528, IMG submission 119742) | Peatland microbial communities from MTU Mesocosm Facility, Houghton, MI, USA - PEATcosm2014_Bin10_10_metaG | ecosystem: Environmental > Terrestrial > Soil > Wetlands > Peat | place... | reverse complement strand
TTTAACTAAATATTCAGTAAGCCTTTATTTTACAATGGAAAAATCATGAATAATCCTATGCGGTGAAATTGTATAAACTCCGTATGGCAAAAAGCTTAACCCCGGAGAAAGTTAAAGTATGCTCATGCCGGATAACAAAATAATCCATAACTTATTGGATGTATTAAAAGTTTGATTGGCAATCACGGAAAAATCGTGCTTAACGGGTTAAGTTGATTTAACTATACCGCCGGCATGCCTGCCATAAATGACATGTGAGCAGTCAATTTTGTCAGCTATAGGACTCGTCCGGGTGGAGAACAGTTAGCAAGCAACATAGGAGTTGCCCCATAGACCTGTTAAAATTAACTAATAACAATCATGACTGAACTCTTTGCACAAACCATATACTAAGTTTTTTAAATCAAAACGCATGGACTTCAGCCCTCTGGTCAACGGATTACCGAATAAATACCCCATACCATACACTTAAACATTCTTCATGAATCAAGACAAACAAAGCGCCGATTTAAGCACTTCCCCCGCAAAGCGCCGGCCCGGTCGGCTAGTTTGGGCGGCTCTGCTGATAATTATCGCCGCCGGCGGCTATTATTTCCTGTACGCAGCCACGGCTACCCAGGAGCATAACGCGGGGCCAGGGGAGGCAAAAGGCCCTACCGGAACCGGCAGTCGCGAGAACCCGCCGGTCAGCGTTGCCGCCGCTACCTCGCATCAAGGCGATATGCCGATTTATCTGAACGGACTGGGCACGGTGACTGCGCTGAAAACCGTTACCGTGCACTCCAGGGTGGATGGCGAATTGATCAATGTGGCGTTTACCGAAGGCCAATTGGTCCGCCAGGGCGACCTACTGGTGGAAATCGACCCCCGGCCGTATCAAGTGCTGCTAAAGCAGGCGGAAGGCGCCTTAATTCGAGATAAAGCCTTGCTGGCTAACGCCAAAATCGATTTGCAGCGTTACCAAACCTTGCAAGAACAAGATTCCATCGCCGCACAGCAAACCGCCACCCAACTCGCCTTGGTCAGACAATATGAAGGCACCGTGGAGATGGATCAATCGCAAGTCGATAACGGCAATCTGCAACTGACCTATGCGCGCATTACTGCTCCAATTTCCGGACGCATAGGCTTGCGACTGGTAGACCAAGGCAATATTGTGCACGCCGCTGACGTTAATGGCCTGGTAGTCATCACCCAATTGCAACCGATAGCAGTGATTTTTACGCTGCCGGAGGACGCGGTGCCGGCGGTGATGCAGCGCTGGCGCAAAGAACAATTAATCACAGTCGACGCCTACGACCGGGCGGGCAATCAAAAGTTGGCCAGCGGAAAAGTGCTGGCTTTGGATAACCAGATCGATACCACGACCGGCACTTTAAAACTCAAGGCCCAGTTCGAAAACGTAGAGCGCACGTTGTTTGCCAACCAATTCGTCAACATCAAAATGCATTTAGACACCTTAAAGGCAGTGACGCTGGCGCCCACCGCCGCGATCCAACGCGGCGCCGAGGGCGCTTTCGTGTTTGTGATCAAGGACGATAACAGCGTTACGACCAGACAAGTAAAAACCGGCCCAATCGACGGCGACCTGATCGCAATTTCCGAAGGTGTTAGCCCCAACGAAAAACTGGTGATAGACGGCGCGGATAAACTCCGGGAAGGCAGCCGGGTCAATGTGGTGAAACTCGACAACATTCCCATACCGCCAAAAGCCGGCCCGGATGGACCGGCGCCGACCGGCAAACCGCACTCTCCTTCATGAGCGACAGCCCAACTCCTGCGTCCGGGTTTAATCCCTCCCGGACCTTTATTCTGCGACCGGTCGCCACCTCCTTATTAATGGCGGCTCTGTTACTGGTAGGCATACTGGCTTACCGGCTATTGCCTATCTCGGCGCTGCCGCAAGTCGATTATCCGACGATTCAGGTCACCACCCTGTATCCCGGCGCCAGCCCGGAAGTGATGACTTCGGTGGTTACCGCGCCGCTGGAACGCCAATTCGGGCAAATGCCGGGGCTGAAGCAGATGTCGTCCAGCAGTTCCGGGGGCGCGTCTATGATCACGCTGCAATTCGACCTGAAGCTGAATTTGGATGTCGCCGAACAGACCGTGCAGGCTGCCATCAATTCCGCCAGCAGTTTTTTACCTACCGATCTACCCTTGCCGCCGATTTACAACAAAGTCAACCCGGCGGATACGCCTATCCTGACGCTGGCGGTCAGTTCGGCTAGCCTGCCTTTATCAAAAGTCGAAGACATGGTGGATACCCGGCTGGCGCAGAAAATCTCCCAACTGCCGGGCGTCGGCATGGTCAGCATCAGCGGCGGACAGCGGCCGGCTGTGCGGATTCAGGCTAATGACCGGGCCTTGGCGGCCTATGGCCTCAGTCTGGAAGACTTGCGCGCCGCGATAGCCGCGGCCAACATCAATCAACCGAAAGGCATGTTCGACGGTCCGATGCGTTCCGCCATCATCGACAACAACGATCAGTTAAAATCGGCGGCGGAATACCAGGATTTGGTGGTGGCCTATCGCAACGGCGCACCGGTATTTCTACGCGAAGTCGCCAAGGCGGTCGATGCCGCCGAAAATGTGAAACTAGCGGCCTGGGCCAACCAAACCGCGGCGGTCATCGTCAATATTCAGCGTCAACCCGGCGCCAATGTCATCGAAGTGGTTGACCGTATCAAAAAACAGTTGCCGCGCCTGAAATCCACCCTACCCGCCTCGGTGAACGTAGAACCGCTCACCGACCGCACCACCACCATCCGCGCATCGGTGCGGGATGTGGAATTCGAGCTGATGCTGGCGGTAGCGCTGGTGGTGATGGTGATGTTCGTGTTTTTGCGTAATATTCCCGCCACCATCATTCCCGGCGTGGCCGTGCCCCTGTCCTTGATAGGCACTTTCGCTGTGATGTATCTGGCCGGTTTCAGCATCAACAATCTGACGCTGATGGCGCTCACCATAGCCAGCGGTTTCGTGGTCGACGACGCCATCGTCGTCATCGAAAATATTTCGCGCTATATTGAGGAAGGCGATCCGCCCTTGAAAGCGGCGCTGAAAGGTTCGGAACAAATCGGCTTTACCATTATCTCGCTGACCATTTCCTTGGTGGCGGTGCTGATTCCACTGCTATTCATGGCGGATGTGGTGGGACGCTTGTTTCGGGAGTTCGCCATCACGCTATCGGTGTCCATCCTGATTTCGGCGCTGGTATCGTTAACGCTAACGCCGATGATGTGCGCAAAAATGCTGCGCCCTCGCAATCCAAAACAAACAGACCATGACCAGAGCAGCGATGTGATTAAAAAAGTCATTGCCGCCTATGGCCGCAGCCTGATCTGGGTTTTTAGACATCAAACCCTGGTCTTGGTGCTGGCTTTTGCCACCATGGCGCTTACAGTGTTGCTATATATCATAACCCCGAAAGGTTTTTTCCCGATTCAAGATACGGGACTGATCCAAGGCATCTCCGAAGCGCCGCCCAGCATCTCCTTCGCCGCGATGGCGCAACGGCAAATGGCTTTGGCTGACGAAATTTTAACCGACCCGGCGGTCGAAAGCCTATCCTCGTTTATCGGCGTGGACGGCAGTAACGCCACCTTAAACAGCGGCCGGTTTTTAATCAACCTCAAGCCGAGAGAAGACCGCGCCGACAGCGCCGAAGCCATAATTCAACGCTTGCGGCCAAAACTGGCGACGGTATCCGGCGTAGCCTTGTTTCTGCAGCCAGTGCAGGATATGACGCTGGAAGACCGCATCAGCCGCACCCAATATCAATTTACCTTGCAAACCGTCGATTTCGGCGAACTCGGCGTCTGGACGAATAAGCTGGTCGCGGCGATGCGCAACATTCCGCATCTTACCGATGTCGCCAGCGATTTACAAAATCAGGGCCTGCAAGCTTATATCAATATCGACAGATCCACCGCCAGCCGCTTGGGCGTAAGCACCGCGGCGATAGACAGCGCTTTATACAACGCTTATGGACAACGTTTGGTCTCGACTATTTTCACCCAATCCAATCAATACCGGGTGGTGCTGGAAGTCAATCCCGCCGCGCAGGTAGGACCGGAAGAGCTGAGCCGGGTGCGCATTCCGTCCACCAGCGGCGCTCAGGTCTTGCTCTCGGAACTGGCGACCGTCTCGGAACGGCAAACCGCCTTGGCGATTAATCATCTCGATCAGTTTCCAGCGGCAACCATCTCTTTCAATTTAACCCCAGGCGCAGCCCTAGGCGACGCCATTGACGGCATTGAAGCGGTGAAAAAACAAATTGGCTTACCGCTGAGCGTGCAAACCGATTACCAGGGCGCGACGCTGGCGTTTAACGCTTCTTTAGGCGGGACGCTGTGGTTAATCCTGGCGGCGATTTTAACCGTGTATATCGTGCTGGGCGTGCTTTACGAAAGCTATATTCATCCGGTCACCATCCTCTCGACCTTGCCGTCGGCCGGGGTTGGGGCCTTGCTGGCCTTGCTGCTGACCGGCAACGATCTGGGCATCATCGCCGTGATCGGCATCATCTTGCTGATCGGCATCGTCAAAAAGAACGCCATCATGATGATAGATTTTGCGCTGGAAGCCGAACGCAAACATGGCATGCCGCCCATGGAGGCCATTCATCAAGCATGTTTGCTGCGGTTTAGGCCGATTCTGATGACCACGCTCTCGGCTTTACTCGGCGCATTGCCGTTGATGCTGGGCGGCGGCGTCGGCTCTGAGCTGCGCCACCCCTTAGGCTTAACCATGGTCGGCGGCTTGCTTTTCAGTCAGTTGCTGACTTTGTATACCACGCCGGTGATTTATCTGACGTTGGATAATCTGGCGCGCCGTTTCCGCGGGGACGCGCCAGGCGCGGTAACCGGCGAAAACGGGGCGGCGTTGTGAGCTTTTCGGCCATTTTCATCTATCGGCCGGTCGCCACCACGCTGTTAACCATAGCTGTAGCGCTGGCGGGTTTGATCGCGTTTCTGCAATTGCCGGTGGCGCCTTTGCCGCAAGTGGATTTTCCGACCATTACCGTTTCCGCCGGCTTGCCCGGCGCCAGCCCGGAAACCATGGCGGCAACTGTGGCGACGCCTTTGGAGCGCGCCTTAGGGCGCATCGCCGGCATCACGGAAATGACTTCCACCAGTTCGCTGGGTTCGACCGGCATTACCTTGCAATTCGATCTGGATCGCGATATTGACGGCGCGGCGCGTGACGTCCAGGCCGCCATCAATGCCGCCGCCAGCCTGCTGCCGACGAATCTTCCCAGCCGGCCCAGCTATCGCAAGGTGAATCCGGCAGATTCCCCGATTCTGGTGCTGGCGCTAACCTCCAAGACGCTCAGCCGCGGCCAGATGTACGATTCCGCCTCCACCATATTGGCGCAAAAAATCTCGCAACTGCCGGGTATCGGTCAAGTGTCTGTCGGCGGCAGCGCCTTGCCCGCGGTGCGTGTTGAACTGAATCCGGCCGCGCTCGCCAAATATAATGTCGGCCTGGATGACGTGCGCAATGCGATCAGCGCCAACAATGCCAATCGTCCCAAAGGCGCGTTGGAAAGCGGCGACCGCCATTGGCAAATCCAGGCCAATGATCAAGTGGATAAAGCCGCGGATTACCGGCCAATGATAGTCGTTTATCGCAACGGCGCGCCGATCCGAATCGGCGATCTCGGCGCGGTGTTGGATTCCGTGGAAGATGTGCGCAACGCCGGCATTAAAAACGGCGATCCGTCGGTGCTGTTAATCCTTAGCAAACAGCCGGGCTCCAACATTCTGGAAACCATTGCCGGCGTCAAAGCCATGTTGCCGCAATTACGCGCGATGATTCCGGCGGCCATCGACTTGTCGGTGGTGATAGACCGTTCCATTACCATACGCTCCTCGGTGAACGATGTTGAGTACAGCTTGCTACTCTCCATCGCGTTGGTGATTTTGGTGGTGCTACTGTTTTTACGCAATTTACGTTCGACGTTTATTCCGATTATCGCCGTACCGGTATCCTTGATCGGCTCCTGCACCATCATGTATCTGTGTAATTACAGCATCGATAATTTATCGCTGATGGCGCTGACTATAGCCACCGGCTTTGTGGTGGATGACGCCATCGTCGTGCTGGAAAACATCAACCGCCATATCGAAAAAGGCGTGCAGCCCTTCCAAGCCGCGCTGCTCGGGGCCGGGGAAGTGGGTTTCACCGTGCTGTCCATGAGTCTGTCCTTGATCGCGGTGTTTATTCCGATTTTGTTGATGGGCGGCATTGTCGGCCGGCTGTTTCGAGAATTTGCGGTGACGCTATCCACGGCGGTGTTGGTGTCGTTGGTGGTTTCCTTGACCGTTACGCCCATGCTGTGCGCGCGCTGGCTGAATTCGGAACAGGAGCAAAAGCCTGGCCGTTTGGCGCATTTTTTCGAATATTTGTTCAACGCCATGCATGGCGGCTATCAACGCAGCCTGCATTGGGCCTTACGCCATGCCCCGCTGATGTTGGGCGTATTTTTTGCCTGCATCGCGCTAAACGTTTATTTGTACAGCATAGTGCCGAAAGGTTTTTTCCCGGTACAGGATAGCGGCAGGCTATTCGGCACCATCCAGGCGGATCAGAGCATCTCTTTTCAAGCCATGGAAAAGAAGCTGGCCGATTTTGGCGCTATATTACAAGCCGATCCAGCCATTGTGGATGTGGTGGGTTTTGCCGGAGGCGGCCAAAACACCAATGCCGGGCGGATGTTTGCAACCTTAAAGCCCCCTGGAGAACGTGATAAATCGATAGATGAAATTGGCCGCAGACTACGCAAAAAACTGGGCAACGAACCCGGCGCCAGTTTATTTCTGCAACCGGTTCAGGATCTGCGTATCGGCGGCCGCCTGGCGCCGGCGATGTTTGAATACACCTTGCAGGCTGATCATTTGGCCGATTTGCGGGAATGGGCGCCAAAAATACTCGCGGCCTTAATCAAAGCTCCGGAAATGACCGACGTCAACAGCGATCAACAAGACCACGGCCTCCAGGAGTCGCTGGTGGTGGATCGTGAAGACGCCGCGCGCTTCGGCGTCAATCAGGCGGCGGTTGACGCTACCCTGAATGACGCCTTCGGTCAGCGTCAGGTTGCGGTTATTTATAAGCCGCTGAACCAATACCATATCGTCATGGAACTAGCCCCCGAATACTGGCATAACCCGCAAACTTTAAAACAACTTTACGTCGAAACCACGGCAACCAGCCTGCAACCGGCCCTAAGCCAGGTGCCGTTGGCCGCGCTGGCGGATTTTAAACCAACCAATACGCCGTTAACGGTTAACCATCAAGGGCAATTCGCCGCCGCCACCATCTCCTTTAATCTTAAACCCGGCTATTCACTATCGGACGCCACGAAAATAATTGAAAAAACCATGCTAATGCTGGGCGTGCCTTCCTCTGTGCACGGCAGCTTTCAAGGCTCCGCGAAAGCCTTTCAGGAATCGCTAAGCAACCAACCCTGGTTGATTTTGGCGGCGCTGTTCAGCATTTACATCGTGCTGGGAGTGCTGTATGAAAGTTATGTGCATCCTTTAACGATAATATCCACCCTGCCCTCCGCCGGCGTCGGCGCGATTTTGGCGCTGATGATCTGCAAAACCGACTTCAGCATCATCGCCTTGATCGGCGTAATTTTACTGATCGGCATCGTCAAAAAGAACGCCATCATGATGATAGATTTTGCGCTGCACGCCGAACGCGAACTAGGCCTCAGCGCCGAAGACGCCATCTTCAGCGCCTGCGTGCAACGCTTTCGGCCTATCATGATGACGACCATGGCGGCGCTGCTCGGGGCCTTGCCGCTGGCTTTGGGTTCCGGGTATGGTTCTGAGTTGCGGATGCCGTTGGGGATTTCTATCGTCGGCGGCTTAATGGTGAGTCAGTTGTTGACTTTGTATACTACGCCGGTGGTTTATCTTTATTTGGATAGGGTTAGTGTTTGGGGGCAGAGGAAGTTTCGGCGGAAGGCGGAGGTTTAATTGGTAATGCCGTTAAATTTAGCGGAAAATTAATTTGCAACCAAGGCCGTTGGAGAGCGTGGCGGATTTGGCCTTATTCGAGTTTTCACCAATTTGTACGAAATGGATTTTATCCGTTAGAATGGGCCACGCCTGTTGCTATTCAAGAATGCGAGTTGGTTAAGCGAAGGCTTGGCGTAATTATTTACACCCCTAGGTCATTTGCCTTATAAATAATTTATTATTTAGATTTCAAATAGTTATAATTTAACGGCATTTAACGATATTCCGCGACCACCACTGTAATATTATCCCGGCCGCTGTTAGCGAGCGCCCGGTTTATCAAGCTTTCGGCTACTGCCCGACAATCGCGCTCAGCCATCAAACGACTAATTTCCAGGTCTGAAAGCTCTTTATCCAAACCATCGCTGCAAAGCAAAAAACGGTCCCCCGGCTCTACGACAAAGGATAGTTTATCCAGCTCCAGGTCCGCATGTCCGCCAACTGCACGGGTAATGACATTGGCGCCAACCTGTTGCAAAGCCTGTTCCCGGCTAAGGCCGTTTCTGATAAGTTCATCCACCAACGTATGATCTCTGGTCAGTTGCGTTAATTTTCCTTGACGGAAGCGATATAACCGACTGTCCCCCGCCCAGATCACCTCACAATCACAGTCTTTCGCCAGCAATACCACGACAGTGGAGCCCACCACGCCGCCTTCTTCAATACCGGACGCATACCGGCCCAATTCCTGGTTAATTTTCATTAGCTTGGCACAAACCTGTTCGGTTCGACTTTCCAGACTATCCAGGGACTCCAGTTCGGAAATGCCATCTACAATTAATCGGCTGGCGACATCTCCGGAAAGATGACCGCCCATGCCATCGGCAACTACCCAGATACCGGCCCGAGGGTGATTCAACATGGCGTCTTCGTTAAGTTTGCGCTTATTTCCGACCACCGTCATGCCGTGCGATATCCAAGTCCGCATTTGCGATGCAGGCTGTTGTTCGGCGGTTTGACTTGCCAAGCGCCGCAGTTGCATATCATGAAGTTCCGCCCCCTCGGCTGCGGTTTTTAGCGGCTCAACCACGCTACAAGCTGAATGTTGAGGTTCACCGCTTAAAAAATCGGCATAAGCAGTGATCGGCGGCATGCTTTCGCAACAGAGAAACCGGGATAAACCGTGCCGGCTATCCTGAGTCGCCCAAAAGCTGTAAGCCGGGTACAATTTTGCCAGCAGGCTTAGGCTAAGATTAGGAAATAAAGCCGCAACTTGGTTTGGCTGGTCCATCCGGCATCGATAGACTTGTTTCCCGCCAGCCCCCGGCCAAACGCCGGCAACTACCGGCTGTAATTCCATATTTTGCACATGCCGATTGATATCTATATCCAGCGCCGCTTTATCGAAACTTTCCAGATCAAAATCGGCATTCAATACCGTTAAGGCCAAACTTTCCAACTGTTCAAACCAGTCGGAATCCACCGAAAAAACCGCCGGCATGCCCTGTGCTTCTATGCTTTGCACCAGAGTCAACGGAAAATAGCGTCCCACCCTATCGACACTGGGCATCATGACTCCCGCCCAGGCATTGGGGCCGCAAAGCCCCGGACTTAAGGCAAACCGCCAGAGCGGACTGACCAGAAATACCGACAACCAATTTTCCGCCAAGGTTTCCCGGCTGGCGAGTAATGAAGCTTGCAACCACTGATCCCAAGGCTCGATAAAACTCCTGGGCAACCTGCGGTTGACAAAATCGCCCAAAGCCGGCACTTTGCCGTAAAAGCCCAGACTGCTCGCAATACCGTTGCTCATAAGGACTCCGGACAACGGAAAGATTGATATTCGCTTAAGCCGAACGGGTTATTCACGCTGGCGGCCCGTAGCTCAAAGCGGGCGCTCAAGCCTTCCACCTGCACCGTCAAATTAAATTTTTCCGGCAAGGCCGTGCGTTCAATATTGAACTCGTCAAACATTCTAAACAAGGCCCAGTTCCCCTCTTTAAATCGACTGATCTGTTTACCGTCCAAGGTTTCGAACACCAGCCGCACGCCGGCGCTGTTATTCGCGCCCGGCCACTGAAATTGGGTAATTTGTTCCGGACCATGCTGATACAGCAACTCTTGGCCTTCAATATTTAGCCTGAATGTGCCTACCCTGTCATCCAAAGTCAACGGCTTAAGTTCGAATTTTACTTGTGGATTGCTACCGCCGCCGGCAAAAAAGGCGTCGCGAATTCTAGCGGCGATTTGAAACTGCCGTAGCGTCAGCGGCGAAAGCCCCAGCTCATTCTCCGAACTCAGTTCCTTCCATTGCACGGAGGCGGTGTCCACCAAAGCTTTTAAGTTGCTGTTGAAATACTGGTCCATCACGCCGTTGGCGGCAAAGATTTTCACAAAATCCGACAGCAATACATCTTGCGGGGTATTTCGGGCAAAAGGATAACGCCCTGCCAAAGCGCTATTGCAGGGAATGCTGACCGCGGTTTTCAGACTTTCGTTCAACTGGATTTTGGCGTCGCTCTTGATATTATTACCCCCAGCGCTGGTCAGATTGCTCAAGGACGCCGCC
>Ga0181528_10002923_pt1 | contig 10543 bp, 11 predicted proteins | sample PEATcosm2014_Bin_47_FD_119742 | JGI IMG/M metagenome (GOLD analysis project Ga0181528, IMG submission 119742) | Peatland microbial communities from MTU Mesocosm Facility, Houghton, MI, USA - PEATcosm2014_Bin10_10_metaG | ecosystem: Environmental > Terrestrial > Soil > Wetlands > Peat | place... | reverse complement strand
CGCCGAGATCCTCCAGTTCAAGCAGTTGAAAGTCATTGCCTCCATGCAGCCGAGTCACGTGCTGACCGACATGCGTTGGGCGCAGGACCGCCTCGGCCCAAAGCGCGCGGCAACCTCCTACGCATGGCTCTCATTTTTGAATAAAGGAGTCGGACTGGCTTTCGGGACCGACTATCCTGTCGAGCCGGTAACGCCATTCCGTGGTCTCTACGCGGCGATTACGCGCAAGAGCGAAAACGGCAAGCAGGAATATTTTCCAGCAGAGCGGCTCACCATCGATCAGGCCATCACCGCTTACACCGCAGGATCTGCCTTCGCCGAGTTTGAGGAAAAAGAGAAGGGCAAACTGGTTCCCGGCATGCTCGCTGATTTCATCGTCCTCGACCGCGACGTAACGGCCGTCTCGCCTGAAAAGATCCTGGGTGCCAAGGTTTTACGCACCGTCCTCGGCGGGAAGACGGTTTACGAATCGAAGTGATTTTGCCTCGGTTCGATCAAACGATTTGCCGCATCTGAGCGTCTAACCAGCAGCCAATGCCTCTCGTCTCGTAAAAAAGCGGTCCACCCGCGCATCTGCGACCTCGTTGCGTAAATGGGTATACTAATAGGGGCTTACAAGTTCTGGAGGGAAGTAGACATATGGGCGCAATGTGGATGCGCATGAAGACCCATCGTTGGGTCTACACGCTAAGTATCTTGGCAACTCTCTCGGTCGGCATTCTGATCGGCACGGTCATCTCCTACGGAGTCAAGGGCAAAGAGGGTCAGAAGAGCGACGTTACGCCGCTGACCATGCCTTCGCCGCAGCAGATGTCGAACACGTTTTCTTCGATCGCGAAGCAGTTAGAGCCGAGCGTAGTCAATATCAATACCGAATCGACCATCAAGAATGTTCACAAGCGTCGCGGCGGGAACGGACAGGACGACGACGAAGACGGCGGTGGCGGCATGGACGATTTCTTCAACCACTTCTTTGGCGCCCCCGGTCAAGGCCCAGGGCAAGGCCAGGGTGGTCCCGGCGACGGCTCCATTCGCGAGCGCTCTCTCGGTTCCGGCGTGATCGTCGATCCCAAGGGCTACATTGTCACCAACCGGCACGTCGTCGAGAAGGCCGACCGCATTCGCGTTCGCTTTGAAGACGATCCCCCAGGCGTGCAGCACGATGCCAAAGTGATCGGGACCGATCAGGAAACCGATCTCGCCGTAATCAAGGTGGAAGTTGACCACGCCCTGCCCTCAGCGAAAATGGGCAACTCCGACGGAATGCAGGTCGGCGACTGGGTACTGGCTATCGGCAGCCCCTTCGGCCAGGCTGGCACCGTCACTGCGGGAATTGTCTCCGCTAAGGGACGCGACATTGTTCCCGGCCGCCAGTTCCAGACCTTCATTCAAACCGACGCTGCCATCAACCCCGGCAACTCCGGTGGACCGCTCGTCAACATGAACGGCGAAGTCATCGGCATCAACACGGCCATTCTGAGCGAGACAAATGCCTATGCCGGCATCGGATTCGCTCTTCCGTCGAAAACGGTCGTTGAAGTCTATAACCAGCTGACCGGTCCGGAACACAAAGTTTCGCGCGGTTCCATCGGCATCATGTTCGATCAGGTCGAGAATCCCGCCATCGCCCGCGTCTACGGCACGGGCAGCGGCGTGACGATCTCCAGCGTCGTGGCTGGCAGCCCGGCAGATCAGTCGGGCCTGAAAGTCGGCGACACCATCACCACCGTCGACGGCCATAAGGTCGTCAAGGGCGGAGATCTCGTCGACTACATAGCCTCCCGCAAGCCCGGAACCAAGGTTCAGCTCGGTTTCATCCGTAATGGCAAGACGCAGGAAGCCGCCGTCACCACGGCAGACCGCGCCAAGCTCTTCGCGGCTCGTCTGGGTGATGACCAGAACAGTGAAGACGACAACGCTCCCAAGCAGAGCAAGTTCGGACTCACCGTTCGCAAGGTGACCCCCGAAATGGCCGACCGGCTCGATATGGAAGCGGGCAAGGGAGTCATTGTGCAGGATGTAAAGCCAGGTTCGTTCGCCGAAGACGTCAACGTGGCGCGCGGCGACATCATTCTGCAAATCAATAAGCAGCCGGTGAACAGCGAAGACGACTTCAGCCGCATTGAGTCAAGCCTGAAGAGCGGGCAAGACGTGGTGTTCCTGGTCCGGCAGCGCGGATCGTCCCGTCAGGACGGCACCATCTTCCTGGCTGGCACACTTCCGTAACGCAAATCCGCCCAACAGGGCTGGCACTACGCTCGAAGATCGAAGATGATAAAGAGATCGAAGAGCGTGGTGCCGGCTTTGTTGGACTTTTTGTTTTCAAATTGGACGTCGCTAGATCGAAAGTGGGGAGAAAGCGGCGAGGTGGATTCGAGATTGTCTGTTCGATGGGAAAACCGTAAGAGGGAAGTGAGCGCGATTTGTGCGCTCCTGCTCAGTTGTGCCTTAGCTTCTGCCGCGGCTGTGACCCAGATTTCCACGAACGATAGCGCTAAACCCTCGACCTCGAAGACCGCCGCAAAGCACACGGCAACATCATCGACTTCCTCGGCGAAGTCTTCTTCCAAAACACACACCGCATCGTCAAAGAGTTCTTCGCGCCGCAAGAAGAAATCGGCGAAAGTCCGCGGCCAGCAGAAGATCGATTCCGAGCGCGCGCAGGCCATTCAAGAGGCGCTCATTCGCCAACATTATCTGACCGGGGAAGCCACTGGAACGTGGAATGATGCCAGCGAAGCCGCTATGCGCCGTTATCAGGCCGATAACGGATGGCAAAGTAAGACCGTTCCCGACTCCCGCGCTCTCATCAAACTGGGCCTCGGGCCGAGCAAGGATCATCTGCTCAATCCAGAAAGCGCGATGACCACAGTGCCGGACGCTCCGAAATCCGAATCATTGCCGCCGACGTCCAACAGCCCCGCGCCAGTAGCCGACCCGCCAACCACTTCCAGTCCGACGGCAACAAGCACGTCCGGTCCCCAGTAAGGAACGCAACCGATTAGCAGGATAAGAGCGGCGTGAGTGTCGTCCTGACGGGCTCTTTTTCTCTCACGCCTACCCGGCACTGGCGTGCCGGCCATGAATCCGTCGCTTGCGACGGCTCACAACCCATCGCTCGCAACTCACTACGCGCTGTTCACTTCTCACTGCCCTACCCATTTCCCTTCCGATAACTCGTCCCGGCCACCGGACGCGGGAAATACGGTAACGGCTCATCTTGAATAATCGCCCGCGGGTTTGTCTCCACGAGCGCTTCAGCGACCTCTTCTCCACAGATTTCCGCCGCCGCGTCGCGCGCTGTCGACAAAATCGGCACACGCTTTTCCATCTCGTGCGCGTCGGTCGCAAGCACATGCACAGCCTGGCGTTCGAGCAGCCACAGCGCCGCGCGCCGCGTACGGTCGCCCCAGAATCCCGTTAATGCCGATCCTGTCACTTGCACCACGCAGCCCTGCTCCGCCCACTCCACTACCCGCTGCAGGCTCTCCCGCAAGATCGGATTGCGCTCCGGATGCGTGATCACTGGTGTGATTCCATGATCTCCCAACTTGTGGAACGAGTCCGTGGTCTGCTCCGGCACGCTATAGTTGCTGAACTCGACCAATTGGTATCGCGTTTCGTTAATCACGTAGCGCTTCGGATGCGCCAGCGAATCCTGTATGTTCTCGTACGACAGGTGAAAGTCGCAGCCCAGCCCGATCTGCAGCGCGTCTCCGACCAACTCCTGCAAGCGTGCCACGACACCCTTCAGATGTTCGCGATCATATTGGTACCGCTCGTTGGCATGGGGCGTAGCGACCATGTGCGTAATACCATCCGCCGCGGCCGCGCGGCACATGGCAACGCTGACGTCCCACGATTTGGGTCCGTCATCCACTTCCGGAAGAATGTGCGAATGAATATCGACCACGATAGTTGGAAGACCGCTCCCGACGCAGTGTTGCTACTTTGATTTAAGCAGATTCACAATCATTCGGAAAGGGCACAACGCGAAGATAAACGATGGGACTACCGGGGAAGATCGGTTCGTTAAAAGGATTGCCCTAAGTTGCTTGCATGAAAACGGCCATGGTTCGTTCTCCTGCGTGTATTTTTCTAAGTCTGGGTAGCCCGTCTGATCAATCGGATTGGACTTGGTAAATCTCCGCGAGCAGCGCTTTATGCACCGGTACCTTGTTTGTGCTGCACGTCGGTCCGCCGTGGCATTTGTTCCCATAACGCGCGCGCCGAGAGGATGACGGAGAAGAGCGCGGTCACGCCGAGCACGAAGAGTGTCCAGATAAAGAAGAAGGCTCCGCCGGACTTGGCGATCGCTCCGCCGACTCCCGCCCCTTTCATGTGGATGACGGGAACGACCAACCCAAGGAGCGACCCGAGGAGGATGATGACGTACCCCGATCGTCTTTCGGCTAGCACCAGCGTTCCGTACAGCCAGACGACCAGGATTGGCACCGTAATGAGGTCTAAAAGCGTTCCTGGCTCCATCCCGCGGACGATGTCGTCCGCCATGTGAAACGTCATGAATAGGATCGAAAGCACAGACGCGATGACTAACAGGTTGTTGTGTTTCATTGGATATTCTCCTTGTTAAGGCGAGTGCTCATTGACCCTGCCGTTCGCGGTCGGCACGATGAGCTCCAAAGACACGAATCGTTCGAGTACATTTTTGAGCAATCCGGCAGTTAAGAAGAAGTGATCCCAAGTTGGCGGACGATCCGCTCCGAACTAGCGGCGGCGTCAACCCCTGACCAAGTCCACGCCTGCCAGACGATGACCGAGGTGCATACCGTTTCGATCGTCCCGAAGAAAATGTACGATGCAAACATATGCTCGTGCCAGGCACCGCTGGCCAAAGGGTAAACGAATTGCATCGAAATGACGGCTAACGTCTCAAGGGCACTCGCGACGATATTCGCCAGCCGGTTCACCCTAAACGGAAGCAGTCGACAAGCCAGAATCATGGCGATGGGTATTTCCATCAAGACCGCTGAACCCAGCAGAGCCCATTGTGGGAGATGTGGGGCTGGATCTTGCGAGCCAACAATATCGAACAGGGCAAGCACGTCCGCATACAGGTAGTTGAGTAACGCGAAGAGCCACAATTGAGACAACCGCTCCTTTGTGTCATGCATGTCAACCTCCTACGAAAGAGCAATGCAGGATCTGAGTTCCGCTCCTGCGCTCTGTACTGTGGATTTGAACACTTTGGGAAATACGGGCGAGAACCTCAAAAGGATGCAAGGTACGAGGAGTCTCCGAAAACTTCTGCCATCGAGATACCTAGCAACACCAATCTAGCAACCGCATCTCTTGCGTCTTTTTTGGGCGCTCATCCGTATTACGAGTATGGTGGGGGCGACCGCACTATCGCTGGAGGGGCTTGTGGCAGTGGACGCGGATGTGGTCCGGCTTCGCCGAGGCGACCTGAACGCTCTCTCGGAACTGATCACCCGGTACCAGAATCGGCTGTATCGGTATCTGCTGCGCATCGTGCGGCAGCCCGCCGAGGCGGAAGACCTGTTCCAGCAAACATGGTTGAGAGTGGTCGAAAAGATTCGTTCCTTTGATGCAAACCGCAATTTCGACGCCTGGCTGTTCACGTTGGCGCGTAACCTAGCGATCGATCATTTGCGCCGGATTCGTCCGGAGAGCCTCGACGAGCCGCTCGCCAACGGCTGGCATAGAGAAAATGTGGCGGACCGGATTTTAAGTAAAGACCACACGCCGCTTGATCACGCGCTCGCGGCCGAGCGCCGAACGGAGATCAGCGAAGCGATGGCGGGGCTGCCGATGATCTATCGCGAAGTCCTCACGCTGCGGTTTGAGGATGAGATGAAGATTGAGGAAATCGCGCAGGTTACAGCGATTCCAGTATCAACTGCGAAGTCGCGGCTGCGGCGTTCGCTGGAACAATTGCGTTACGCGCTTGAAGCGCGGTATCCCGGAGGTACATGGCAATGAGCGAGCACGACAAGATTCGAGAACTGCTGGCGCTGGCCGCAGCCGACGCGCTGACGAGCGCGGAAGAAAAGCAGGTTGCGGAGCATGTGCTGTCTTGCATCGCCTGCTCGAATGAATTGGCGGCTTGGCGGCCGATTGCGAGCGAACTCCGCCGATTGCCGACCCCGCAGCCTTCTTCGTGGCTGGTGCAGGCCACGCTGGCGCGTGCGGAGGCGAAGCTCATCGAACAGGCCGAGCACGATTGGAACCGCCGCCTAATGATTATTGTCGTGGCTTTTGCGTGGCTGCTGACGATTGCGAGCTGGGTGGTTTTCCACGTTGTGAGCGGACGTTTCGATAGGTTTCTCGGGCCGCTGCTCAGCCATACGTGGATCAGTTTTGCCGCGTTCACCGCCCTAGAGTGGCTCGCCGGAGGGGTGGCCGCAGTAATGCTGGCAATCCGGCAGCGCGGCGAAAGGAGGCTGGTATGAGCCGCTTCACAAAGGAATTGCGCGTGATCCCAGAAGTGGCGTGGATCGTTGCATGGTTCGCCTATCTGTGCCTCACCGTGTGGTTGTCCTTCTTCGTTGCACCAAAGGATCCGGAGATGGACAAATTGCCGCGCTGGGGACAAGCGCTGCTGGTTTACGGATTTTTCCTGCTCATGGTGGTTTGGGTTGCGCTGATCGGATACATCTACGGGGATGCGAAGCGGCGGCAGATGCGGTACGTAATGTGGACGCTGCTGGCGATCTTCGTTCCCCATGCGATCGGAATGATCTTGTACTTCATTCTCCGCGACCCTCTGCCGAAGGTGTGCACTGGCTGCGGACATATCGAGAAGGCAGGATTTCCGTTCTGTCCGCACTGCGGTGCTCTGTTGCAGCCAACGTGCTCGAAATGCGGTAAGCCCGTTGACCCGACTTGGGCAAATTGCGCGCAATGCGGACAGCGATTGCCCGAGTCCGCGCCGCGCGCTGCGCGAAATCCCTCCGTGGCGACGTAACGCCGTTGTGGAATGTATTGTTGAGAAACTGAAGTTTCCTCGTGCCTCCACATCGATAACGCATCGGCGCTTCGGCGAGCGTGCAGAGCGATGGTCCACTGACTTCGAATGTTTTTCCCGCGCTTGAATCTCGGCTGTCGCTTCCTAAACTTGTGCCTCACTCGTTCCCGTACCGCTCTCGAATAAACTCCGCAATGCCCGCGTACGCCGTCGTCAGCGTCGCTTCGTCCGGCAGGAACACGATCCGGAAGTGCTGTGTCCCCGGCTTCTGCCCAAAGCCCGATCCGTGAACCACCATCACATGCTTCTGTCGGATCAATTCCTTCACGAAGACTTCATCGCTCTCCGGAATATCAATTCGCGGATAAGCATAAAACGCTCCCCGCGGCGCCACGCAACTCACACGCGGTGTCGCTTCGCACCACTTCTGCGTGAGATCGCGCCGCGACCGCAGCTTCCTCTGCACTTCCGCGAGATGATCCTGCGGCCCTTCCAGCGCCGGCTTGATCGCGTACTGCTCGGGATGATTCGCGCACAACCGCGCTCGCAGCAACCGGTGCACGCCCTCGGTATAGGTCTTCACGGCCGCCGCATCGCCCGAAACGATCCCCCATCCGATGCGCCATCCCGGCACCAGATAATTCTTCGACATCCCGCCAAAGGTTACACAAGGCACATCGGGCGCGACCGCGGCGAAGGCCAGATGCGGCGTGCCATCGAGAATCAGCTTGTCGTAAATCTCATCCGAGAAAACAATCAGGTTATGTTGCCGCGCCAGTTCCGCGACTTTCTCCAGCATCTGACGCGTGCACAGCGATCCCGTCGGATTATTCGGATTGATCAGTACGATGCCGCGTGTTCGTGGCGTCAGCTTACGCTCGATGTCCGCCAATTCCGGTTGCCACGCATCTTCTTCATTCAGATCGTATGCATTCAGCCGGATTCCCAGCTTGCACAGCACCGCCGAATACAGTGGATAATCGGGGCTCGGCGTCAGAAAATCCTCTCCCGCATTTACCAGAGCCGACAGGCACAGATCCACTGTCTCGCTCACGCCTGAAGTGACGAATACATCCCGCACAGTCGTGATGCCCTTGCGCGCGGCCTCGCCACGAATCGCCTCCAGCGCCTCCGGAATTCCCGGCGACGGCGCGTACCCGTTCTTCCCGTCGCGCATGGCCTTCGCGACTGCGTCGATAATGTGGGCCGGAGTCTGGAAATCGAAGTTGAGCGGATCGCCGACATTCAGCGGAAGCACCTTGTGTCCTTGCTGAATTACTTCGTCCGCAACGCACGCCAGATCGCGGATGGCGTAGCGGACGTTCTCGAGTCGGGAGGCAGAAGAAATCTCGCGAGCTTGACTCATGGTTGTCATCGGAAACCTCACCGCAGCGCCCGAACTGCGCCGGGGCTAAACAGAAATTCTATATGGGTTGGAGCAAAGGCAACGCACAATTCTGCGATCCAGAGATGCAGTTCTCCGGCACCGAGACTGAATACCCCGCCTAAGGATTATTTGGATTGAAGTTGAAGATGACTTCTTCGACCGTCTGTGCCGGACCCGGCGCGTATTTCCAATGCATCACGGCCTTTGCGGCATACTGGCAGAGCATCGGATTGCCGCCTTTGATCTGGACATTCGAAACCGTGCCATTCGCAAGCACAGTCGCGTCCAGCCGAACCTGGCCCTCAAAATGTCCAGTCTTCAATACGGTGGGATACTCCGGTTCGACCATAACCACTGCCTTACGCCGAGACTTCAGCGCGCTCTGTGCATGAACCGAAATGCTGGAGAGGCAACAAAACAGGCCGACAGCCGCCAGCAAGAGAAAAAGACGAATGCCCACGAGACTACGTTGTCTGCTATGAGGACGCACGTTCACAGGGTGACCCCAAACGGAATATCAAGGCCTGGGGAGGCCTCGTTTCAGCAGTGTAGATGTAGGTAATCCCCAAACAAGATTACCGACGTACCGATGCGAAAGCCTTCCCCTGTGCGCGTGTCCTCTGTGGTGAGAAGTTTTGGAGGCTAGTCCTCGCGGTCGATCTGCGCTTTTTGCAGCTTGTCTGAATAATCGACGTATACCGACTTCCATTCGGTATAGAAATCGATTGCGCCGATTCCGCCCTCGCGGTGGCCGTTGCCCGTAGCCTTTGTACCGCCAAATGGCAAGTGCACCTCAGCGCCAATCGTTGGCGCGTTAATGTATGTGATCCCGGCGTACAGATCGCGGATCGCCGAGAACGCCTTGTTCACATCTTTCGTGTACAGAGCAGACGACAGACCGTACTCAATGCCATTTGCAATCTCGATAGCATCCTCGAGGTCGTCGCACGGAATAATCGACACCACTGGCCCGAAGATTTCCTCCTGCGCGATCCGCATCTTCGCATCGACATCCGTGAATACCGTCGGCTCCATGAACCAGCCGTGCGCATATTCACCCTTGTCGAGCCGGTTACCGCCGCACACCAGCTTCGCGCTCTCATTCTTGCCGATGTCGACATACTTCAGGTCGGTATCAAGTTGCTTCTCGTTGATGGCCGGACCCATCTGGACGGTCTCGTCGAGTCCGTTTCCAACCTTCAGCTTCTTCGCCCGATCGACCAGCCGATCGACAAATTCCCGATAGATGCCCTTCTGCACGATCATGCGGCTGGTCGCGGTGCAGCGCTGGCCGGTTGTGCCGAATGCGCCCCACAGTCCGCCTTCAATCGCGAGATCGAGGTTCGCGTCGTCGAGCACGATCATCGGATTTTTCCCGCCTAGTTCCAGCGAGCAGTGCTTAAAACTCTGCGCCGCGATGCCACCCACAATCCGTCCCACGGCCGACGATCCCGTCAGCGAGATCGCCCGCACATCCGCGTGTTCGGCCAGCGGCGTACCAACTTCCGGACCATATCCTGTCACAATATTGATTACGCCCTTCGGCAGCCCCGCGTCGTAGAGAGCACGCACGAGGTTGAAGGTCGAAAGCGGCGTATCCTGTGCCGGCTTGATGACGCATGTATTTCCGCAGACGATCGCCGGCAGCAGCTTCCAAGACGAAATCGCCATCGGGAAATTCCATGGCGTAATCATGCCGCATACCCCGATCGGCTGCCGCACCGCCATCGCAAATTTATTCGGCATCTCCGACGGCACCGTGGGACCAAACAGCCGCCGGCCCTCGCCCGCGTTGTAATAGGCTGCGTCGATCGCTTCCTGGACATCTCCGCGTGTCTCGGCGAGGACCTTGCCCATCTCGCGCGTCATGTCACGGGCATAATCTTCTTTACGCTCGATCAGAATCTCAGCGGCCCGAAAAACGACCTCGGCCCGGCGCGGCGCCGGAACCAGTCGCCACTTGGCGAATGCGCGTTTCGCCGCTTCAACCGCGGCGTTTACATCCGCTTTCGCGGACTTCTGAAAAATTCCAACTAGATCGCGCGTGTCGGCAGGATTGCGATTTTCGAACGTCTCCCCGGTCGAGGACTCTATCCACTCGCCATCGATGAAATTCTTGAAGACTTTTGTCTTTGCGTCGCTAAGAGTGGCTGGTGTCGCCAAAGTATCGGTTGCCATGATGTCTCCTTACCGAAACGAAATCCATG
>Ga0181528_10002922_pt1 | contig 10544 bp, 7 predicted proteins | sample PEATcosm2014_Bin_47_FD_119742 | JGI IMG/M metagenome (GOLD analysis project Ga0181528, IMG submission 119742) | Peatland microbial communities from MTU Mesocosm Facility, Houghton, MI, USA - PEATcosm2014_Bin10_10_metaG | ecosystem: Environmental > Terrestrial > Soil > Wetlands > Peat | place... | reverse complement strand
CCACTCCCGGTCTCCATCCCAAAACAGCCGCCGGATCAGGAAGCTTCGCAATTTCATCCAATGTCGCCAGCGTTCGACTTCGATTTACTTCCATGACATCCAGCATCACATCGATTGCGGTCATTTTTTATTCCTAAATCATAAAAATTCTATTGTGTCGGAGATGTTTCAATCCCCGGCTCGACTTCGTCGCTCGGAACCGAAAGTATAACTGATTGACGTCAGACATTCAGCCGACGCCAAAGACGTGAGAGAACTTCCAGTCGTTCTTTGGCGGGCACATTTCTGGCATAGGCAATTTGCACATAGAGTTGCGCCATTTGGGCGGCATCGTTTGCGAGTGCCGGGACGCGCCGTCCCAATTCATCGGCGAATTCAAGCGGAGTTTGTTCGGGATGGCGTTCGATGTCTTGCTCACGTGACCAGGCTTCCAACGCATCAAACGTATAAGAAATGAGTTGGGGAGAAGTCATTCGATCAGCAGCCCCCGTGGCAAACGGATTCACAAAGGAGGCAAACGGGCGCTTCGGCAACGAGTCGTCGCCTTCATCATCTGTGGCCAGAGAATTGCTCGGATTTGGTTTGCGACCGAAAAGACTCAGGAATTCAACCCAAAGTTTTGCGAGCAAATCAACAAGTTGCGACCAATATCGAATGATGAGAACAACTCCTGCGATGGCCAGCAGGCCGTAGATAATCCACTTGGTCAACGACGCTAGCCAAGTCGTGACGACGGAAAGTATTGACCCTGTTGCCGCCGACGGATTCACTGGATTTCGCGGCTGTTGGGCCTGATCAGCATTTTTATTCTGAACATCGGTCTTCTTGCCATCACCCTGCCGAGGAACTTTCTCGCGTTGTTTTGCTTCCGCGTTCCGTTGTTGATCGGCCTGGCCAGCGTTCTTTTCGCTTGAATTGTTCTTTTCACTGGAATCCGATTTTGAGGACGATCGATCCTGGGCCTTTCCCTGTTGGCTCTGACTCGATTTGCTGTCAGACTGGCCTGAATTGTTACTGTTTTGGCCCCCAGGCTTTCCCTGTTTGGAGTTTCCCGATTGGTTTCCGCCGGGTTGTTTATTGGTGGCGTTTTCGCCGTGCTGCTTGTCAGGTGGTTGACCTTCGCCTGCTTTTTTCGACTTCGCGTCCTGTTCACCAATACGGCGGCCCTCCCCTTCCGCTCGGTCGCCCTTGAGGACCGCGAATTTCGATGCTTGGCGCGCTCGCGCATCGATCTTGTCAATCATCGAAGTGAGCGTGTACTCACCCTGAGGTCGCGGGATCAAAAGCGCCACCAGCATCAGCGCCACCAGTAATACGATTCCCATACCAAGCCAACGGCGGGTCATTGATCCGGGCATGACCAGTTTTCGTTGACGCAGGTAACGTCGCAACCCAAGGAAACTTGTCATCAGCAATAGAGCGATTGCTGACGCGACATAGACTGCCAGAAGCTGAAATGCGTACGAACGACGAACTGCATCTTGTGCAGGGATCAGCAGTTGCCCCACGCCAAATAGCGGCAGCGCCGCCAACGAAAAATAAACAACCCACAATCCCGGAGCGTGAGGCCGTGTTTGTATATCTTCGGAATCGTCGTTCGGGTCTTGATATTTTTTCGTCTTTTGTTTTTCTTGATCGCTGGATTCCTTTGCGAGCAAGTTTTTCGAAGCGTTGCGATCAGGTTTGCGCGTGCGGGAAGCTTTCGTTTTGGACGGTTGGTTTAGCGGTTCTGGATTTTCGGTTTCGTTTGTCGAACCTTTGTCGAATCCGGCGACCTGTAACAATCCTTCGCCCGACGTGTCTTCGGACTCGTCAATCAACGTGCAATCCCACGTCAATTTTGACGAACACCACCAAACGACTGCCAGCAGCATCCAACCCACAATGACGGCATCAACGAAACGTAGCACGGCAATGCCTGCTGCAATTCCCATTGCGATTCCAAACGTCCGCGCATGTTCCCGTCCTTCCTCAATGGCAATTCTGGCGACCAGAACCGCCGCAAACACAAACCAGAACATGATCCAGTGCATCCGGCTTTCAAACTGACCGCGATAGCTCAATTCCATCAAAAAGAAAACGAGGCTTCCGACAAGGGTCATGATCAATGCCGGACAGAGGGCGATCACGACGTAGTCTGCAAGCGTTTTGTCGAGTCTGGTTTTCGCCATGATTTCCACTCGTTATCGAACGTTCGTCGCACAAACGTTTGTGATGTCATCCTCGTTTTCCACCACGTGGACTTCAATCCCTTCGGCAATCAATCGGCCCATATTTTCTTTTAACGTTTCCTCGTCCGGCATCACCATCAGCGCTGTGACCGCATATCCGCGTCGCTTCAGGCTACCCAACGCAATTGCGGCTTCCTCGGGTACATCCGGCAGCAACGCCACGACAGTCGCGTCGCGCGGCAATCGGCTGGTCGCTTCGATAATGAGTTGTGGAAAGGTCAAGCCATCGGAAAGTTCGACCCGCGCCAGTGTTTCCAGGATGCGCATCAGTTGTTCCGAACCGCGCCGCGTCTCGACGATTACTGGACTCAACCGGTCGCTTTCGCCCTGCATCTCAGCGGTTTGTAACGCCATCGATCGAGTGCGGAATTCGTGTCGGAATCCTTCCTCGCGGATCCGATCGGCTGCATCGCGACCATTGGTGACCAGTCCTACTTGCTGGCCCAATTGATAGACGGCGTTCGCCAACGAAGCGGCGGCGGTCACGGTCAATTCCGACAGGTAGGGTTCGCGGCGCGACACGTAGCCCGCTCGATGGGCATCGAGCAGGAGGGTCAGACCGGCCACGCAGGATGGCTCGTACGTTTTTGAGTGTAACAACCCCGTTCTCGCCGTGGCTCGCCAGTGGATGCGATTCAGTGCATCACCTTGCTGGTAAGCTCGAACTCCAGAAATTCGAGTCGGATCTCCGAACAAGCGATGAGTCAAGCGTACTTCCCCAATCGGACGACGCGACGCGAGACTATACCCCTGCAAGGGAAGTACCTTGGGGTAGACAAGCACAAAATGTGGCTTGGTCTTGATTTGAAACCGACGATGAAGTCCGAACAGATCACCCGATTCAACGAGCAATGGCCCAATCTGATAGTAGCCACGCATCAGGAATTTGACTTGATACCGAATCGACTTCGTGCCGCGCGTGGGAAGCTGCATGATCGTTACCCGTTTCCCCTCAATGGCGATCCGCGGAGGACGTTGCAGTAGAGCTTGCTTCGGGACAGAGTCTTCCAGCAACAGCCAGACGATGGGCCACACACTCCGATTCGTGATCGTAACGACGATGGCCGCCTTTTCGCCGATTTGAGCCGTCGTGCGGCTGCACTCCCGCTCTGCCACGACGTTTTCAATCCATTCTCGAGCAAAATATCGACTGACCAGCATGATGCCGATCAGGACATACATCGCATAGACCAGCAGGCCCAATTGAAGGACGATGCCGATGATCAACAGAGCAATCGCTCCTAATAACCATCTCATTCCACACCTGCGTTCGATGAAAGAAAGTTCCCCGACTCGCCAATTCAGACGACCGAATTTTCACAATCACAACGACCTAACCCAAGGCTCGGCGCAGCAGGTTCTGCGTGATCCGTTGAACGCGTTTATCCGGCCCGTGAGGACGGCTCCAATGTGACCACGGTAGCATGTGTCCAGGAGGACTCGAGAGATCCTGGCACCAGAAAATTGTCGAAGCGTTGAATACGAAATTGTTCTTCGGACCGGGATAGATTGTCCCGGTCCAGCGTTGAGGTGTCGTCCCTCCCACGAGAGCCGTGCCTTCGCCGACGATTTCCAGTCCGGGAATATCGGTCGCAGGATCTCCGTGATATTCCCACCCCACGAGGCCCGGAATTCGGTCGCCCTTTTTCATTCCCGTACCTGCAAAAATCCAATGATCGGGATTGGTACAGATCCAGTCACCCCCTCCATTGACCGGTTCGACATTGCGAGCACCGATCAAATAGCCTTCATCCGGTCCACGATGCGGGAACGGACCATTGAGCTTTTCTCGCAATTCGGCATAAGCATTCTTTTCGCCAAACGGACCACCCCGAAACAAGATCCGATTGGGTCGTCCATCAAAACTCTCGCGGAATGGTGTGACCCAACAAACAGAGTTACCCGAAAAGAACAGCAGGTTCACGCCCGCATCTCGCAGTTTCACGACGCTTTCGTACTGACGAATATTCCAGTATTCGTCATGTCCGACGCTCAGAAAAGCTTTGCATTTCAATCCACGATCCGGGGTGAGCATGTCACTATTGGAACAATAGGTGACATCGTACCCTTGTTGTTCCAACCAATAGGACATTGGAAACTCGAAACACAGCCATTCGCCCGATCCAATCGATTGCGGGTTTTCATAAATCTGAGCGTATTTGGCGTATGGTCGATCAAAGCTGACGTCGGCCCACGGTCCTTGATTTCCTTTAGGATGTGTATAGACCGAGTAATTACTGGGCCACTGATTGTAGGCTTGCCAGGTATTGTCCGAGCATTGGACAAGGATATCGGCGGGGCGATCATCGCGCACGATGAAGACCACATAACTTTGCCAGTACCCCTGCTCGGGATTGTCTTCGATAAGACTCAGCCGACCGAGATAAACACCGCTGACCCAATCGTTGGGAATTGTGATTGTCGTCGTCTTTGTCCAACGGCACTCGTGCAGATTTTTCTCACCTGGCGCTGGAGTCTCTTGTTTTGCTCCCTGAAACGGGCCAAGCGTCGCCATCAGTCGCGCCCCGCGTCCAGCGTAATATCCCGTACGGAAAATCTCAATTTTAAACGGACGCGGAGGGTTGGTCGAAATCATAAGATCGATCGACTCGCCGACAGCAACGCTTTGCTTGGAACAATAGCCTTCGATCCAAGACGTCCGAAACCCTTGGTGTGTGTCGAGTCGAACTCGCGTCAGTTGCCAGTCGAGCGAACCGGTGAGCGCATTTTCTCGCAGGATCAATCCGGGATTTCGAGCGGATAATGAGTCGGATGCTTGCGTGCCAGAACCTGACAGCACCGTTTGGGTCATTGCTGCCAGAGAACTCGCAGTAACCGTTTTGATCCAGTCGCGCCGATCCATCACACCGCTCCTCGAACGAGATTGTGTTGTTTTTTTTCATTATCACTGCGCCCGTTGCTTTCTGGGCTCGGATATTTTTGAAATCTCCGTGACGTGCACTGGCCCCATCAAATTTCGTTTGAGGTCAAAATCCTGCTAAGTGGATGGGGGCGTGGCCCCTGGGTTAATTCGAGCAAGGACACGATGCGATCCCAGTAACTGTCCTTCGCAGACAACTTCCAGAGCGTACGATCGCTCCTCCCACGCCGTCAGCGGCAAACGAGGCAACGGCAACGAAATCTCGATGGTTTTCAGCGGATCATCACAATCGACGGGAACCTGTGTCTGGAACAGCGGACGATTTTCGTGCAAATCGACGTAGCGGACTTCGAATGTCTTCCGTCCTCTGACCTCGGTCACACTGAAATAGACGTAAGGAGAACCGGCTTGGACCAGGCTTTGAATTGGCTGCTGCCGTTGACCGGCATGGCCGAATTCTCCGGGTTCGTTACGAGATTTAGGGTCGTCGGAACGTTCCAGCATACCTCCGGCTGCCGCCCCCCCGCTTGCACCGTGACCGTCCCCTCCAGAGTTAGAATTCCCTCCCGGTTCCACGCCAGGGCCTCCGGGGGGCGGATTCGGAGTGAAAAAGATCGTCGAGAAAACACCGCAGATGATATGTTTACCCGTTGTCTGATCGCGATAAACATGATCTGCGAGTAACAACGATTGCAAAATTGGCAAAGCCACAAATTCACTCCAAATCCTCGGATGATCCAGAACATCCAAACGATTTGGACAATTCTGGAAACGATCAATTCACGATTGCCAACAGCGTACCTTCCGAAGCGAGCCAGTAGAAGCATCAACGATCGATTACCGAAATTTTGCCATTCGCAAACGGCGCGCGACACCTAGTATTTGAGACCGGCACTTCTCCACTTCAGATCGATTCAGTAGCCGTCTCAACCGCCGATCGAATACATCGGGCGATTCGGTTGAACAAAGCGTGCGGTATTGATTTCGTGTCCTTCCCATTTTGCGGCAACGCTGGCTTGGATCGCATCCGCAATTTGTGCGTCAGAACCATTTCCGCGAAGGAGTTGACGAATATCTGTCTCGTCGAGACTGAACAGACAGTTACGCAGTTTCCCATCCGCGGTGATCCGAATGCGATTGCAGCTCATGCAAAACGGTTGGCTGACCGACGCAATAAAACCGATCTGTCCGATGCCATCGGCAAAGACGTAATCTTTCGCTGGACCACCGGTTCCAACCGATGCCTTGATTCCGTTCGGTACTTTGTCGCTGGATCCGTGGTAATCGACGGGAATCAAAGGCATGATCGAGGACGAAAGAACGTCGATGATTTCTTGAGCAAACAGGACTTTGCCCCGCTCCCAGGCATTGTCAGCGTCCAACGGCATATACTCGATGAAACGAACTTCAACACCAGTTTCTCTGGCGAAATTACCAAACGGAGTAATCTCGTTTTCCGTCAATCCACGTACCGACACGGCGTTAATCTTCACGGGATCGAACCCAGCTCGTTGAGCAGCCTGAATGCCTTCGATGACTCGTTCGAATCCGTCACGTCGGGTGAAGACTTTGAATCGCTCAGGAGTCAAAGCATCGAGGCTGACGTTGACTCGTCGCAAACCCGCTTCGTACAAAGCGACCGCTTGATCGGAAAGCAGGATACCGTTTGTCGTCAGTCCAATATCTTTGACTCCCGGCACGCTGGCCAGTTTTGCAACGAGCGTGGGAAGGTCGCGACGGACGAGTGGTTCACCGCCAGTTAGTCGTAGCTTGTCGATGCCAAGGGAAACGGCAACTCGGACAAATCGTTCGATCTCTTCGAAGGTTAACAGTTCGGACTTTTCCATGAACTGTACTTCTTCGGCGGGCATGCAATAGAAGCAACGGATATTGCAACGATCCGTCACGCTGATTCGCAGATTATTGTGCAATCGGCCGAAGGAATCGATGAGTGGCAAATCCGGTAGCATGGCTGCGTTACTCATCTTTCATCGTTCGAAGGGCACTCGCTCGTTCGTCTTCGGGATGTACCCATTCCGTGGAACCACCGTTCCAATGTTCTTGCTTCCAAATTGGAACCGAAACTTTCAATTCGTCGATCAAAAACTGTCCCGCTTCAAATGCTTGTTGGCGATGTGGACAACTGACCGCGATGGCAACGCTGATGTCGCCCAACTCCAAATGCCCCAGACGATGGACAATCCCAACACCCACAATCGGCCAACGCGATCGAGCGGTCTTTTCCAATTCCGCTAATTTCGCCTCGGCCATCGCGGAGTACGACTCGTAATCAAGCGCAATCGTACGACGACCGTTGGTGAATTCGCGAACTGTCCCGAGAAACAGCACGACGGCACCCGACTGCGGCGAACGCACCGATTCCGTCAAGGAGTGATAATCAATCGGCGTTTGAGTCAGGGAAATCATGGCTTCGTTTTGATCGGGTCGTTTGTGGTCAAGTTGGCCCCACCTTCGGATTACAGTCAATCTCTAAGGAAAATCGTCGCGACTTCAATCTGACAGTGTCACTTGTTGTACAATCATTCTAGCCTCCGCTCACGGGAGGGAAACAAGCGACTTCGTCCGTGCAAGAGATTCTCGTCCCATCTTCCGCGTAGTCATTGTTCACAGCAACCATCAATCGCGGAATCAGCAGTTGCAAATTCGGATGCAGTTTGGCCAAGGCTTCCTTTAACTGCAAAACTGTTTGGCCGTCTGACCAGGGAACCTCGAGCCGAGGGCTTCCTGCCAACTGGCGAGCCTGTGCGAATAACAAAACTTGCAACATAACAACCTCGCCCCGGTACGTCAGAGAATCCGCAATCCTTTCGGCAACGATTCGCCAAACACCAGCGATTGATCCGCAGAGTCCAGATTGGCGACTTCAGCAATCAATTTCCTGTAATGTGCAGGTGCAGAAACTTGTTCCAACATCTTCTGCACGTTTGACCGAGTCGATTCGTCAACGTCCCGGTACCGATCGCCTGTCTTTCTCGCAAGTTGCATGATCGTAAATGCAATCAAACCATCGTTAACGTTAAGATTTGCCAGACTAACCAACCATCGCACCGCCAGATCGGGAGGAATCACATTGTTCAACGGTCCGTAAACTGGTTGTCGCGCACCGACGCGACCGATTGCCCATAATGCCGCCGAACGCAGTGCACAGAATCGAGGGCGCCCCAGAACTTCCAACAAAATATCGCCTAATTCATGCTTCGTGGGAATCGGTAATAACTCACATGCCCCCAGCAATCGTAAAAGTTCTGAAGATTCATGAGCATTGTTGCCGAAGTCGAGCCCCTTGCCTTTGGAACCAATCTGACGAACGGCCTGCTTCAATTGACTGATCAAAGGCGCTGCCAACGCTTTTTGCTGCCCCGCAGTCAATCCCCCTGCGATCCGACGCCAAAGAATGTACCACTCGGCCCGACAAGCTGTTGTCGTGAAGACCAATTTATCTTGCAATCGCTTCCAGGTCTCATTGCATCGCCAATCGTCCACCGCCAGACCGTAGCCAGGCCTCAACGAGAATCCGGTCAGATTTAGCCATCTTGCTTCATGCTGAGCATCGATACATCGCCCCGGTTCTGACTCTATTAATGCCTCCCAAAGCTGACGCAACAGCGACGTGGGCCACTCGTTCCGCCCCATCCCCAACAATTCTTCAAGACGTTTTGCCACACTCTCCGGTCTTTTTTCAAGCACGTCGCGAGACGTGACTCGAATAGGGTCGTCGTTTGCACGTAGTTGGCTTGCTTCATGCGAATACGAGGGTGTCGCTGCATCGATCTCGTTTGGTGATGCATTCAACCCTTCTTCGGAAGTTTGTCGGGAGCTGGATGTGGCGTTTTCAGCATTTCCACCAGGTTCGGAAATGCCGAACGTTGTCAATATGACCGAACGGGCGGCACTAACAATTTCCTCGTCAAAAAAGCCTTGTTGCTCGCTTGCAGCGTGATGAGCGGAGACGTCCGTCTGAGTTGCCGATCTGACGTCGAATAATAGCTTCCAGGAACGTTTGCCTTCGACCTCACTGCACCACAGATCTAACGTGCCAATCTCAGTCAGTTTGGCCTTCAAGATCACAGAAACGGTGGCCGCGTCCTTCGATTTGTTTGATTTCAAAACCGTCCGAATCGGCGGCAACGCCTTGATTTGTTCAGGGTCGATTGCGATCAGATCGCCAGGCCGATCCGTCAACCGAATACTGGAAACAAATAACGGGAACTCGATCGGCTGCGAGACGAGTAACTGAAATTGATGCTGCGTTAGATCGACCTCGTGTCCCGGTTCAATCCCTGCCGGTAACAAGCACAGCGCGAGAATTTGAAAAGAATGATCGTCGACTGAACCCTTGGAGTGAGAACCCGATCGTTCGACACCGATATAATACGTGCGAGCCAGCCCAGCCGCGATCCGCACCCCTTCACCGCGTCGGACCATACCGTAATAAGCAGCCCCATGGGCGACGGCAAGATCGAGTCGTTCGTTTTCGAAAATGATTGGAGTCCAATCCGATTCGCCACGTCGATACCACCTCTCAAGAGTTCGAATCAACCTTTGTCGCAACAATGGCGAAGCGAACACACCTCCATTGAACAAAACCATATTTGGCTTGTTTTCACTCGCGCTGTCAGATCGATAACGAGTCTCGGAGTTGGCCGACTCTTGAGCGCTACCTGAAACCGTCTTTGCTTCGCTCGGTACATCAACCTCCTCTGAAAGGTGCGCGGTCAAGAACGCTGCGAGATACTTTGTCACCGCAGGATCGGCCGCATAAGGCAAGCCAAATTCTTGAAAACCTGATTTTGATGCTGCCGGTTTTGCATCCAAAGGAACTTCGGGAAAGAAGCCATCAGCCAGCACCGATTCGACTTCCGCGCGAGTGACGGGAACCCGAATCGCACCGCCAATCAGTTTTGAACCGCTGCCGGGAATCGTTAACGTCCATTTTTCCGGGGCGTTGGCACCCATCAAAACTTCTTTCAACTGACGACAACTCCTCACCAGAACACTCCACTGTCGCGGTTCGAGTTGTCCCCCTGGTTTGATCCGTTGTTCCAAATGATGAGCGAGAGCGAGATCTAAATTGTCGCCGCCCAGAATCAAATGGTCGCCGACTGCCACACGATGAAACTGGACTAGGCCATCCGCACCTTTTCTCACGCGAATCAGAGTAAAATCTGTTGTTCCGCCACCGACGTCGCACACCAAAATCGTTTGTCCGGGTGAAACGAGACGATCCCAGCAATCCGAATGTTTGTCGATCCAGGCATAGAACGCCGCTTGTGGTTCTTCGATCAAAACCACCCGTTCAAGGCCCGCTTGCTTTGCCGCCTTAATCGTCAACTCGCGGGCGACTTCATCAAACGATGCTGGCAGAGTCAGCACGAAATCTTGCTGTGCCAACGGAAAATCTGGAAATTGGT
>Ga0181528_10002921_pt1 | contig 10545 bp, 10 predicted proteins | sample PEATcosm2014_Bin_47_FD_119742 | JGI IMG/M metagenome (GOLD analysis project Ga0181528, IMG submission 119742) | Peatland microbial communities from MTU Mesocosm Facility, Houghton, MI, USA - PEATcosm2014_Bin10_10_metaG | ecosystem: Environmental > Terrestrial > Soil > Wetlands > Peat | place... | reverse complement strand
GGAGATGGTGCGGACAGATGAGTTGGAGAGCGCGGACTATCAACGCAACGACGCCATGCGCTGCTTCCACTGCAAGGATGCGTTGTTCGGAGTGATGGAGCAGTTTGCTACGGCAAAGGGCTGGTCGGCGGTGGCTTATGGGGTCAACTTGGACGACCAAGGGGACTGGCGTCCAGGACAAAAGGCGGCGCGGCAACATGGAGTGGCAGCTCCTCTGCTGGAGGCGGGACTGACCAAGGCAGAGATTCGCGCGCTGGCCGCAGAGGCAGGGTTGCGAGTGTGGGATAAACCGGCATCGGCCTGCTTGTCATCGCGGATTGAATATGGGCGCAAGGTTACGAGGGAAGCGCTGGAGCAGGTGGAGCGCGGAGAAGACGCGCTGCGGGCGATGGGCTTCCGGCAGTTCCGGCTGCGGCACCACGGCGATGTGGCGCGAATCGAAATTGCGCGCGAGGAGATGGAGCGGGCATTGTCACTGGAGATGTTGGGGCGGATGAGCGCGGCGATCAAGGCTTGCGGATTCAAGTACGTGGCACTGGATGTGGAAGGATTCCGCTCGGGATCGATGAACGCTGTGCTGAAGGCAGAGGAACTGCGATAGGCGACGCTTCGAACAACGCCAAGGGCAGGATCGACGGAAGTCAAAGCCATCTTAACCGCGAGGGGTGGAGCGTCGAATAGGCGCCTGCGAATTGGGCGGTCTTGCTAATTGGGGAGGACAAGAAGCCCGTAGTACCCTGAAAGTGGGCGCGTGAGATAATTCAATAGTTTATGAAATGTAACTGGAAGCGGATTGGGGAGTGGTGGATGCGCCGTTTAATGCTGTGTGTGTTGTTGCTGGCCGTCGGTTGCCGGGCGCAGAGCCCGAACGGCGCAGAGCTGGATCGCAAGATCGAGAAGCAGGTTCGTGCCAGCTTTAATTTGCCTCCGTATGTCGACGTGAACGTGGGCGAGCGGAAGGCGAGCACAGAGTTTGCAGGCTTCGACAAGCTGACGGTGAAACTCTCCTATGGGGCACAGTCGCAGACGCGTGAGCTGCTGCTGAGCAAGGACGGCAAGACGCTGTTTTCCATGGTGAAGATGGATTTAACACGCGATCCGCTGGCGGAAGTAATGGCCAAGATCGACCTGAAGGGCCGTCCGGTTCGGGGCAACAAGGATGCGAAAGTTACTGTGGTGGTGTACGACGACTTCGAGTGCCCGTACTGTTCGCGCATGCACCAGACGCTGAACGAAGTGCTGAAGAGCTACGGCGACCGGATCAAGGTTGTGTACAAGGATTTCCCGCTGGTTGAGATTCATCCCTGGGCGGAACGGGCGGCTATTGATTCGGGCTGTCTGGCCAAGCAGAGCGAAGGCGCGTACTGGGACTTTGCCGATTACGTGCACGCCAACGGGCGGCAAATCCAAGGCGAAAAGCGTCCGGTGGACGCGCAGCTTGCCGAGGTGGACCGCATTACGCTGGAGGCGGGCAAACGGCACTCGACGGATGCAGCGGCGCTGGAAAGCTGTGTGAAAACGCAGTCGGCCGCCGACTTGAAGGCTAGCTTGAAAGAAGCCGGAACTCTGGGCGTGGAATCCACTCCGGCGATTTTTGTGGACGGGATGAAGATGGACGGAGCAGTGCCGGAGGATGAGCTGAAGCTGGTACTCGACAAGGAACTGAAGAACGTGGGCGTGGAAGCTCCGGCGAAGGCCGCGATCGCGCCCGGCCAATAGAAACAGAAATCGTTTGAGTCGCAGAAGCAAGCTCGCGCAAGTGCGAGGGCCTGAGCGAAACTAGGCGTACGCAGAGCTGGAGGAATTTCGATTTGAATCGCAAGATGAAAGTATTAGGCACAGCGCTGCTGGCGGTGTGCGCGCTGGGTCTGTTGGGAGCTGCGGGATGCAAGGGTGCCCAGGGCGGCGCGGATGTAATGGCCCGGGTCAATGGACGTAAGATTCTGCGCCCGGAAGTTGAGAAATATTATCGCAGCCAAACCGAGGGACAGCAGCAGCCATCGACCGAACAGGCGCAGAGCTTGCGGCTGAGTATTCTGCGCGAACTGATTGAGAACGAGATCCTTCTGCAACGGGCGGAAAAGCTGGGACTGCTAGCAACCGATGAAGAAGTGGACGGCAAGCTGAGCGAAATTCGCGCGCCGTTTACCAAGGAAGAGTTCGACCAGCGGCTGAAGGAACGCGGCATCACGCTGGAGGATTTCAAGCGCGATCTGCGGCGTTCGATTACCGTGGAAAAGGTATTGAACAAGGAGATCACGTCGAAGATCAACATCAGCGACGGCGACATCTCGAACTACTACAACCAGCACAAGTCGGAGTTCAACCTGATTGTGCCGCAGTATCACCTGGCGCAGATTCTGGTAACGACGCAGCCGAATCCGCAAGTACGCAACCTGAAAAACGACAAGGCGCAGAATGCGGATGAGGCGAAGAAAAAAGTTTCCATGCTGCTGAACCGGCTGGAGAGCGGCGAGGACTTTGCGACGGTGGCGATGAACTACAGCGAACAGCCCGATACTTCCGCTACCGGAGGCGATCTGGGCTTCATCCCTGAGAACTCGCTGCAGAGCGATAAGCAGGCCTACGACGCCATCAACCGGCTAAAACCCGGACAGTACACTCCACCACTGCCGGCGTCGGACAACGGAAGTCACCAGGTATTCGGCTACCGTATTATCAAGCTGATCTCGAAAGAGCCGGCCGGACAGCGCGAACTGAACGATCCGCGGGTGCAGCAGGCGATTCGCGAGCAGTTACGCGACCGGCGGGAGCAGTTGCTGAAGAGCGCATACTACGAGTCGCTACATAACAGCGCTACGGTGGAGAACTATCTGGCAGATCAGATATTGAAGAGCAGCGGACAGTAGAAGAAATTCTTGAACTGCAAAACGCCCGGCCTCGGCTGGGCGTTTTGCATGATGTGAGCAACTGCCCGAAGCGCAAATACAGACGCAACCATAGATGGCTGGTTGAAGGCCCGCGAGCGCACTGTTTCATTCAACAGCACGGGGTTCCTTCGCTTTGTTCAAGATGACACACCCCAAACAGAAGCAAAGCCTGGAGAACACGCAGAGGATCACTCGACGATTGCGAGGAGGTCTCCGGCATTGACGGCGGAGGCTTCGTGGACAGCAATTTTGGTCACCTTGCCTTTCTTTGTGGACTTGATCTCGTTCTGCATCTTCATGGCTTCGACCACGACGAGGCCCTGACCGACTTCGACTTCATCGCCTTCGGCAGCGATGACGCGAACGATCTTTCCGGGCATGGGCGCGATGATTTTAGCGGGGCCAGCTTCGGCTCCGGCGGCGGCGCGGCGGCTACGAAGAGAGCGCGGATCGCGCACCTCGGCGGCAAAGCGCTCGGAACCGATGATGATGTGGGTTTCGCCCATCAGCGAATACTCGCGCTTGGCCTCGTAGTTGCGCCCGCCGTGAATGATGGAGAGTACGTCGCGCGCGGTCATGACGACGTCGAGCACGAAGGGCTCGCCATCCACCGTACATTCGTAGCCCTTGTCGGCACGTTCGAGTTCGACCTGGTGCAGGTGACCGTCGATCAGGACTTCGTATTTCATCGGCCGACCCCCTCGGTGCGTGCCGCGGCCTTCCAGCCGCCGGGTTTGGTATCGCCGTTCGATGCGGTGGCAGGAGTTCGCTGCGCGGCGGCGTGCAGTCCATCCTGATTGCGGGCGGGCTGCGAGCCGGGCGGCGGTTGCTGGGCAAAGATCGCTGCGGCGAGAGCGACAATGGGAGTCCGTCGGGCGGTGCGCGCGTCACCCACCGGAGGCTCCTGCAATAGTCGGTCGAGGAATCCGGTGTCGACCCGTCCGGCCTGAAAATCAGGATGAAGAAGAATGCGGCGGAAGAGGGAAAGATTGGTTTTGATACCGCCGATGAAGTATTCGACCAGGGCGCGGCGCAGGCGATTGATGACCTGCGGGCGATCTTCGCCGTAGGCGATGAGTTTGGCGAGGAGCGGGTCGTAGTCCAGCGGCACGACCCAGCCCTCATACATGCCACTGTCTCGCCGGATACCGGGACCGGAAGGTGAAATGAGGCGGGTGATACGTCCGGGCGATGGGAAGAAGTTGTTGTCCGGATCCTCGGCGTAGATGCGCAGCTCCATGGCATGGCCGCGCAGGATTATCTCCTCCTGCCTGATGGGCAAGGGCTCGCCAGCGGCGACGCGGAGTTGGAGTTGCACGAGATCGATTCCAGTCACCATTTCGGTGACCGGATGCTCGACCTGAAGGCGGGTATTCATTTCTAGGAAATAGAAGTTCTTGTCGGCATCGACGAGAAATTCGACGGTACCGGCGTTGTAATAATTGGCCGCCTTGGCGACTTTGATGGCGACCTCACCCATGCGGCGGCGCATTTCAGGATCGACAAAGGAGCAGGGAGCCTCTTCGAGGACTTTTTGATGGCGGCGCTGCACGCTGCACTCGCGCTCGGCCAGATAGATGATGTTGCCCTGCGCATCGCCGAAGATCTGCATTTCGACATGGCGCGGGTTTTCGATGAGCTTTTCGATGTAAACCTCGGAGTCCCCGAAGGCGCGCTGCGCCTCACTCTGGGCACTTTCCAAGGCACCGGCCAGCGCTTTTGCGTCAGCCACCATCCTCATGCCTTTGCCACCACCTCCGGCAGAGGCTTTGAGCATGACCGGATAACCGGTCGATTCGGCAACCGCAAGGGCTTCGGCGACGCTTTTGAGGCCAGTTTCGGTTCCAGGCACGAAGGGAACATTGGCGCGCTTCATATTCTGGCGGGCTTTGATCTTGGAGCCCATGCTCTCCATTGATTCGGGCGAGGGACCAATGAAGACGATTCCGGCATCGCGGCAGGCGCGAGCAAACTTTGCGCTTTCGGAGAGAAATCCGTAGCCGGGATGGATGGCTTCGGCCCCGGTGCGGCGCGCTGCATCAAGAATCTTCGGAATGTTCAGGTACGACTCAGAGGCCGGGGCGGGACCGAGGTGCTCACAGAAATCCGCCTTACGCACATGGAGAGCACGCCGATCCACATCGGAGTACACAGCGACCGATTCGATGCCCATCTCGCGACAGGCACGAATGATGCGCACCGCGATCTCTCCACGGTTGGCAATCAGAATTCGCTTGAACATGAGGGCGCGTTTCCTTCTGAAAGGCGAGCTTGAAGCATTCGGATGTTACCAAAAACGCCGGGCAGGGGAAACAGGGAAGATACGCCAGAGGAGGTAAGGAACCAGCCCCGCGGTACGCAGGGCTGGAACTGGCTAGAAGCGGTAAGTGACGCCGCAGTTGAGAATGGGGTAGAAGCGAGCGGGCTTGAGGTCGTTAATGACCTTGTTGCGCTGCGTCGTCAGGTTGGACTGGAATGTGGGATCAGTGGCGGAGATGACGGTGCTGCCGGTGGTGCAAGGCGCCCCCGCGCAACCGCTGCCGGTGGCGCTGAGGTTAAAGGTAGGAACGCCCGTGTAGGCGGCGCCAATTTCGACAGGAAAGGCCAGGTGACGACCAGAGCGCGGAATGGCGTTGCCCCAGCCAAAGGTGAAGGTGGGAGCAACCTTGTTCCCGTAGGCGAGAGAGGCTTTGGCTTGCAATGCGTTGCTTCCGCCGCTGCTGTAGTAGTCCACGTCGTTGAGGCTTATTTTGCTACCGGCGGCAAGGGCGGCATTCGCGCCGATGTTGAACCCGTTGTAGACGGCTACGCCTCCGCTGAGACGGAAGCCTCCGTGGAAGGGGAAGAAATCATAGCTGGCGCGAACCTCGCGGACTTTGAGGTTGGCGTCGTAGTTGACGTTGTCCTGCGAGAGGGAGAGATCATAGTTGAAAAAAGAGCCGTCAACCCGGAGATTGGTGCGGCGCGAGAGTGGAGTTACAACCTCGAGTCCGGGACCAAATGTGCCGACGGTAATCCCGACGGCGATCTTGGAGAACGGTGGGTAGGAAATGGGGGCTGGAGCGGAAGAGATTTTTGCCGCCGCAGGCTCCAATGCCGCGCTGCTTTCGGAGTATCCCGACTGCAACGCAAGAAACGATATGAAACAAACAACAGCGAGAACCCTGAGGAGATGAGGTTTCTGGGGCGCGATGCATTCCATGGAGAAGTCCTTGCCTTCGCACGGGGAAGGCGTTTCAGATGTGCAATCAAAATTGAAAGGTGAGTCTTCGCATCCAGAGTAGGACAGATTGCGCCGGACGGGGGCGGAAAATTCATGGCAAATGTTACTTCGGTGTGGTCACAAGCCGATACCCGGGAGATATTTCCATTGTGGCAGACACGCGAACGGCCTCTCCGGGGAGAGGCCGTTGGAAAGCGATAGCGAAGGGCTACTTTCCTTGTTGCTGATCCATGACGATTCCGCCGGGGCCCTGGCGGTTAGCCTTTTCCTTCTTGGTGGCAATGGTTTTGTCCACCCAGTTGTCGGCAGCCTTGAGATCGGCGGTGCGGGCCTCCGGATTGTCGCACTCGTAATCAGCGCGCTCGCGGTACATGAGGTTCAAGTAAGCCATGGCGTCGTCATAGTCCTGACGAAGCTGGAGGGCTTTGTCGAGCAGATTAATCCCTTCCTCGACAACGGGAGCATTGTGATCCTTGACGAGTTGACAGACTTTCTTATCCTTGAGGGGGTCGGTGGCCTTCATGCCAAGCTTGTTACGCTCTTCCTGGCGGAACTTGTAGGCCTGAGTCCAGTCAATGAAAGCGACCGAGTAGTAGGATTCCGGATCATTGGGGTCAATCTGGACAGCTTTGTTGTAATACTGTTTGGCCTCATCGAACTGTTTTTGCTGGAGGTAAAGGTAGGCGATCCCTTTGACAGAGTTTATGTTGCTGGGATCGACGGCGAGTACCTTTTTGTATTCTTCGATGGCTTGATCGGCATAACGCTTATTTTCGGCGGTTTCCGCACCTGGCACGTACTGTTGGGCATAAGCCGTAGCGAGATAAATGCGTGCATTGAGGAGGCTGGGATCAAGGCTGACAGCAGTTTTGAAATGTTCGATGGCCTCTTCGTAGCGGGCGTTCTTGTAAGATTGCACGCCCTTGTTGAGGTGATCGCGAGCCTGGAGCTTGGTGCAGCCGGCGGACGCCAATACGACGAGAGCGAGAAACAAACCGGCCAACACGCGTACGATTCTGTTCATTTGATGTCACCTTCCGTTGCCAATCTTGGCCGGAGTCTGCGATCTCAGGAGAAGCTTTCGAGCCGGATGGGCACCCACGGATGGCGCTCCGAATGCGGGCGCTTCCAACTCCCGCACGTCGAATTACCGGCCGTACGGCGAGAAGACGGGAGTACGGCCTGCACCGCACTCCCGGTCACTGGTTCTCGCAATCCGGCTACTGACCGGCTTCGATCTTAGCCGTGATGAGCCCAACCTTATCCACACCGGCGGCATGGACTTTATCAATTACTACGGCCACGTCGGCGAAGGTGAGGTCTTCATCACCCTTGACGAACGCGACCTTTTCAGCGCGCGTCTTGAAGATGTCTTCGAGACGGCCCTGCAATTTGTCGAGTGCGACATCATCCTGGTTGATCTTGATGGTGTCGTTCTTGAGTACCTGGACGACGATGGTGCGGTCATCAGGATTGGTCTGCTGCTGAGGATTCTTCGGCGGCTGAGGAACCAGCGCGTCGAGGCCCTTGGGCGTGAGCGGGGTGATGACCATGAAGATGATCAGCAGTACCAGCAGCACGTCAATCAGCGGCGTCACATTGATGTTTGCCTGGGGACCTTCCCCCGCACCTGTTGTCATTGCCATAGCGATCGCCTCCTACTTGTGCCCGGACGATGCCGGCGATTCGAGCGCGCCCTGCTTGCGCTCTTCGGTGAGGAGGCCGAGTTGATCCACGCCAGCGGAGCGGACCTCATCGACCACCGCGACGACGTCGCCATACTTGGCGCCGGCATCGGCTTTGACGAAGATACGTTTATCAGCCTTGTTCGCCAGTTTATCCTTGACCTTGTCGGTCAACTGTTCAGGCGTGACGACATCGGAATTGAAGTAGATCTTCCCGTCGCGCATGATGGCCACGATGAGGGAGTCTTCCTTGTCGGCCTCCGGCATTTTGATCGGATTGTCCGTCTTTGCCAGAGTCACGCTGACGCCCTTCTGGAGCATCGGCGTAATCACCATGAAGATGATCAACAGTACGAGCATAACGTCCACCATCGGAGTCACATTAATATCCGAGTTGACGTTAGGCATTCTCTTTTTAGCGAGAGCCATAACTTCCCTATCTCCGGGTGTGCTCTACCGGCGGACGTTGCGACGCTTCAAGAAATAGTCGATCAATTCGCTGGAGCTGTTATCCATCTCGACATCAAACGCTTCGACGCGGCCAGTGAAATAGTTAAACATCCACACCGCTGGAATGGCCACGAACAGACCGATGGCGGTGGTCACCAGAGCTTCGGAAATACCACCGGCGACGGCAGCCAGCCCAGTTGCCTTAGCGCCCGAGATGCCTTTGAAAGCATTGAGAATTCCGACGACGGTGCCGAACAGTCCGACGAAAGGAGCGGTGGAACCAATGGTGGCCAGACCAGCGAGGCCGCGCTTCAACTCGGCGTGGACGATGGCTTCGGCGCGCTCAAGGGCGCGGCGCGAGGCTTCCAGCTCTTCACCCGGCAGTTCGGTGGAATCACCGTGGGCCTTGAACTCCTGGAGACCAGCGGCGACGACCTTTGCCAGATGGCTCTTTTTGTTGCGGTCGGCGACCTTGATGGCTTCTTCGATCTTGCCATCCTTCAGGGCGCCAGCGACGGCCGGGGCAAACGAGCGCGACTGGCTGCGGGCAGCCGAAAAGGCGAGAGCACGATCAATCATGATGCCGATTGACCAGCCCGACATAAGGAACAGAACGATGACGACGACCTTGGCAAGGAAGCCCATCTGTTTCCACAGGGAGATCGGATCCCATCCGATGCCACCTTCCGGCTCCTGAAAGAGCAGGACCGCGGCTTGGTGCATGTTGCACAGGACCAACGTTGCAATGTTTGCGAGAACCATGAGCTGATTTTCCTCCTCAGAACTCTTTGAGACTTCTGATCTTAGTTGATGCGCAGCCGCTCGGGATACGCAGTCTTTCGAATTGACTCTGCCGAATACGCGAGTCCGATGCCGGACCTGCGCTTGAGGGCAAAAAATCTCGCCACCAAGCAGCCGCCAGGGGCTGCGGCTTTAGCCGCCTGCCAGGGTGAAATTTACGGTAACCTGCGTATCCACTTCGACGGGCTCGCCATTGAGGAAGTACGGTTTGTACTTCCACTGCCGCACGGCGTCGATTGCACTTTGGATGAGCATCGGGTGACCACTGACGGCGCGCAGATTCTGAATCGTACCGTCCTTGCCGATGACGGCCTGAAGCACAACCGCTCCAGAGATTCGGGCCTGCTTGGCCAGCGGGGGATAGGTGGGCTGCACCTTGCGGACAAGAAGCCCCGAGGTGACGCCCTGAGAAACCTTAACACGCTGCGGAGTTGCTGCCTTGGGTACGGCCGTGGGAGCAGCCTGGACGATAGAACCCAGAACGCCTCCAACCACGCCGCCACCGACACCTCCAACGACACCGCCGAAGACGCCAGTACTGGGCGGTGCTTCACTTTCCGTGATCATAGCTATTTTCTTGGGAATCTTAGTAGGAGCTTTGAGTTGCCCATTGTCGATTTCCGTCACAGGCCTGACCACCTTGACCACCGGCGCGGCGGCAGGCGGGGGCGGCGGGGGTGGCGGTGGGGGCGGCGCAACCAGGTAGCCCATCAACTGTTGCTTGGGAAGATTTTCAGTATAAATCAGGGGGATCAACACGAGCACGCCGACTAGGGCAGCCTGAAGGACGAACGAAAATAGAGTCGCCCATGGGCCACGCCGCTGCAGCCGCGAGTTTCTGCCGCCTGATTCCAGAAGGCTATCTTCAAACATAAGCCAGTTCTCCGTCTTTCTACTTCTATAGACACCGGCGGCGATGCATTTGCTCCCGAAATCTGTGCTGACCTGAAAAAAGATTGTCGAGACTACACGACGCTCGAGTAACAGGGGTGGCGCATACGACAGGGTGTCACAAAGTCCAACTCCGATTGCAGGAAAGCGGGTGACCGCCGGCCACCCGCATCCAAATTCCGTGCAACAGCAACTACGCCTTTGCAGGTGCCTTGTAACGGCGGCCTTCGTTGTTGGACGAAGAGGCTGCTCCGGGCACAGACTTCTTTCCACGCCACTGCTGATAGGCAACCAGCATAGGGGCCGCGATAAAGATGGACGAGTAGGTACCGATGATGATGCCGATGACCAGCGCCATGGAGAAGCCATGCAGAACCTCTCCGCCGAAAAGGAACAGCGCCAAGACGGTGAGGAACGTAAGTCCGGAGGTCAGGACGGTTCGGCTCAGGGTCTGATTGATGCTCTTGTTCACGATTTCGGTCAGCGAGTCCTTGCGCAGCAGCTTGATGTTCTCGCGGATACGGTCAAAGACGACGATGGTGTCATTCATCGAGTAGCCGACCAGGGTGAGAATGGCGGCAATCACGGTCAGCGAAATCTCGGT
>Ga0181528_10002920_pt1 | contig 10546 bp, 27 predicted proteins | sample PEATcosm2014_Bin_47_FD_119742 | JGI IMG/M metagenome (GOLD analysis project Ga0181528, IMG submission 119742) | Peatland microbial communities from MTU Mesocosm Facility, Houghton, MI, USA - PEATcosm2014_Bin10_10_metaG | ecosystem: Environmental > Terrestrial > Soil > Wetlands > Peat | place... | reverse complement strand
CCGGCAATAGCAGCCATCAGCATGTCCAACTTGGCCTGCAGCGCATTCATCTGCGCTTGCATGCCATCATTCTGCGGCTGCGGCGTGAACTCCGTCTCCGGCAAAGCCTTCTCAAGCGCGATCATCAGATCGTTATAGAGCTTTGGCTTCATTTCCTCGCTGGCCGTATTGCCCATAACACTGATACCAGTAGGAATATGCGTCAGCCGAAGTTGATGCGGCGCTCGACTATTGCCAAATTCCCAATTCTCGTGAATCTCTTCTTGCTTAATCATCACTGCCTCCATCTAGGCTCTTGCATGATCGCATGGCAGGGAACTAATCTCACCCCTGCATCGTCGCAGAGCATTGTGTAAATCTGGCCTTCGGTAAATACATACGTCCATTCGCCTATCGTCTGGATCTCCAATACATCCTGACCATTAGGCGTACTGCATTGCGCTTCCTGCCACATCAGCCGGCCCAAATAGCGCGCTGCTGAAGTTTCGGCTTGACTACTTGCTGCGGCCTGGCTCTGCGTGCGCCCTCTAGACTGTACCTAACCGCGTCTACGCAATGGTTATGTTTGTCTTCAAGGACCGGGATTACCTTGCCGGTCAGAGGATCCGTCTTGTAGCTATACATGGTTAGTTCATCAATCACATGCTGGCATCGAGGATGAACAACAATGTCGAAGCTTTTAAGGAATTCTACGCCCTCTTCCAGACTCCTGGCCCCTTTGACCGCAGGAAGAATCCTCGGGAATCCATGGCTCTTCATATAGCTGATCGTCTCCGGCCTTGCACTGTCAGCGGTAATCGGCCACTTCTCCGACTCCGGAACGCTCATGAAGAGTTCCGGCAGATTCACAATCTCGCACCCTACTTGGTAGGCTTCGTAATCGACGTAGAGCCTGTTTCCGTCAAGGTAGCATCGAACCAAGACACTTGGGTCCACGCTGAAGCCCCAATCCGCACCGAGGCGAAAGATAGTTCCTGGACGGGCTTCAAATTCCTCGACAGTCCAATTCCGGAATACTCGCGCCTCTGAATTCCGCTGGTATTCCCCAAGCCATACATGGGCATACTTGTCCGGGTCGCGGGAACGGTCATATTCCATCTCCTTTTGCAGCACTTCAGGAAACCACGGGTTATCGCGGTAGTTGACCTCGACCACAACTGCCCCAGGCGGCGTGATCTCGCTGCGGAGCAATACGTCTACCGGATCACTTGGGAGGTTCGGATTCCAGCTAAACCACAGCTCGGAATTAGGCATGCGGATAGTCGGCCTGAGCAAGTCAAGCGACTTCTGGCTCAAAGACTGGGCTTCCTCTACCCAAGCAATGTCGTATCCCTCTAGGGACTTAATCGACTCTGCCGTGTAAGCCTGCATACCTTGGAAGATGATGATTCCGCCAGCCTTGGACTTGATCTTGGCATCCTGGACTTCAAAGTAGGCGCCTACGTTCATGTCCTTGATCTTCATTTCAAGGAGCTTTTTGACGGACTGGTCTAGAGACTTTTGGTTCTCCCGGACACATACAATGTCCGTCTTCTTCATTATCGATTGCTCGATAGCCATCTCTGCAAAGAAGTGGGATTTGCCGCTACCACGCCCACCCCAGCAACCTTTGTATCTGGCCGGCGCCAGCAATGGCTTGAAGACTCGCGGAGTCTCGATTTCAAGGATCATTTGGCGTCAATGATCTTGCGGGCAATCTGCTTGATCTGCAACTCTCCGGTCATCTCAATCTCTGCCGGCTGCATACTCTTGCCCTCTAACCTGTCGCCTAGCTCTTTGAGAGCCTGTAGTTCCCCTTGGTCTGCAAGCTCTAGGAGCTTGTCTGCTAGGCGCTCTATCTCCTGCATACCACTTACCCTAGATCGTCGCTCTAGAGCCTTGTTAATGGCTGCTGTCCATACTCTGGACTTGGCGGCATACTGATTGCCCTTCGCTGCTGCCATGCTTCTTATCTATCTATTTGATTCTGTTGCTATTGGGCAACACTATTGCTGGATTCGATGACGCGATAGCGAGTCATGATCGGGCCGAAAGATAGGCGGAAATACAAGCTGCCGCCGAACTTGAGTCCTTCTGCTCTATACCAACTGATGCCGAGGAAAATGCACCAGACTTTGATCCCGCTTACGAACTCGTCAATGTTGATCTGGTAGCTTTTCTTGCAGGGCCACGCCCAAACCGGGATCACGATTCCGCGCTCGTCTGATGCATGTGAGCGCCAATTATTTGAAGTCCGCGTGAAAATCTTCATTTCCTATGCCTTAGCAGCCATCGCATCTTTGCTTGCTCTTTGGCGGTGACTCGCCATCTGTGTAACTTACGATCAGCGAGACCGGGCGGCTTTTCTTTTGACGGCATAGGAAATTGCCAGGGCCTGTTTCACCGGCTTCCCGGCCTTTACTTCCGCCTTAATGTTACTTTTAAAAGCAGACTTACTTGCGCTCTTTTTAAGCGGCATGATCGATCACTCCACAAATGTCTGCTTCCTGCAGGACGTAATACTTCGTCCCATCTTCATCCTCATACTGCGGATGCTGGAACTCGCCCCAGTACACCCGATCCCCAGTCTTGCAGACCAAAGGATGAATGTGACCATTTTTGTCACGTTTGCCAGGTCCTACTGCGACAATCGTCCCGGTTCTACCAAACTGGGACTGGCTATCGATAATCCGGCCATCCCTAGGCGGAATGATCAGCCCTACTTCGCTTGCGTGGTCAAGATACTCGTCGGGCTTTACGAGGATTCTGTCAGCTTTGGGCTGCAGCATCACTTAACCTTGTCGTACACCGTAGGCACTTCCGTAAACGTATGAATGCCCTCCACACGCTTTAGATCGCCATTGGTAAGCCGAGGCGTGTACGAGCTGGCAGCGTTGTATCGGTTGTACATGCTCAAATCCGCATCGTTACCACTCTTGGCACGACGGTCCTTGTCTGCATTAGTCCCAACCTGTCGCGGAATTACAACAAGCTTGCCCATATCAATACCGGCTCTTGTCGTATTCGCGGGTGTGGTGATACGCATTGCCATCACCCTTTGCACTCGTGTCCGTATGGATGCTCTCCATCACTTCGGACTGATTGCGCGGCCGGTCCTGGTTACCCATTCCGACACCGCCTTTGATGCCTTCAGAACGTGTCTTGTCGATGGCGCTGGCCTTCGAGGGAATCTTCTCCCCGCTCTCACCAGCTTCCCCGCGAGTCGTGCCAGTTTGACGCATAGAAGGCTCCGGCGTGCCCTTATCAAAACTCGAATCAGCCTTACCCATTTTCGTTTCCTTTGCAATCCGTTGAAGTAAAGAATATCCCGCAGCTTGTTCCGCGTACTTTAACCGCCAATATGTCGCAGTGCAGCTTGCATCCAAGATTTAAGACTCTCGATTTCATGCTCGGCCAGCGGTCCGATAGCCGCCAACTCGCCCTCTAGCTTTGACTTCTCCGCCGCATATGCGCCTTCAAGATTGGCTAACTTCGCCACAATCTCTTGCTTAATCGTTGCCATTGAATTCCTTTAGCTTTCGCGCGGTTGTACCATTATCCGCGCGTTAATTCAAGTGTTTTTGGTCTGGGCAGAAGGATTTGAACCTCCGACAACCTGGTTCCAGGCCAGGGACTCTACCGGACTGAGCTATGCCCAGATTTAACCAACTTTCTCAAAATCTACACGCTCACTGTAACACCCATTGGACGATCCATACCACCGAATATCTACATATCCCTTGCGAGTAGCAAGCTTGTAAAACGTCCAAGTGAACGATTCTTGATATTCAGGAACTTCAACGTCTGGCGGATTAATATCTTGATCCGATACAGCCTCTTCGGCCCGCAAGATAGGTTCTGCAATCAAATCTTCCAAATCACCAACAATGCTTTCTACCGAGACGCTTTCGCAGCAATCTTGGTGATGCCACATAACGTACTTCGATCCTTCAGAATCCTCAAAATCGATTCGTTCCTTGTCACCGGAAACCTTGACGGAAACGAGCGTCTTACCAACCAACGAAGAAAAATCCATGACCGCTCCTTTAATGCTTTTTAATATAAAGAAAGTCTAGTCTGTTCTGCTAGATCCTGTTCGCTGATTCCATATCGCTGCTCAAAGTCTTCCCGGCTAAGACTATGAACACCTGTCTTTCCAACATGGTGTTCCCAACATAGCCCCAATACATTGTCATGGTTGCGCTTGCCTAGCCTTCCTTCCCGAACGTGATGAATCAGGCACGGTACATCAGGATGGCCCATTCGCCGGCAAACAGCACACCCCTCGGCGGCTACGCGGGCCATATAGAGCTTTTGCGCTGCAGTGGCTACGTTAGTCATGCTTGCACACCCCAATAGCCCACAGCGCGTCCTCAACCGTCCTAGCTACTACTACAGGACATTGCCCATGCTCCATCGCCTCTAGCTCTGCCATGTCCTTCTGTTGCGCTGCAGTAAACGTTCCATTGTTTTGCTTGACCTCGATCAGATGCCAAGCCTGGCGGTAGCGAATCAGCAGATCGTAGGGAAACCCTAGGATATAGACATGCGCTCCAGCCTTGCGTAAAGCCTCCACAATCGAATTTTGGTTGGCGTCTACTGCTGTACGGCGTACTGCGTGTCTCACAGCGCTTCCAGCTCCTTCTTTAGTTTCTCGATCAACCATGGACCGTTGTCGCCCTTCTCTAGCGCTTTGATCGTCTCTTGGAGGGATTGTCGATAAGCGGGCAAAACAGATCCTTGAAGGTAGGCTTTTCTAATGCGTCTATCGCTTCCTGCGCTGTCTTGTAGGATTTGCAAAATGTGTCCTTTCCGTTCCATGCTCGATACTCGAAACTTCCATCAGGAAGCATCAACTTGGTTACCCTGTTCTTGCCCTGCTCTATGCAGTATTGATTTACTTTTTCCCAATCCATGGGTAACGCCACGTGCATCTATCCTTTGCCCGGTTGAGTGCTACCCAGTACTCTTGATTGTCAGGTACCCCGTAACGTGGGATGAGGCGCTATCCGGTCGCAAATACCCGGCATATCTGCTTTCGATACCTGTTTTGCCTGCCTCGCCCTGGTAGGCAAAGGACAGTGCGCCGCGTTTAAAGCGCAACCCCAATATATGCCCCAGGGCGGTGGCAAGCCTATTCTCCCGCGCGGCCGGCTGGCCCTTTCTATCGTGCGGAGTACGGCAGGCAAAGAAAAAGCGCCCGATCCTCGCGGAAGGGGCGCTCAGGGTATTGCACTTACGACTGCGGGCAGTTGAGCCTGCCGGACGGGGTTGGCAGTACGGAATTGTTTCCGCGCTGACCCGCATGCGTAAAGACAATAATACGTCATGTAAACCCGTCCTGTGGTTCAACTGCAAGCCGCTCAAAGCCTGCAGATCAAATTTGCCACAGACCAGCACCACAGTCAATACCTTTCTATCCCTTCCCGCTCAATCCTCGCTTCCCTATCCGCTTCTGTCTCTTGCGGTGCAACATGGGATTCTTGCAATGCCTCCCGCCATGCGTTCTGCTGGCATCGTAGAAGGCTTCCAGGCCTCGCAAACTCTTTAGCCCTTAACCTGGCCGCCCAAGCCCTAGGATCAACCTCTCCGATCGATTTGATGGATATTAGAGGCGCTTTGCGGGCCATCCTAGGCTCCCTTCCTATCGCATATTTGCTTGACCCTCTGACGGCTAATCCCGAGGATCTTGGCAATCTCCGCAAACGTCAGCCCTCTAGCTCGATAGTCTCGGACTGCTAGCGTCCGATCCACCGCAGCTTTACGGACTGCCCCCATAAGTTTGTCAATATTCGTGTCCATATCAACACTCTACGCCTATCGTAAAATAATTGCAATAGATACTTGACAGACAGCAATAGGGGGTTTACAGTTCTATTCATCAACAGGAGGCGCAATGACCCAGACGATTGAACTGCAAAAGGACGGCTTCACGCTCTACGTGACCGGCACGTACTTTCCTGCCGAGCCCGCCAATACGGATATCGAATCGCGCATGTGCGGACCGGGGTTTGCAGCTTCGTTTGATCCGGAGACGGTTCTGATGAATCTTGAGGGATACAAGGATCTGATCGAACTTCAAGCGCACAGGTTCGGCCCGGAGCTGGCGCAAGAGTGCATGGAAGAAATCGAGTATCAGGCACGAAAGGAAATCGCATGAGCAAGGAAGCTGAATACCTCGCGCGTCAGCGCGTCACCGTTGCAACGTGCTACAGCCTCAGGCGCCCCGAAGAATTGGCGAATTTGCGCAAAATGGCTGGCTACATGATTCAGTCCGGAACGGGCGATCCGCTGTGGTACTTGCACAATCATCCGAGTGTGAAGTCATGACCTGCTGCACGACGCTCGCCCGCATCCGCGCCAAGAGCCCGAGCGAAAGCGGCTGGAAGAAACTGCTCAGGCATTTGGCCAAGACTTCGGCCGACGACGAACTGCTGCCGTTCTCGGTAATCGTCGAATCAAATGGCTTGGAATATGCGTTCTGGTGCTGCCAAACCGTCGAGTATGACCGCGTGTGGCGCCTCTATGGGGTCTGGTGCGCGCGGCAGGTTCAACACTTGATGAAGGATCAGCGTTCGATTGACGCTCTGGATGTTGCCGAGCGTTTCGCTTCTGGAATGGCGACGCGCGACGAATTGGAACGAGCCTGGGCCGCAGCCAATGACGCAGCCGGGGACGCAGCCTGGGCCGCAGCCAGGGACGCAGCCTGGGCCGCAGCCTGGGCCGCAGCCAAGGACGCAGCCTGGGCCGCAGCCTGGGCCGCAGCCAAGGACGCAGCCTGGGCCGCAGCCTGGGCCGCAGCCAGGGACGCAGCCTGGGCCGCAGCCAAGGACGCAGCCAGGGCCGCAGCCTGGGACGCAGCCAGGGACGCAGCCAGGGACGCAGCCAGGGACGCAGCCAGGGACGCAGCCAGGGTCGCAGCCTGGGACGCAGCCAGGGACGCGCAAAAAAACATGTTCCTGCGCGTCGTTAACGCCGATAGCGAAGAAGCAGCTATTGCGCTTCTCAAGGCAGCAATGCCGCGCAAAGAAGAAAAGGTGGAAGCATGAACGAACTAGAAGCCGCCCTAAAGAATGGCGAGAAGCTTTAACCATAGGAGATAAGTAATGCAACCGGAAACTATCAAGATTGACGAAGTCGAATACGTCCGCAAGGATGTGCAGAACGCAACTGCCGGCGATATCAAGATCGCCGTACTGGATCGCGGTTTCGTCTACATCGGCCGCGTGTTGTATGAGGGCGAATTCATGATCCTCAAATCCGCTCAGAACATTCGCTACTGGGGCACTAAGAAAGGCTTGGGGGAATTGGTCGATGGCCCGCTTCCTGAAACCAAGCTTGATCAAGTTGGTACGGTTCGCGTTCCTCTGCGCGCTCTGATTTCCCTCATTGATGTTAATCAATCCAAATGGAAATCCATCTAACTTTTGATAGCTACGGCTCCGGCTACGGCTCCGGCTACGGCGACGGCTACGGCTATGGCTCCGGCTACGGCTACGGCGACGGCGACGGCTCCGGCGACGGCTACGGCGACGGCTACGGCTACGGCGACGGCGACGGCTACGGCTACGGCTACGGCTACGGCGACGGCTACGGGAATGGGAGGGGGGGATGACACTTGAGCGCGCGATTGAGAATGGCGAGAAGCTAAACGAATCCGCCGCCGAACTGGAACTGGAAGCAGAAGTACAGCGCCGTATGGCTAGGTGGGAATCAGAAGATCAACGGGAAACGTTCGAACTCAGGAGATAGACATGCAATCCACCGGCACGATCAATCTGCACCTGTACGCCAAGGAATATCCGAACTACACGGACGGCGGCACGCATATGTCATTCATTGCGCTGCACGACGACAAGCAGGGCGATGGAGAGTGGTTCTATGTCGGCCAGCACGAATTCACGTTTGATCTGCCGGAAGACCTCGATCCCAACGCCGAGCGCATCAAGGCATTGAAGCAAGAGCGAAATCGGGTCATTGCCGAGTCGCAAAAGCAAGTGACGCAAATCGACCAGCGCATTCAGGAATTGCTGGCGATCTGCGCATGACCGCCATCGAACTAACCATAGAGCGGAGATAGCATGAGCGAACAGAACCAATTCGAGAAGCTTGCATCAATCGACGTAAGCAAGAAGCTCGAAAAGAAGAACAACCTGCCCTACCTTTCCTGGACATGGGCCGTAGACCAGCTCCTGCGCCACGATCCGGCTGCCAACTGGACTTATGCGCCCCCGATGGTTTTCCCTGACGGCACCCAAATGGTTGTCTGCGACGTTACCGCCTTTGGCAAGACCATGCGCAGCTACCTCCCGGTAATGGACTACCGGAACAAGCCAATTGCAAACCCGGACGCCTTTGCAACAAATACTGCAATGCAGCGATGCCTAGTCAAAGCAATCGCCCTGCACGGTCTTGGCCTCTACGTCTATGCCGGAGAAGACCTACCGGAAGGCGCAGAACAGCCCAGGAGCGAAGAACCGAAGATCGATGCTGAACTACTGGCAGCTGTCAAGAAAACGGCTGAAAAGGGCTCTGATGCCTTCCGCAATGCATGGGCAGCGTATAGCCAAGAAACCCGCTCCAAGCTGCGCCAGCATATCTCCGAGTTGCAGAAGATCGCTCAGGAAGCAGACGCAGCAAACAAACATAACCACCTTGCGCCGCAGCATGATGATCGATCCTAGTTCGCCGGCATGGGTTGCAGCGAGGGTTGGCAGGCTTACGGGGTCCCGTTTCGGTGACGCCATTGCCAAGCAGAAGAACGGCAAATGGGCTGCCAGCCGCGAGAACTTGCTATTCGATCTGCTGGCCGAGCGTCTTACGGGAGTAGCCAAAGACCATTTCGTAACTCCTGCCATGGAATGGGGTCTTTTGAACGAGTCGCCGGCAGTGGAGCTTTTGGAGGTTCGTACCGGAATCCTGTTCGATAAGGCTGGCTTTTGCCTGCATCCGACTATCGAGCATTTCGGGGCGACTCCTGACCGTTTTATCGGCATCGATGGCGTGCTGGAAGTCAAATGTCCGACAACCAAGACCCATTTGCAATACCTTATGAACAAAACTGTGCCGGTCGAGTATCAGCCGCAGATGATGGCCGAGATTGTCTGCACGGGACGCAAGTGGGCGCGGTTTGCCAGCTTCGATCCTCGGATGCCGCCGAACCAGCAATTGTTCGTTATCGACTTCAACCCTCGCGCCGAGGAGCTGCAGGAAGCAGAACAGTTGGCTAGGGACTTCCTGGCAGAGCTTGACGCCATGTTTGAACGGATCACTTTGGAGGCAGCATGACGGAACGAAAAGAGTGGCAACAGAACGAGGGAACATTCTCCCTGCGCAACAACAAAAAGAAGAACGAGAAGGCTCCCGACCTGGCTGGCCAGCTTCGCATCAATGGCGAGCTATACGACCTGTCGGCATGGCAAAAGACGACTGCCGGCGGGGGAACGTGGTGGAGCGGAACGGTAAAGACCGCTTGGAAGCCTGCTGCCAGCAATCATCCGGTGCGGGAAACGGATGACCGCAGGGACGAAATTCCATGGTGATATAGGGTTCCTCCCTGCCCAAAAGTAGGGTTTATGCCCATATCCAATCCTCCTTCAAATGCCGAAACTACAGTCATTGAACGGAGGCACAAATGGACTTCTCCCTACCGCTAGCCCTGACGCTCTGGACCGCAGACTTTGCCCAAACCAGGTACATCGCAAGCCATGAACCGCAGTACTACGAACTCGACGGCGCTCCCGGCCACAGCATGGGCAAGTACCCGTCTGGCGGCAGGGTTTCGACCTATTTCATTGTTGGAGGCGCTTTGATTACCACGGCGTATTACGAGTTGCCCAAGCCTTGGAACAAGGTAGCGATGTACGTCGTAATCGGCAAAGAGACGGTCAATATCACCCACAACGCCCACATCGGCATCAAGTTCCAGTTCTGACATGAGAACAATCGAGGAAGCGGCCTACAGGGCTTATAGAGCCTCTTGGCTGCGTTCAATGCGACGGGAGGATAAAGATGCAGCACGAGCCGTTTTCAAGTTCCTACAGGGTCTACGACGTTTCAAGGTATCCGTTCAAAGTGACGCTTATCTTATCGATCTTGGCCGTCGTGGCGTTCTGCAAGTGGATTCTGTTCCCGTTCTGGGCATGGCAGGAGCAACCGAGAATGGAAAAGGAGTACCAGGCGGAAGTGTGCGTGCAACAGGGAAAGATTTGGACCGCTGAAGGCTGCTACGAATTAAGGAAATGGAATGACCGCAAAGGACGATGAGGCAAACAAGCTGCTACTGCAAACGCTGATGTTCTTCCGTGGCGAGTTGCAATGAGCAAGGAAGAAGCGATCCGGCTGCTAAAGGAATCTGGTGCAATCAACTGGCCCGGCGGTCCCGCATGGTCAATCCGCGTGGACGATGCGGAACGCCTCGTCGCCCTCGCCCGCGCCCCTCAAGCTGGGTGGGTGATGGTGCCGAAAGAACCGACGGACGCAATGATTCAGGCGATGCAGGCGAGCATGTACGACGACGGCCCTGTGAAACGCGGCCACATTGAATACGCGCTGTGGGAACAGGTGT
>Ga0181528_10002919_pt1 | contig 10546 bp, 7 predicted proteins | sample PEATcosm2014_Bin_47_FD_119742 | JGI IMG/M metagenome (GOLD analysis project Ga0181528, IMG submission 119742) | Peatland microbial communities from MTU Mesocosm Facility, Houghton, MI, USA - PEATcosm2014_Bin10_10_metaG | ecosystem: Environmental > Terrestrial > Soil > Wetlands > Peat | place... | reverse complement strand
GCGCTCTTTGCCGAGACCAACCGCCAGCCGTTCGACATGATCGAGTCCGAGGCGGATCTCGTGGGCGGTTTTCACACGGAATACGGGTCTTTCAAATGGTCACTGTTCTTCGTTGCCGAGTATGCGAATATGACCGTTGGGTCAGGTGTCTTCGTGCTTTTGTTTTTCGGCGGCTGGAATCCGCTGCCGTGGATTCCGATTGACGCGCTTTTCAGCTGCCTTGGTTTGGTGCAGGCTGCGGGACATTTCAGCGGCGCAATTGCCATCACCCAGGGCGTTCTCTCCATTGCAATCTTTCTCGGGAAGGTGCTCTTCATGATCTTTTTCTTCATGTGGGTGCGCTGGACGCTTCCCCGTTTCCGCTACGATCAGGTGATGCGCATCGGATGGCGCCGCCTGCTTCCCCTGGCGGTCGCCAATGTCATCGTCTACGCGCTGCTGATTGCTGCGATTCAACCGTGAAGCATAGAAGCAACATCTGGTTTGGTGGTCGCCTGTCCCCGTTTGACTCGGCACTATGGCGGGATCAGGCGGTCCCGACCTGCATTCGATCGCCTCGCGCAATCCCCGCGTCGGGCTCAGGCCAGCCCATTTCGCCTTAGCGATCAAATCCTCCCCCGCATTCATGGCCGTCATCCAGGTCCAACGTAAGCCTCTCAGTCTTGCCGAGCGCACCTACCTGCCGCAGGTGTTGGGCGGACTGCTGATCACGTTGCGGCATTTCTTCGGCAGGCGGGTCACGCTGGAATATCCCGAACAGCGGCCGGAGATATCGCCGGGTTACCGCGGTGTTCCCACGTTGGTGAAGGATCCAAACGGTCGCGAGAAGTGCGTGTCCTGCCAGCTTTGCGAATTCGTCTGCCCGCCAAAGGCGATCCGAATCATCCCGGGCGAGATTTCGGGCGATGCACCCACGGCACACGTCGAAAAGGCGCCGCGCGAGTTCGAGATCGACATGCTCCGCTGCATCTACTGTGGCCTGTGCCAGGAGGTTTGTCCCGAGGAGGCGATTTTCCTGCAGAATGTCTATTCGGTCTCGGGCTGTTCGCGCGCGGAGATGGTCAACGACAAGGAGAAGCTTTATCAACTTGGCGGGACGCTGCCCGACCATCATTTTAAATGGGACAAGAAAAAGGCGGCGGCCGACCACGCGGCGCATTGACCTTGTCCGAGACTGCACCCCATGGCTGAATTCCTCTTCTACCTCCTGGCTTTTCTGACGGTGCTGGCTGCGGCCGGAGTGGTCGTCAACCGGAACTCCGTCAACGCGGGTTTGAGCCTGCTCCTTTGTTTCGTGGGGATAGCGGCGCTTTTTGTGCAGCTGGGCGCGTACTTTCTGGCGGTGCTGCAAGTCCTGGTGTATGCCGGCGCCGTCGCTGTGCTGTTTCTTTTCATCATCATGCTGATCGATGTGAAAGGCAGCGATCCGAGGAAGCCTTACAAAAAAGTCGCCGCTGCGTCCGGAACGCTTGCAGCGGCGTTGCTGCTCACCGGCGTCCTCTCGCTCGTTAAGCATGGTCAGCTCGCAGGCGCTGGCCCGGCGATGACCGTAGATGTTGGCGGCGACCTAAAGGACTATGGATACCTTCTGTTCACCAAATATCTGTTGCCCGTGCAGGTGACGGGCTTCCTTTTGTTGATCGCCATGCTCGGCGTGGCCGTGCTGAGCCGGAAACATTTGGAAGGGTCGGGTACCGAGAGCCAAAAGGCAGGGAACGGGAAGCAGGAGCCAGGAGGCATAATTCAGAATCCAGGAGCTGGCAGCCAGAATCCAGGAGGAGGACTCCGACGGCGTGAGCCATCACCATGAACTTCATTCTGGCTCCTAAACTCTGCATGCTTCGCACCGTGCTTGCCGTCGGTCAGCTTCCGTCGGAAGTCGGCCTCAATCATTATCTGCTGCTCAGTGCTCTGTTGTTCGCCATCGGTTTCTTCGGCGTATTGCTTCGGCGGAACACCCTGGTCGTCTACATGTGCCTGGAGCTGATGCTCAGTGCGTCGACGCTGGCCGCGGTGGCTTTTTCGCATTTCAACGGTTCGATGGACGGCGACATCTTTGTGTTCTTCATCATCACAGTGGCGGCCGCCGAGGTGGCGGTCGGTCTTGCGATCATTGTCGCACTCTTCCGATTGCGCCGCACGGTGCAGTTGGAGGAACTGAGTGCGCTAAGGCATTAATACAGGAGTGAGAATCGAGAATGATGACCTTTGGGGCCGCTTAACGCTCTTCGAATAACCGCCACTGACCACCGGCTGCCTGCCGTTTTCCACCAACCACTCGCTCCTGGATACTCACTGCTGGCTTCGTCATCCATGTCTCCTGCGCAACTCGCTTCCCTGGTCTTGTTGATCCCGCTCCTTTCTGCGGCGGTGATCGCGCTGTTTCTTCGGCGCAACGGTGCGCTGGCTTCGGTGGTCTCGGTCGCCGCCGCTGCGGGAGTCGCCCTGGTGTCGGCTATTCTGATCTTTGGCGCGACGCGGAATTTCCCGGCTTCGATCGAATGGCTGCGCATCGGCGAGTTTACGGTGTCGTTTGGCTTCAAATTCGACGATCTCGCCGCGCTCATGCTGTTTGTCGTGAGCTTTGTCGGGCTCTTCATCCACGTCTTCAGCCTCGGCTACATGCGCGATGATGCGGCAAAGGGACGGTTCTTCGGCGGACTGTCGATATTCATGTTCTCGATGTGCGGCATCGTACTCGCCGACAATCTGTTCATGATTTTTGTCTTCTGGGAGCTCGTTGGGTTTAGTTCCTACCTGCTCATCGGCCACTGGTACGAGCGGCAGTCGGCGGCGGACGCGGCGAAGAAGGCCTTCATCGTCAATCGCGTCGGCGACTTCGGCTTCCTGCTGGGGATCATCGCCTGCTACTGGCTCAACCATACGGTCAATTTGAACGAGCTTGCGGGCCTCGCGAATACCCATGCGCTCGTGTTCAGCCGCGCGGTTCCGCTTCTGCTCTTCTGTGGCGCGGTCGGAAAATCAGCGCAAATGCCGTTGCACGTCTGGCTGCCCGATGCGATGGAGGGCCCAACTCCCGTCTCGGCGCTCATCCACGCCGCCACGATGGTGGCCGCTGGCATCTACATGCTTTGCCGCATCCAAGTTCTGATGGTGCCGCAAGCGCTCACGGTGATCATGTGGGTTGGCACCGCCACCGCGATTTACGCCGCGGTTTGCGCAATTGTGCAGAGCGACATCAAGAAGGTACTGGCTTACTCAACGCTCTCGCAGCTCGGCTACATGGTCGCGGCGTTTGGGTTGGGATCTTCGGTGGCAGCAGGTGACGGAGGTGCGTCCGAGCAGGTGGCGTCTGCCGTGAACTCCGCCGGCGCCGCCGCCGCGATGTTCCACCTGACGACCCACGCCTTTTTCAAGGCGCTGCTGTTTCTCGGCTCGGGATCGATCATCGATGCCTGCCACCACGAGCAGGACATCTTCAGGATGGGCGGACTTGCGAGGAAGATGCCGTGGACATTCGCGACATTTACGATCGGCGTGTTTGCCATCATCGGAATGCCGTTTTTCGCCGGATTCTTTTCGAAGGATGCAATTCTCTTCCTCGCCCGCCAGAACAACGTCGCCGTTTTCTGGGTGCTGGTGTTCACAGCGGTGCTGACTGCAGTCTACATGACTCGACTGTGGCGCATCACATTCTTTGGCGAGGCCCGCTCGGAGGCTGCCTCGCATGCGCACGAATCAGGCGCGGTCATGGTGATCCCGCTGGTCGTGCTGGCGGTCGGCGCCGCGCTCACCGGCTACGGATTCTTTTACAACGACCTTCTGGGCGGAGCATTCAACGGTGTGATTTCGTTCGTGCCCGAGCCAGAAGGGCCGGCCCACTGGATGATGATTTCCGTGGGAACCGGGGCGATGTTTGTCGGCGCGAGCTTTGCTTTGGGCTACTATCGTCCGGCTGCCGTCGACCGTTTTCAGGCAAATGTGCCGGTGGTCTTCGGCATGCTGACGTTTTTCAAGGAGTCATTCGACCGCGTGTACAGTTATTATGTCGTCAAGGTGCAGCAGCGATTCGCCATGGTGCTCAATCTGGTTGATCAGATCTTGATTGCGGGGTGGATCGTGCGCGGCGGTTCGGCGCTCGTGGGCTGCCTCGGAATGGGGGCGCGACTGCTCTACAGCGGAAGGCTGTCTGCCTACGCTTTTTGGATTTTGATCGGGGTGGCACTCCTATGGTGCTACGCGATCGGCCTATTCTAGCCCGGAACCCTTGTGACCGACCCTAACGCCAGTCTTCTCATCCTTGCCATCGCCGCGCCGCTTGCCGCGGCATTGTTGATCGGGCTGGGATTGCCCGACCGATTCGTCCGGTTTGTGGCGGCAGCGGCGTTTTCAGTGCCCGCGGTCGCGGCGTTATGGCTTTGGACCCAGTTCCCCGCCTACGACGCAATTCCTGCGGGACATTTGGGTTTCGCGTTCCTCAGCCTCCACTCCCTGGGCTTGGAGAAACTCGGCATTCATCTGACGCTCGGTCTCAATGGCATCTCGCTTCCGCTCTTCGTGCTTGCAGGCGTCGTGGGCCTGGCCGCGGGGCTCCACGCGCTCCGGTCGGGCGCGGAACGGCTCAGGATCTATCTGCTGCTGCTGCTTGTCATGCAGGGCGGCCTGATGGGCGCGTTTGCCTCCATCGACATATTCTTCTTCTACTTTTTTCACGAGCTCGCCTTGATTCCGACGTTCCTCCTGATCGGCCTCTGGGGCGTTCGGAGCGAAAGCGAAAACCGGTATGCGGCGATGAAGATGGCGGTTTACCTGACGGCTGGCGCCATGCTGTCGCTGGTCGGGTTGATTGCAATTTACCAGAAGAGCGGCGTGGAGAGCTTCGACCTGATCAATCTCCGCACGGTGCTCGCAAGTTCCCCGATGGCGTCGAGCGTGCAGAAGAATATTTTTGGCCTGCTGATGTTCGGTTTTGGCGTGCTGGTTTCATTGTGGCCGTTCCACACCTGGGCGCCGCTTGGGTATGGCGCAGCGCCGAGTTCGGCGGCCATGCTCCATGCCGGCGTGCTCAAGAAATTCGGATTGTATGGCTTGATCCAGATCGCTCTTCCGCTGCTGCCGCTGGGTGGAACGGCGCCTGTGGTCATTCCTCTGCCGCTGTTCGGAGGGGTCCATGCCACCTGGACCGGCCTGTTGGCCTGTCTGGCGCTCGGCAATGTGCTTGTGATCGGCCTCGTCACGATGGCCCAGCGCGACCTCAAGCAAATGGTCGGTTTTAGCTCGGTCATGCACATGGGGTACGCATTTCTGGGCATTGCCACGCTCTCCGTGCTCGGTGCTGGAGGAGTTGTGATGCTCATGGTTGGCCACGGCCTGTCGGTTGCGCTTCTGTTTCTGCTGGCAACCAGCATTCACCATCGGACGCAGACATTCGATCTGGCTGAGATGGGAGGGCTCGGTCAGAAAGCGCCCGTGCTGGCCGCGCTGTTTGCGGCCGCCACGCTCGCCAGCATCGGCCTGCCGGGGTTCGCAAATTTCTGGGGCGAGCTCAGCATTTTTGTCGCGCTGTGGAACTTCTCACCCTGGGTCACGGCCGCCGCCGCCGGCGGCATCATGATTTCTGCGGTTTATGGTTTGCGCGCGGTCTCGCGGATTTTCTTTGGTCCGTCCACTCCCGAGTACGCAAAGGTGGCCGCCGCGAATCCACCGGGCGACCTTGCCTGGGGCGAACGCCTGCCGGCCCTCATCCTTCTTGCGACGTTGCTGCTGGTAGGTTTTTGGCCGCGCTCGATCTCCGATCCTCTCAACCAGGCACTCCAATCTGCTTTTTCCCGTGGCGTGTCTGTGATTGTTTCCCGGTAACCCGCCCATGCCCGCCGCCATCACGTTTTCATCGCTTCAAGAGATCGCCTCCTCCAATCAGTGGACGGCGATCATGCCGGAATTGCTCCTGGGAGGTCTTGCGCTCCTGGTGCTCGTTTTTGAACTCGTCCTGCCAAAAGCCTTTCGGGCGATCATACCGGCTGTGGCCGTCAGCGGCCTTGCGATTGTGCTGTTGGGGTTGGGACTGCACTTTCACACTGCGTTTCTCGACCAGGACACGTTTGGCCACCTTCTGCATCATTCCGAAGGCGGCCAGGTGATGCGGGTGTTTTTTCTCCTGACTGCAATTCTTGTCTGTCTCCTGGCCACCGTCACGCTCGACCGCCAGTCAGTGCCAAAAACCGAGTTCTATCATCTCGTGATTGTCGTTACGGCCGCGTTGATGCTGCTCGTGCAGAGCAACCACTTCGTGATGTTTTTTGTGGCCCTGGAAACGGTCTCGGTCGGGTTCTATGTTCTCGTGAGCTATTTCCGGACGAGCTCGGCCTCACTGGAGGGCGGACTGAAGTACCTGATCCTGAGTTCGCTCAGTTCGGCAGTCCTGCTTTTCGGGATTGTGTTGTTGTACGGCGTGGCAGGCAGCGCTGCGTTGCCGGGTTCGACCGCCGACGCCATGAACTTCGACGCCCTGCGGGGATTTCTCGCAGCCAATCCAGGTAACTTCCTCGCGAATGCGGGTGCCGTGCTTGTGACAGCCGGCGTCGCGTTCAAGATCGGGGCCGTTCCATTCCAGTTCTGGATACCTGACGTCTACCAGGGTGCGCCCACGCCCGTGACAGCTTTTCTTGCAGTCGGGTCCAAGGCCGCCGGATTTGCCGTGTTGTTGATCCTGGCGCTGGATGTTTTCCGGCCATTGCAGGCGGTCATGATTCCCGTGCTTTCGGTGATGGCAATGGGGACCATTCTATTCGGAAATCTTTCAGCCCTCACGCAGAACAACGTAAAGCGCTTGATGGGACTCTCCGGGGTTTCCCACGCCGGTTACCTGCTGATTGGCGTCGTTGCCGCGTATTACGAACCAATGGCCGTGGGCGCCGTGTTCTTCTATCTTTTCGCATATATGCTGGCGTCGTTTGCGGTGTTCGCGGTGATGGCGCATGTCTCCGGCGGCAACGACGCTGATCAGGATCTGGAGCACTACGCCAATCTCGCCCGGGAGCGGCCGTTCCTCGGAACCGTGCTGGCCGTCGGGCTGGGCTCGCTCGCCGGAATCCCGCCGCTCGCCGGATTCACGGGCAAGCTGCTGATTTTCATTTTCGCCTTCAAGGCCGGGTTGTACGGACTGCTGGCTGTCGCCGTCACCGGCGTCGTGATTTCAATCTATTACTATTTCGGTTGGATCAGCGCGGCGTTTTATCCCTCCAAGCGTGCGATCGACATTGGAACCGCGAAATCTCCCGCTCCAGCAATTCCCTGCATCAGCCTCCCGGTCGCCGCGGCGATGGTTCTTCTGGCAACGGCATCGGTGGTGCTCGGGTTCTATCAGGGCCCGTTGGGCTCCTGGCTCGTCACGCGCTAAGCCGCGTATTTCGCGCTGGCCCGAATCGGGGTTCTGCGGAATCATCGGTTTTTTATGCCTGTGGATACAGCTCTTCGCGAACCACCTTGGAAAGCCGGCTTGCGCGGTGCACGTGCCAACCTGATGCCAGGCTTCGCGCTCCAGGTCACGGCGTTGGTTGTTGTTTTGGCATACTACCATCATGCTCAAACGCGGGCGGCTTTCGAGCAGCTCACGGCTTTTCGGATGCGGACCGGATTTGCATTTGGCATGGTGTCCACCGCGCTTTTTGGCGGGCTTCTGCCGTTCCTTTATCTGCGCCTGAATCCAGCCTCCCGGAGGCAATACGGCTGGCGCCAGGGACTGTTGTTGACAGCGTTCTGGGGCTACAAAGGGCTGGAGGTGGAGGCCTGGTACCGTCTCCTCGCACGCGTGGTCGGCGAAGGACACGACGCTGCGACGATTGTCATCAAAACCGTTCTTGACCAGGGTGTCTACTGCCCGATTCTGGCCGTGCCCTTGACGGTGATCATCTACAAGTTGGGTTCGACGGACTTCAGCATCCGGGCCGTGGTGGCGGATCTTCGAACCCCTGGATGGTACGCCCGCAGCGCATTGTCGACGCTGATTGCCAACGCCGGGGTTTGGATTCCTGCCGTGGCAATCATCTACTCGCTCCCCACGCCGCTGCAACTTCCCCTGCAGAATATCGTGCTGGTCTTTTTCACGCTGCTGCTGGCGCATCTCAACGCCCGTCCGACAGTCCGCGATGGACGCGCACTCTCGCAGGTTCACCAGGGTGTCCAGGTGGAATAGTCCGCTACGACCGTCTCCACCCAGCGCAGCGGACGGTGGGCGTGGAACCACGAACTGAATCGCCGGAAAAGGCGTGGTGTTTTCATCGTGAGCGGCGCAACAAGCGGCATCCAATTTGTCACGCAACAGTCCGTGAAGTTCCCTTGGCCGGATGCCGGCGCTTCATTTGGCTGGATGATCGGAATCAGTGACGTTTTTCCTTGCGGGCGTTTTTTCGATGCGAAGCATCACGAGGCCCGCAACCTCCGACCTGATTATCTCGTGCCCCAAGCCATCCAGACTCCTGATAATTCACGTTACACGATCACGGAGAAAGAGTTGATCGACCGGCTGGGCAGCTCCGTCACAGGATTGTCACAGGATCAGGCGGCAAAAGTCCTGGAAGATGTCGGACCGAACACCGTTGCTGCCAGCGGTCGCCAGTCCGTGCTCATGGATTTGTTGCACCGGTGCCGTAATCCGCTGGTCATCCAGTTGCTGATTATCGCCGGTGTTTGTTACCTCACAGACGATGTCCCTTCGACGATCATCGTTGGAAGCATGGTTTTCCTGAGCGTCTTTCTTTCCTACTTCCAGGAGGCGCGATCGTCGCGTGCGGTGGAGAAGCTCCAGAAGCTGGTCAAGACAACCGTTACCGTCCTGCGCGACGGCAAGGAGGACGAGATTCCGCTGGAGGACATCGTGCCTGGCGACGTCGTTGTCCTCGCTGCCGGAAGCCTGATTCCGGCGGACCTGCGCATCCTCTCGGCGAAGGACTTTTTTGTGACACAATCGGCGCTCACCGGCGAATCAATGCCGGTGGAGAAGAACGCCGACTCTGCCCAGCCCGCGGGGCGCTCGCTTTTCGAGTTCACAAACGCGTGCTTCATGGGAAGCAATGTTCTCAGCGGCGCGGCCCGCGGCATCGTTCTCGCCACCGGCGGCGGGACCTACTTCGGTTCTCTCGCGGAGAAGCTCGGCACCAAACGCGAGCTCACGAGTTTCGACAAGGGCGTGAAAAGCTTCACGTGGCTCATGATCCGCTTCATGGTCGTGATGGTGTCGGCCGTCTTCCTGATCGTGGGGTTGCGCGACCACAACTGGCTCGAAGCCCTGTTGTTTGCCCTGTCAGTGGCCGTCGGTCTCACGCCTGAGATGCTGCCCATGATCATGACGGTGTGCTTGTCGAAGGGCGCCCTGATGATGTCCCGAAAAAAGGTCATCGTGAAGCATCTGCACGCCATCCAGAACTTCGGGGCGATGGACGTGCTCTGCACGGACAAGACGGGGACCCTCACCCAGGACCATGTCGTGCTCGAGCGGTACGTCGATGTTACGAACCGCACCAGCGAGGACGTGTTGCGCTATGCGTACATGAACAGCTTCTACCAGACCGGTCTTCGCAATCTCCTGGACCGCGCGATTCTCGCACACTCGGACCTCGACGTGGAGCGCAATTGCCGGAAGGTCGACGAAATCCCCTTCGACTTCAAACGGCGCCGAATGTCGGTGGTGATCGACTACGAGGACCGCCACGTGCTCATCTGCAAGGGCGCGGTCGAGGAGGTTGCCTCCGTCTGCGAAAACTACCAGGTCGACGAGGACATCAACCCGTTGATCAAGCTCATTCGTGACGATCTGATGGACGAGTACCGCAGCCTCTCAGCCGAGGGCTACCGCGTGCTGGCGGTCGCCTATCGCGAGTTCGACCGCACGAAGCAGGTGTTCTCGGTGTCAGATGAATCCGAACTCGTTCTTCTCGGCTACATCGCCTTCTTCGATCCCGCCAAGGACACCTCCGCCAAGGCGATCTCAGCGCTCGGTCGTTCGGGCGTCGCCGTGAAAATTCTCACGGGCGACAACGAACTCGTGACCCGCAAGGTCTGCAGCGATGTGGCAATGACGATCACCCGCATTGTCACCGGCCCGCAACTCGCCGCGCTCGACGACGCTGCCTTTGCCAAGGAAGTCGAGGAGGCCAATGTCCTCGCGCGTCTCACGCCCGACCAGAAGGAAAAGGTCATCAAGACGCTTCGCTCCCAGGGGCATGTGGTCGGATTCATGGGCGACGGCATCAACGACGTTCTGGCGATGAAGGCCGCCGACGTCGGCATCTCCGTTGACACGGCGGTCGATGTCGCGAAGGAATCCGCCGACATCATCCTCCTCGAAAAAAGCCTCCTTGTGCTTGAGGACGGACTCATCGAAGGCCGCAAGGTCTTTGCGAACATCATCAAATACATCAAAATGGGGGCGAGTTCCAACTTCGGGAACATGTTCAGCATGGTCGGAAGCAACTTCCTGCTGCCCGCGGGGTTTCTGCCCATGGCGCCGATCCAGGTGCTGGTGAACAACCTGCTCTACGATTTTTCGCAGATCGGCATCCCGCTCGACAACGTCGACCCGGACTTT
>Ga0181528_10002918_pt1 | contig 10547 bp, 6 predicted proteins | sample PEATcosm2014_Bin_47_FD_119742 | JGI IMG/M metagenome (GOLD analysis project Ga0181528, IMG submission 119742) | Peatland microbial communities from MTU Mesocosm Facility, Houghton, MI, USA - PEATcosm2014_Bin10_10_metaG | ecosystem: Environmental > Terrestrial > Soil > Wetlands > Peat | place... | reverse complement strand
GGTCACAATTCCATCACGTGAATGACATAGTGCCGACGTTGTACGAAGTGATCGGTATCAACCCGCCCGACAAAGTCGATGGAATGAGCCAGGATCCGATCGATGGCGTCAGTATGGCTTATACCTTCGCTGACGCGAAAGCGACTGGACGCAAAAAGACCCAGTATTTCGAGAACAATGCCAGCCGCGGTGTCTACCACGACGGATGGTTTGCCTGCACGTTTGGACCTCTGGTTCCTTGGGACACGGCCGGATCGGCACCCAAGCTGAAAAGCTGGGATGCGAACAAAGATGTCTGGGAACTGTATGACCTGACCAGGGATTTCTCGCAAGCTGACGATCTTGCTGCTCGCGAACCGATGCGGTTGGAAAAGATGAAAGAACTCTTTCTGGCCGAAGCTAAGGCAAACAAAGCACTCCCCATCGGAGGTGGCCTTTGGACACGGTTCCATCCCGAAGACGTCGTATCTAGTCCCTATAAATCCTGGCGATTCGACGCTACCACGACAAGAATGCCTGAGTTTACCGCCCCGTCAATTGGCAAGCGAAGCAACCATGTTGCGATTGATATCGAAGTTGCAAACGAGGCATCTGGCGTCCTGTACGCACTCGGCGGTGCCAGCGGTGGCGTGACGCTTTTCATGGACAAGGGCCATCTCTTTTATGAATACAACATGCTGATCATCGAGCGAACCATCGCGAAAAGCGATCGAAAGATTGCATCGGGAAAGCATAAAATTGAAATCGATGAAACCATCGCGCGGCCAGGCGCTCCAGCGGACGTTGTGATCAAGGTCGATGGGGAAGTGGTGTCGAACGTGCAAGTGAAGCGAACCGTACCGGGCGCATTCACAGCAAGCGAAACGTTTGACGTTGGAATCGACCTTGGTTCACCCGTTTCGCTTGCCTATTTTGACCGCAGCCCTTTCAAGTTCGATGGCACTATCGAAAACTTCATCGTTGATATCAAATAAACCTGTGTTCTTTGATCCATGCGAAATCGGATTTCTCGATCGCTAAAATGCTTGAGGTGTCTCCGTGAAGAACTATACATGTCTTTACTTTGCTGCGGTCGCATGGTCATGTCTTGGGGATGGTATTGCGATTGGCGCCGACCAACCGAACATTGTCATAATTCTGGCGGATGACCTTGGCAATGCTGACCTCGGCTATCGAGGCAGCAAGATTATGACGCCGAATATCGACGCTCTGGCTCATGGCGGCGTACGTTTGGAATCGTATTATGGCCTGCCGGTTTGTACGCCTGCACGCGCCGCGCTGATGACCGGGCGTTATCCCATGCGACATGGTTTGCAGACGCTTGTCATCTTTCCAAGCCACAAATACGGTTTGCCCACAGATGAAAAGACGCTACCACAAGCATTAAAGGAAGTTGGCTACCAGACAGCGATGGTCGGGAAATGGCACCTCGGTCATGCCGATAAAAAGTACTGGCCCCAAAATCGTGGATTCGATCACTTCTATGGGAACCTTGTCGGTGAGGTCGACTACTTTACAAAAGAGCGGGGCGGGATCATCGATTGGCAGCGGAATGGCAAATTCTTAAAGGAAGATGGTTACTACACAACGCTGATTGGCAACGAGGCAGTCGGGCTGATCGGCAAGCACGATAAATCCAAACCGTTATTCCTTTATTTTGCATCGCTGGCGGCCCACGCTCCGTACCAAGCTCCTCAAGCCGAGACTGATGCCTATAAGGATGTTTTTCCTGACGAATCACATCGCGTTTACGCCGCAATGATTACAGTTTTGGATGTCCAGGTGGGTCGGATTGTTGATGCCTTGGAAACGAAGGGAATGCGTCAGAATACGCTCATATTCTTCACGAGCGATAACGGCGGAGCCACCAGTTCGTTGTTCGCGACCGGCGCTCGTTCGCCCGAAGAACGTGCCAGCGAAACCGGCTCAAAGCCCCCTTGTTCAAATGCACCATTTCGAGGTGGCAAGGGTAGCCTGAAGGAAGGAGGCGTTCGTTTGCCAGCCATCGTCAACTGGCCCGCGAAACTTAAACCGTCGATCGTGAACGAACCGCTACATCATGTCGACCTGATGCCAACACTTCTCGCAATCGCTGGCGGCACCGGCAGCCAAAATCACCCGTTCGACGGACGAGACGTACGTGCCACCCTTTTCGAAGGAAAGCCATCGCCACACGACGAGATCTTGATCAACGTCGAATCCTTTCGTGGAGCCATTCGTGCAGGCAAGTGGAAATTAATCAAGGTCGCGATATTGCCTGGAAAAACGGAATTATTCGACCTCTCAAAAGACCCTGGTGAAAACGAAAACGTAGCGGACCAGAATCCAGGAATCGTCACAAATCTCGAAACGCGACTGATGAAATACGCGAAAGAGCAAAAGATGAGCGAGTGGCTGAAATCGCAAGTCGACTACCTCGGATTCCAGGGCGAAACAGTCCTGGACACTGGATACGACGTCGATGGTGGCCTGCCGACGGAAAAGCCCGATCTCCCTAAGTAGTCACATTGACGAACGCAAACTTCTCGACGAAGCCGTGGTATTGCTCGGAATCAATCGGTCAGAAATCGCACTCTGCCAGTTCCCAGTTCGTAGACAGCGCCCAGTAGCGTAATTTGTTTTTTCTCAATCGCTTTTTTTGCTTTCGGCAATCGTGCGAGTTGAGTGATCGACCAGCGCACGTTGGCTTCCACTGCCGAGTTAATCCGCTGAGAGGGGTTGTCGCCTTTTAGCGTTTTGGGAAGCCCCGGCTCGATAAGTTCGACGAGCGCTTTAATACCAGGCGGTTCCTTATTCGATCCCTCTAGCGCCTGAACTGCGGCGGTGACGGCACCGCAGCCTTCATGGCCGACAACGACGACCAGCGGTGTCGCTAAATGGGCCACGGCATAGGCCAGACTGCCGACGACATCGGGGGCGATGACATTCCCCGCGACGCGAACGACAAACAGATCTCCGAACCCTTGGTCAAACACCAGTTCCACGGGCACGCGCGAGTCACTGCAACCCAGAATCGTGGCGAACGGCTTCTGATCGTTGACCAGTTGTTTCCTCCAGTCGGCGCTGGTATGAGCGTGTCGAGTTTTTCCGTCGGCAAATCGTTGATTCCCTTCTTTCAACCGGCTCAGAGCTTCCGTAGCGTCTTTCGGAAAAGATGAATTCAAAGCCACTGGTTCGGCAGCAAACGACGGTAACGCCATCGAGACACCCGCGCAAGCCAGCAACTTTCGTCGACTCAAAGGATGAGAATTCATGGTCATAGCTTTCAAAGAAAGTGCGAAAATGCATTGACGACAATAATCGATCGGACACAATCGATATTAATTCATCAATTCACTGATGGGGAAGTAACCGAAGGAGAAGATGAATCCCGTTCGCAATAACTGAAATAGTGGTCGAACCGATGATCCACGGCGATCTCCACGAAGTCCGCTGACAAACCCTTTTCATCAGGTGCAACGATGCTGCGTGAATTGACCAAAGGCGACTGGCTGTCGATTTTGCAGATTCCACCTGCGATGGTACCTCAGGTGCTCTTGCTTCGTGGGACTCGAAATCTGAAGACTCAGTATGCCCGGTACAAGGCAATGTTTAACGAAGTTATCGAAGTCGGAACTCCTAACGGGATTGTGGAAGACATCTTGATCGGCACTGTCGACGGGGTTCGCGTAGGGTATGCGTCGGTCTATGGCGGCCCGATGGCTTCGGAAGTCGTTCATATTTTCGGAATGCTGGGGACAAGGCTCGTCATTCAAATCGGTTGCTGTGGGGCTCTTGCCGATGATATCCGCGCGGGCGATCTATTCGTGGCAAGCGAAGCGCATTGTGGCGACGGTGCGTCGCAGTACTACAAATCCGACGGCACCACGGTGACGTCACAATTATCGTCGGGAACAATTCCGCTTCCCGTCGACAAAGGCGAATCCTGCCATAGCGGTCGAATCTTCACGACGGCCGCATTGTTTGCCGAAGGGAAGCGAGAAATCGACGACTGGCACAACTGCGGGTACGCTGCCGTGGATATGGAAACCGCGGCGACATTCGCCGTAGCCGAGCATTTCGGAATGGACCGGGTCTCAATCCTGTTTGCCTTCGACAATCCGCGTCATTCCGGTCATCTGCTGCTGGACGAGACAGAAAAAACAGCACGTCGTGAAGCTGGAAACAGTCGCATGAACGCAGCGGCGCTCGCACTCGTTCGGCAAACAAACATGGTTCAGTAATCGCCGAATAGACGAGTTAGTGACGGAGAATTTGAACGTCACTCCGGCTTTTCACCGGCCAGTAGCAACGAGCTTCACCGATTGGATCGCGACTCATTCGAAACCGCATGATCTGAAAGAACGCCGTGCTGCCTCGGGTCATGAGTATAACGCAACGGTGTTGTCTGTCACGTTCGCTTCGTCGTACGATGCTCGTGAATGTGCCGCGTAAATAGGAGAATGCCATGAACGACAATGACGGCTTATTGATGCAGATTTCGGAACCGGGACAATGGGTCAGTTACGAATGGGTTGTCGCGACAACTGACGACCTTTCCGGTTCTTGTTGCGAAGAGATGGGAACGCTGTCGCTGAAGAACGTTGGAGCGACCGCTGACGATCATTTTTGTTCTGAAATGGAATTCGTTCACGAAGGGTCGATCGCAACAGAAAGGCTGATCTTCAAAATGTTGATCGATTCAAAGAGCCTGCAAGGCAACAGAGAGTCTGGCTGGTTCCAAGTCAACGATGAGCCCGTGAAGCCGTTAAATGAATTTCGGCCCAATCGCTACGCGGATCTTGTTTACCTGTATCAACAGGTTTTCGGTCGTGAGCTGTTTTCCTTGCGCGGTGAGATTGACCAGCGTCAATCGCTGGGTATGAAAACGATTTCCTATTCCCGTGGACAGTTCGATTGCACGGGGACGACAACGATCACTTCGCATGACGCGGCATTCGGCTCCGAAAAGACACTGCGCGTTCGCACCAGTCGCACAATTTGGCGGAACCAATCGATTCCATTTGTCGCTCTGGCGGAATCGCATGTCGCCGTGAGGCAACGCCTTTTAGGATCGGAAAATGTAGAGGATTCGGGATGGACATCTGCGTTGCATCTTTTCGATACCGGCTGGTCGGCTGAAAGTCGCTTGAACGTGTAGGGTTTCAATCGGGACGTTTCCCAAATCGAAATGAACGCGACAATCGACTCGCAGATTCTTCGAAGTGGACAACGTCTCCGGTGAAATGGACAAACGCGATCAGATCCAACTCCGTTCCGACATTTTCTGGCCCACGATATTCCCCCCTTGCGAAAACGCGACCGGTGCTGTGTCACAATTTCCGCATCAAATTTCTGCAATACACCAATGACCGACTTCCACGGGGGGTTACCACGACTCAAAAGCGATTCTCAATTTGAAAAAACACAAATTAAAGGTTACTATCGCTTCCCCCAGTCTCAGGTTTCTCAACTTGAACCCTATATTTAATTGCTCTTGTCAAATGTCAAATGATTTAACGGTGGATAGGCAGTGATTGCGAGGGTCCGGTTTCTTCCAAAATGGTCATGCACCGCATGACTGTTTCGAAATTTAAGCGAATTGATCGACCGAGCATTTGACACGAGTACTCGTTATGCAGGAGCCGATTCGTGTGTTGTCGACAAAGTCTACAGCGTATGGTTTCGCGGAACGGTTTTACAGTCATCGAACTGCTCGTGGTAATTGCCATTGTCGCCCTTCTGGCGGCCATCCTGTTGCCTGCCGTTCAACACGCCCGCGAAGCGGGTCGGCAAACTCAGTGTTTGAATAACCTCAAGCAGATCTCGCTAGCAATGCACAATTACGAAAGTAGCTACCGTTGCTTTCCTTCGGGAGTTGTTCATCCAGGCTCCGGTGGTTACGTGGATGCATCTTTGCCCGAAACGGCGATCATCGACACCGTCATCAATGGAGTTCAGTCGAAATCAACAATCGGAACGCTGACCTGGAAACGCGTCGAACCGAACTGGGATTTAACCGTCGAACCGAATTGGGTTATGACGGCCGACTGGGGTTGGCATGCGTTGATACTGCCGCAGCTGGATCAGGGGACGATTGCCCTCGATTTCAGCCAACCAAAATTCAACGACATTTGTATGGTGAGCGTGCCCTCGCCGAATGAACAGTATTTACGAACCGTCATCCCCTTGTATCTCTGTCCAAGCGAGGGGAATCTACCGTCCAACCGTCCAAGTGCTCCTTGCAGCCCCTCCGCGAAAAACTGGGCCTATGCGACTTATCGGGGGTGCTCTGGCGCCTACGACACGGACAACAGTTCCAACAACCCCAATGCGCCCACGAGGCCCAATGGAATGCTCTACCGAAATAGTGCGGTGAAATTGGCCGATGTGAAAGATGGAACGTCGAATACGATTCTCGTCGGAGATTCGTTATTTGGATACTGGGCGGACGGATACAGTTGTTGCGTCCGCGTGTGGAGCGATTCCAATCATCCCGATGTCTGGGATACCTATTGGCGATCAAATACAATGCCCGACGGAATGCGTCCAGCGATCCAATGCTGCCCAACTGTTGGCGGTGGCGGCGGTGGTGGTGGGGCACCACCTCCTCCCCCTCCTCCGCTTCCTGGTCCTAGTGGGCCCATGCAATATGTCAGCTTCGGAAGCAATCACTCGGGCGGGTTGTGTTGCTTTGCCCTCGTCGACGGATCATCGAAGACCGTTTCGAAGCGGATCGATCTGAATGTATTCATCGCGGTCTCGACTCGTAATGGTGCTCTCAGAAATTTTGTTTCCGGTTCGAACATCGAAAACGTTACCAATGGGTGGTGAGCCGTTGCAGGATATTACAGTCGATTCCCCCGGTTTTCAGCACGCTTTTATGACATTATGTCGTTTGTTTTTCGCGTGGGGTTTGCTGCTTTACGATCGCGAGCATCATGTTGAAGATGGACGCCAGATGGATATGTAGGCATGCTTCAAGTCGACCGTTTGGTCACTCGTCGAAATCTAACGCTCAGCGCCCGTTGCTGAGTTGCGCGGCCTGTCATCAAATGACGAATCACTTCACGGATGCTTCCAAGGTCTCAAATGAGCGGCCCTTTGCTGCGTTTAAGCGTTCGAGATGGGCTTTCATAGCTGTTGCGCGGTCGACGCTTGTTTTCGCGGCGGCTTCGGTATCGGTGAGTTGCTTTTGAAGTTCGGGAGTCATGGCTGCTTCGGCCATTGCCTTATCGGCACTGGCTTTGGCTGCAGCGGCCTGGTCCATGGCGAATTTGTGCTTCGCAGCGATCTTCGTCGCGGTCTCGTCGGCAATCGCCTTGTCGTTGGCGACTTTGTCGCGTGCGAACTTGGCTCCGTTCATGGCGACCACCGCCGTGGCAACGACCTGCGATTTCGCGGTCTGTTCTTGGATCGCCGTGGCGAGCTGTTTTGTCAGTTCGGACACCGTTGTTAACGCGTCGCTCAGCTTTTTACTGGCGGTCGCATTGGCGACACTTAGACCTGCATCGTCCGGCTTGGCATCGAAGGCGGCCAACGCTTGTGTGGCCTCGGCATCCGTGGCGGCGGCGGCGTCAGTGGCGGCTTTCACTTTGATTCGCAAGTCGGCGACTGACTTGTTGGCTGCGTCTCGTTCGGCAGCGCCTTGGCTTAACGTAGCTTGAGCGTTTGCCAGGCTGACCTCAGCCGCTTGCAGACTCTGTGCTTTGCCAGCGACATCGGCATCGGTCAGTGCCTTCAACTTTGTCGCCAGGTCAAGTTCAGCGGCCATTTCGTTGGCAATTTTCACTGCTACGTCTGCAGCGGCTTTGCGCTCGGCAAGGGTGCGCGTCAATGTCGCGAATGCGGCGGTCACTTGACTGGCGGCGACGTCTGCGGCGGCGAGGTTCTTCGTTGTCGCTTCAATTTGCGTGACGAGCGACGGAGGATTTGTCTGCAATTGTCCGAGAACCGCAGCATCTTTTGCATTCCAGAAGTGGATCGTTCCGTTGAGGTCGCCGGCGATGATGACATCACTCTCGGAATCAAATGCCACTTCCATGCCGATATCACCGAGGCCGGGGAATGTCCGAATCGCGCCGCCGTTGATATCCCAGAGTTTGGCGACGTTGTCTCGACCGGTCGACGCAATGCGACTGTCACGAGTGAATTCGATGGCCGAAACTCCACCGCCGTGAGCACCCCAGTTCTTAATCTGACCACCGTTCTGCATTTCCCACAGACGAATGGTGGTGTCTTCGCTCGCTGAGGCGAGAATGTTGCTGTCCGGTGACCAGCTGACGTCAGTGATCGCCGCAGTGTGACCGGGAAGGACGTAGAACTCTCGTCCGGTGAACGCTTCCCAAACGATCAGGCCGTTACTGCGATCTGCCGTTGCCAGCAGCACGCCATCGGGACTGAACTCCAGAGCCGTGATCCAATCCGTATGTTTATTCTTTTCGTACAATAACTCACCCGTTGCTGTGTCGTATACGCGGACGATTTTCTTTGGGCCGCCGAGTGCTACTTGCGTGTGATCAGGGCTGATATCGGCCGCCAACACGACGTCATATTCGTTGCCCACTTCAGCCAGCCGTTTTCCGGTCTTCACATCCCACAGGACAACCTTGCCCGAATGTCCTCCTCGACCTCCTCCCGCCAGCAGCCACTGACCGTTGCGGCTGAACTTGAGGATATGAGCGACTCCTTCAGGAAACGGTAATACCCCGACCAGCTCACGAGATCGCGTGTCGTAAAGAACGACTTGCCTATGTCCGGCGACAGCGATCAGCGGCGACCAGGGATTGCAGGCGAGCGCCGTGACTCCGTTGCCATGGCTGGAAACGATTTGCGGATCGAGCGGAAGATTCTCGGGCATGGGAGGTGGCCCCTCGGGGCGCTGATTCGAGACCGTCACCTTGGCGACAGCCAGATTCTTCTTCGGCTTCGCTTTGCTGCCCGCGTTTTCCAGTGAACCGCCTTCGATCCATTTGCGGATTAACGCTAATTGCTCGTCAGGCAATTTCGGTTGCTGCGGCGGCATCTTCGGTTCGGACAAATGGGCGACGACGAGATACAACTGACTTTGTGACGCGTCACCGTCGGCGCGAATCACTTCGCCCGACGCCCCACCCTGCATCGCCAGCCCGTAATTATCGAGAACCAGATCGCCCTTCTTGTCGTTCGCGTTGTGGCACGAACCGCACTTTTCGCGAAAGATCGGAAGAATATGTTGATCGTAAGTAATCTTTTCGTCTTTCGGCGCCGCCTTCTCTTCCGCCAAAACGAGGACAGAAGTCAGGCATGCCACAAGCAGGCTTAATACAAACGTTCGCATGACAAGCGCCTCACAAAATCGATCGACAAACTTAGGATTGAATTCTGAATGGTTGAACAAGGATTCCGAGCGAGGGCGAAGCTCCTGCCGAGCCGCTAGGTCGATGCGTCGTCCTACTTCGCGGCTCAGCAGGAGTTTCGCCCTCCCTGATCTCGATCAACCTTTAATGGTTAAACAAAAACTCTCGACTATTCAGCAGCGCCCAAAAGATGTCCTCCAGTGACCGTTTGACATCGCTTCCCTCGGCATACATCGGTTGCAGCGCCGCCATCTCGTCGGGCAATGGCTTGCGGCTAAGGCACCGAACGTAGAGCTTTTCGACGATCTGATCCGGCGTCAGCTTCTCATTCAGCATGGTCGCAATCACACCTCCCTGCTGAACCTTCTGATTGGAGGTATCGCCGTTCAGAAGATGCAATGCCTGTGAAAGCGTCGGTTCCATCTTCACTTCGCACGAACAGGCCGTTTCGCGCGTGGCGCGTCCGAACGTTGTCAGAAAATAGGTGCTGGTGGCTCCGTCGGCAATCTGCACGGCGCGAGCACCCAAGGGCAATAGCGGAAACTTGTCTTGTGTGCTTGTCACCTGACTCATGATATCGAGCATCGACTCGGCTTTGATGCGACGGAGCGTTTGAGAAGCGAAATTGCGTTCGTCCGATTCGTTACTCGGGTTCTTTTCGGTCGAATGCTGATACGCTTCCGAGCGGCAGATGTCGCGAACCAGCCCTTTAAAGTCGTAATTCGATTCCGTGAAGCGTTTGGCCAGTTCCACCAGCAGTGGATCGTTCGAAGGTGGATTGCTGACGCGTACGTCGTCGACCGGTTCCACGATGCCGATATTGAAGAAGTGGTGCCAGATACGATTCACGAAATTCTGAGCGAAGTAGGGGTTTTTCGGCGAGGCCAGCCAATCGGCCAAGACTTCGCGACGATCCTTTCCGGCCACGTCAGCGGGGCCACCACCCAGGAATACCGGCGGCATCACGCGGCCACCCACGGGATGGTTCACTTCACCGCCGCCCGCGTTGAAAACAATCGTTTCACGATAGTCTTCCGCCGGTTTGCGACCCACCTGTTTGAAGAACGCCGCAAACGAATAGTAGTCGTCCATCGTCCATCGATCGAACGGATGGTTGTGGCACTGAGCACACTGGATTCGCATTCCCATGAAGATTTGAGCGACGTTTTCGCTGACTTTCAGCACGTCTTGCTCGATCTGATAGAAATTGGTCGCGGGGTTTTTGAATGT
>Ga0181528_10002914_pt1 | contig 10550 bp, 7 predicted proteins | sample PEATcosm2014_Bin_47_FD_119742 | JGI IMG/M metagenome (GOLD analysis project Ga0181528, IMG submission 119742) | Peatland microbial communities from MTU Mesocosm Facility, Houghton, MI, USA - PEATcosm2014_Bin10_10_metaG | ecosystem: Environmental > Terrestrial > Soil > Wetlands > Peat | place... | reverse complement strand
GGCGGAAATCGCCGTGTTAAATGGCGTCAATGTCGCTAACAACAATGTGATTTCCGCATCCGCCAGTTTAGGCAGAAATCTCGATTTGGCGGATTTCAGTTATTTCAAACTGGGGCCTTCGCTTATTTTTGAACATTATCAAAAAAACCTGAGCTATTTTACCTTGGGCCAGGGCGGTTATTTCAGTCCCGATCAATACTACAATGTGGGATTTGGCGCGAACTTCCTGACTCAGGAAGGCCGGTCTTTTATTATCAAGGGACGTGCTGTTGCAGGCGCTCAATTCATCAACAACGCCAGTTCCCCGTGGTTTCCAACTATTGCCCCCGGTTTAGGAAGTTACGGCGCTTACAATGTTACCGGAGAAGCTTTGGATTTTGAATTGAAAGGCGCTTGGTTAATTACCCCCAATTTCCAGGTGGGCGGAGGCGCAGCCTATCGTCACACCAATAATTTTGAAGATTATACCGGCGGCCTGTTTTTCCGTTATTTCTTTCAGGAAAGAAAAGCTTCCTATAGCACAGATATTCCGGACGGCATGTTCAGTATTATGCAATCTTACTAATATGCAGCCAACTTATTTAAATGACCGCTTTATCGCTTACAGAAATGAGTTTGCAAATTAAAGCTAACTAACAATTCTATAATTTCGAGGAATGAATGACCCAAATTAGCGATTTTTTCGATTATAAACTGGATGAGAATCACAAACCCTATCTGGAAGTTTTTATACGAGGCAGTGAGTTATTACGATTGCCCGCCACTAACAAAGGCACGGCTTTTACCATGCAGGAGCGCATCCAGCTTGAACTGGATGGTTTATTACCTCCCCGAGTCTGCACCATTGAACAGCAGATTAATCGTTTGTATGCCAATTATCAAAAACTCCAAAACGATATTTTAAAATATCAATTCCTCAGAGCCGTTCAGGAACGCTCTGAAGTATTGTTTTACGCCTTGCTGGAATCATTTCTGGAAGAAATGACTCCAATTGTCTACACACCAACTGTAGGCCAAGCCGTTCAACAATTCAGCTCAATTTATAATACTGCTCGGGGATTGACATTTTCGGCTGAAAATATCGATAGAGCGGAAACCATTCTGCAACATAATCCCTGGCGCGATATTCGCATGATAGTGGTGACAGACGCTTCCGCGATACTGGGCATAGGCGATCAAGGCATGGGCGGTCTGGCAATTTGCATAGGCAAACTGGCTTTGTATACGGCGGGCGGCGGTTTATGCCCTTTCCAAACCTTGCCGGTCAATCTGGATGTCGGCACCAATCGCCATGAACTGCTGGAAGACCCGCATTACCTGGGCATTAAACAGCTGCGCATGACTGATGACGACTATTTCAACTTGGTCGACAAGTTTGTAATGACTGTTAAAAAGTGTTGGCCCAGAGCGATTATCCAATGGGAGGATTTTGCCAAAAACGTGGCGTTTGCTGTGTTAGAGAGATATCGTAATCAAATTCCCTGTTTTAACGATGATATACAGGGAACCGGCGCCATGGTATTGGCCGGACTACTGACAGCTTGCCGGCAAAAAGGCGAATCTCTGCTGGAGCAAGTGATTGTTGTGGTGGGCGCAGGCGCAGGCGGCATCGGGGTAGCCGGCGTCATTAAAGAGGGGATGATACAAGCCGGACTCAGTGAACAGCAAGCCCGGCAACGGATATTTATAGTGGATGCGCCTGGTTTGGTGGTGGAAAGCGAGACTATAGACGCTTACAAATTACCTTTAGCCCAAAACCCGGCAGTTTTTCAGGACTGGGGTATAGAGCCGGACAGACTGCCTAATCTGCTGGAAGTGATTAGCCACTGTAAACCCAGCGTATTACTTGGGTTTAGCGGTGTAAACGGCTTGTTTACTGAAACAATGGTGAAAACCATGGCCGAACAGCACCCACAACCCATTATTTTTCCATTATCCAATCCCACCGATAACTGCGAGGCCTGCCCTCAACAGTTGCTGGAATGGACAAATGGCCACGCCATAGTGGCAACCGGCAGTCCCTTTCCTGACGTGGAATATCAAGATAAACGTTATCAGATAGGCCAGGGCAATAATGCTTTTATCTTCCCAGGCCTGGGCTTTGCTGCGGTCCTGGGTGAATGCACCCGGATCAGCAATGCAATGGTGCTGGAATCGGCCTATGCTTTGGCTGATTATGTGGCGGAATTTTGTCCTGACCGGATTTATCCGCCAGTCGCCGATCTAAAAAAAGTCAGCTTGAAAATAGCTGTAAGGGTACTGGTCAAGGCGCTTGAAGATGGCTCCGCCAGTCGTCAGGACTTACGGAATATAGAACTGGAAAACTTTGTGGAATCGAACATGTGGCAGGCTAAGCATTTGCCTTTTAAATACAAAGAACGAGCCGGTTAAGTTGTCGAAGACTTCACTACAGAATTGGAATGAAGAGTATTGTAACAATGAGTTTAGTAAAGCACTTTGCCACACTTGAAGATCCCCGCATTGATCGTAAAAAGCTTAATTGCTTGATGCAGATAGCACTTGGCTAAAAATCAACACGCATAAGAGAAACAGCATTCCCATAATATTCCGTTTTTAAAAAAACCTCCCACCCTAATTTTCGATAAAATATCTCCATCCTATCCGAGGTAAAAAGATAAAGCGTCTCTATGCCGGACTGCTGGGCTTTTTGCATGACGAATTTTACTAGCTGGCTGCCAATTCCCTGGTTTCTGTATGCTGGGGCTACAAAAACGCTTGCTAACCAAGGTGTCAATTCGGGCTTAATGTCCATATCATGAGCAACAATGGCCGCCGAACCCATCAGCTCGGTTTGTGTAGCGATGAAGGTGCTGGGTATAAAATCGGGGTTCAAATAGGCTTGCATATCTTCAATGCGTTGCTCAATGCTACAGCCGGGATTAAGCGACCACCATTCATGATGGTGCCATGCGGCTAAAGTTGGCACATACTGAGGTTGGTCTTTCAGATCTTGAATTAACATGATTTAAGGGCATTGTTGAATAAATCGGATTCTATTGCTCAAATTGATTTTCTAGCATCATCAGCGCTTCCCAAATGCAATTTCAGCGAATAAGGAGCGCCCGGCAAGCTGGCGTCAATAAGTAAGTTAGCCGTATTCAGATTCAATTTCCGCCACCACAAAAATGTCAAATACAAACAGCAGACGAATCATCGGCCCGGATATGGTGGGCAACGGAAAATACATGGTGACGGAGAACATCCCACCTACCAGCGGCCGACCAGATCGGGGACGAGCCGCAATAGCGTAATCTCGGAAGGTGCGCCAAAGCGTTTGGGTGGTCCCCAATAGCCGGTTCCTCGGCTGGTATAAACCCAGAGCGGGCCAAACCGATGCAGTCCGGCTGTGAATGGCTGTTGCAGACCGACAAACAGATTCCACGGCCAGAATTGCCCGCCATGGGTATGGCCGGACAGTTGCAAATCAAAACCAGCAGATGCCGCCGCGGGAGCCGTGCGCGGCTGGTGGGCCAGCAAAATCCTGGGAATTCCTTCCGGGCTGCCGGCCAGCGCGGCAAGAGGGTCGCTTCGTTGCGCAAGGTCAAACAAATGGGCGCTGTAATCTGTTACACCCGCAACTACCATGAGCGCACCGTCGTGCTCAATGACGACATGTTCGTTCATCAGGCCCCGCAGACCTAAGCGCTGGAATTCCGCCATCCACTTTAAAGCACCCGAGTGATACTCGTGGTTGCCGGTAACGACAAAGACGCCATGCCGCGCTCTAAGCCTTGCTAAAGGCGCTGTATGAGTCGAAAGCCGTAGAACACTGCCATCGACGATATCGCCGGTAATAGCGATAAGGTCGGCTTCCAGGCTATTGACGCGATCGACGATGGCGGCAACGTAGTCGCCCTTGATCGTCGGTCCGACATGGATGTCGCTAATCTGAACGATTTTGAAACCAGCCAGAGGCGGGAGCAAATCCGCCAGCGGAACGTCGACGCGGACGACCTGCGCCACCCGCCGCGCATTGATGAAACCGATCGCGGTTAATAGCGCAGCCCCCAGGAGGACGGCAGTTGCCGTCGTGCCGGCAAGCGACGGCGTCGTCTCCGCGGTAAGCAAAAACAGGTCGCGCAGCAGCGTCAGCACCAAAACGGAGGAGAACAACCCCATGACCAACAAACCTGCCCAACTGATCCGGTCGGCCACCGCAGGTTGCGGAACGAAAAAGCGGGCAAGCATTCCCAAAGGTATCAGCAACGCGGACAGGCCCAGCAGTAGCCCGCCGGCGACCGCCCCCGTCATGCTGATGGGGAGCGCCGGCAGCAAGCGCCAGCCGATGTAGGCATGAAGTCCGATCAGGATTGGCGCGACGGTCAGCATAAAGCGGCGTAGCCGTCTTGGCAAATCGACTGGAGCCGGGTCTTGCGGCGCTTCGGGCTGTGCAGTCAAACTCCCGCTATTCGCCATGAGGCGCAGGGCTGTCTGCCGTTTTATCTTCAACTTTATTCGAGCAACACCAGTTGCCCCAGCGGCGTTTGAAATGGCTTTTCAGTTGTTCCCGCTCTTCCGGAGTCATGCTTTCCCAGCGTTGGCGGTGTTCCCTCCAGCGGCCATGGCCGTGGAAACCACCACCGAAGAGGATTTTGCTTAGCAGCAAAATGCCCAGGGCCTGAAAATAGCCGACCTGCCGCGCACCCGCAAACAGCTCAGGCATCAGCCAGTTCCACAGCAGCATGACCAGCAAGCCCACTGCGGCAATTCCCGTCACAACCAATAGTGCGATCTTGAAACACCTTGTTTTACATACCGGTTTATCGTTTAAACAGTTCGTTTTCAATTTTGTATCCTTTATCAAGAAAGCTCATCATAGAGCGGTTGCAGCCGTGTACGCAAATGCAGCACGGCAAGTCTTTTCCATCCCAGCAGGGTATTTAGATTTTCCCCGCTTTGAGCGGCCAGCTCCTTGTAACTAAGCCCGTCCAACTCATGAGCAATGAATACCTCGCGTTGTCTGGCGGGCAACTCATCCAATGCCATCGAGATTGCCTCCAGCAACATGGCTCGCGCAAAGCAGGCTTCCGGCCCGCTATCCAAGGCAGGTAAAGCCTGCTCAAGCCAATAGCCGTCTTCACTATCTTCCGCAGCTTCCAAAGCCTCCGGCAATGGCTGTTCGCGTTTCTTGCGGAACCGGTCAATGATGCGATTGCGGGCTACGCGAAACAACCAGGCCCCGACTTGTTCGATCGGTTCCGGCAATCGGTAGGCCTCGACCAATTCGAAGAAGACATCTTGCAAGATGTCTTCCGCCTCTTCTGGATCAGGTACGCGCTGACGGATGAAACTACCCAGCCGCCGGCGCTCCTGTGTGAAGGTTTCGGTAATGTGCCGGTTCTGTTCAGTCATCAGCGTCTGCAGGTCATAGGCAGATTGTTCGGTTAGCGATGTATTCATACTTGTGTAGACGAATCATCGACCGGAATATTGCGGATAAGAGAAAATATATTTTGGGAGGAGCGAGTGAGATAGGCGATTCAACTTTAGAACCGAGCATAATCGGGTTTCTTACGGTAGATTTGAATGTATATTGAAAAAATTGAATTTGAATAAATCCATATGCAATAAGGCTTGCAAACAATTATTCGGTTGACGTTGCCCCGGAATATCAGATAGAAATAACAGCTTACGAGTGGTTGTTTCTTTTTTTGCATATGTTTGGCGCATTTCTGCGAGTTTGACTCAGACTTTTATGCCGAGTTTTCTGTTGTTCTGTATGATATCTTGGAGCAATGGCCAATTTACCACTCCATTAATTCATTAACCAGTCTTGGAGATCAATTTGAATTTTCAGGGTTTACAAGCTAAGTATCGACGTTTGTTTCAGGAAAGTGCTGCCTGGAAGCTACTGCGGGCTGATAATGCGCCTGTAATTCTGGCATTCATTGCCGATTTATTCTCTGATGAGAGTGAGGTTGCGTTTGGCCGGGCACGCGTTGCCTTAGAGGCCGAACTGGCAAGATGCAGAGAAGAGGGTATCTGGGAAACGGAAACGACAGCCGGGGCCTACCTGAATCAATGGATTCGAAGCGGCTGGTTGCGTGAAATGGACGACAAGCTCACCAAGACCGACGCAGGAGAAGTCGCATTAAGGTTTTGCCAGGGTCTAGATCAAAGAAACACAGGGACAACAGCATCGCATTTGAGAATTGTGCAAGAGGCCGTGCGTGATTTAGCAGTGGCTGTCAGCCCGAATGCCGATGAACGCATTGCTTTGCTCGAACATAAAAAGGCTGAATTACAACGGGAAATCGATGCGTTGAAGGCAGGCGTTGTTATCCAATTATCTGAAATCCAACAACGTGAACGAATTAGGGAAATTTATCAATTAGCTTCGGTGCTAACCGGTGATTTTCGCCGGGTAGAAGATGAAATACGTGAGCTTGATCAGAATATTCGAATACAGATGATAGAAGAAGGCGTTAAACGCGGCGATATTCTGTTAGCAGTGATGGAAAAGGAAGCTTTACTGGCCGAAACCGATGCCGGAAGCGCATTTGAGGGTTTTTTTCAACTTTTATGCGATCAAAATCGGTCTACTGAATTTAAGGATCAACTGCGTAGTATTTTAAATCGGCCTGTCGCCGAACAGTTAACCCAGCAACAACATCAGTTTCTGAGCCGGTTGATGCGGGAATTGTCGCACGAAAGCGAGCGGGTTTTCCATATTAGACGCCGTACGGAAGAAGGTCTTAGAGCTTACATCGAAAGCGGGGCGGCCATGGAAAACCGGGCTGTCGATCAACTTTTACATCAATTGGAACGCATTGCCGTTGATTTAAAAGATGCCGGAATAGACTCAAAAATTGCCACCACATTATCATTGCCGGTGGGTCCGATTAAAATCACTTCACCGGAAAACCTGCGTCTCAGAGCCGCAGACGAAAAACTGGATACTTCCAACGTGGAAGCCCATATCAACTCCCGAATACCGAACTCAGTCATGCTTGATTGTCTGGATGCGGTACAAATGAAAGAGATCGCTATGCGAGCCCGAAATATTCTATTTAAACACGGGCCGATGACGATTGCCGCCATCGCCGCAAGTCAGCCGCTGAAATCAGGACTGGAAGAATTAGTATCCTACTTGCGTGTAGCTAGATCAGTGGGTGCAGTAAACTTGGACGGTAAAGAAAGCATTGAATTTTGGGACAAACAAGGCGTCCGTTTGAAAGCCACCATCCCAAAATATCTGTTAAGTGCAGACTTATTTCCAAATAATATAGAAGAAATGGTGCTATGAGTCATAACAAATCTGAACAATCTATGTTTACCGCAGGAATCGCCAATTTGTTTGATCAATACCGGGAGCGCCAACCCAATCAGCCTTTATTAGCGCCAAACCCAAATACGGTTAACAAACCAACAGTATCTTCGTCTATTGGCGATGAAGCCGGTTCTGCAGCGGACTATGATAAGCAAACCGGTATACCGATTAAAGAAGACGCAAGCGCGCCTGTTTCTTTAAATGGCGGCGCCATGCCTCCTGAAGCTAGACGGGCTCTGGTAAGCCTACTTAGGCAGGGTGTGATTTTAGCTAACCAAAAATCGAATCTGTTTGAAACCATTTGCCGTTATCAAGATGATGTCCGCAATCATCTGGCGGACGTCTACTTAAAATTGATACTCGATCAGCGGGCCGGCGTTGCATTCGTTGCAGGATTGGATGAAAGCGATGGCGCCGAGGAAGAATCGGTCTCCCTAATTACCCGCAGAACTCTTTCACTTTACGACACCTTATTACTTCTGGTGCTTCGCAAACATTATCAGGAACGGGAAACCGCCGGTGAACAACGGATCATTATCGATATTGAGCGGGTAGAATCCAATATGTCCCCGTTTCTACCGTTAACTAATAGCACGCGCTCGGATCGAAAAAAACTCGACGCCTCCTTGGTGAAGATGATCGAACGGCATATTTTAAGTTCGGTTCGAGGTAGCGAAGATCGATTTGAAATTACCCCTATTATCCGCTACGTTGTTAACGCCGAATTTTTGGAAAGTATGTTGGCGGATTACAAACAATTAGCTATTAATGCCGGTTTGAATATGCAATCCGGAAACCTTGATTCAGGACAGGGAGAGAAAGATGCATAACGCCGATGCCAATCATATTCATTCTTTGTTTGGTGTCGGTCAAATCCGTTTAGCGGAACTCTCGGTTTATAATTGGGGTTCGTTTCACGGGCTGCACTCTGCGGTCATCGATTCTCATGGCACCTTGGTGACCGGCGACAACGGCGCGGGCAAATCGACATTTATTGACGGTTTGATGGCTTTGTTGTTACCGGCCGGCCGAGCGACTTTTAACGTGGCAGCCGCTCAAGGAGACCGCTCCGACCGGACATTACTTTCCTATATGCGCGGTAGTTTCGGTTCCGTACATGACGGCGCGGGAACACGCGTAAAAAGTAAACGTGATAAAGCCGTTGTGACCGGATTACGAGCGCTTTATCTGGGAGACGACGGCTCGTGTATCACCTTAGCCGCCATTTTCTGGATGACTCAAGCAAGTAATGCGCTGTCCGATGTCAAACGAATTTATTGCGTGGCAAAAAGAAACCTGTCTCTGAAAGAAATGCTGGATTCATTCGGGGAAGGTAATGCCCGCTCGTTAAAGCAATGGTTAAGAAGCGATGGCGCCGTCACCTGTTGCGACGACAATTTTTCGGATTATCAGGAGCTTTATCGCAAACTGTTGCACATGGATAACAAAAATGCGCCGGCTTTGCTGTCCAGAGCCTTGGGATTGAAAAAGATCGATGATTTGACCGGACTGATCAGGGAACTGGTTTTGGAACCCAGCACCGTTAAAGACGATGCAAGGAAAGTGGTTGACGAATTCGCCGATCTGGTTGCAATTCACAATCAACTGATCGACGCCAAGCAGCAGAAAGACCACTTGTCCCGATTGCCTGAATTGCAACAGACTATGAAACTTGCTGAAAGTGAGCTGAATAACCTGGCGCGGGAAAGAGAAAGTTTACCGGTTTATTTTGGTGAAATTTGCTTTAGCCTGTGGACAGAAAAAATTGCTAAACTACAATCGCGTTTCGACGATTTGTCTTTACGAATTAAACAACTCACCGAGCAGGAGCAAGAATCGGAGTCGCTAAAAGATCAAAGATATGCCGATTATTTGGAAGCTGGTGGTGAACGAATTGAAATACTAAAAAAAGAGCTGGACGAAGCGCAGCATCGGCTTAAGCAAATAACGCTTCGATCCGCCAATTACCAAAAAGATGTTCAAAAACTAAGGTTGGATCAACGTTTGGAAGAAAAGCCTTTTTTGGCTAACCAGCAACTTGCTGACAGCAAACTAATAAATATCGAATCGGAAAAACAGGCCGCCCAAAACCTTTTTGGTCAATTGACGGCGGATTGGAGTAATCAGAATGACCTGAAAGCGGCCATAAAAAAAGAAATTGAAGAAATAAGCGCTCACCCCGATTCAAACATTGAGCTCAAATACCAGCAATTGCGTGATGAGTTGGTCGAATCCTTGGGATTAGCAAAAGGCCAGTGTATTTTTATCGGCGAATTAATCGATGTCGATGAACAACACCGGCATTGGCAAGGGGCCATTGAACGGGCTTTGGGCGGTTTGCGTACTACTTTAGCAGTGCCGGCCGATCAGTTCTCAATGGTGACGCGTTGGTTAAATACCCGCCATACCGGTTTACACGTCCGCGTTCAGGTGGTCAAAGACGCCAGTTTTCATGACCGAGCGGAATTTAAACCCAACGGTTTTTTAAAGAAGCTGATTTGGCGTGAGCATCCATATCGGGAATGGCTGAAAAAACATTTATCACATTTTGATTTACAGTGCGTCTCTTCAACCGAAGAACTCGATCGCACCCCTTTTTCCATAACCCAACCGGGATTGATTCACTTCGATAAAGGCAGGTTCGAGAAAAAAGATCAGCATAAAATCGATGACCGCCGGCGCTGGCAACTTGGTTTCTCCAATAAATCGCGGCTTGCTTTGTTAAAAAATGATTTGAATACAGCGGAACAAATCGTAGCCGAACTCTATAAAACCATGGAAAATGCCAGAACCGAACTGAATCAAGTCGGAGAGCGGGAGGCTATCTGGAATCGAATTACCGCGTATTCCTGGGATGAGATCAATGTGCCTAAATGGCATGTCAAAGTCCAACAGCTTCAACAGGATATTTTTGTACTGGAACACAGCGGCAATGCGCTTGAAACTGCAAAACAGCGTTTAGAAGAAATTAAGCAGGTTCTGGTTGAAATAAGAAAACAAAAAGAGGAAGCCAATAAACTTGAAGGCGAGCTGTCAAAAACGCTGAGCGACGCCAAACAAAAACAGACGCAAGCTTCTGAGGCCGCTTCCGTCGGAATGGCGGACGAGGTACGGGAAATGCTGAAAAAACGCATCGGTTTGTTGCTGGAAAACAATCTGGAAAATGCCGTTCTGTTACAAGGTAAGCACGACAAGGATATTGAAAACTTACATGAAAAAGCCAAAGATAAAAAGACTGACGCAGAAAAAAGGGCGATAG
>Ga0181528_10002913_pt1 | contig 10550 bp, 10 predicted proteins | sample PEATcosm2014_Bin_47_FD_119742 | JGI IMG/M metagenome (GOLD analysis project Ga0181528, IMG submission 119742) | Peatland microbial communities from MTU Mesocosm Facility, Houghton, MI, USA - PEATcosm2014_Bin10_10_metaG | ecosystem: Environmental > Terrestrial > Soil > Wetlands > Peat | place... | reverse complement strand
GAAATTCATAGCCACCCTCGGCGGTGCTCGCCCCCCGCGATCGGCCGCGGCGCGATGGGGAGATGATACATCGATCTTTAGGCAGGGCTTCGTGATTGTTCCGACCCGCTTCCTCACCAATTACGCCTCGCTGAGACCCGAACCCGTGATGGCAGGGGAGGCCCTTTTTGGAGTTGTCCCCCAAATTGAGACAAACAGTTAAGAGTCAAAGAGCCGGTGTCGTTCGGTCGAGAGCGCAAGAAGGAGACCCTGGACGACTTCTTTGAAAAGGAGCTGAGCGCCGGCCAGCGGATGCGGATTACGGCGGCCTGCGTCGATATGTGGGAGCCGTATCGGCTGAGCATCGAGCAGTGGGCGCCGAACTGCCGGATCGTCTACGACAAGTTCCACGTGATGCAGCATGCCAACAAAGCCATCGATGAGGTGAGGCGGGCCGAGTTCTTTCGCAAGAGCGGCCACCTTCGAGAACTGGTCAAAGGAAAGCGTTGGTTACTGTTGAGCCGCTGGGTGAATCTGACGCCCGGCAAACGGCGGGAACTCAACCAGTTGTTCGCCCTCAACCGAAAAGTCTTCAAGGCCTACCTTCTCAAGGAGAGCCTGGACCGACTTTGGAGCTACCACTACGAGGGCGCGATGCTGAACTACTTGCAGCGGTGGATCGATCAGCTCCGCTGGCAGCGGCTGCCGGCCTTTCAAAAGCTGGCGGCGATGCTGCTGGATCACCTGGAAGGCATTCAGAATTACTGCCGAACGAAAGTACCGATGGGGGTGGTGGAAGCTGTCAATGGGAACATCAAGACGCTTTTGCGCCGCGGCCGAGGATACCGAAACTTACGCTACCTCCTGCTGAAGGCCCAGCGGATGGCCGCCCTCAAGACCGAATTCGTCGTTTTCAGGAAGGCAGCCTAAAATGCGGGTCCCGTCGAATTCCTGCGCAGAGCCCAAAATACAATGAAGGGAAATACCGCACCCGTGGTAATTCCTCCTGCTGTATATCGTGAGGTTGTGGAAAGTGGCGCTGACTACCCGGCCGCCAACTTGGTACAGGCTGCGCTCGGCAATTGGATCTCAGTCGCTGAAGCGCCCAGTCCTGAGAAAGTGGCAGCCCTGCGCGGCGCCTTTCGTTTGGACCTCGGGGAAAGTGAGGCAATCCTGGTTGCGGAGGCGCTCGGCAATACACCGGTGCTGATGGACGAGCGCCGCGGCGTGCGTTTGTGCCCGTTCGCGCGGAATGGATGTAATTCCTTTGATTTATGCCAACGCAAAGATTCTCGGTTTGATCGGCAGTGAGTTCGAAGCGCTTGACCGCAAGGCGAGACTCATGCCAAGTCCCTGCCCGACATTCACTCATTTCGAGACCTTAATCTCTACTTGAGCTCACCGCATCTCATTGAGCTATCATCATCGACATGACGCGCAGCCTCCTTCTCCTTTTGGCCGCCCCACTGCTCTCAGCCGCCACAACCTGCGAAAGCCTCGCTACCCTCGCGCTGCCGCACGCCACCATCGCCACATCCGCACTCCGCCCTGCCGGCGATTTCGCGGTTCCCGGAGCGGGGACCATCCACAACGTGCCGGCTTTCTGCCGCGTCGCAGGCTCCATCAAGCCCTCCGAGGATTCCGACATTCGCTTCGAGGCCTGGCTCCCCGCCACCGGCTGGAACGGAAAATTCCAGGGCGTGGGCAACGGCGGTTTCGCCGGCGTCATCAACTTCGGCGGCCTCGCCGAAGCTGTCCAGCACAACTACGCTTCCGCCTCGACCGATACCGGCCACCAGGGCGGCGTCACCGACGCCCGCTGGGCCCTCCACCATCCCGAAAAAATAGTCGACTTCGGCTATCGCGCCATTCACGAAACCGCCGTCGCGGCCAAACTCGTCATCGAGCGCTTCTACGGCGATGCCGCGCGCTGGTCCTATTTCAACTCCTGTTCCAACGGCGGCCGCCAGGCCCTGATGGAGGCACAACGCTATCCGGCCGACTACAACGGCATCGTCGCCGGCGCACCGGCCAATTACTGGACCCACCTCCTGGCCAATGCCGGCGCCAACATTCTGGCCACTTTGAACAAACCGGAAGACTACATTCCACCCGCCAAACTCCCCGCCATCCAGGCCGCGGCACTCGCCGCCTGCGATACCATCGATCGTGTAAAGGATGGCGTGATCGAAGATCCGCGCCAGTGCCGTTTCGATCCGTCGGTCCTGCTCTGCAAAGAAGCCGAGTCCAACACGTGCCTCACCGCGCCGCAACTCACCGCTCTCAAGAAGCTCTACGCCGGATCCACCAACTCCAAGGGGCAACGAGTCTTCCCCGGATACTCGCCGGGCGGCGAGGCCGATCCCGCCGGCTGGCTTCCGTGGATCACCGGCCCGGCCCCAGAAAAGTCCGCCTTGTTCGCCTTCGGCACGCAATTCTTCATGAACATGGTCTTCGACAACCCCGACTGGCAGTTCCGCACGTTCGATATCGACCGCGACACCAAAACGGCGGACGACAAGATGGCCGGCATTCTCAACTCGAATAACCCCGATCTCAGCGCCTTCCGCGACCGCGGCGGCAAACTCATCGTGTATCACGGCTGGAGCGACGCCGCCATTCCGCCGCAAAACGCTATCGATTACGTCGATAGCGTCGCGGCCAGGATGGGCGCCGTCGACGGCTTCCTCCGCCTGTACATGGTGCCGGGCATGCAGCATTGCGGCGGCGGCGCCGGCGTGACCAGCTTCGTGGACCAGATTCCAACCGGCGATCGCTTCCACGACGCCGATGCCGCTCTCGAAGCATGGGTGGAGCAGAGCCGGCCTCCGTCCCAAATCATCGCCACCAAATACGACTCCGCCGGCGGAGTGATCCGGACGCGTCCGCTCTGCCCCTACCCTTCAGTCGCGACGTATAAAGGCTCGGGCAGCACTGACGACGCCGCTAACTTCACCTGCGGAAAGCCCCAGTAAAACGACTACCCGGTCCAGCCGGTAGTTTGGGCTTGCGAGTGAAAGCCGCTTGGAGTCCGCGGCAGCTTTCGTTGCGTGGGGCGGACCCCCCGAACGCTTTTCGAGCGCCCGGCGATTAATGGCGCGGGACGCCTCGCCCGACGCGGTTCAAACATGGACCTTCGATCTTTCTTAACGGGCAAGCTGCACTGGACGATTCACGAGGTCTTCCGGGGACAAACACGGGCGCGTACAGTGAGGCGTATCATCCCATGAAACATAGTCCGGTGAAAAATCCTGAACAGGTTAGGGAAATTCTCGTTCCGCTGATTGGGCATCCCGGCGTGCCTCTTAACGCGGTTGCGCCGATTGGGAATATTATTGCGCTGGACGCACAACTTCTAGAGACTACCGCGGCGGCCTGATGATGAAAACCTCGGTCGAAGAGTGGGTGAGATCCATGGAGGAGTACGAAGAAATGGTGCCGCGGGTGAGAGCGGAAGTCGAAGATTTCTTCAGGAACGGAGATAGAGTCACTTTGATCCAATTTCTCCTTAAGATCAAAGCCCATCTCGCTGCCATCTCTTCGTAGCAGGGAGGAGCAGGCGGGACGGACGAGATGATTCCGCCAGGGCGGGTGCTCGCGAGCGGCGGGGGCAGCCGCTGGCCACCCGTATCGGACCTCCAGCGATCTTACCATGGGCCCCGGCGATATACTGATGGCTTCATGAAGCCGCTTCCGCTAGCCCTTTGCCTCTTCGCCGCAAGCCTCGCTCTAACAGCCCAGGAGCCGTCGGAGCTCGATCGCCAACTCAGCGACAAAATCGCCGACATCCTGAAGAAAAGCGGAGCTCCTAGCGCGTCCATCGCCGTCGTCCAGGATGGGAAACTGGCCTTCGTGAAAGCCTTCGGCGCCACGGCCGAAGCCCGCTATGCCGTCGGCTCCATCAGCAAGCAATTCACCGCCGCGGCCATCCTGCTCCTCGAGGAACAACATCGCTTGTCGCTCGACGACAAGGTGGCCAAGTACTTCCCCGCCCTCACGCGCGCCAACGAGATCACCATCCGGCAACTGCTCTCCCACACCTCCGGCTATGAGGACTACGCCCCGCAGGATTACCTCATTCCCGCCTGGACCCATCCCATGTCGCCGCAGGAAATCCTGGAGGTCTGGGCCAAAAAGCCGCTCAATTTCGATCCCGGCACGAAATGGCAATACAGCAACACCAATTACGTGATCGCCGCGGAAATCGTCGACAAGACAGCCGAGCAAAAACTCGTGCCTTTCCTCAAGGACCGAATCTTCACCCCGCTCAAAATGGAATCGTCCGACGATTGCTCCGTCGCATTCCCCTACGACACGGAAGGCTACACCCGCTACGCCGGCGGTCCACCCCGCCGCGTCGCGCGCGAGGCCAACGGATGGTATTATGGCGCCGGCGAACTCTGCATGACAGCCTATGATGTCGGTCTTTGGGACGTCGCTTTTCTGCACAAGGAGATTCTTACGGCCCATTCCTGGGACGAATTCACCGGCGAAGTTCGCTTGAACAATGGCGATACCACGGGCTACGCTTTGGGCCTCCGCGTCGGCGAGTTCCATCGCATCCCCACCATCTCCCACTCCGGCGAGGTCTCGGGCTTTCTGGCGGCCAACACCCTCTACCCCGCGCGCAAAGCCGCCATCGTAGTCCTCACCAATGAAGACGGCGTCGATCTCATCGGTCCGCTCACCACCGAGATCGCGACCATCCTGTTTCTGCCTCCCGAGCCTCCCGCCGCCGAAAAGGATACCGCGCAGGTAAAGTCGGTCCTCGAATCGCTCGCCAGGGGATCCATCGATCGCGCGCTCTTCACCGCCAACGCCAACTCCTATTTCTCGGCGCAGGCGCTCGGCGATATCCGCCAATCGCTGGCCGCGCTCGGTAAGCTTGAATCGGTAACCCGCTCGAGCGAAAGCCAGCGCGGCGGCATGACGCATCGCGGATACCATGCGGTCTTCCGGAAGAAGACCGTATCGCTCAACATCTACGTCATGCCCGACGGCAAATACGAGCAATTCCTGGTCGTCGAGTAGCGCCTATTGCCCTTTGCGTTCGCGCGCCACTTGCGCTTCAAAGGCTGCCTGCAACGAGTCCACCGCCGCACGATAACCGGCCGGATCGATGAAGCGCATCGGCTGATACCCGTCCCCCGGCTGGTATTTGCGATGCAGTCCGAACTGGCTGGCATGGGAGGCTAGGAAGATCTCCGGATGCAGCTCTTCCAGGATCGCGAAGCTGTGCGCGTAGTCTGCCATGATGTTCGGGTACTTCCGGTTTTCCACCAGGGTGACGCCCGGATTGATGCTCGGCAAGTTGGCAATCAGCACGCGATAATCGCGCCCCTCGTCGCGCACGTTGAATTCGTAACTCGCCGCGCCCTTGGTGTGCCCGGGAGTTAGGTGCACGGTCAATTCCGTACCTCCGACCCCGACTTTCTGGCCATCCTGCAGCTTCTGGTCCACATGCACCGGCTCAAACCACGCGGACTTGTCGTTTCCGAAGCGGAAATCCGCTTTCCCGCCGCTCTCGAACAGCGGCACCTCGGGCTCGGTCGCCGCCAGCCGCGCACCCGTGAGCCGTTTCACTTCCGCCATCGCCGAGACATGATCGTAATGTGCATGGGTCGCCAGCAGCAGCCTGGTGTCGGCGAAACGAAATCCGAGCGTCTCGATATTGGAGCGAATCTGCGCCGCCGAACTCGCCAGCCCGGTATTGATCAAAATATCCCCGGCCGGCGTGACGATCCAATAACAAGCCAGATCGTACGTCCCGACATAATAGAGGTTCCCCACAATCCGAAACGGGGGAAACGGCCGGGTCCATTCGTCAGGAGAATTGTCGTTCGCCTGCTGCGCCATCGCCGAGACGACGATCAAGAAGAAGATCCACAAACGCATCATCGTTCCGAGTATATCGTCCGCGGAAGAAGATATTTCTCACAGAGGCACAGAGGACACGGAGAAACCCATTGAGGGGCTTCTCTGTAAGTTTGCGCCTTTTGCGGGAGATTCCGATTTTGTTCTTTCTTACTCTGTGTCCTCTGCGCCTCTGTGAGAGACTAAGCTTTACAATAAAACTCTGATGCCATTTCACGAAGTGGTCGAAGCGGAAGGCCACCTGATCGATTCCCATATCATGGAAAACATCTTCGATAAGGTCGTGGAGTACCACGGCCGGTTCGAAGTGCAGGAATTCCGCATCGGCCGAACCAATATCGAAGGTTCTTACCTGCGCATGCTAGTGGAAACGCCGGAGGCCGAACTGCTCGCCCGCCTTCTGGCCAGCCTGCTCGAACTGGGCTGCGCGCCCGTCGATTCGGGTGATGCCGAGCTGCGCACGGTCGAGCGCGACCGCTGCGCTCCCGAAGATTTCTACTCTACCACCAACCATCGCACTCACGTGCGCATCGGCGAGCAGTGGATCGAGACCGAAAACCAGCGCATGGACGCCATGATCGTGGTCCACGAAGGCCGCGCTTTTTGCCGCCGCCTGCGCGATCTGCGCCAGGGCGACCGCATCGTGGCCGGCATGCGCGGCATCCGCGTCACCCCGGAATCCAAGGAGCGCGACCGCCTCTCCTTCGCTTTTATGGCCAACGGCATCTCCTCCGAACGCCAGGTGGAAACGGCCGTCCGCCAGACCGCCGCGCTGGTGCGCCATGCGCGGGAACAAGAACTCAAGGTCGTGGTGGTTGCCGGCCCCGTGGTGGTCCACACCGGCGGCGTCGCGGGACTCGCCTCGCTCATTCGCGGCGGATTCGTCCACGCGGTGCTTAGCGGCAATGCCCTCGGCGTCCACGATGCCGAAGCATCGCTCTTCGGCACCTCTCTCGGCGTGCGCCTGGCCGACGGCCGGCAGGAGGAACACGGTCATCGCAATCACATGCGCGCCATCAACGCCATCTACCATGCCGGATCGGTGCGGCAGGCCGTAGAATGCGGCCGCCTGCGCTCCGGCATTCTCTATGAGTGCGTCCGCGCCGGCATCCCGTTCGTCCTCGCCGGCAGCCTGCGCGACGACGGTCCGCTGCCCGACACCATTACCGACATGAACGCCGCGCAGGACGCCTATGCCGCCCAATTGAAAGGCGCCGGCCTGGTGCTCTGTCTCGGCTCCATGCTGCATTCCATCGCCACCGGCAACATGCTGCCGAGTTGGGTGAAAATCGTATGCGTGGATATTAATCCCGCGGTCGCCACCAAGGTCAGCGATCGCGGCACCGGCCAGGCGGTCGGCGTGGTGGCCGATGTAGGCCTCTTCCTGGACCTGTTGTCGAAAGCCCTTCCATGAAACGAGCCTATACCGACGAGCACGCGGCATCCGGGGTGCACGCCGCGCTGCCCGAAATTGAAACCTGGCCCAACCAATATGCCGATTACGAAATCGAAATCGTGCAGCCGGAATTCACTTCCGTGTGCCCCAAAACCGGACTGCCGGATTCCGGCAAGCTGGTGCTGCGCTACGTGCCGGACAAGGTGTGCCTGGAGCTGAAATCGTACAAAATGTACCTCAACGCTTATCGCAATCTGGGAATCTTCCAGGAGAACGTGGTCAACCGCGTGCTTCAAGACGTGGTGAAGGCCGCTAAGCCGAAATTCGCCACGGTCATCGGAGAGTTTGCGGCGCGTGGCGGGCTCAGCACGACCGTGACCGCAATCCGGAGCAGGAAAAGTGGAAAGCGCTGAACTGATCGCCATTCTACGCGAGGTGCGCGAGCGGGTGCGTTCCCGCAACCCCGAGAGGACCGCTGCGGACGACCCCGCCGGCAGCCCGATCGCACTGCCCGACCTTCTTCCCGTGCTGCACGCGCGTGACGCCGCACTCGGCAAAGTGGCTGCCATCGGCAGCGTGAATCCCCGCTCCGGCGGATTGCTGAACGCCGTCGTGCAGACGTGGAAACGGTTGGTGGCACGCATCCTAGACTGGCACGTCCGCGAACAGGTGGAGTTTAACCGCAACATCGTGGCCTATGCCGATGCCGCGCTGGAAGCGCTGCGCGAATCCAACCGCGCCATGTCCGAGCTGGGCGGACGCCTCGCCGAACACCAGCGGCACACCGCCGCGCAATTAACGGTGATTGACGAGCTGAAGGACATTCGCGACCACTGGGCAAGTTGGCGGGCCGAATGGGAGCACAAGCTCTCCGTCAACGAGGTCCAATTCCTGCGCAGCGTGGCCGATTTGCAGGGCGGCTTCCAGCATCGTGTGACCCTCATGGAAGCCAGCCACCGCGACCTCATGCGCACCCACAATATCGATTTCCATGCCGCGCTCGAACGCCACGGATTCGATATTCAGAAGCGCCTGTGGGGCGATCTCGATAAGATGCACACCGAGATCGAGCGCATCATCCACTCCGAACTGCGTCTCCTGCGCCAGCGCGCACAAATCTCTGCTCCCGCCGCGCCTGCCCCCGAAGGCGTCCCGGCGCCGGCATCCTCCGCTCCGCTGGTGTTCGACTACTCGCGATTCGCCGAGCGTTTCCGCGGTCCGGAAGAGTACGTCACGGCGGGCCAGCAGATTTACCTGCCGTACTTTGAAGGCCGCAAAAACGTGCTCGATATCGGCTGCGGCCGCGGCGAGTTCCTCGAGACGATGCGCGATGCCGGTGTTCCCGCCAAGGGCATCGAGCTCAGCGCGGAGTCGGTCGCCATCTGCCGGTCGCAAGGTCTGGACGCCGAAGTAGCCGACGTCTACCCCTATCTGGCAGCGCTCCCCGAGGGTTCGCTCGACGGCATCTTCTGCTCACAAGTAGTCGAGCATCTGCCGCCCGAGCGACTGCCGGAACTGATCCGCCTGTGCGCCCGGTCGCTCGCGCCCGGCGGCGTCATCGCCATCGAGACGCCGAACCCCGAGTGCCTGGCGATCTTCGCCACGCATTTCTACCTCGACCCGACGCACACTCGCCCGGTGCCGCATCCCCTGCTGATCTTCTATCTGGAAGAATTCGGCGTCGGTAACATCGAAGTGCGCCGCCTCTCGCCTGCGAAAGAAACCATGCCGTCGCTGAATTCCCTCCCGGAAGATTTCCGCGACGCGTTCTTCGGTGCGCTCGATTATGCAGTGATTGGGCGCAAGCTATAATCCCGCGACGGGGCGAAGGCACTCGGGCCTGCAGCCTGAAGGCTGCGCCACGTCTACTGCTTGTCCTTTTGCCCGGACGGCTGGAACAACTGGAGCAGAATATTTTCTTTCGGATCCCACAAACCGCCCCGATAGTAACCGTTGGAATCCGGCGTCACCGTCAAGTTCACTTCTTTCCTGCTGCGCACCACGGTGACCGTTACCGAGTTTTTCCCGCGCGAGCCGCGCAGCGTACTCGAGATCTGTTGTGGCGTCGAAATGGCGGTATCGTCGATTCTGGTGATCACGTCGCCGGCTTTCATCCCGGCCTTCTCGGCGGCCGAATCCTTATTCACCGACCGCACCAGCACGCCTTCCTTCACGCCGAAAAATTCCGCCAGTTGCGATTCCTGCCCCAGCGATTCCCCAATTATGCCCAGTGACGAAGTCCCCATCAGTGTCCGGAATTGCGGCAAATCGAATTGCGGCATCGCAGGCATTGGGGGCATCGATGGCGCCGCCGTCGGTGGCGTGGGCGGCGTTGGAGGCCAAGCCTGGATCGAGAAACTGTTGCCGTCGCCGAAACTGTTGCCGTCCCCGAAACTGAATTGGTTTTCCTTGCGCACGCCGATGGTCGCCGACACCGTCTGCTCCGCACCGTTCCGGAACAACACGATTTTCACCTCGCGATGTATCGGCGTCTCGCGTATCAGGCGCCTCAGGTGCTCCCAACCTTCCACCTTCTGGCCGTTGTACTGCAAAATCACATCGCCGACTTTCACACCGGCCTTTGCCGCCGCGCTGTCGGGCTCGACCATGGTCACCTCGGCGCCGCTCTCCTCTTTCAGCTTGAGAGCCTTCGCCCTGTCGGACGAAATATCCAGCGCCGACACACCTAGGTGCGGCGACTCCTCTACCTGAAGGCTCTGCGCGCTATGCGCATGCGGGGCCGTCTGCCCGAATGCGGCCAGACTACAGGCCAGATACGCAGTTCCCATTGCCAAAGAAATTTTCATCGTACACCCCTTCTATTGACGTTTGAGGAAGATCGTGCCGGACGAAGCCGAAAGCTGCAACAGCGGCCCGCCGCCGTTGACCCGCCCTTCCGCCTGCAGACGCATTCCGTTCAGCCGCGGTTGAATTTCCCGGAAATCCGAAAGAATGCGCCGCATGGAATCGGCCAACTGATTCTCGGCGCTGATCCTCACACCCACATTGGACGGAATCAGCACCGTGATGTCACCATTGCCGGTCGACAGGTACGATTCCGCCAGCTTGCCACCTTGCAAATTCGCCACAATGCTGCCCATGGCCGTGGAGACGCGCATGGGGCCGCTGATCTTGCCGAGCGTAATGCCGCCGTTGGCGGAATCGCAGCGGATGCCCGCGGCTTCCCGCACCGTCACCGGACCCGCCATGTCGCGCGTAGTCACCACCCCGGTGGCCAGATCGACGGTGATCGGCCCGCCGCCGTCGATCACCGTCACCGGACCGTTGATGGTGCCCAAGT
>Ga0181528_10002911_pt1 | contig 10552 bp, 11 predicted proteins | sample PEATcosm2014_Bin_47_FD_119742 | JGI IMG/M metagenome (GOLD analysis project Ga0181528, IMG submission 119742) | Peatland microbial communities from MTU Mesocosm Facility, Houghton, MI, USA - PEATcosm2014_Bin10_10_metaG | ecosystem: Environmental > Terrestrial > Soil > Wetlands > Peat | place... | reverse complement strand
GTTGGCCAGGTCCCATGCATGGACAGGCGCGTGAACCCCGCCAGGACCGGAAGGTAGCAACGGCAGCGACGTCCTGCCAGTGCCGTGGGGTGCCTGGCCACTTTTCCAAACGGCAGAAGTGCGGGAGACGGAAGCAACGCATCAAAAACCCAGGCTGGATTTTTCAGCCGTTCAGCGCTTCAGTCGTTCAGGCTAATCCATGTCCAACTCGTATCAGGTCATTGCCCGCAAGTGGCGGCCGCAGACGTTTGACGATCTCGTCGGGCAGGACCACGTCGTGCGCACGCTGAAGAACGCTATCGCCCGCAACCGCATCGCCCACGCCTACCTCTTCGTGGGCCCCCGCGGCACCGGCAAGACCAGCATGGCGCGGATCTTTGCCAAGGCCCTGAATTGCACCGGTGGACCCAAGGCGGACTTTGATCCGGAAGATCCGGTCTGCAAAGCCATCGCCGAGGGGTCGTGCCTGGATGTGATCGAAATCGACGGAGCCTCCAACAACGGCGTCGAGCAGGTTCGCGAGTTGCGCGACACGGTGCGGTATGCGCCGGCGCAGGGACGGTTCAAGATCTACATCATCGACGAGGTGCACATGCTTTCTGCTGCGGCTTTCAACGCCTTGCTGAAGACGCTGGAAGAGCCGCCGGCCCACGTGAAATTCGTTTTTGCGACGACGGACGTGCAGAAGGTGCTTCCGACGATCATCTCGCGCTGCCAGCGGTTCGACCTGAAGCCAATTTCCGTTGAATTGATCGTCGAGCGGCTGAAGAAGATTGCAGCGGCTGAAAAAATCGCGGTGAGCCTGGAGGCGCTGGCGAACATCGCGCGGATGGCCGACGGCGGCATGCGGGATGCCCAGTCGATCTTCGATCAGATGATTTCGTTTTGCGGGAGCGACGTCAGCGAGGCCGATGTGCTCGACGTGTACGGCCTTGTTGCCACGGAGAAGATCAATGAACTTGCCGGGGCGCTGGCTGCCGGCGACCACAAGAAGATTGTCGCGATTGTTGAGGAGTGCGACGCGAACGGCCGCGACCTTTTCCGGCTTTTGGTGGACTTGCAGAGTTGCGTTCGCACCGCCCTGCTCGATGCAATTGCCCAGGGCGGGCAAAGCGCGGTCCTCGGCAGCGCGTCCATGACGACCGAGCAGCTGACGCGCCTGCTCGACGGATTGCGCGAGGGCGAGGCGGCGGTGAAGCACGGCCTGGCGGAGAAGATCAATTTTGAAGTCACTCTGCTGAAGGCTGTGGAGGCCAGTCGTGCGCGTGCGATCGACAGTCTGATCAAAGAACTGGCGGCGCTCGCCGAACAGGCTCCGGAGGCCGGTGCAACCGGGGACGAAAAAAAAAAGACCTGATGTCTGAATTGGACCGCCGGCTAAGGCTGGCGGCCGGTGTTGCGGGTGATTTTTCTGTTGATCCGGGCGCGCCAGCCCAGGAGACGTCGACAGCGGCCTCGCAGCAATCGCAGCCGGAGACGCCTGCCACGGTCCGAATCGAACGCGATCTGGAGTCTGCCTCGCCTGCTGTTGAAGGACCGGACCTGCAGCCGCTCGAATACGGGAGTCGCGGCGAGCAACCTGATCCAGCCGCCGCTTCGAAGCTGCCCTCGGTTGAAGAGCTGTCGCAGCGTGTTTCGCCGGAGGTGCGAGCGCTTCTCGATGAGCTATTCCGGGCACAATGGACGGAGGTCAGGCGCCTGCGACCGGAGGATCTGCGCAACTGAATTCAAAATGGCGGCGCCATTTTGAACAGGCGGTGCCGAGGCAGGAACCCGAAATGCGGCTAGCCCGGCAGAATCTCAACGGCGACTGCGGTGGTGTTGTCGCGGCCTGAGGCAGCGACGGCTTCCTCGACGAGGCGCTGCGCAATCGGCACGCCGGCGACAGAAGGTTCGGGTGCGCGGATGGCCTCCTCAATCCGCCTGTCCCACAATCCGTCGACCAGCCCGTCGGAGCAGAAAAGAATGCGGTCGCCCGGCTCGATTCCGACAGCGCCGATGTGTGGATCAATCAGCTGGTGGCCGGCGCCGAGCACCTGCTGGAGGAAGTTGCGCGCGGGATGCGTGCGCTGCTCGCGTTCGTTGATGCGGCCGGTGCGGCGCTGCCAGCCGACGTGAGTGTGATCGTGCGTCAGTTGGGTGAGTCCGCCGGTCCGAGGCAGGTAGTAGATCCGGCTGTCGCCGACATGGGCAAAATAGAGCCAGCCCGGCGTGAGCCAGCCCAGGCTTAGCGTGGTTCCCATCCCGGCACACTCCTCGTAGCTTTGACCGAGGAGAAGGAGGTCGTTGTGAATCTCCGTGAAAAGCTCGGCAAGGATGTCCGGTAGTCCGGACGAGAGTCCCATTGCTGAGATGCGGAAACTTCGCGCCACGAGGCGGGGAATCCGGTCAACGGCGATGCGGCTGGCAAACTCGCCGGCATTCGCGCCTCCCATTCCATCGCTCACGGCAAAAATAAAATCCATGGTACCGAGAGGGGCTTCTCCAATCTTGCCCAAGTGGCACACGCCGTGCCCGTCGACCGCAAGGGCGAGAAATGCGTCCTCGTTGTTGGCCCGCACGCGCCCCCGGTCGGTCAGACCGGACCAGCGGACCATGCTCTTCGGTTGGGAATTCTTGAGGTTTGAATCAGGCATCAGAAAATGACAGGCAAACGCGGCGACTCAGAGGCTGCCCGGCGGCCGGGGGACGTCCGGTGGCGGGGGCGGCGGCGAAAGTTCGGGGGCGTGGAGCAACATCGCGAACTCAAAATCGATGATGCAGAAGCGGCCTCTGGAGCGATCGTAGGTGATGTTGCGCAACATGGCATCCTGGTGACGCACTCCAAAAGGGAGCAGGGAGTCGTAGATTTCGTTCATCCGCTCCGGATTGAGGTGATCGACGCGCTGACCGCAGTTGGTCGTCACGAGCTTCAACTGCTCGGGGTAGGCCTCAATCACACGGGGAACGAAGTCGCAGCCCTTTTCCTCCAGGAAGCGCAGCACGCGCACTTCGTTATCAAAACGTTCTCTTGCAAGGTGGCCGCGGAATGTCTTGTGCACACGGCCGTCGAAACCGATGCGAACAAGCGCCCGGGCGGTGTCTTTGACGTCGTGCATGGCGCGGGGCACCCAGTATTGCCTGCCACCGGTCTTAGACAAGCCCAGGATGGCAACGGCGGAAGTGCGGGGAGATCCGGATTGGAACAAAAAAAGCGCCACCCCTTTCGGGATGGCGCCTGGCAAAGAACAATTTGAAGAAAGGCGGGGTCAGGTGGTTGGAACCGCCTGAGTCGTCTTGAGAATCCGACCTGCAACCAAATACGGGTCGGCAGCTGAGTTCGGCCGGCGATCTTCCAGGTAGCCCCGGTATCCGTTCTTGACGAAGTTGACCGGGAGGCGGACAGAGGCACCGCGGTCGGACAAACCGAAATTGAATTTGTCGATCGACTGCGTTTCGTGGAGGCCGGTGAGGCGCAGATGGTTGTCCGGACCGTACACCGCGATGTGTTCGTCGATGTGCTTGGCGAACGCTGCCATGAGGGCCTCGAAGTATTTCTGGCCACCCACCTCGCGAAGGTATTTGGTGGAGAAGTTCGTGTGCATGCCGGAGCCGTTCCAATCGAGCGGCTGATTGTAGCGGCCAAGGATCGGCTTGCAGTGAAGTTCCACATCAACGCCGTATTGCTCGCCAAGGCGAGCCATGATGTAGCGGGCGACCCACATCTGGTCGGCTGCCTTCTTAGAACCCTTGCCAAAGATCTGGTATTCCCACTGGCCCTTCGCGACTTCGGCGTTGATACCCTCGATGTTGATGCCGGCCGCGATGCAGATGTCGATGTGCTCCTCAACGATCTTTCGTGCGATGCAACCGACGTTCTTGTAGCCGACTCCGGTATAATACGGACCCTGCGGAGCAGGAAAACCACCCTCGGGGAAGCCAAGCGGAGCTCCATTCTTGTACAGGAAATACTCCTGTTCAAAGCCGAACCAAGCATCCGGATCATCCGGGATCGTGGCGCGGGTGTTCGACGGATGAGGCTCGCCGCTGGGCAGCAACACCTCGGTCATTACGAGGAAGCTGTCCTTTCGGGTGACATCGGGAAAAAGCGCGACCGGCTTGAGCAGGCAATCCGAGCTCTTGCCTTCGGCCTGCTGGGTCGAGCTTCCGTCGAAACCCCACATGGGGGCGTCGGCAAGCGTAAACTTGGCGACATCGCCGTCTACGATCTTGGTCTTGCTGCGAAGACTGGCGACGGGGGTATAGCCGTCGAGCCAGATGTATTCTAGTTTGATTCTAGCCATGTTTGGATACGGATGTGGAGGTTTATTAGGGCACGATGTCTCGGCAGGCCGGATGCGAACGCCGAAAGGGAATTAGCCGAGTCGAACGAAGACCCGACGGTAAAAAGCACCAACTATGCCATCAATATAGGATATCTTAAGGACGACTAAATTGATCCATTGCACCGGATTCACTGCTTGATAAATAATAGATGAGCCGTGTGTCAACGATTTCGCTGTTGATGTAACTTGCTAGGCAGCATTCAATAGCAGCACGTTAGGTGCCAGGCACACGTTCCGAATGAATTCTGTTCATTATTAGCCAGTTTCGTTCGATGCGCGGATGGCGGTTCCTGGCAAAGTTCACCGCGGTTGGAACGGCTGCCGATGCCATTCACGGAAAATGGACCGATGAACACGGTCTCACTTCAGGATCATTTCCTTGACCGACCGACCGGCTGGAATCATGGGCAGCACGTGCTCCGTGTACGGAACCACGACGTCGAGCACAAAGGGCCCGTCGTGGTCGAGCATCTCCTGGATGGCGTCGCGAAGTTCGCTTTTCTTGATCACGCGCCGGCCCTTCACGCCGAAGCCTGCTGCAATCTTGACGAAATCGGGATAGAGCGCATCCGGTTTGTCCGGGCTGCCGATGTTGTTCACGTCGCCAAGAATGGTGTTGCCGCGCACGGAGTCGTAAAAGCGATCCTCCCACTGCACGACCATGCCCAGGTGCTGATTATTCAGGATCATCGCCTTCGCCCCGATCTTCTCGATATGCGCGGTGGCCAGTTCCTGGACGTTCATCAGGAACGAGCCGTCGCCGTCGATATCGATGACCTGCCTGTCCGGGCACGCAACCTTGGCGCCGAGAGCCGCGGGATAGCCAAATCCCATCGCACCAAGGCCCAGCGAACTGATGAAATTGCGCGGCTGTTCAAAATTAAAATGTTGGGCGGCCCACATCTGATGCTGGCCGACACCGGTGGCGATGATGGCGTCGCCCTTGGTCAGTTCGTAGAGCACGTGCACGGCCTCCTGCGGCTGAATATGGGGGCTGTTGTCGTACCGGAACGGATTATCGCGCTTCCACGCACCGATCTGTTCGTGCCACGCCTTCGTGTCGGGCGCGGAAAAGTTCGCCGCGGCCAGCAGTTCATTGAGCCGGCCAAGCGCGTGCTTGAGGTCGGAGCAGATCGTGTACTGGACGCGTTTGTTCTTGTTGTGCTCGGAGGGGTCGATGTCGATATGGACGATCTTGGCGTGCGGGGCAAATTTGTGGACGTCGCCCGTGATGCGATCGTCGAAGCGCGCGCCGAGCACCAGCAGCAAATCACTTTGGTCCACCGCCCAATTCCCGTAGGCGGACCCGTGCATGCCGAACCATTTCATCGAGAGCGGATGGCTTTCGGGAAATGCTCCCACGCCCATCAGCGTGGTTGCCACCGGGATGTTCGTGCGCTCGACGAAGGCCAGCAATTCCTTGTGCGCATCGGAGGAAATGAGGCCGCCGCCGACGTACAGCATGGGTCGCCGGGCTTCGCCGATCAGCTGAATGACCTGGTTGAGCTGGCCTTCGCTCGCATGGGCGATGGCGGTGGCATACGTGCTGCGAAATTCGATTCGCTCCGGATAAACCGGTGTAAACTTCGCCTGCTGGACGTCCTTGGGAATATCGATGACCACGGGGCCAGGCCGTCCGCTTCGGGCAAGATGAAAGGCTTCCTTGAACACGCGCGGCAGATCGTGGACGTCGAGCACCAGGTAGCTGTGTTTTACGATCGGCAGCGTCAGGCCGAAGAAATCCGTTTCCTGGAACGCCATCTTGCCGATATACTTGGAATAGACCTGGCCGGTGATGGCCACCAGCGGGATGGAGTCCATGTAGGCGTCGGCGATGGCCGATACGAGATTGGTGGCGCCAGGGCCGCTTGTCGCCATGCAGACGCCCACCCGCCCGGTTGCGCGTGCGTAACCATCGGCAGCAAAGCCGCCGCCCTGCTCATGACGAGGCAGCACCACGCGGACCTTGTCCGAGTGCGCGAACGACTGGTGAAGTTCAAGGGAGCTGCCTCCCGGATAGGCGAAAATCACGTCCACGCCCTCGCGAACGAGGCACTCGACCACGGCATCCGCGCCTTTGATTTCGGAGCCGGTGGGTGTCGAGGATTGAGCGGCGGGCGGGGATGATTTTGTCATGGCGGAGGATGAAAAAGGGGTGTCACTAAAGACGAGCGTTTTCCAGAGTGGCAAGCACGGTTTTTCAAAGCGATCGATCAGGCCCCCGTCACTACACGCCGGCAGCTCGAACAACGAGGAAAGTGCTACGGTAGGTTGGCGAGTTTGGAGGAATCGTCAAACGTGCGGACATCGTCCTGGGGATCTGGCATGGACCGCACATCCGGCTCGTCTTGGCCGGCATTCCTCACTTAGTTTTTGGCATGAACACCGCGCCAGATCCCGTCGAACTTGTGCTTCAGGCCACCGCGGCATTTCCGCACCGCCCGTCATGGGACGAGTATTTCATGGCTACGGCGGTATTGATTGCCTCCCGCTCAAACTGCGAGCGGTTGCACGTCGGCTGCGTGGTGGTGACGGGTGGCGACCGCAAGAACCGGATCGTGACTGCCGGCTACAATGGGTTTCTGCCGGGCACTCCCCATACGTCGCGGGTGCGTGACGGGCATGAGCAGGCGACCGTGCACGCAGAGCAAAATGCCGTGGCGGACGCGGCGCGCCGCGGAAGCAGTGTGGAGGGCTGTGTCGCCTATGTGACGCACTATCCGTGCATCAACTGTGCGAAGATCCTGGCTTCTGCCGGTATAGCCGAGATCAAATACCATCAGGACTACAGCAACGATCCTTTGGTGGCCCAGATTCTGGGGGATGCGGGTGTGAAAGTGAGCAAGCTCTAACATGAACCTCCCTCGATGGGGCCACATTGGCGCGGCCGGCAGGAAGCGATCGCACCGCTGGCCCAAACGACAGGATTTGCGGCCAAGTGGGTTGACGGCGGCCATCTTCCGACAAGAATTCTGACATGCGCGAACGGGGCAAAGCGACCTTGAGCATGGCCGGCTCCCTGCTGCTGGCCCATCCAGCCATGCGCGATCCGAATTTTCGCCGGACGGTGGTGTTGCTTTCTGCGCACGGCGATGACGGAGCGATGGGATTGGTCCTCAACAGGCCAATGCGCAAACAGCTCGGGGAACTCAACGCCGAGTTTGCCGCCGGCTCGCTGGCGACGGTGCCCGTCTTTCAGGGAGGGCCTGTCCAGACTGAGCAGCTTATCCTGGCGGCGTGGCAACCGGACCTGTTGGGAAAAGGATTCAAACTCCATTTCGGAATCGACGTCGAGAAGGCGGAGGCATTGCAGCAAGAGGACGGGGTGCACCTGCGTGCGTTCCTCGGCTATTCGGGGTGGATGAAGGGGCAGTTGGAAAACGAACTGGAGCATAACACCTGGGTGGTCACTCCAGTGAACGCCGAGCTGGTCGATCGCGAAGAAGGCCAGGGGCTCTGGCGAATGATTCTCGGCGGCCTAAGTCCCGAGTGGAAGCTGCTCGCCGGCGAGCCGGAAGACCCGGAGGTCAACTGACCGACACGGCGGTCGACAATCGGAGGGATGAACGTGGCAGAGGTTGTGGCGCGATATATCCCCATGGTCCGGGACATTTGATTTGACAGCTTCCGGGACGACCGGTCACTTAGTCACCCCTTATGAAGGTAGTTTCCTCTCTTAAATCCGCAAAGAAGCGTCACCCTGACTGCCAGGTTGTCCGTCGGCGTGGCAAGGTATACGTGATCAACAAGACCGACCCTCGTTACAAGGCGCGCCAGGGTTGATCCGACACCACTATTTTTTCCCGTGAAAACTGAAGGTCATCCCGCACTGAACAATGTCTGCTTTCTCGACGTCGCGACGGGCAAGCGTTTTCTGACTAAATCGACGATCAAGTCGGCTCGCAAAGAGTCCATTGACGGCGTCGAGTACTTCGTCGTGGTCCGCGACGTGACGATGGATTCCCATCCCGCCTACACCGGCGAGAAGCGTCTGGTGGACACCGCCGGTCGCGTGGAGAAGTTCACGTCGAAATTCAAGCGCGGCACCAAGAAGGCGGCTCAGTAGCCGCCAGCTTGCATGCCCGGTCCCATGCCCTCTGGTTTTCCAGAGGGTTTCTGTTTTTTGCGGCCGATGCATGGCAAGGTGGCTTGACCAGGCATCGCCCTCCCTGCTGAGTGTCGCACGCCATGCGTATTCGCGCTTTTCAAGGCCTCGTTCCCGTGTCCGAGCATGCCAGTGAAGTGGCATGCGTGCCTTACGACGTGGTGGACGCCGCCGAGGCGGCCTCGCTCGCCGCAGGCCGGCCGCGCAGCCTGCTCCACGTTGACCGGGCTGAAATCGATCTTCCGCCGGGCACCGACTCTTATAGTGCCGCCGTCTATGCGAAGGCGCGCGAGAATTTTTTGGCGCTTCAGCGCGATGGCAGTCTCGAGCGGGAATCGGAGCCCTGCCTCTATGTTTACCAGCAGCAAATGGGCTCGCATCGCCAGCGGGGTGTTGTGGTCGCCTGCAACGTCGGGGATTATGACGCTGGCCTAATCAAGAAGCACGAGAAGACCCGCCGGGACAAGGAGGACGATCGGACGCGCCTGATCGATGCCTTGAGCGCCAACACGGGTCCTGTTTTTCTGACCTATCGCGACGAGCCGGCGGTGACCGAGTTGGTTGAGGCCAGGACGAGGGACAAGCCGCAGCATGATTTCACCGCACCTGACGGCATCCGGCACACAGTCTGGCGGATTGCGGGCGGGGCCGATTGGGTGAAAGCGTTCGGGAACGTGCCGAACTTCTACATTGCGGACGGGCATCACCGCGCAGCGAGCGCGGCACGGGTCGCGAATCTCCGCCGCGAGCGTAACCCGCACCATACGGGGGCCGAGGATTACAACTGGTTTCTCTCCGTGGTCTTCCCTGCGAGCGAACTCAAGATTCTGCCGTACAACCGGGTGATCCAGGACCTTAACGGACACTCACAGGCAGAGTTCTTGAAGCAGGTGCACGAGGTATTCGGTTTGGAGGACGCTGCGGCGCCGTCGCCGAAGGACACGGGTGGTGTGAGTATGTATGTCGGCGGTAAATGGTATGGCCTGCGATGTCCTATGGATCCCGGGGCCGATCCGGTCTCCCGGCTTGACGTGAGCATACTGCAGAACCGGTTGCTGGCGCCGGTCCTTGGTGTTGATGATCCACGCACCAGCAAGCGCATCGATTTCGTCGGCGGCATTCGGGGTACCGGGGAGCTTGCCAGACGCGTGGACGCTCGTGGAGGCGTCGCATTTTCCCTGTTTCCTGTGACCGTCACGCAGTTGATGGAAATTGCGGACGCGGGTCAGATCATGCCGCCGAAAAGCACGTGGTTCGAACCGAAATTGCGCTCAGGATTGTTCATCCATACGTTTTGACGGTGGAATTGACTCTGCGGTGCTGTGGTTATAAATTCCCGGGTGTCAGTGAACATCTGCCGGTCGTCAACCCCGACCACTGGAAGACCGGTGCTGCGGTTTCGCAAATCAATCGTGCTCCACCCATGAAAACACACCGCATCATTGTCCTATTTGCGGCCCTGGTTGCGAGCGTCGCGATTGTGCGCGCGGATTTCTACACCAAGTTTGGAGCGCTCTACGACAATCCGGGCGATCTCAAGGTTGACAGCGCGGCCGGCTTCCGGGCTTCGCTCAAGAGCAACCTGGGTTACGCCGGTTCCGTGGGATACAGGTTTTCATTTCTGCGGACGGAGCTCGAACTGCAGTATTTCAAGGATTCCCTCAACGGCGGCGTCAACGCTTCGAACAGCGTGCTGGTGACTTCCGGCGACTACAAACAGTACAGCGGATTCGTCAACGCGTACCTGGATGCGCCCTCTTTTTTTGGTGTGGCGCCCTACGTTGGAGCGGGATTGGGGATGGCAAGGATCAACCTCGACGATCTGAACGCCCGGCAAGGGGCCACCGATGTGGTCCAGATGTCCGGGATCGGCAAGGCCTACAGTTCCCAAGTGATGCTAGGCTTGCAGTTCAACGTGCTGGAAAACACGACGGTGAACGCCGGCTATCGTTTCCAGCGCAAGCAGGGGTTCGACAGCCGCAATTACGCCTCCGATCTCCGCCAGAATGTGAGCCTCGGCACCGACAAGATCTTCGAACTTGGGATTGCGTGGCAGTTCTAGCAGCGTGTCGGACTTCGTCCTCCGCGCTGCTAGAATAAAATGGCTGCGCCATTTTGACGG
>Ga0181528_10002909_pt1 | contig 10560 bp, 8 predicted proteins | sample PEATcosm2014_Bin_47_FD_119742 | JGI IMG/M metagenome (GOLD analysis project Ga0181528, IMG submission 119742) | Peatland microbial communities from MTU Mesocosm Facility, Houghton, MI, USA - PEATcosm2014_Bin10_10_metaG | ecosystem: Environmental > Terrestrial > Soil > Wetlands > Peat | place... | reverse complement strand
TTTTGCTTCCTTCGACATGGCAACTTGCACCTAAATATGATAACCGTTGGACTCGTAACCGACCCACGCCGGGAACTTCGTCCACGACAGCGGCTGACGCGAGGACCGAAGAGTGTAGCGTAGCCGCATTTGACCTGCAACGTCGCAGACACTTTGAAGTTCGAAAACTCGCCGACGAGGGACAATATACGCCTCGCGGCAGAGAATGAGGGATTTAACGATGGCCAAATTCCGCCGGTGACGGCGAAACATCACTCGATCCCTTGTTTTTACAAGACGATTCGCAATGTTAACAATGTGTCATTCCAAACCGTGAGCAAAACATGCTGGCAAACTCGATTCGTTCGAAAGCAGGGAACCTACTATCTCTGGCCATTTTGTATTGTGGCATCACATCAATTTCCACAGATGCCTCAGACTGGCCTCAATTTCGCGGCCCTGCAGCGTCAGCCGTTGATCCCTCCAATGAAAAGATCCCCGCAGAAATTGGTCCTGGCCAGAATCAGTTATGGAAAACTTCCTTACCACCTGGACATTCGTCCCCCTGCGTCATTGGAAGCCGAATCTTTGTCACCGCTGTTCGGGACAAGCAATTGCTGACGATTGGAATGGATCGGCAGACAGGTACTTTACAGTGGGAATCTCAAGCACCCTATGAGCGATTGGAATCGATTCATCGGATTGGTAGTTACGCCCAAAGCACTCCCTGTGCTGACGCGGATTGCGTGATCAGCTTTTTTGGCTCAAGCGGTCTTTACTGTCATGACCACAGCGGCAAACTGCTTTGGAAGCTGCCGATGGGGCCGTTCGTGAACGATTTCGGAGCCGCTAGTTCGCCAATTCTGGCGGGCGGCCGAATCATACTTTGCCAGGATCACGATCTCGATTCGTTCCTACTCTGTTTGGACAAGCGAACCGGCGACGTCATTTGGAAAACGGATCGATCCGAGTTTCTGCGAAATTCCTGCACGCCAATCATCTGGAACAATGAAGGACGACTTCAGATTGTGATTGCGGCCACGTTACGAATCGTGGGCTATGACCTTGAGACGGGGCACGAAGCCTGGACAGTCAGAGGTATTTCCCGAACGGTTGTCAGTTCTCCGACCGTCGGACCGGATGGAAGCCTTTATCTGGCGGGCTGGGCCGCAGGCGGTGACGAAGCGGAACGAATTCGCGTCGAGCCATTTGATGATGTCGCCCCCCTGAAAGATGTCGACAAAAATGGGACGATTGAAGAGAAGGAACTTGAATCCGGCCCTGTTTATCAGCGATTCTCGCAGGTCGATCGCAACAAAGATGGCCATTTAACTCGCGACGAATACGAGCTGTTTCGTGGTCTTTTCGACCAGGGGCGAAACCTGTTGTTAAGCATCAGGCAAGGAGCCATCGGTGAATCGACAGAAACGCATGTTCGCTGGAGGAACCCCAAACTGGTCCCGTTTTGCGCCTCGCCACTGTTATTCAAGGGATTGCTGTTCACGGTAAAGGATGGCGGGATACTTCAATGTTTGAACGCGGAAACCGGCAAAGCATCGAAGCCCGTACGACTGGAAGCCAGTGGAAGTTACTATGCATCTCCGGTTGCTGGCGACGAAAAAATCTTTTTGGCCGATGAACAAGGTCGAGCGACTGTGGTTCGAGCCAACGAATCACTGGAAGTCCTGCATACGGCCGACTTCAACGAAACCATCTTCGCCACTCCTGCGGTTGTGGATGGGCGCCTTTATTTACGAACGGCCAGTGCCTTATATTGTTTTGGGTACTGACCAGCATTCCATCCTTGAGTTATTAAATGAGTTCATCACCGCATCAGGCCATCGTTGAAGACACCTACGCCGAAGGTTTTCGCAGTATTTATGCTGAAGTCTTGATCACGGCTCGCGATCGAACGTGGCTGAATCACGCCTGCAATGCCGCCACCGGACACGCTTCCAGCAGCATTTTCTGTGAATGCGAAGCGGGCGTCGATCGATATGTTGGACCGGGTGGCGACGAATCATTCGTCACGCCCGACGGTCGGCCGGGTGCGATTGTGCAATTTTATGTGCCGCGATTCAAAAAAGACCGCGAGAAGTTACTCGAAAAGGTTCTGCTGCACCGAATCAGCCAGAACGTTTTGACCTGCCCGACGACGGCCTGTTTCAACCTGCTCGATACCGAACCGTACTTTAAGCTGGGACGGAAACTCGCCTTTTTCGGGGATGGACACCAATTTCGCGATGAACGATATGGTCGAAAAGTCTGGGTGATACCGATTATGGGAGGGGAATTCATTCTCGATCGACGCTTCGGCTTTGCGGATGGCGTGATGGGCGGCAATCTGTGGTTCTTCGCCGAATCGGTCGATGCGTCGCTGCTCGCCGCTGAGCGGGGTGTTGCAGCACTCGACAAAGTTCCTGGAACGATCGCCCCGTTTCCGGGTGGGATCGCCGCCAGCGGTTCGAAAGCGGGCAGTGCGTACAAATTCCTGTTTGCCAGCACGAACCATCCGTTTTGCCCGACGCTGCGCGAAAAGCTCGGGGATCAATCGCAAGTCCCGGTTGGAATCAATTCGATTATGGAAATCATCATCAACGGTCGCGATTTAAAGACAGTTTCGGCAGCAACTCAAGCTGTCATCGCTGCCACGATCGACACTCCGGGCCTGGTGAAAATCTCGGCAGGCAACTACGGCGGACGCTTGGGCAAGAGCTTTATTTATCTACGTCCCGAGTTGCACCAGGAACAGTCGTAGCGATGTTCTCGGGTTACGGTAGCATGGGAAACAGGCGACGACGAGCTTCTTCCGTCAACGGTGAACCATATTCGCAAGGTTCAAACGCCTCGATGAATCGAATCTTGTTACCGTGTGAAGCGCCATAAGTTTTGATGACCAAGTCGCGGTATCGGTCGGCAAGAGGTCCGTTGAACTGGCAGTAAAACTGCTTGGTGAACTCCCGCTGCGCCATGGGATCGGTGGGAAATGATTCTTCCTGGCACATTGTGTATGGCAACCACTCGAAGAATTGCGATTGGTGGCAAACCAGTTGATCCACAATCCGTTCAAGCACTGGTTCGACGTCAATTACGATCGTCGGCTGAAACGGTGCCGGGCGTTGAAAATGGTCGGAGAGGTAGGCGATGACCGGATTCACCCGCAGCGCGGGCACTTCCGGGACGATATGCGGCACGATGACCATATAGGCCGCGTCGCAAACGAGCGTTGACGTGGCACGATGATCTGGGTGATAGTCGTTGGGCCGATGCGTAAGGATCAGATCGGGCTGATATCGGCGGATCAACGCGATCAATTCAAAACGAGCGTCGAGCGTTGGCTGCAAACGGCCATCACGATTCCCGAGAACCTCATATTCGATCCCCATCAATGATGCCACGGCATTTGTTTCAGTGCGGCGCACTTTGGCCAATTCTGCGGGAGCCAATCGATGATGTCCGGCCTCACCATTCGTGACGCTGACGAATTTCACTTGATGCCCGCCATCACGATACAATGCCGTCACGCCTCCGGCTTTCAACTCACAATCGTCCGGGTGCGCACCCACAACCAAAATTCGCAAAGGTTCAGTTTTTGTCATGTCGTTCATCTTGCGTTAACTAACTTGAAGCGTGATCGAGTCTATCTGTCTGTCGTGCGGTCGATGATCATAATACGCAAAGGCCACATCATTCAATTTATCGTCGTCTTTTGCCCTTTGCAGGGCAAAATGCCACTTGTCCCAATTGAGATGCGATGTGTACGGAGTAACAATGGCAAACAAATTGAGATCCTCCGTCCCGCTCAATTGCCACGCTTTTTCTCATGCCAACCGACTTTCCGGTTGTTCTCGGATAGCCCCGTCGTAAAACGGACATTTCCAGCCAACCAATCAAAGTCGCCGCAATCCCCAGTCTCGACTCAGACTTCTTCGCCTGCCTTGGCGGTGCGTTCGGATCATCTTGATCGTCGACGTACAGACAGATGTGATTCCTCGTGGTTGCAATTCCGTTTCGGCCGAAAACTAAATAGACCGAGCCGTTCGAGGCTTTTGGTCGGATTTTGCACGGAGGCTTTCCATGCGGCGCGTACTGCTGACTTTGGCGGTTGTGGGAACTTTGGCGACGTGCGGTATTCAAACGGGATTTGCACAGCAGCAACCCCGTCGATCAGTGACGTACACGTTCCAACAGACGTCCGTGTCGAAGATGCAGTGGTCCCCGGATTCGGCACCAACCAATACGTCTCCATCAAATATCCCTGCGGCAAATACTGCCGCTACAGCGCCCGGATTGTTGCCCGCCGCAACACAGGGTGTCAACAATAATCAAGTTGACGCCTCCGCAAATCAACTCTTCAGCAACCCCTCGAATAATTCGGGGCCTAGGCCGACCGCACAACAATTGCAGAATCCGTCTGGTGCCTACAACTTTTCACATTCGGGAATGTCCCAAAGCCAATACATCACGGCGAACAACTATTTAGGGTCTCAGTTCAACAATTGGAACAACATTCGGCTTCAACCGAATACTCTCGACGCATTTCAAGCCTTCAATCGCACTCAACCCCCAGCCAATTCAGGGTATTTCTCACCAAACACCTACTTCGGTGCGGGATTCAGCCAATGGAATAACATGTCGTCTGGTTCGCCCATGCCCAACTACCTTGGCGGCTATATCTATCAACCATAAGCGGTCCTGGCGCTCCGACTCGCACTTCTCTCAACGTGTCCCTGCGTTTCAGTCACTTCCAGCACTCTGAATTGGGTTGCATCCAAAACCCTTCTGTTCGCTTCGTCCGATCCGTGAGATTCGTCGTAGTTATGGTTCCATTTCTTCTCCTCAATAAGGGCGGGAGAGAAATTCGCACCACGCGTTTCCAACGGATCGGCTGATCTTGATCAAAGTCTGGCAATCTTCTAGCATCCCACCCTCCCAAGAAATCCTTTCAAGTTCCTATCCAAAACTACCAGGTAATACCTCGTGGAAACACTACGCACGCATCAATGCTGCGCGCAGCGAGTGCTCCGAATCATGTTCGGGCTGATGATGCTGCTCGTACTTGCAGCGGCAGGCTCGGGGCAACTTCTGGCCGAATCGTCTGAACCGGACAAGTATCAGGCTTACGAGTTGAAGTACAAGGACGTTTCGGAAGCAGAATCGGTCCTGGCCGAGATGCTGGATGGTTTTGGCGAATCGACTCAAATCGTCGTCGACACAAAGAACAATCGATTGCTGGTCAGTGGTCCGGAAAAAGCCCAACGCGTTGCGGCCAAAGTCCTGAAACAAATCGATCTGCCGCCATCGCTCGAGAAGTCAACTGCCAAAGATTCGATCGTAAAATCGTATCCGTGTTCGAAAGCCCGACTCAACGGAATCGTTGAAAAGTTGCGAGATCGCTATTCCGAATTGGACGGAGTGCGTATTGCTGGCTACTCACCTGGTGAACGGCTTTTGATTCTCGCCCCTGCGGAAATCCACAACGAAATTCGGACCTTGTTCAATCGCGACGAAGAAGGAATCGCGGAAAGCTCGCCGGAATCGCCGAGGACGTTACCGAACACCCCGCGTGAGACCCCTCGCGAAATCTCGAAGCCGCGAAAGAAGCCCGCTGCCGTCCAAAAGGCAGCGCCTCAACAGGCCGAACGCCGATCGAAGAGCTCGGCAGTACCTGACGATGAGACCGAAAGTTCGACCGAAGAACGATTTATCGAGTTGGTTCATATTCGCACCGACGCGATCGCTCCATTCCTGAATAAACTGCTGGGAGAACACTGCGAACCGATCGGATCGAAAAAGACCGCCTATCGGATTTCGACGGCCAAAGGATCGTCCGTCGAACTGACGCTTGATCGCAAACGGAACGGGATACGGTTGGTTGGTGAAACCGAATTGAATGCCCAGGTGGCCCTGATCATTCAGAGTATCGACGATCCAACAGGCACCGGCGCGGAACAAACGCGCGTCTTGCCCTTGCGTGGAATTGATCCCGATAAGATCCAGGAAATTCAAAATGCATTCCAATTGGAAGTGCGACGAACCGCTGCACCACGTTCCAAACCGAAACTCGGTCGAAGTAAGGGGCAGAAGTCCAATATCGATCAAGCGACCTACGTGGGTGATCAGGATGAATTCAGCACGATTCAATTGATGGGCAACCAGGATGTATCGGGCGCACCTGGCGGCGATGCAAACGCAGAACCAACGGAGAAGCCCGATTATGACGTCCAGCAACTGCAACAACAGTTGCGAAGAATTGATTCGGATCTGGATGTTGAAGTGGTACCGGATCTGGATGTCATTATCCTGCGGGGTAAAAAAGCGGACGTTCAGGAAATGACGCGCATTCTGAAGGAACTCGAACGATTGAGCGAGGCCACCGAACCGAAGATTGAAATCTACCCACTGAAACATGTTCGCGGGGAATCGCTGGCGGCTTTGATCGAAAAGGTGAATAACGACTTCACGGGAGGAATCCGCGGCAAGGTCTCGATCACGCCGCTGATCAAACCCAATGCATTACTTCTGATCGGCTGGGGCGAAACGGTGACTTCGGTGCTCGAATTGATTGAGAAACTCGATCAACCCGTGCCTCCGGATGTGCAGTTCCAGGTCTTCCGCCTGAAGCACGCCGATGCCACACCAGCTCGGACGACAATCCAGGAATTCTTTACAGCAAGAACCGGGGCGGGAGCTGCACCAGGTACGGGAACGTCAATGGGCTCGGGATTGGCACCGCGAATCCAAATCACGGCAGACATTCGCACGAATTCACTGATTGTGCAGGCACCTCCTCGCGACATGCAGGAAGTCACCGAATTAATCCAACAATTGGACGTGGAAGGCGGCGAAGTCGTCCATCAAGCGCGCATCTTCAAGTTGAAGAACACCCTCGCGACCGATATGGCCACGGTATTGCAAAGTGCCATCGACGCCTCGCAGGGCAAGCAAGGTACACCAGGGACTTCTCAAAAGTCGTCGCTGCTGGAGTTCTTATCCGTGGATAGGGAAGGACAACAGATTCTGAAATCTGCCGTGATCGACGATGTCAAGATTACGGCCGATCCTCACACGAATTCGCTTTTGGTTTCGGCGTCTCCGGAAAGCATGGAACTCGTTGCGGCACTGATTCGCCGCCTCGACGATACCGCGTCGGCGGGCGCTCAAATCAAGGTTTTCCGGATCACCAATGGTGACGCGGCCAGCCTGGTCATCATGCTTCGTTCGCTGTTGCCCCCACCCAGTGGAGGAACGTCACCGCAACTGGCAAATTCTCTCGATGAAACGACGCTCGTACCGACCCGTTTTTCGGTGGATCAGCGGACCAACAGTATCATCGCGACGGGTTCACCGGGTGACTTGCGGATCATCGAAGCGTTGTTGTTGCGACTCGACCAAAAGGACGTTGAACAGCGGAAGAATAAGGTTTATCGGCTGAAAAACGCCTATTCAGATGCAGTCAGTCGCAGTATTAACGAATTTCTGCGAACGGAAAAAATTGTGCAGCAGGCCGCACCGGGCGCGATCAGTCCCTTCCAGCAAATTGAAAGCGAAGTGGTGGTGGTCCCCGAATCGGTCAGCAATTCGCTGATCATTAGCGCGAGTCCGCGTTACTTCGATGAAATTGAAGCTCTGGTGGAAAAGCTCGATGCGCAACCGCCCTCAGTCATGATCCAGGTGATGATCGCTTCGGTCACGCTGAATAACACCAACGAATTCGGTGTTGAATTGGGTTTGCAAGATTCGTTGTTGTTTGATCGCAGCTTGCTTTCGAATCTGTTGACCAACCCTAGCACAGTCCAGCAAGCCACGGCGGCCGGAATCGTCACGAATACCGTGAATAACGTTTTGGGAGCCACAAACACTCCGGGATTCAACTTTGTCGGTCAACCTCTGGGAAACAGTGGTGCACCCTCATCGCTGGCAACAGCGGGGCAGGTGGCAGGGCAGGCCACTTCGAGTTTCGGCGTCGGGACGACGAATTCGCAGTTGGGATATGGAGGACTGGTCCTCTCGGCCAGCAGTGAGAACGTTAGTGTCCTGCTGCGAGCCTTGCAGCAATCGAATCGCCTGGAAGTACTCAGTCGTCCGCAAATCCGTACACTGGACAATCAACCGGCATTCATCCAGATCGGTCAACGCGTTCCACGCCTGCAAACAGTCTCAGTTTCGACGGCTGGTTCGGTTAATGGAGTGACGCTGCAAAACATCGGCTTGATACTTGGTGTGACGCCTCGCATCAGCCCCGATGGAATGGTTGTGATGGAAGTCGATGCGGAAAACTCGTCAATCGATACGGTCGATCAGGGCATTCCTGTATCTGTCTCGACCAACGGTACGGTGATTCGTTCGCCGATCTTCAATATCACGATGGCTCAGACCACGGTCAGTGCAAACAGTGGTGAAACGATCATCATCGGCGGTCTGATCACGAAAAATGTGAACGACACACAGCGTCGAATTCCGGTGTTGTCGGATATTCCCGTGCTGGGAAACTTCTTCCGCTACGACAGCGCGGTCAGTTCACGTTCCGAGCTATTAATCATCCTCACGCCATACGTGATTCGCAGTCCCGAAGAGGCGGCGCGAATCAAGAAAGAGGAAGTCGCGCGAATGCACTGGTGTGCGGGTGATGTTGTCGACATCTATGGCCGAGGCATTATCGGAGAAGACCCAGGACCCTTCACGGATTCAGAAGTCCCGGTAATCTACCCCGACGCAAATCCCCGCGGAACGATTCAACCCGTAGAAATTCCCCCAGAACCTGCATTGCCACCCGTTCCTGCGGCGTTGATGAGTGGCAAATCAGATGATTCGCGAACGTCGAAGAAAAAGTCACCGAAGATTTTTTCCGCCTTCTCGAAAAAGAATGAATAACTTCAGACCTGACACAGCCTGAAAATGACCTATGAAACGACGTACTGACATGCTCGAGACAGAACATCGGCGAATGCTCGATTCACATCGTCCTTTCCGCATCAAATCCGGGACGGCAAATGGCGAAGTCGCAAATCGCGCGGCGTTTCGACGTCAAAAGACTGCGGGACCAATCACCATCACGGTGATTTTGCTTTGTCTGATTGCCGGTTGCACCACGCTCGACTTTAGTAAGAGAATTCCCTGGCTCGATTCGGATGCCATCGCCAATCAGCCGACACGAATCACAGTACTCTGGACGCATACCGTCTTGAATGAACCCGGAAAAAAGGGTGTTCGCGGTTTTGGCGGTCGGATCATGTTTCACAGCAAGGATCAAGACAAGCCAGTCAAGGTTGCGGGGACACTGACCGTCTATGCGTTTGATGTGACGACGAAGATCAACAGCGTACCAGATCGAAAATTTGTCTTCACGGAAGAGCAATTCGAGACCCACTACAGCCAGTCGAAGTTGGGTCACACGTATAGTATCTGGTTGCCATGGGATGAAGTTGGCGGTGCGCCGCGCAAAATCAACTTGATGGCGAGGTTCGAATCTTCGAAAGGATCGGGAATGATCATGTCCGAAGATTCGTTACAAATTTTACCAGGGATTACGACAGAATCCTCCGAGGAAACCGGTAACTCAACCACAAGCGAAACATCGTCATCGGGCATTCAACAGGCTGGTTATCAACAACCGTCGCCACCTTCGCCGCTCAAACAGACGCTTCAGAGAACCAGTCTCACGGATTCCGAGCCGATCGACCTGCCGCCCAGTTTCAGTCGCCGTCTCGGACCGACAGACACTCCGTCAAAGATCGTTCCGAAACGCACGAAAACTGCGGCGGAAAGTTCTGAGCCAGTCACGGACGTCGAGAACCAATCGGCCGGCGAAATCAAAGATCCGCTGGGAGCGTCATTGGGGAAAACGGAACCCCAGTTCACTCCACCTGCCGAACAACTCATGGAGCGGCAGAAAGAACTCGTAAATCATTTTGGACCGAGAAAATCCCGGGCTCAAAAAGCATCAACTGTTCGATCAAAGACCGCTGCTGTTCCGAACCAACTTCGCCCTGGAGATGAACCGTCTGTCCGACCACGATCGTCGTCACTCGAAGCGAAGGATCCTTTTGACTCAGACGATTCACCAGGCTCTGCAGGTTCGCGCTGACATCAGTCGAATTCCGCTGAACTTCTTGAAAACCCACCGAAAGCCTCGGCTCATACATTCTATTTTTCGGAACAGGCGTGCGAGGCGGATTCAAAAGCGATGCGGGAGCGGAGCGTTCCACAGCATCAGCCGCCGCAGGTTTGACGAAGCCTTCTTCCGTTTGAACAGATCCGACAAACTTTCCGGTGTTGGTTTTTCCCACGAAATCATTCGAAGAACGATTCTGACGTAAGAACCTTCGAGTTGACTCTGTCAACGAATCTGACGGACCACCCCCACCCGGTGCTGTTTGGGCTGGCGCGCCAGTCTGTCCGCCAAAAATACCGCCGCCAGGACTCGACTGTTGCGATAATGATGTGCCGAACGAACGATTCGACTGCGCTGCGGCATCTTTTGCCGCAACGAAGTGAATACTGGCCCCCAAGACCACAATTAAAACGATTCGTTTCACCGGTCGCTCCTCAACCAAATTCGTCAGGCAGGGGGATCAGTTT